>BNJS01002130.1_pt1 | contig 116404 bp, 99 predicted proteins | sample 8540461 | NCBI WGS metagenome assembly BNJS01 (sample SAMD00202454, study PRJDB9452) | human saliva metagenome | isolation source: human saliva | place: Japan | reverse complement strand
CACCGGCAATCCGCAGAAAGCGAAGCCCTATCCCCACTTCCCATCCGCGCAAAAGACGAGACGAAGGCCTTAATCGCTTTACGCCACACATTGCTTCTCAAATTCAATCCCTATGCGAAGACTCTTTTCGCACATTCTCACTATGGCAACGTTTGGCGCATGTTCCGCTGCGGAATCCAAAGACGAAGACATTCACGACACACAACAGAAAGGAACTGTTTCCTTTCAACGTCGCCATTCCGAAGCCCTCGACATTGCCGTAAACAGTCTCCATGATTCAGCACATGCAGAACTCGTTGATGCATCTACGCGATAAAATTCTACTGAGAAAAAGACCACTGATCGAGACGGTAAACGACGAATTGAAGAACATCGTTCAGATTGAACACACGCGTCACAGAAGCATCGGAGGGTTGGCAGCGAACCCCATGGCAGCCATAGCCGCATATAGTTTCTTGCCCAAAAAACATCACTTAATATCAAAATCATCGAAAGAAAAAGGAGAATGACTTAGACCGACCTAAGTTTAAACAGAGTAAAAAGCATCAAATTCAACAAAATCAGATAGAATTATGAGACATCTACTCGCCCTATATATCGCCATCCTTTGTATGAGTATGGCGAGTGTGCCGGACACACAAAAACCTCGTCGTGAAGAAGCAAAGCGACTTGTGCAAAGCACACAGATCATGACATTCAATGGCAAGACGGATTCACTGATTCTGATTCTTGATCATGCCATACAGCTAGACTCTTCTCTTTGGGAAGCCTATTCTAGAAAAGTCTTCCTCCTCGATGTTGCTGGTCGACAATCGGAAGCTCTCCACATGCTAGAACAGCTTGAACGCGATGGACGTTTCGCTAACCAATCTTGCCTTTTGTGTCATCTGGGCGACCACTACTATTGTGCTAATGATACTCCACGTGGCAAAGAGAAATTCAGACAAGCGCTAAGCATAGACGAGGCTCGCTTTGCTGAACACCCTTGCGATTCTCTCATAACATGGCTAGCTTATGGCTATCGTCGCCTCTATGATGGTAAAATTGCTTGGAAGAAATGTATGGCTCTCTTCAAGAAGTCGCCCATCACGAGTCGGAAAGCACGTAAAGAGGCTATCCAAGAAGTGCGTACTTGGGCTAACATCCGGGAGAATCAGATTGGTGCTTGTCTTGACCCTTATAAATTCGGCCAATTTGTGGACAAGCAGAAAAAAGAACACTTACAGAGAACTAAGGTAAAAACAAAGCATAAGATTGGCTCTAAACGTCACTAACCTTCTCCCCCACCATCTCCTTGGTGGGTTGGTGGGGGGAACTTCTTTTAATCTATCATCTCGCCACAATGAAAATAGCATTTCTTTCAGCCCTTAATCCTACGGACATACACGCTTGGTCGGGGACACTCTATCATATGTTTCATGCTTTGCAAGAAAACCATGAAGTGGAGTGGATTGGTGGGGAAGTTTTTCAAGAAAGATGCAGCTGCATGGCACGCAAAACCCTCGGTCAAGGTTTCTGCCCGAACTGCATGTTGAGTATTGGGCTGTGATGTTAGAAGATTTCTTCCGTCATCACCATTATGATGTGATTGTTGCCCGAGATTATTACTTTATTGCCTATCTGAAGACCTACATTCCCATCGTCTATGTCGGGGACACGACATTAGATTTGATGAAAGATTATTTGCACTTGCCCAAACATTTTGCAGCGTTGGCCGACAAACTGGAATGCGCAGCCATTGCTAATGCTTGCAAGGTGGTCTATAGCTCTGAATGGGCAGCAAAGAATGCTATAGAACATTATGGTGCAGATGAAGAAAAGATTCACGTTGTAGAGTTTGGGGCAAATATCACGACGAAACAAGGCGAAGTTGTTTTGCCCAAATATCAAGCGATATGCCAACTGCTTTGTGGCTAAGGCGTGGAAGCTTAAAGGAGGTGACAAGGTGCTAGCCGCTTATCGCGCATTAAGGCAAAGAGGCTTTCCCTGTCACCTCACCCTCATCGGTATTCATCCTGAAACGTTGCCAGAAGATGTCACGACAATAGGACTATTGGATAAGGCAAAGCCCTCAGATGTAGCATTGCTCAAAGAGGCCTATCAAAAGGCAAATTTCTTCTTCATGCCCTCTACATTTAACTGCTTTGGAATAGTCTATGCTGAAGGAGCGAGCTTTGGTGTTCCTTCATTGGCAACACGAGTCGGAGGCGTGAGCCAGGTGGTGCGAGAAGATGTGAATGGACTGCTTTTCGAAGCTGATAGCTCTGCAGAAGAAATGGCAGATCGCATCATTGCACTCTATAATGACCGCCAAAGATACGAACGATTGTGCCAATCTGCCTTGCAAGATGCTCAGGAAAGGCTCAATTGGAAGGTGTGGGGAGAAAAGCTGGAAGCCATCCTTTGCTCTGTTGTTGCCACCAACTGCAATAATATCCTCCCCGAGATTAGTGTAGCTCTACCAACATTCATAATCAACTGCAAGAAACGCGAAGAACGTAAAGCACACATCATCAAAGAATTTGAAGGGTGTAACGAGTTTAATGTTCACATCATTGAAGATGGAGCAATAGGACTGTGGCAAAGCATTTGCAAGATAGTCCAATATGCAAAGCAGGAACATCTCGACAAGATTCTCATATGCGAAGACGATCACTGTTTTACTCCGCACTACAATAAAGAATACCTCTTTAGCAATATCCATCAAGCTCAAAGACAAGGGGCTTTGCTACTCAATGGAGGCATCGGAGGTTTTGGAACTAGGGTCCGCGTTTCTGCTCATCGATATTGGATCGACTGGTTTTGGAGCACACAGTTTATCGTTATCTTTGCCCCCTTGTTCGATGTCATCCTTGCCTATGATTTTAAGGAAACAGATACAGCAGACGGAGTGCTTTCGAAGATTGTAAGAACAAAGATGGCACTCTATCCATTCATATCTGTGCAGAAATCATTTGGCTATTCTGATGTATCAGAAAGCAACGACTCTCACCCCGAGCGTGTAGAAGCATATTTTGAAAAATCAAGTAAGAGACTCGGCTATTTGCATACTGTGTCTCAACACTTCTTGCAAAAGATATAAGGCATAAGCTAGGTCATCCTCTAGCTCATCCGTTCCGAGCGGTTCTCGGAAATTCATGCTGGATTTCTAATTAGTGCTAGTGCATTATCCTAGGCTTGTCACATAGCACTGAAGCATATCCAACTTAACTTTCAAAACCATACAACTATTATGGCACGAATCACAAAAGCCTCTTTGGAAGAGTTTGCCAAAGAGATCGCAGCCCTCGAAGCTGCTGACGCTGTAATTAGATGCTATAATTCTCATCTAGATGAAAAAACGAATATCAAGATGATGGAAAAAGAAATTCAAAGACAAGGACCTTCTAAGGTCTCTAAGCATTGTGCTGATCAAAGTAAATGCAATGTCTTTGACATTAAACAAAGTAGTGTTACTGATCCCTATAAGCTCAAGAAAGAACTTGAAGCAAAAGGATGTCGTGTTTTCATCGAGAATAGCTCAATTCATGTAGAATACCCTCAATAAGACGTTTATGAAAAAGTTACTTATTCTCCTTTTTCTCTCTTGGACGTTACACGCTGTATATGCTCAAACAGAAGGTCTCTTTCCTATTGAGCACGTGTCCTACATCTATGAAGAGCAGATCTCATATCCATCGGGAAGAGAGGATCGTTGCTATCTTATCTTTCGGAAAGATTCGCTAGGCGTGCATGGATGTTTAAATGCTACAACAGATGAGTTTTATGTAGCTAGAGAAGGATTCCTTCCTGGTTATGAGATTCGTCCTTTGCAAAACATCATTGTAAAACAGGATTCTTTGTCTTTTACAGTCGAAGCGGGGGTAGAATTTGACAACCCAGTTCCATTATATTGCAAGGAGGAGGCTACAGCGCAGCGTATGGGCATCCCCCTTTGGATACAAAAAGGTGCAAAACCCGATGTGATTACTCATAAATACAAAGGGAAGATTGAAGCCAACCGCTTGGTAATAGATGATGGGGAACCTTTTACGATTCCTAGGAAACGTGTTTTCATTCGCTGTAACTAATCTCATGTACCCCATCATTTCCGTGTGAGGTGATGGGGTACTTTTAAGGTGTATTATATCATCTATAAGCAGCATAAAATACAAATAACGCTCTAAAATAGCATATCATGCAAGACCGCAGCGAAAGAAGTACAAGACATCATTGATCGAATGCCCACAGGATGGTGCTGGTGGGTATTTGGAATTGTCACAATCGTTATCATAACGATGTTCACCTTAAGTATTGTCATTCATTATCCAGAAACAGTGGATGGCGAAGTCTCCATCACAGCTACAACGGCACCAGTGCGTTTGGTTGCTTCAGCAACTGGGCGACTTCATCCTTTGCTCCAGCCTGGAGCTAACGTTAGACCAGGGGAAGTGCTAGCCTATGTGGAAGGTGGGGTGAATTATCAAGATTATCTCGTGCTTAAACAGTATTTGCAAAATGAAGACTCTATCAATGCTGTACTCCCTTCGTCCTTAGCTTTGGGCGAACTGACTAATGTTTACAACGCCTATGTCGTCTCTCTCGAACATTGGTTGCGGCTTAGTCATAGCCAACGTTATGCTACCGTGCGCAAGAGCTTAAAGCACAGATAGAAGCAGACCAACGTGTGGCTAGACAATTGGCACTAAGTAAGAGCTATCGTGAAAAGGTCTGTGAGAATTTGTCGCATGAGATGTCGCGCGACACGATGCTCAGTCGCGACAAACTCGTTTCTCTAAGTGAGATGGAAGTCAATGCCAACAATTACTATGCACAAGTGGATGCAGCCATCAATGTGCAAGCCAATCGATTCACCAAACAAGCGGAGATTCGACGCACGCAGACAGAAATAGCGCGTAATTTGCAAGAGGAAGAAGAAATCATAGAAGAGGCCTACTCCGACATGCAAGCCAAGCGTAGTGTACTTATGGGAGAACTTCGCTTGTGGGAAGAAAAATATTTGCTCATTGCTCCCATGTCGGGTAAATTAGATTATCTGGGATTTTGGCATAATAATTCTATGGTTGCAGCTGGTACAGAAATACTATCTATCCTTCCCCCACAAAACCAAGTTGTAGGCGAGGCTCACATTTCCTCATCAGGTGCAGGCAAGGTGAAAATTGGGCAAGAGGTGAATGTGAAGTTGCGCGATTTCCCCTACGATGAATATGGACTCATCAAAGGAAGAGTCATCTCAATGTCTAAACTCACGAATAAAATTCAGACGGAGAATCATGTAGTAGAGTCTTATTTGGTGCAGATCAATTTTCCCGGAGGACTAGTGACTAATTTTGATAAGCATCTTCCCCTCAACTTTGAAAGTAAGGGAACGGCGGAGATTATTACGCAACCCAAACGTCTCATCCAACGACTATTTGATAATCTCAAAGCCAAAACAGAAAAATGAGTTCCTTTTCTCAAGCCTCCATACGTCTCTAGTGAGCTACGCAACACTTCGCCTTAGCTCAAATCTTTCGCTCCGAGCGGTTCTCGGAAATTCATGCTGGACTTCTAGTTAGCTCTATTGCATCATCCTAGGCTTGTCGCATAGCACTGCAGCACGTCCAGCTTAATATTCAAAACCATACAACTATTATGGCGCGCATTACAAAATCCTCTTTGGAAGAGTTTGCCAAAGAGGTCGCAGCTCTCGAAGCTGCAGAAGCAACAATTCTCTCACCAGAAGAGATGGAACGCTACGCTGGCAGTCGCTATGGTGCTTACACCTCGTTAGGCACTACCAAAGCAAGCACCAAGCCCATGCCCTCGTAGGACTTGGAAATGACTTACTTTCCACTGAAGTGGGGAAAGGAGAATCAGACGTTTTTTCGTCTTCCATCACCACTATGCATTTAGACAAAAAAATAACGAGCAGCACAATTCAGGCGCATTTGATCCTTTTCGCAGCCAAGACGGAAGTTCAGGATACTATTACGACTGCATTTGGAGATGCGTGTCTTATATTCGCAATAAAGATGGTTCTGCAAGAGATGCAGCAAACATAGCCTATAGATTTTAGAATACCCAGATGCTGATCCGAGTGGATTCCTCGAAGGTTCGGGAGCCTCAACCGGGAGACTTGAATTTGAAGCATTTCAAGAACTATATTTAAAAGCCAAAGAATACAATCCCAACAATCCCTCTATCGGTGTCATTCCAGATTATAATATCGAAAAAATGTACGGACACGGTGTCAGATGACCTGCTCACGCAGTCGTAATCCGCCCAACACTGATGGCTCAGCAGATCATTATGCCCCACAAGCAGGCCCGGCACTCTCCCGAAAGAAACCTACTCAGATTGGAAATACCAAAAATCCATTTGCCATGAATACATTAAAAACTATATTCACGTTCTTCTTCACTCTCTGTTTTATGATGGTAGCAAATGGCTATGCTCAAAAAACAGATAGCATCAATACAGAAGCCGGCAAAAGCGTGCTCCATAGAAATGCAATCTACATACCACCAGCTTTGGAGCAGTATGCCGACACGACTCTTCTCCATCAGAGATTCAACGTAGAAAACAAAGGCAATTACCTCTACACCCCCTTTACAGAGGACAACGAACCCACTATCCCCTTTAATTATGGGTTTCTACATCCACTGGGCGAAAGATTCTACAATTGCTTTATGGGAAAAGTTGATCGCATTCTCTGACCCAAAGCAGACAAAGGTTTCATCATCCTCACAAGCTATCTCGTTGTTCTGGGTGATTCCTATGCCTTTGACACAAGCAACAAAGATACGTCTAAGTTGGCTGATCTCAAATACCTTGATTTCAGACATATCAAAAGAGATTTTTCTTATGGACATCCCTATCAAGGGTTCACTCCCAACGATCGTATAGAACTCAGCAATTTCGTACAATCGTATGGCAGGCAAGCCGCATTAGAAACCGCCAACGCTTGGGTAATGGCCAGCTATCCTTTCAGTTTACAATCTACGAAATTTGAGAATCGATATACACGAGGAAGAAAACTCATCCTCACAGATGGGCATTCAACTCTTTACTTGTATTTTCTGATGATTGACTCAGTCGCACCCAACTTCGATACTGAGGTTCTTCCCTACATTAAAGGGGTATTTCGCTTCAACAGGTTTTGGTAAAGACTAAGACCACAATTTACGCCACGCTATAGTTTCATATCTATTTACACATTCAAAATCTAAGTACTACTCTGTCTTTCGTGCTTACATAGCAAAATACAAATAAAAACCGGAGTTCGGCCTAAACATTTCCTCTAAAAATAATTCCACCGACTAAACAACTTAATCGGTGGAACTTGTTCAAGTGGAAAGAAAAATCGCAACCTTACGACTGAAAGCCAAATAGTTACTGTTCCACACGAACTCCATTTACACTACAAAGATAACAGAAAAGTTTATTAGGTCGACGAATTCTGCAAGCAGATACGCGAAAGTTTTCTCAACAAACGCTTTGCAATCTCCATATTATTTGTACTTTTGCCCAAAAGCGATGAGCCTTCATCGCCCCACAAACGATCGAAAGTCGTGCTTCCGCAAAGCCTATAGCCCAAGTGCAACAAAATCCCCCTCAGCAATACCTCAACATCTAAATACAATCACACAATGACACACCCCACTCCCCGCCCACTGCTCCGCCTGCTCGGCGTACTGTTCGTTTTCCTCTTCGCCCTCCTGCCCCTCGCGGCGCAGAAGGGTAAGGACTTCGAGGACTACAACGTGCAACGCGGCTTCGAAATGCTGCAAAACGACGAAGATCTCGACGAAGCGCTCAAGCAATTCCAAACCGCGCTCGAAAAGAACCCGCGTAACGGCTATGCCCATTTCTTCATTGGCCTCATCCGCCTCAACAACGACGAAAACGGCAACGCCCTCTCCGCTTTCGATCTGGCCGTCAAGCATTTGCCTAAGAAAGACAAGAAAACACTTGCCCTTGTGCAATCCAAACGCGCGCTCGTCCACTTGGAACTCACCGACACCACGGCCGCTCTCACCGATCTCGGCACGGCCATCCGCCTTGTGCCCGACGACAAAGACTACTACCAACAGCGCGGCGATCTCTACTACGAGATGAGTCGCTACGACCTCTCCGACCGCGACTACGAGCAGATGCAAACTCGACAAAGGCGATACCTATTCCTATATGGGGCTGGGACGCAACGCGGTGGCACGCAAAGACTACGACCGCGCCCTCACCCTCTTCGACCGCGTGGTGCAGCTCGCACCGGAATACAGCCAAGGCTACTCCTTCCGCGCCGAGGTGCACTTGCTGCGTCGCGACTATCCGCGCGCCGTGGAGGACTGCGCCACGGCCTTCGTCCACATGGGCGACGACATCGACAACAAAGCCTTCCAAGTCTTCGGCACCCTCTGCGACTCTGCCGCCGCCCCGCTGGGCGCACGCCTCAAAGTGCTGCGCAACAAGGAGCCGAACGAACGAAAATGGCCCCTGCTCCTGGCCGGTATCGAACGCGCGCAACACCACTACGGCCGTGCGGTGAACTATCGTCTCGAAGAGTACGCCATGGATCCCTCGGCAGGCACCGCCAACGGCATTGCCACCGACCTCAATGCCCTCGGACTCACGGAGGCCGCAGTGACATGGGCTGCACGCGCCGAGGAAGAGGATTCCAGCAGTCTGTCGACAATACTCTTACAAGCAGAACTGCTCACCGACCTCCGCCGCTATGACGAAGCCAACGCGGCGCTGGATCGCGCACAGGCCATCGATGCCGAAGACGCCCGCGTCTACCTGCAGCGCTCCTTGATCCACCGCCAACAGAAAAACTACGAAGCCGCCGTGGAAGCCATGGACATGGCGCTCTCGCTCAACGAGGAGTCGACCATCCTCCACGACCTGCGCGGACGCTTGCTCCGGAGAATGGGACAGAAAGAGCGTGCCGACGCGGACTTCCGCCGCGAGTTGGAACTCGAAAAAACGCCCGACGATTACTTCGTCTCGCCCTTTGCCCTCTATTTCCTCGGACGCCCGAAAGCGGCCGCCGCACGCATGGACTCCATCATGGCCAAGGGCGACGACGAACAGGCCTACAACGCAGCCTGCATCTACGCACTTTGCGGCAACAAGCAGCAGGCACTCACCTATTTGGAGCGTGCGCTGAAAAGCCGAAAGTACACCGATTTCGACCACCTCGACAAAGACTCTGACCTCGACAACCTGCGCAACGATGCCGACTTCAAGGCGCTGGTGAAGCAATATCGCGAGGCGTGGGAAGCCCACCTCGCCGCTGAGCGCAAACTCCTCGACCCGCGCGCCACAGAGGGTACAAAGCGCAGCGCACCCATCGACACCGCACCGGCGACCACCACGAAAAAGACCGCCGGAACGGCGGCGACCGCCACAAAACACGGCGTTTCGGAAATCGCCTTCACCCGCACGGGCGGCGTCACGCAGGTGCCTTGCACCATCAATGGGCTGCCCCTCCACTTTGTTTTCGACACGGGGGCGTCGGACGTGTCGCTCTCGTCGGTCGAAGCGCAGTTCATGTTCAAGAACGGCTATCTCAAACCCACCGACGTGATCGGTCGCCGTGCCTATCTCACCGCCTCGGGCGATGTGGTGGAGGGCACGAGCGTGCGCCTGCGCTCTGTGACCTTCGGCGGCTTGACGCTCGACAACGTGCGCGCCTCCATCACCCACAGCCAGGACGCGCCGCTCCTCCTCGGCCAGTCGGTGCTCAGCCGACTGGGGAAAGTGGAAATCGACAACCGCGCCAACGTGATTCGCATCACCAAGAAGTAAAGGGACAGCGACATCGTCCGACAACCAAGCATAGGGAAAACAAGAGCTAACAGCAGTCTGTCACGAAATTTTCCGTTGGCATCATAGCTATGTAACAGACATCAAACACAACCAACCCTCATGAAACATTTATTCTGCGCTCTATTTCTATGCATACAGCTACTGTCTTTCTCCTCCTGCGAAAAAGACAATAATCCGCTCATCTCTTATTCAGCCCTCACGTCGGTGTTCGACGGTTTTTTTGTCAAGCCCACAGCATACGAATAACAGATATTTCAAGAAAATCCGAGAACCCATCGCTAACGATTCTCCACATAGAGGCCCAAGGCACGACGATCCAACAAGATGATGAGAGAAGCTTCAGAAAGCTTTGTGTGGCTTACGGCGAAAAAGAACCACACATATTTTATAGTCCTATCCCCTATACAGACTACACCCCACTCACCAATGTGCAGGGTCTGGACTTCGAGATGATCGGAGCAGACAACACGAAACACGCGTCTCTCCTTTCACCGAAATCTCCTTCAGTAGCCACCGAAAAATACATAGAAAGTGGCTACAGAACAGGTGCAGGAACCATGTTTCGTTGTAAATTGTCAGCATTCAAAGCGGACGACGCACGCTGGATCAACAAGAACTTCTATCTGACAGTCCCCACGGCTCAACTGCAAGAGGCCAAACACCTCATTCTGCACCTGCACAGCGATCGGGGAACACTTACTTATGACTGCGATTATCCCATCAAGTCGTGACAAACAGTGAAAAAGGTAGAAGGAAACAATCGTAAATAAGTTTTTTTCTCCTCAAAAAAATTTGTACAGTCCCCGCAAATTGCTTATATTTGCAGCAGTTCAAACAGACGTGAGGGGCTCAAACGAAGCTCCTCACTTCTTTTTAATTAGCCGTGTCTCACCCCACTTCGCCACCCGAAGTCGAGACACCCCTAACTCATTTCACACCGACTGACACTCATGATCAGTAAAGCAGCCGTAGAACAACTCATCGCCGACTGGCTCGTCGGCAAAGACTATTTCCTGACCGATCTGGTCATCACGCCCGATGACCGCATCATCGTGGAAATCGACCACGCCGAAGGGGTGTGGATCGAAGATTGTGTGGCGCTCTCTCGCCACATCGAAGACGGACTGGACCGCGACGAGACGGATTTCGAGCTCGAAGTGGGCAGCGCCGGCTTGGGACAGCCCTTCAAAGTGCTGCGCCAATATGAAATCCACGTCGGCGACGATGTGGAGGTGCTCACCGCCGAAGGCAAAAAACTCGTCGGCCGCCTCACCGCTGTCGACAACGGCCAAATCACCCTCACGCAAACCGTGAAAGTGAAGGCACCGGGCGAAAAACGCCCCCACTTGGAAGAAGTGGAAACCGTGCTTTCGCTCGATGCGGTGAAATGGACCAAACTTTACATCGACTTCAAATAAAATAGCGCCCGCCCACGCGCGACGATGCCCCATACTCGGCGCAACCACCGCGCACGCTGCTGCCACTTGCACCGCGAGGCCGGCTTATACACCCCATTCGCATATATCACAGCGACCCACCATGGCCAAAAAGCAAACCGAAACTCCCAGTTTGTTGGAGACCTTCAGAGACTTCAACCAAACCAAAAAAATATCGATGACACCACTTTGCTCGGCGTGCTCGAAGAGAGCTTCCGCAGCGTCATCGCCAAAATCTTCGGCACGGACGAAAATTTCACCGTCGTGGTCAATCCCGACAAAGGTGACTTCGAGATCACGCGCAGCCGTGAGATCGTAGCCGACGACGAAGTGGAAGATCCCAACAAACAAATCGCGCTCTCTGAAGCGCGCCGCATCGAACCCGACTTTGAAGTGGGCGAAGACTGCAGCGAGCACATCGAATTTGAAGATTTCGGCCGCCGCGCCATCCTCACTCTCCGCCAAACCTTGGCCAGCAAGATCCTTGAGCTCGAACACGACTCCATATATAATAAGTATAAGGATCGTGAGGGCGAGATGGTGACCGCCGAAGTTTACCAAACGTGGAAGAACGAAACGCTCCTCGTAGACGAAGAGAAAAACGACCTCTTGCTGCCCAAAAGCCAGCAGATTCCTCGCGACTACTACCACAAGGGCGACCACATCAGTGCCGTGATCGACCGCGTCGACAACACGAACGGTAATCCGAAGATCTATCTTTCGCGCACCAGCCCCATGTTCCTGCGTCGCTTGCTCGAACGCGAGATCCCCGAAATCGCCGAAGGCGTCATCCAGCTCCGTGCTGTGGCGCGCATTCCGGGCGAACGCGCCAAAATCGCCGTCGAAAGCTTCGACCCCAACATTGATCCCGTCGGTTCGTGCGTGGGTGTAGGCGGAAGCCGTATCAACGGCATCGTTCGCGAACTGCGCAACGAGAACATCGACGTCATTCCCTACTCTTCCAACACGATGTTGTTCATCCAACGTGCCCTCAATCCGGCACACATCAACAACATTGAGATCAACGAAGAACTCAAAAAGGCCGACGTCTTCCTCAATCCCGACCAAGTGAGCCTCGCCATCGGTAAAGGCGGCCAAAATATCAAGCTCGCCTCCATGCTCACCGGCTATACCATCGACGTCTTCCGCGAAGTCGAAGGCGAACAGCCCATCGACGACATTTATCTCGACGAATTCTCGGACGAAGTAGACCAATGGGTCATCGACGCCGTGAAGAACATGGGTCTGCGCACCGCACGAGAAGTGCTGAATGCCCCCCGAGATATGATCGCTGAAAAGGCCGACCTCGAAGACGACACCGTAGACCACCTCCTCTCCGTGCTCCGCGCAGAGTTTGACGACAGCGAAAGCTAATGCCGAGGGCTTCGGCCCCCACCGCCTTCCCCTTTCGTCACATCGGCCATGCACGCGGCCACAACCCACACACAATGAGATTAAGCAAAGCTACCAAAGAATTTAACATCGCAACCCAAAGAGCCGTTGACACGCTCAAAGAGCACGGTCACGTCGTCGAGGCCAACCCCAATGCGAAAATCGACGACGCACAATACGAGATTCTCAAAAAGGTGTTTGCCAGCGACAAAGCCCAAAAAGGACGAGGCCGAAAAAGCTCTTCCCCAGCCGACGCGAGGAGAAACGCAACGAGAAGGCCGATAAGCCCGAAGTGAACGACGAGGCGCCCGCCGCTCCTGCCGAAACGTCCGCTCCCTGCGGCCGAAACTTCGACCGAAGCCCAGCCCGCAGCCGAAGAGACCAAGACCGAAGTGCCCGAAGACCTCAAACCCCAGGTGAAAGTGCTCGGCAAGATTGAGCTCGAAGACAACGCCGGCGGCAAAAAACGCGGCTCGCGCAAGTCGACTGCCGCCTCCAAGACGGAAAAAGTGGTCGAAAAATCGGCCCCCGTCGAAAAGCCTGAGGCCGCTCCTGCCGCAGCCGAAAGCGTAGCCCCCGAGACGCCCGCCGAAAAGCCCGCAGCGCCTGCACAACCCGCGGCGGAAAAGCAAACGCCCGCCACGGAAACCGCAGCAGCTCCCGCCGAAGTGCCCGCTCCCGCGGCCACTGCCGATGTGCCTGCCGCTACCGGCAACGAGAACGACGCTGAAACAACCGCCGTCGGTGGTGCTCCGCGCCTCACCGGCCCGAAGGTGGTCGGCAAAATCGACCTCGACGCCATCAACGCCAACACGCGTCCGAAGAAAAAGAGCAAAGAAGAGCTCCGCAAAGAGCGCAACGACAAGCGCAACCCCGCCGGCAAGAAGCGCGCACGCATCGGCAACGAGCGGGTAGACGTGAGCGCCGAAGCCAAAAAGAACAATGCCGGCGGCAACGCCGGTGCAGGTGCGGGTCAGAATCGCAACAACCAAAACCGCAATAACCAGAACGCCGCCAAGGGTCAAGGCAAGAAGGGCAAGAAAGGCAACGCCCCCGCACAGCCCGTCAGCGACGAAGACGTAGCAAAGCAGGTAAAAGAAACCCTCGCACGTCTGCAAGCGAAGGGCGCCGGCAAGGGCAAGGGCGCGAAATACCGTAAGGAGAAGCGCGAAGCCGCCCGCGAGCGTCACGAAGAAGACCTCATGCGCCGCGATGCCGAGAGCCGCGTACTCAAACTCACCGAGTTTGTGACCGCCAACGAGCTCGCTACGATGATGGATGTCCCCGTTACGCAAGTCATCGGCACCTGCATGAGCATCGGCATCATGGTTTCGATCAACCAGCGCCTCGACCAAGAGACCATTGAGATGGTGGCCGACGAATTTGGCTTCAGCACTGAGTTTGTCAGCGCAGAAGTGCAAGAAGCCATCATCGAAGAAGTCGACAGCGACGAAGATCTCGAGCCCCGCGCTCCCATCGTCACCGTCATGGGTCACGTCGACCACGGTAAAACCTCCTTGCTCGACCACATTCGCAACGCCAACGTCATCGCCGGTGAGGCCGGTGGTATCACACAGCACATCGGTGCCTACAATGTCCGCCTCAAAAACGGCCGCTCCGTCACCTTCCTCGACACCCCCGGTCACGAAGCGTTCACCGCCATGCGTGCTCGCGGTGCACAAGTCACCGACATCGCCATTATCATCATTGCCGCCGACGACAATGTGATGCCCCAGACTAAGGAAGCCATCAATCACGCCGTGGCTGCGGGCGTTCCCATCGTCTTCGCCATCAACAAGATCGATAAGCCCGGCGCCAACCCCGACGCCATCAAGAGCACCCTCGCTTCAATGAACTTCCTCGTCGAAGAATGGGGCGGTAAATACCAATCGCAGGACATCTCCGCCAAGAAGGGCGAAGGCGTGTTCGAACTCCTCGAGAAAGTGCTCCTCGAAGCCGACCTCCTCGAGCTCAAAGCCAACCCGAAGCGTCGTGCCGTCGGCACCGTCATCGAGAGTTCGCTCGACAGGGGCGCGGCTACGTCTCCACCGTCCTCGTTTCCAACGGTACCCTGCGCCAAGGCGACGTCATCGTGGCCGGTACCCACGCCGGACGCGTCAAAGCTCTCTTCAATGAGCGCGGCGTTCGCGTCCAGGAAGTGCCCCCCGCACACGCCGCCACCGTTCTCGGCTTTGACGGCGCACCCCAAGCCGGCGACCAGTTCAACGTCATGGAAACCGAGCAAGAAGCCCGCGAAATCGCCAACAAGCGTCTGCAACTTCAGCGCGAACAAAACCTCCGCACCTCCAAGATGCTCACGCTCGACGAGATCGGCCGCCGCTTGAAGCTCGGCGACTACCAAGAACTCAACATCGTCGTCAAGGGCGACGTGGACGGTTCGGTACAAGCCCTCTCCGACTCCTTCATTCGTCTCTCCACCGAGTCCATCGCCATCAACGTCATCCACAAGGGCGTGGGTCAAATCTCTGAGAACGACGTCACCCTCGCAGCCGCCTCCAAGGCCGTCATCGTCGGTTTCCAAGTGCGTCCCTCAGCCGGTGCGCGCAAACTCGCCGAGAAGGAAGGCGTCGACATCCGCCTCTACTCCATCATCTACGACGCCATCGAGGAAGTCAAGGAAGCCATGGAAGGCATGCTCAAGCCCATCGTCAAGGAAGAGATCACCGCGATGGTCGAAGTGCGCCAAGTCTTCCACATCTCCAAGGTCGGCTACATCGCCGGTGCCTACGTCATCGACGGTAAAGTATCCCGTTCCGACAAAGCCCGCCTCATCCGCGACGGCGTGGTGGTCTTCTCCGGCGACATCGCCGCCCTCAAGCGTTTCAAAGACGACGTCAAGGAAGTCACCACCAACTTCGAGTGCGGTATCTCCCCTCCAAGGATGCAACGACATCAAGGAAGGCGACACCATCGAAACCTACCGCGAAATCGAAATCAAGCAAAAGCTCAACGCTTAATCCACACATTGCCGCGATCGGTACCTTTCCGATCGCGGCTTTTTTTGTACCTTCGCCCGGCAATTTCCCACTTTTACACAAAAACGCCCCGAAACGTCACAAAACAGCAGGGCGAAGAAGGCCATTCGTCGACAAAAACAACCATTGGTCGATAAGTTCGCCCGGAACAGCGCATTCCCCGAAAGGCCATTTGCTTTTTACCTCCCAATTCTCTATTTTTGCAACAACAAAAAGACAATGAAGAAGTCACTTTTCGCAGCCCTCGCCTTCGCGTCTTCGCTGCTCCTCACCACCTCCTGCGACACCCTCAACAGTAGACATCCCAACGCCGCCAACGCCCTCTCCGCACTCAACACCGGAGGCACGATGCTTACCAATCTCGTCGGCAACTTTCTCAACGGCGGCAGCGTAACAGAACGTGATCTCGTCGGCACATGGACCTACAACGGAGTCAACTGTGTCTTCGAAAGCCAAAACTTCTTGGCACAAGCCGGCGGCGTCGCCGCATCCAGCGCGCTCGAAACCAAAATCGACGAGCAACTCAAGCGCTACGGCATCAGCAAAGGCGTGACCCGCTTCACCTTCAACGCCGACAAAACCTTCACCGCGACACTCAACGGTCGCAACATGAGCGGAACTTATAGCCTCGACACCGCGTCGAAAACGCTACAACTTCAATTCGTAGGCGGACTCCTCAACCTCCAGCCCCAAGTCACTCGCAACGGCAACGGCATCGCCCTCCTTTTCGAGTCCGACAAACTCTTGGGACTTCTCAGCACCGCCTCCTCCCTCCTCGGCAAGATGGGTAATTCCAATCTCGCCATGGTCTCTTCGCTCCTCGGCAACTACCAAGGTATGCGCATCGGACTCAAACTCTCGAAGTAAACGCCTCAGCGCTCCCCACTTCGATCTCGCGGCAGCCACGCACCGGCACAAACGCCCCCGCAGCACCGCAAACCCTCGGCGACCGTCGCCCACATTCCCCCGCGATTCGCGACCGTCACCCACTCCCCACGGCATTTCTCGTATTTATAGTTTCCGAACAGTCTCGCTTACAGTGGTAAGTGAGGCTGTTTTTTTTTGCACATTGAGGGCAAATCACTACCTTTGCCCCATCAAAACCTCAGAACATGCACAAGTTTTCTCGCATCCTCCCCTTGCTTTTCGCCCTCGGCCTCATCCTCAGCTCCTGCGGCGGCAGCAACACCCAAACTAAAAACGGCTATACCTTCCAACTGGCGCCCCGCGAATCGCAGCCCGGCAACTTCCTCACCTACACCGCAGCCCAAGGCGCCGTACGCGCGTGGCAAGGCTTCGCCGTTCGCGCAGATCGCAAAACCCTCTCCGCCGGCGACCTCTTCGAGCAGGAGCCCGAAGTGCGCATCGACTCCTCCCGCCTCGCCCAAAGCCTCAATGCCGACGGAACCCTCACCGTCGGTCACTTCGTCGGCCGCATCGGAGGTGAAAGCACCCTCATCGACGGCATTGTCGTCCCCGCTACCGGCACACCCCAAGGCCGCGACACCGCACTCGTCAACCGCGTCGTCCAACCCATCGAAGGCGGCGGCATCTACATCGGCCCCGCCACCCAACGCGAGATCGCTTCGCGCGGCGGACAGGGCGGTACCATCCGCAACTCGCGCAACGTCATCGACAGCCTCGGCGTCGGTCTCCACGTCTTCCCCGACGGCAGCTACTTTGCCGGCCGCATGGTAGGCGATCTCGGCACCGACCTCCCCGACTTCCTCGACGGCTACTACATCGCCGCCGACAGCACCCTCTATGTTCTCCCCGAAGAGCGCACCGCCGTCGATGCCCTCACCGCCGAAGCCCTCAAAGCCAAAGCCCCCGCCAAGGGTGCTCCCATGGCGCGCCTCCTCAGTCTGCCCGAAGACCTCAAAAACCTCTACGGCAGCGTGGCCAACAACTACGATACCCCGCCTATGCTCAACGGTAGCCCCGCCGCCGTCGCCGCCCTCCGCTTCGCCCCCTACGAAACGGCCGGCCATTCCACCAAAGCCACGAGATCACCGTCCAATTCCTCGTCGGCACCGACGGACGCACCACCGTCATCAACGTCACCGACTGCAAAGACGTAGAAGTAGAGGCTGCCGTCAAAGGCTTCCTGCGCAAACAAACCTTCACCCCCGCCACCAAGGGCGGACGTCCCGTCAAAGCCTGGGTTCGCCGCACCCTCACCTACCTCACCGCCACCGACGGAGCGGGCAGCGGCAAGTCGCGCGAAATCATCGGCAACCTCAGCGAGCTCTAAGCCCGCCCTCACCCCGAAAGGCTCGGACAGCAACCCAAAGTCCCCGCCCACCCACAACCCGGCATTCAACCGCACGCCGCGAAGCCCCGCCTCGCGCCCGGCGCACCGCGTGCACACACCGACATAACAACTTTTTTTCTTATGGCACAAGCCCCCGAATTCAAGTACGCCCCCATGTTCCAACTCGGCGAAGACAAAACCGAGTACTATCTCCTCACGCGCGACCACGTGAGCACGAGCGAATTTGAAGGACACCCCTGTTCTCAAAGTCGAAGCCGAAGGCATCACCCGCATGATCGCCCAAGCCTTCCGCGATGTCTCCTTCCTCCTCCGCCGCGAGCACAACGAACAGGTGGCCTCCATCCTCTCCGATCCCGAAGCCTCCGACAACGACCGCTACGTTGCCCTCACCTTCCTGCGCAACGCCGAAGTCGCCGCCAAAGGCCGTCTGCCCCTCTGCCAAGACACCGGCACCGCCATCGTCCACGGCGAGAAAGGCCAGCAAGTATGGACCGGCATCTGCGACGAAGCCGCCATCTCACGCGGCGTCTACGACACCTACACCGAGGAAAACCTCCGCTACTCGCAAAACGCCCCCCTCAACATGTACGATGAGGTCAACACCCGTTGCAACCTCCCCGCACAGATCGACATCGAAGCCACCGAAGGCGACGAATACCACTTCCTCTGCGTCACCAAGGGCGGCGGATCGGCCAACAAGAGCTACCTCTATCAGGAAACCAAGGCCATCCTCAACCCCGACACCCTCGTGCCCTACCTCGTCGGCAAGATGAAAACCCTCGGCACCGCCGCTTGTCCGCCCTACCACATCGCCATCGTTATCGGCGGCACGAGCGCCGAGAAGACCATGCTCACCGTCAAGCTCGCCTCCACCCACTACTACGACTCGCTCCCCACCACCGGCGACGAAACCGGTCGCGCCTTCCGTGACGTAGAGCTCGAAGCCCGCTTGCTCGAAGAGACCCGTCACATCGGACTCGGCGCACAGTTCGGCGGTAAATACTTTGCCCACGACATCCGCGTCGTGCGCTTGCCCCGCCACGGCGCCTCCTGCCCCGTAGGCCTCGGCGTGAGCTGCTCGGCCGACCGCAACATCAAGTGCAAGATCAACCGCGACGGCATCTGGATCGAGAAACTCGACGACAACCCCGGCCGCCTCATCCCCGAACACCTCCGCAACGCCGGCGAAGGCGAAGTGGTGCGCGTCGATCTCAACCGCCCCATGCCCGAGATCCTCGCACAACTCGACGCCTACCCCGTATCGACTCGTCTCTCCCTCAACGGTACGATCATCGTGGCCCGCGACATCGCCCACGCCAAGATCAAGGAACGCCTCGACCGCGGCGAAGACATGCCCCAATACCTCAAGGATCACCCCGTCTACTACGCCGGTCCCGCCAAAACGCCCGCCGGCATGGCCTGCGGCTCCATGGGTCCCACCACAGCCGGCCGCATGGACCCCTACGTTGATCTATTCCAGAGCCACGGCGGCAGCATGATCATGCTCGCCAAGGGCAACCGCTCGCAGCAAGTCACCGACGCCTGCAAGACCCACGGCGGTTTCTACCTCGGCTCCATCGGCGGTCCTGCCGCCATCTTGGCACAAAACAACATCAAGTCCATCGAGTGCGTCGAATACCCCGAACTCGGCATGGAAGCCGTTTGGAAGATCGAGGTCGAAGACTTCCCCGCCTTCATCCTCGTCGACAACAAGGGCAACGACTTCTTCAAGCAGTTGCCCCCCGCCTGCGCCAAGTGCTAAACCCGCTCCGCGTCCCTCGTTTCCCCGAGGGGCTCGCCCATAAAAAAGTCCCCCACTATCTCACAATAGTGGGGGACTTTTTTGTAAAACTCGCCGTGTTTCAGCAAGAAGTGGCCGACTTACATAGACGCGCTGCTGCGCGTGAAAAGATTGGAGAAGTGGGCAAAGAAGCCCTGCACAGGGCGCAAAAGGAGAATCTTACACACTTTTTCAGATATTACCATTTTTCTGCCGTTTTGAAGTTTACCGGACAGCAATAGCTCGGAAAGGCCAACCGCATCGGCGATAGCGCGGCACTGCGAATGAGAACATTGGTGCGCCGAAAGCGCGGCAAACGAAAAAAACTGCACCCCGCCCTTGTGCACGCGGCACAAGAGCGGGGTTTGTGACTGAATGGAGCTGACGCCCACGCTGTGGGGGGCGGCCATCGACGAATCTACGCGACAACCTCAATAGAGGAAGCCGAAGAGCCAAAGCGGAATCTCGTTGTCGCCGCGTCCCACCTCGGTGTTGTAGCGGGCGAGGACGATGTTGGGGTCGCTCTTGACGCGCTTGCTGCGATCGCAGACGTGGATTTCGACATTGCCGTTGATACGGTAGAGTCCGTCGCGGCGTCCTTTGTTGACGGTGTGGTGTCGCCAAAGGGAGTTGACGAAATAGGTCTCCATAATGTTCTGCTCGGAGATGGAAGGCGAGTAGATGGAGTAGATGAGATTCGGATTGTGAAGGAGAACCGCCGCGGGTTTCTTGGGGAAACCTTCGTTTTCCTTGTAAACAAGGTTGACGAGTCGGGCTTCTTCGAGATACTTGAGGTAGTTCATCACCGTTGCGCGCGAAGTACCGATCTCTTCTGCGAGACGGCTCACGTTGGGTGTGGTGTTTTCGCTGACGGCGAGGAGATAGAGGAGCTTTTTGATACGCTCGAGGTACTTCAACTCGATTTGCTTGATGAACAAGATGTCGACTTCGATCATGGTGTTCATCGCGCGCAGGAGTTGCTCGGTGAAGTTGCGGCCTTCGAGGAAGAAGGGGTAGTAACCGTGGTGGAGATACTGCTGGAAGTACTCCCAGGGGCGCACTTTGGGCAGAATGGTTTTGAGAATGCCCTTGTGATCCTCAAGGAGTTCTTTGAGGGTGTAGGCGCGGAAGTTTTCTCCGGTCTGCAAATTGATGAATTCGCGGAAGGAGAATCCGTGCAACCAGTATTGTCGGGCGAGGGAGTTGAGTTCGGTGTGGTCGTTCTCGCCTCCGCGCACCGAAGTGGTGGAGTAGATGATGCGGAGCAGGGGGAAGTGCTCATAGCACTCGATGATCTGCTCGCGCCAATTGGGTAATTTGAAGGCTTGGTCGAGGAGTAGTACCTGTCCGCCGGCTTTCACAAAATCGCCGGCGAAGTCAACAAGTTTCCTTCCTTGGAAGTAGAAAGAGTTCATGTTGGCATAGAGACACTGTCGCATGCGAGGATCGAAGTTGTCCTTGGCATACGAGAGGAGGAATTGTGTGCGGCCTACTCCGCGGGGTCCGCGAATGCCGATCAGCCGGTAGCTCCAGTCGATCGAATCCATGAGCGCGCGCCGAATGGGAGCATTGGTGTGCTCTATGAGATAGGCGTGTGATTGAAAGAAAGTCTCCATAGTTCTCTGGTATAATCGGAATTTCGCTTGGGGGCATGGCTCCGGTGCACCGCAAAAGTGGTGTTAAAAGCCTTTTATGCTGCAAAGTTACTACATCATCGTGGGATTGCAAACCGAAAGTGCCAAAAAAATGCGTATAGGATTCGATTTTAGCATTTAAGGGGTGGTTTTGACTCTGAAGGGGGGCTGAAATAGGGGTTTTGTGCAACAGTAACTCGTAAACGTTGCGCTGTTTGAGCGGCTGAGTCTTCGAAATAAATGTAAGGTTCTGTGCTTTTGGGCGAGTAAGTTGTTGAAGGAGCGAGAGTTTGGCGGTAAAATGCAAAATATCGGCCTCGAAATGCGAAAATGCGTAGCAGGCGGGCAAAAAATGGGGCTGCAAACGCCCAACTCGACCTTTCGTCCGGGAAAGCGGGCGCCTATTCTGCGAGGGGGCGGGAAGATTTCCACAAAAGAGGCGGCGCGCTCGGAGAAAGCGGGGGCGAACGCTGCGAGAAGGGGCAAAAAAAGCGCCGCACTCCACGGGGAGTGCGACGCGAGGGTTGGTTGCGGAGATCGCGGGCGTTCTGCGTGAGAACTTGGCGATTCCTTATTTAATCGGCGAGCTTGGCGCAGATGTATTCGCGGTTCAAGCGAGCGATGTTGGCGATCGATTCGTTCTTGGGGCAGACGGCTTCGCAAGCACGGGTGTTGGTGCAGTTACCAAATCCGAGTTCGTCCATCTTGGCCACCATGAATTTCGCACGACGTGCGGCTTCTACGCGACCTTGGGGAAGGAGGGCGAGTTGCGAAACCTTGGAAGAAACGAAGAGCATGGCGCTACCGTTCTTACAAGCGGCCACGCAAGCGCCGCAACCGATGCAAGAGGCGCAGTCCATGGCCTCATCGGCGTCGGGTTTGGGGATGAGGATGGCGTTGGCGTCCTGTGCTTGGCCGGTGCGGATGGAGGTGTAACCGCCGGCAGCTTGGATTTTGTCGAAAGCGGTGCGATCGACCATGCAGTCCTTGATGACGGGGAAGGCAGCGGAGCGCCAGGGTTCTACGGTGATGACGTCGCCATCGTTGAAACGACGCATGTAGAGTTGGCAGGTGGTGGCGCCCTGTGCGGTTTTGCCGTGGGGCGTACCGTTGATGTAGAGGGAGCACATGCCGCAGATGCCTTCTCGGCAGTCGTGGTCGAAGACGAAGGGCTCTTTTCCGTCGTTAATGAGTTCCTCGTTGAGGATGTCGAGCATTTCGAGGAAGGAGGTGTCGTCGGGAATGTTCTTCATTTCGCGCTGTTCGAAATGTCCGGCGTCCTTGGGCCCGTTCTGCTTCCAATATTTTACTGTGAAAGATATATTCTTAGCCATTTTCGTGTACGTGAGTTGGGTTAGTGCATTAAAAGGGTGCCTCATATCTCATGGATATGGCACCGGGATCGAACTTACACGCCATGTGTAATTAAACTATCGATCCCTTCACAATGAACTAATTACGACTTATAATTACGCGTTTGCACCTTGATGATTTCGTACTCGAGGGGTTCTTGGAGAGGACGGGTGCTTTGTCGTCGTCGCCTTGGTATTCCCAGCAGCCCACGTAGAAGAAGTTTTCATCGTCGCGCTTTGCTTCGCCTTCTTCGGTTTGGTGCTCTTCGCGGAAGTGACCGCCGCACGATTCCTCGCGGTGAAGCGCATCGTTGGCCACGAGTTCGCCCATGAGGATGAAGTCTTCGAGACGCAATGCCTTTTCGAGTTCCACGTTCACGCCCTCGGGAGTACCGGGGATGAAGAGATCGGTGAAGAAGGTCTTGCGGAGTTCCTTAAAGAGGGTGAGTGCCTTTTCGAGACCTTCCTTGGTGCGACCCATACCGACGTATTCCCACATGATGTGGCCAAGTTCCTTGTGGATGCTGTCCACCGAGCGCTTACCCTTGATGGCAAAGAGGCGTTCGATGCGTTCGCGCACATGCTTTTCGGTGGCTTCGAATTCGGGAAGCTCCGTCGAGAAGCGGGGAACAGTGATTTGGTCGGCGAGATAGTTCTGGATCGTGTAGGGCAACACGAAGTATCCATCGGCCAATCCCTGCATGAGGGCAGAAGCGCCGAGGCGGTTGGCACCGTGATCGGAGAAGTTACATTCACCGATGGCAAAGAGACCATTAACGGTGGTCATGAGTTCGTAGTCCACCCAGATACCGCCCATCGTGTAGTGGATGGCGGGGAAAATCTGCATGGGTGTTTCGTAGGGGCTCTCGTCGGTGATTTCTTCGTACATGTCGAAGAGGTTACCGTAGCGCGCAGCGATCTCATCGCGGCCGAAGTCGCGGATGGCTTGCGAGAAGTCGAGATACAGCCAAGCCGGTGTTGTTCACACCGAAGCCCTTATCGCAACGTTCCTTGGCAGCGCGGCTGGCCACGTCGCGGGGAACGAGGTTACCGAAGGCGGGATAGCGGCGTTCGAGGTAATAGTCGCGGTCTTCCTCGGGAATATCCTTACCTTGGAGACGGCCTTCCTGGCACGCCTTGGCGTCTTCGAGTTTTTTGGGCACCCAAATGCGGCCGTCGTTGCGGAGCGACTCGGACATGAGGGTGAGTTTCGACTGTTTGTCGCCGTGTACGGGGATACAAGTGGGGTGAATCTGCACATACGAGGGGTTGGCAAACACGGCACCCTTGCGGTAGCAAGCGATAGCGGCCGATGCGTTGCAGCCCATGGCGTTGGTCGAGAGGAAGTAGGTGTTACCGTAACCGCCGGTACCGATTACCACAGCGTGAGCGGCGAAGCGTTCGAGTTCGCCGGTGATGAGATTACGCGCAATGATACCGCGTGCACGGCCGTCGATGATCACGAGGTCGAGCATCTCGTAGCGCGTGTAGAGTTCCACGGTGCCGAGATGTACTTGGCGCATGAGCGACGAGTAAGCACCGAGAAGGAGCTGCTGACCGGTCTGACCTTTGGCGTAGAACGTACGGCTCACCTGTGCGCCACCGAACGAACGGTTGGCCAACATGCCGCCATATTCGCGAGCGAAGGGAACACCTTGTGCGACGCACTGGTCGATGATGGCGTTCGACACTTCGGCGAGACGATAGACGTTGGCTTCGCGAGCGCGGTAGTCACCGCCCTTCACCGTATCGTAGAAAAGGCGATAAACCGAGTCACCGTCGTTCTGATAGTTCTTGGCGGCGTTGATACCACCCTGAGCCGCAATCGAGTGTGCGCGACGGGGCGAGTCTTGGATGCAGAAGTTCTTGACCTTGAATCCCATTTCGCCGAGAGAAGCCGCGGCGCTGGCGCCGGCCAATCCCGTACCCACGACGATAATGTCGAGCTTACGTTTGTTTTTGGGGTTCACCAGTTTCTGGTGCGCTTTATAGTTGGTCCACTTTTCGGCCACGGGGCCTTCGGGGATGCGTGAATTAAGAATAGCCATGATGGATGCTTATATATATAATGAGTGTAGGAGGTAGAAGTTCCGCAGCTTAGCAGCCAAAGTGCAGGTTGCCTTCGAGCATGGCCTGAACACAGAACTTAATCACCACGGCGGCGTACATGGCCATCAACACGGTGGAATAGATATAGCTGATGCATTTAACACGGGGGAGCCAGGTTTTGCCGCTGGCACCGATGGTGTGGAAGGCACTCCACATACCGTGGGTGAGGTGGAACCAGAGGGCGGCGAGCCACACGAGGTAAAGCACCGCATAAACGGGGTTGGAGAACGTGTATTGGATCCAATGATAGCCGTCGGTGGCGTAGAACTCGTCGCCCACGTGTGCCAATTCGACAAACATCATTTTAGCCCAGAAGTTGTAGAGGTGCAATGCCATGCCGAGCGCCACGATGATACCGAGCACAAGCATGTTTTGCGACGCCCATTCCACTTGTTGGGGACGATCCACCACAGCGTAGCGGCTGTTACCGCGAGCGCGACGGTTTTGGAAGGTGAGGATGAAGGCATACACGAAGTGCAGGAGCACCAGTGTGCCGAGTCCGGCCGTAGCCGCCACGGCATACCAGTTGGCACCCAGCATCTCACAGATCAGGTTGTAGCCGCTTGCCGAGAAGAGCGAAACGACATTCATACAACCGTGGAAAGTGAGGAAAAGGATGAGCGCCAGTCCGGTGACCGACATGATCACTTTTCTTCCGATAGATGAAGTAGTTAACCACATAAGAGATTGAAGAAATTAAATTGTTGATGAACTTGTTAGATAATTGCTTGTGTTGTTGTTTTCGGTGGTGGTTCTGCCACAACGCGACGCGTTTCGCCTCCTCCTCATAAATGGGGAGAAGGACGACACTGCAAAAGTAGTGGAAAAAGGAGAAAGTACAAAGCAAAAGTACCTAATATATAGTGTCACCTCGTGTGAAAAAGTGCCCCAACCTCCACTTTTTGTCCCCGACGGTGCCCAACGGGTAAAAATCACGGCCGATCAGGCAGGGAAAAACACCGCCGACCGGCACCGAAAACAGCGCAAGAAACCCTGCAAACTTGCCAAAATGAGCCATCTATTTCGCAAACTACAGATATCATTTTCGAAACTTCCTTTTTCTTTCTCCCATCTTTCCTGCATTTCCGGTGCATTTCCCTCCCATCGGCGGACATCTTGCTTTTTGAGATTAAAAACAAAACAACTATTTTTTTGCACTCGGAAATCAAAAAATGCTCCCCCAATTCATGTCCTCCACCCCCACCACCCTCAGTCCCGCACGCAAAGGCTTGGCCGGCGTGCAGTACCTCTTTGTGGCTTTTGGCGCCACTGTGCTCGTCCCCCTGCTCGTGGGTCTCGATCCCTCCACGGCATTGTTCTCGGCCGGCGTCGGCACCCTCATTTTTCATCTCATCACCAAAGGCAAAGTTCCTATCTTTCTCGGTAGCAGCTTTGCCTTTATTGCGCCCATTGTCAAGGCCACCGAGCTCTACGGCCTCGGCGGTGCGCTCTTCGGTTGCGTGGGTGTGGCCGCGGTCTACACCCTCATGTCGCTGCTCATCCGCCTGTTCGGCTTGCGCTTCATCAACCGCCTGTTCCCACCCGTCGTGATCGGGCCTATCATCATGCTCATCGGCCTCTCGCTCTCGAGTTCGGCCGTGAATATGGCCTCGACCAACTGGCTTTTGGCCGCCATTTCGCTCGCCACCGCCGTTGTAGTCACCCTCTACGGGCGCGGCATGCTCAAGCTCATCCCCATTTTCCTCGGCATCGTCGTGGGCTATGTGGCCGACCTCCTCTTCTTCGAAGTCGATTTTTCGCAAGTGGCCGCCGCCCCCTGGTTCGGTTTGCCCCACTTCATCCTGCCCGAGAAAATCTCTTGGGAACCCATTCTCTTCATGATCCCCGTGGCCATCGCACCGGTCATCGAACACATCGGCGACGTCTACGTGGTGAACAACGTCACGGGCGAGAATTTCGTCAAATCGCCCGGCCTGCACCGCACCATGCTCGGCGACGGTGCCGCCTGCCTCTTCGCCTCGCTCGTGGGTGCGCCCCCCCCGTCACCACCTATTCAGAAGTGACGGGCGCCATGTCGCTCACCCGCATCACCGACCCCCTCGTGTTCCGCATCGCCGCCCTCACCGGCATCGTCTTCTCGCTGGTAGGTAAGGTGAGCGCCCTGCTCCGCAGCATCGACCAAGCCATTCTCGGCGGCATCATGCTCCTGCTCTTCGGCACCATTGCGGGCGCAGGCATCTCGAGCCTGCTCCACAGCCGCATCAATCTCTCCTCTTCGCGCAATGTCGTCATCATCTCCGTGACGCTCACCACCGGCATCGGCGGCGCCGTCTTGAGTTTCGGCAAATTCTCGTTGGCCGGCATCGGTCTTTCAGCCCTGGTAGCCGTCGTGCTCAACCTCCTCTTGCCCGAGCGCCCGGAAGATCGCACCCCCACCGTCGCTCCTCACGCAGAAGAAGAGCACCCGGCATCCGAAGCCTAAACGCCGCCGTGCGCGGCGCGGCCGTTTCGCAGCGGCGCCCCGCTCCCGCCCCATTTTCTCCACCGACATTCATTCATCACAATTTAATCAATTCATTTCCCCCATGCGCACCACACTCGTGCTTCTCCTCCTCGTGCTCCTCGCGCCCTTCGCGCGTCCCGCACAAGCTCAGAACATCCAGTTGCACTACGACTTCGGCCGTCAGCTCTACGACAAGGACCAGGCCAATCGTCCCCACTGGACCACCACGGTCGAAATGTTCCGTCCCGACCGTTGGGGTAATACCTTCTTCTTCGTCGACATGAACTACGCCAACGAGGGAGTCGAATCGGCTTATTGGGAAATCTCGCGTGAATTTTCGCTCGGCAAAACGCCCTTCGCCGCCCACGTTGAGTTCGACGGCGGTTTGAGCAACAAGTTCAGCTACAACAACGCCTATCTTCTCGGCCTCACCTACGCATGGAACGCCGCCGACTTCAACGCCGGTTTCACCTTCACGCCCATGTATAAGTACTTGGCCAGCAATCGAAGCCCAATTCGTGGCAACTCACCGGCACTTGGTATCGCCACTTTGCCGGCGGCGCACTTTCCTTCTGCGGTTTCGCCGATCTTTGGGGCGATCGCAGCTTTGTCGACGGCAAGAACAACGTCGTCTTCATCACCGAACCCCAACTCTGGCTCAATCTCTACAAACTGCGCGGTGTGAATCCCGACTTCCGCCTCAGTGTGGGCACGGAAGTGGAAATCAGCCACAACTTTGCCGTGAGCGAGAAAACCATTGTCAATCCCACGCTCGCGCTGAAGTGGAATTTCTAATCGGTCGGCTCACCGCTTCGCCCCGCGGGGCGGTGTACCGTCGATCTTTCGACACGGGGCGGTAACGCTCGCCCCGCCCGTTCGCGCTCCGCTTCGTCCTCCGCTCGGCGGCCGACGCCTTTCGGCGCAAACGTCCCTTTTTCTGCTCATCACTTCCCCCAATTCACTTCTCCACTCATGCAAACACTCTATCGTCTCCTGGGTTTCGACCCCACGAAGCACAACCTCCGCACCGAACTCATGGCCGGTCTCACCACCTTCCTGACCATGAGCTACATTCTGGCCGTCAACCCCGACATTCTCTCCAGTACCGGCATGGACAAAGGCGCCGTGTTCACCGCCACCGCCTTGGCTTCGGCACTCGGCACGGTGCTCATCGCGTTCCTCGCCAAGTTGCCCTTCGCCCAAGCCCCCGGCATGGGCATCAACGCCTTCTTTGCCTTCACCCTCGTGGCCGGTATGGGCTACAGCTGGCAAACGGCGCTCGCCGCCGTCTTTGTTGAGGGCATCATCTTCATCTTGCTCACGGCCTTCAACGTGCGCGAACAGATTGTCCACTGCATCCCGAAGACCCTTCGCTTCGCCATCTCGGCGGGCATCGGCTTTTTCATCGCTTTCATCGGGCTGAAGAACTCAGGCATCATCGTAGCCAATCCCGCCACGCTCGTTTCGCTCGGCGCCTTCACCCCCGTGTCGTCGCTCGCCGTGCTCGGCGTAGTGCTCAGTGGCGTATTGATGAAACTCCGCGTGCGCGGTGCCCTTTTCTACAGCATTGCCGCCTGCACCCTCATCGGCATTCCCTTGGGTGTGACCGTTATCCCCGAAGGCTTCGCGCCCTTGTCGATGCCCAAGTCCATCGCCCCCACGTTCTTGCAGTTCGACTTCAAGTCACTCCTCAACGCCGACATGGCGCTCACCATCTTCGCGCTCGTGTTCATGGACATTTTCAACACCATCGGCACGCTCATCGGCGCCGCCGCCAACACGGAGATGATGGACGCCGAGGGCAACGTGAAAAACATGAAGGAAGCACTAATGGCCGACGCCATCGGCACCTCGGTGGGCGCCGTGCTTGGCACCTCGACCGTCACCACTTTCGTCGAAAGTAGCGCCGGCATCGCCGAAGGCGGCCGCACCGGCATGACCGCCCTCTCCACCGGTCTGCTCTTCGCCGTGGCCCTTTTCTTCGCCCCCCTCTTCCTGCTCATTCCGTCGGCCGCCACCACCGGTGCCCTCGTGTTGGTGGGCGTGCTCATGCTCAGTTCGATCAAGGATGTCGATTTCGACGACATCTCCGAGCCCTTCCGGCCTTCGTGACCGTGATCATGATGATTCTCACCTACAACATCGCCGAAGGCATGTCGTTGGGTCTCATCTCCTACACGCTCGTCAAGACCCTCAGCGGCCGTTGGCGCCACGTCAGCCCCACGCTCTACATCGTGTCGGCGCTCCTCGTACTGCGCTACGTGCTGCAACTCTAAACCCCTCCCCCATTGGGCGACAGCGCCCCGCGCAGGCTCGGCCTGTCCCGCCCGCCATCGGGCGGAAAGCAAACAACCGCGCCGCGAATCACTCGGATTCGCGGCGCGGTTCTTTCGTATCGGTCGGTGAGCCGGCGGGAGTCGGCGCACACAGTGTGGCGCACAGCGCGGCAAAGGGGGGAGGAGCGACGGCGCCACCCCACGCGCCGATAGCCGGAAATCAAAGTCCGGCTTCGCGCAAGAGGCGTTCGCCGCGCGCTTCCTCGGCGGGGCCGAGCTCCATGAACTTATATAAAGCGTTGAGGGCAGCTTTGCGCACACCGATTTCGCCGGCCGTGTCGGCCAACTCGGTGGCGGCGTGGTCGAGAATCTCGTCGGCGTCGCGCTGCGTGGGCATCAGTCCGCCCATGAAGAGGCGGCCGAGCAGCAACCACGCCACCAAGCGCGCCAAGGGGGCTTCGGCGGCCAGCAAGCGGAAGGCCAACTGCGAGGCGAAGGGGCGCTCGGCCAGCAAGTGGAGCACGAGCATCTGCGCCTCCTCCACATAGCGCAAGCCGTCGACGTAGTGAAGCGCCAGTTCCTCATCGACCTCCTCGGGAGGCACGACAAGAAAGGCCAAGAGGCGGAGTTCGCGAATGTCGTCGGCATAGAGCGCGGTGGACAGGCGCACGGAGTGCGGGAGATCGGCGGCCATTTCGACCAAACGGAAGGTTTCGACACCGAAGTTGACGCGATAGTTCACACCGCTTTGGCGCATGGCGTGGCTGAGCACGCCGTCCATGGCGGCACGCAGCAGGCGCTTGATGTCGCGCACTTGGGCATCGAGGTCGGGAGTGGGAGTCATAAAAAAGAAAAGAAGGGGGTGCTGTGATGAAAAAACGGGGGCGATCTGCGCGCCCGGCGCCGACTGTTCGGCGCGTGAGGGCACAAAAATACGAAATTCCGCGCCTTCTGCGAAAAAGCCGACGACTTTTGCGCAAAAAGGCTCAGCTTTTCGCGAAAACCGGCCTACTTTTTTCTCCTTCTGCGCACGTTGCGTTCCCACACCGACCACCTTGTGCCGAAAACCCACAAGCGGACGTGGAAAACGCACGCGCACGACATATAAAAACACATTTTCGACTCCAAAAACGCCCTTTAACGACCGAAAAATGCTTTACATACGATAGTGCACTGACGCAAAACAGCAAGAATACAACGCCCTTCGACTTACATTTGTCAACCGCCCGTAAAAAAACGCGCCGACACGCCGCGCCGTCCAAAAATAAGGCGCTCAAAATGAGTGCATTCCCGATTTTTATGTGTACCTTTGCCGAAAGTTTATGAACCGCCCCTCTCGCGTCGCGCGCGGCACGCTGCGCAGAGCGTCGGTTTTTTGTGTGGCATCGGCCGCCGCCGTGAGGCACGGCGCGTGCCCCGTTTTTCAATTCGCTCTTTCCGCCGCTTTTTCGTTTCCCTTTCGTGTTTTCTCTCCACGAAAGGATCAATGCATTTATACACACTCACATCGAATCAAAAAAGATTTATGGAGAAAAAACTGACCACCCTCCTGCTGGGTCTGATGCTTGTGTCACCGCCGCGCTGGCGCAGACCAAAGTGTCGGGCGTTGTGATCTCGGCTTCGGACAATCAGCCCATCGCCGGTGCACACATCGCCACGATCGGTCGCAAACAGCTCACCGTGACCGACGACAACGGTAAATTTGCCCTCACCATCAAAGGCAAAGACACGCGCATCACCGTGTCGTACATCGGCATGGAGTCGACCACCGTCAAAGGCGGCGAGAACATGCGCATCGTGCTCAAAGACAACCAGAGCCTCGGCGAGGTAGTGGTGACCACGGGTATGACGAAGACGGACCGTCGCCTCTTTACGGGCGCGACCGACAAGATCGACATCAGCAAATCGCGCCTTTCGGGCGTGGCCGACATCAGTCGCTCGCTCGAAGGGCAATCGGCCGGTGTGTCTGTGCAGAACGTGAGCGGAACTTTCGGTGCCGCTCCCAAGATTCGTGTGCGCGGTGCCACATCGATCTACGGTGCCTCGAAGCCCCTTTGGGTGGTGGACGGCGTGATCATGGAAGACGTGTCGAACATCGGCGCCGACGATCTGGCCTCGGGTAACCCCGAAACGCTCATCAGCTCGGCCATCGCCGGCCTGAACGCCGACGACATCGAGAGCTTCCAAGTGCTCAAAGACGGTTCGGCCACCTCGATCTACGGTGCTCGCGCCATGGCGGGTGTGATTGTCGTGACCACCAAGAAGGGTCGCCAAGGACAAGCGCACCTCAACTACACGGGCGAGTTCACCACGCGCCTGGTGCCCTCCTATCGCAACTTCGACATCCTCAATTCGCAACAACAGATGGGCATCTACCGCGAACTCCGCGACAAGGGATGGCTCAACTACTCGGATGTGCTCAACGGCAGCGACTATGGCGTGTATGGTAAGATGTATGAACTGCAAAACAGCTTCGACGCCACGCGCGGCCAGTTCTTGCTGCCCCACACCACGGAGGCGGAGAACGCCTACCTGCAACAAGCGGAATTCCGCAACACGAATTGGTTCAAAGAGCTCTTCTCGCCGGCCATCATGCAAAACCACTCGGTGAGCTTGAGCGGCGGTACGGCGAAATCGAACTACTATGCTTCGCTCAGTGCGCTGCTCGATCCGGGTTGGTACAAGCAGAGCGACGTGAAGCGCTACACGGTGAACCTCAACCTCACGCACCACATTCTCGACAACCTCACGTTGAACCTCATCGGCGGTGCCTCTTACCGCGATCAGCGCGCCCCCGGCTCGCTGGGTCAGGACGTCGACGTGGTGAACGGCGCGGTGAAACGCGACTTCGACATCAACCCCTACTCCTATGCGGTGAACACCTCGCGTGTGCTCGACCCCAAGGCCTACTATGTGGCCAACTATGCGCCGTTCAATATCTTCAACGAACTGGACAACAACTACATTGACCTCGGTGTGCTGGATGCCAAATTCCAATTTGAGCTGAAGTATAAGCCCATCCGCGGTTTGGAACTCACGGCGCTGGGGGCTTTCAAGCACGCAGCCACCTCGCAGCAACACAATATTAAGGACAACTCCAATCAGGCCTTGACCTATCGCGCCATGCCCAACGGCATCATCCGCGACGCCAACAAGTTCCTCTATCGCGATCCGGACAACCCCACCGAATTGCCTTACAGCGTGCTGCCGAAGGGCGGTATCATGCACAAGACCGACAACCGGATGAGTGACTATCACTTCCGTGCGACGGCCAACTACAACCGCACTTTCGACAACCGCCACACGGTGAACCTCTTCGGCGGTATGGAAACGACGGACATCGACCGCACTCGTACGCGCTTCGAAGGCTGGGGCTTGCAATACGAAAGCGGCGAAGCGCCCTTCTACCCCTACCAGCATTTCAAGAAGTCGATCGAAGAAGGCAACGACTACTACCAATTGGTGAACTCCAACTGGCGCACGGTGGCTTTCTACGGCAACGCCACTTATTCTTACCGCGGCCGCTATGTGGTGAACGGTACTTATCGCTACGAAGGTTCGAACCAACTGGGACGCAACACCGACGCACGTTGGATGTCGACTTGGAACCTTTCGGGCGCTTGGAACATCCACGAAGAGCGCTGGTTTGCCAAGTTGGCTCCGCTTTCGCACCTCACGCTCCGCACTTCCTACAGCTTGACGGGTACGCCTCCCGATCCTTCGCTCGTTTCGTCGACGACGATCTTCCGCAACTCCACGCCCTATCGCCTCTTTGCCTCCGACCAAGAATCGGGCTTGGCCATCACGGAATTGGGTAACGCGCTCCTCACCTACGAAAAGAAGAACGAATTCAACGTGGGTATCGACGCCGGCTTGTGGAACAACCGCATCAACGCCACGCTCGACGTGTACACGCGCAACAACTACGACGAAATCGGTCCGATGGTGACGCAGGGCATGAGCGGACAGATCGTGAACTGGGGCAACGTGGCCGAGATGAAATCGAACGGTGTGGAACTGAGCATCACCTCTTCGAACATCAAGCAAAAAGACTTCACTTGGTCGACGAGCTTCGTCTTCTCCTACACGAACACGGAGATCACGAAGTTGTTCAACAACGGCCGTGTGATCGACCTCGTGTCGGGTAACGGTTTCGCCATGAAGGGTTTCCCGGCTCGCGCCCTCTTCTCTGTGCCTTTCCTCGGCTTGAACGACGCCGGCATCCCCCTCTTCCGCAACGAGAAGGGCGCGATCACGACCGACGACATCAACTTCCAAGAACGCAACAACACCGGCTACCTGAAATATGAGGGGCCGACGGATCCGAAGTTCGTGGGCTCGCTGGGCAACATGCTTTCTTACAAAGGTTTCCACTTGAATGTGTTCTTGACCTACTCGTTTGGCGGCGTAGTGCGCTTGGATCCGAAATTCCGCACGCGCTATACCGACATGACCTCGATGACGCAGACGTTCCTCAACCGCTGGATGGCCCCCGGCGACGAGAAAGTGACGGATGTGCCCGGCATCTTGAGCAAACGCCAGTTCACGCAAAACCGCCAACTGCGCTATGCCTACAATGCCTACAACTTCTCGTCGGTGCGCACGGCCAAGTCTGACTTCATCCGCCTCAAGGAGATCTCGCTCTCCTATGATCTGCCCGCATCGCTCTTCAAAGACAAGGGCATCCGCGACGTCTCCGTCAAACTTCAGGCCACGAACCTCTTCTTGCTCTACTCGGACAAGAAACTCCACGGCCAAGACCCCGAATTCCTTAACGCCGGCGGTGTGGCTTCGCCCATGCCCAAGCAGTTTACCCTCACCCTCAAATTCGGAATCTAATCAATTTAGACAGCTCGTATGAAACAATATATAGCTTCCTTCCTACTGGGTGCCGCTGCACTGGGTACCTCCGGCACGCTGACCTCGTGCAATGACTATTTAGATAAGTATCCCGACAAGCGCATGGAGCTTCGCACGCCCGATCACTTGGCACAGCTCCTCACTTCGGCCTACCCGCAAGTGCACCCGGCCTACTTGCTCGAGATGTATTCGGACAACACAGATCGCCACCTCTCACCTTCTTGGGGTGAGGTGGACCGTTTCCCAACGCGAGGCCTACCAATGGGACGACATCACCGACGTGGGCGAAAACGAATCGCCCCAAATGATTTGGAACGCCCACTACCTCGCCGTCAACACGGCCAATGAGGTGCTGAGCTTCATCCGCAAACAAAAGGATCAAAGCCCCTTCCGCGCACAAAGCGGCGAGGCGAAACTCTGCCGCGCCTATGCCATGCTCAGCTTGGCCAACGTGTTCTGCGAAGCCTACGATCCTGCGACGGCCGCTTCGCACCTCGGTCTGCCCTACCCCGAGAATCCCGAAGATCGTCCCGGCTTGACCTACAAACGCGGCACGCTCGCCGAGCTCTATGCCCGTATCGATCAGGACATCACCGAAGGTTTGGCCGAAGTGGGCAGCGCTTACACCGCACCGAAGTTCCACTTCACGCCCGAAGCCGCGCACGCTTTCGCCGCTCGCTTCTACCTTTACAAACAAGAGTGGCAAAAAGCCGTGGATCACGCCACAAAAGCCCTCGGCTCGCACCCCGAAAACCAACTGCGCAACTGGGCGCTTTGGAACAAACAGGGACTCAACGGCGAAGCCATGCCCAACGAATATGTGCGTTCGGGCTCAAACGAACCTCCTGCTCCAAGTGGTCGTTTCGGCTTGGGGGCTCTACAGCGGCCCTTACGGCACAGGCGGTCGCTACTGCCACGGTCGCAGCATTTCCGACAAGGAAACGTTCAACTCCACGGGCCCTTGGGGCGAAAGCGAGGGCGCTTTCAACTACACCGTGGGCTCCAACTCCGGCCAACCGCAGATCACGCTCAAAAAGCTCCCGATCAACTTCAAATACCAGGACCGTGAGGCCGGTATCGGTAGCTACTATTCGGAATATTCGGTGTTCAACGCCGACGAAACGCTCTTGGTTCGCGCCGAAGCCTACGCTCGTCTCAAGCAATACGAGCAGGCCACTGCCGACATCAACAAGGAAATGACGGCTTTCGCCCGCAAACCCAAGACCTTTACCACAACGCAGCTCACGGACTTCTACAAGAAGGTGAAATACTACCGTCCGGACAGTGCAACGGTGCGCAAGGCTTTCCACATCAGCGAGCCGCTCGACACCGCCACGCAGGAACCGCTGCTGCAATGCATCTTGCATTTGCGCCGCATCATGACGGTGCACGAAGGACTCCGCATGCAGGACGTGAAACGCTACGGCATCACAATCCACCGCCGCGACTTCGACGCGAATGACAAGTTCGTTACGGTAACCGACTCGATGCCCGCCGGCGATCCCCGCCGTGCCATCCAGCTTCCGCAGGACGTTATTTCGGCAGGACTCACCCCTAACCCGCGCAAAACCACCACTTCCAAATGAATATCCGGATGAACAAGATACTCCTCGCCACGCTGTTGCTCCTTTCTTGCTTGGGGCTCAGCAACTGCTCGGACGATGCGCCCAAAGGAGCCAGCATTTTCCCCACAACGCCCGTCCAGCGCAACGCCTTCGACAACTGGTTGCTCAAAAACTACACGAACCCATATAATATTGAGTTCAAATACCGCCTCGAAGACGCCGAAACGGACTACAACTACCATCTCGTGCCCGCCGACTCCGCAAAAACGGCGAAATTGGCGATACTGACCAAATACCTTTGGTTCGATGCCTACTCGGAAGTGGCCGGTGTGAACTTCGTGAAAGCCAATGTGCCGCGCACCATTGTGGCCGTCGGTATTCCCGGCTACACGCGTCAGCGCTCCGAGGTACTCGGTAGTGCAGAAGGTGGCTACAAAGTGACGCTCAACAAAATCAACTCGCTCGACAGCGTGACGTTGACAAACTATGCCGCCATGACGAAATTCTATTTCCACACGATGCACCACGAGTTCACGCACATCCTCAATCAGAAGAAGCCTTACAACACGGACTACAACCTGATTACGAAAGCCGACTATGTGGGGAACAACTGGACTCACAAAACAGATTTGCAAGCTCGCCGCCTCGGTTTTGTATCGAACTACGCCATGAGCGACGGCTTCGAGGACTTTGCCGAAACCCTCGCCTACTACGTGACGCGCACGCCCAAACAATGGAACGAAGTTTTCAAAGAAGCCGGCACTACGGGCGCACCTATCATCAACCAGAAGCTCGAAATCGTCAAGGACTACATGCTTTCCTCTTGGAACGTCGACCTTGATCGGCTGCGCGCCTCCGTTCTCGGCCGCGGCGACAACGTGCGTCATCTCGATCTCCAACACCTCAAGTAAAAACTTCCCATGCGCATCCTTCATACCCTCGTCATCGCCCTCACCGCCCTCGGTGCTGTGAGTTGCGCCAACGACGAAAAAGAACTTTTCAGCCTCCCCGCGGCTGAACGCATCGACCAAGTGGTCAAAAAAGACCGCGCCGCTCTCGAAGCCTCGCCCAACGGCTGGAAATTCGACTACTTCCTCGGCCGTTCCTACTCCGGTCCCGGCGTAGCGATGATGGTTACCTTCCGAAACGGCAAGGCTACCATGGCTTCCGACGCGTCGGACACCGCCGTTTTCTACACCGCCGACTACCATGTGGTGAAAGATCAGGGCCCCGTCCTCACGTTCAACACCTTCCTTGAGCCCATCCACAGTTTGGCCGGCGGTATGGAAAGCTTCCCGAGGGGCGTCAAGGCGACTATGAGTTCTCCATTCTCTCCACCTCGGCCGATACGATTCGTCTCCGCGGCAAGAAGTGGGGCAACGAGATGATGCTCACGCGCAACCCCATCGGTTTGAAGCAAGACTCCGTGATCATGGGCGCCATCAAGATGCGCGAGAACATGATCACCGACAGCATCTATCTCTGCCACGGCAAGGACACGATTCCCGGTGCCGCCTTCGACTTGGACAACCGCCATTTCGACATCCACGGCGCGGTGCAACTCTCCTCGCCCATGGTGTTCTCGCCCAAAGGCTTCACCTTGGCGCAGCCCCTCCACTACAAAGACCAAGTGTATAGCGACTTCACGTGGAATGACTCCGCCCGCACCTTCTCCTCGGCCGACATGACCATCTCTTTCCGCATCCCCGAAACCTACAAGCCCCAAAGTTTCTGGATCGGCAAGTGGAGTGTCAAGCACCGCGCTTTGCGTGCGCTCGGACGCCGCCCGACTTATCTGACGATCTACAACGAACGCAGCGCGCGCAACCCGCAAGCGCTCAAAGCCGTGTTGGAATTCAACCGGACGGAGTATGAAATCTTCGTGATGTACAACCGTACGACCGGTACGATCAGCATTCCCGCGCAGACGGTCCAAGATCCCACGAAGGCCCACTACGCCATTCTCTTCGTCGGTACCAACGGTTCGCAGCTCCTCGGCAAGGTCGATGTGCCCTTCACCTTCCAATGGGATCCCGACTTCGAACATGCCACCGCCGTCGGCGCGACTTTCGAAAATAGCAAGGCCACCGGCATGTACGGTATCGGTTACAAAGACGAGCTCCACCAGAACACTGACGCAGAAGGCCACCCCGTTACGCCGATCATTCTGCTTGATCTCGAATATCTGCGTCGCGCTCAATAATTCATCTCCCAAGACTTCTCACCATGCATAAGCATTTTCTCATCGCCCTGCTCGCCGGTGCCGGCGCCCTCCTCACCGCTTGCAGTGAAGACGGCAACACCGTGCGACAGCGCACCCTCGAAGTCGTGTCTTCCGACACCAATTTCCCCGTCGACGGTGGTCAGCGCACCGTAACGCTCGCCCGCGCCGCAACCGCCGCCTACGCCCAAGACAAATGGGCGGAGGTGCGTGTCGAAAACGGCCAAGTGATTGTCAAGACCGGCGTGAACACCGACGAACAGTCGCGCAACACGCTCCTCGTGGTCAAGGACAACGCCGGCGATTCCGCCGCGATCAACATCCACCAAGAGGGCCTCATCTTCCGTCTTCCCACTTCGGCCACGGTCGAAAGCGACGACCAAGCGCTCGAGCGCTCGTTTCACGTGCAATTCAACGTGCCGCTCGACATTCGTTCGTCGGCCGATTGGATTACCGTCAACCATACCGCCGACGGTGACGTAACCTTCAAGGTAACGGCCAACACCACCGGCCGCCCCCGCGTGGGCTGGTTGCTTTCGCGCGCCCACGGCCTCACCGACTCCGTGCGCATCACGCAAGCCACGCTCTCCGACATCGTGGGTACCTACCGTCAGCACGCTTCTACGCTCGACAGCAGCAAAACTCGCATGATCGACACCACCAACGTGGTGACGATCTCCAAGATCTCCGACACCCAAGCCATGTTCTCCATCGATGGCAACCTCAACTGGGAATGTGAGTTCAAGCCCGGCCAAGGTCTGTTCATGAACAACGGTAAAGTGCTGCGCGAAGTGAAGAATCCGCCGCTGCCCAGCACCTATCTCGTGTCGCTGCTCGCCGCCAATGATTTCCGCCCCGGACATCTCAACAGCATCATCGGCACGCGCGAAACCCTCCGCCTCGCCATCGGCGATAAGGGCGAACTCGTGTTCCGCCAACACGAAACCATCAGCTTGGAACAGCAGTGGAACAGCTACGCCATTGGCCTCGCCGGTTCGACGAAGCTCTCGCGCGACACCTATCTCGGCCTCTACACCGCGTTCATCAACCCCACGCTCACCTATCTGCCCAACGGCGCGCCCACACGCCCCGTTGCTCCGCGCATTCCGCTGCGCTGATCGGGAGCCACTCTTATTATATATTATTGCTGTCCGCTAAACTTCAAAACGCCACAATTTCCCTATCCGCAATGCCCATCAATAGGCGTTGCGGACTTTTTTTTGGAAAAGTAAGTCCCCCTTTCCGACTATCATTCATTGGCTGTCTGCTAAAACGAGAGAATGGAAGACACAAGATGTGGCCAAATGTGTTCTTTAAGCCTCTGAGAGCCTTAGAGTATGGCGAATTCTATTGATTTTCGTGGCTCGGATCACCGTATACAACGGCTGTCCGCTAAAAAAACGCTTGCGAAGAACAGAAAGAGGGGAACTTTAGATGAAGTAAGATGAATCAACCTGTTTAGTGGAGGTCAGAACGACAAATTTGCGGCGTCTAAACTTTTACCGGACAGCAATATTTCTCGAAAGACTGTCGGGTGTTGTCGAAACGTACATTTCCTCGCGCGCGGGAGCGCGTGCGCGCACCGCAATTTTTCGTTTTTTGCCTTCACCCTTCACCTACTTGTATAAGGTGCAGTAAATCAAATCGATGCGGTGAAGGAAATTGTGAAGGTTTGTGTTCACCTTTGCCTTCACCGCTGTGCGGGAGTCGCTTGGATTGTTGTGGGTTTTGGCACGAAGGTTGGCACGTTTTTGTTCAAAGTCCACTGCTTTTTCCGCATTTTCGTGCGGTATTTCCCGTCCGCGTCGAGTGAGGAAAGGTAAGTCACAAGGGGTGAAGGCAAAAACGGTCTTTGCCTTCACCTGCAATCAGCTGTTAATCAGCTGTTAATCAGCAAGTAAGGCATGGAGGTGAAGGGTGAAGGCAAAAAACGGAAAATACCTGACGCGCGCGCACGCGAGGCGTGTCCATTTTTTGCAAGCCGATGTAACATTTTTGATAGCGATTGGCAAGCGTATTTCAAAGGCAAAGAATACAATCCTTGGTTTTGGCCTTTTTTATTTCGTTGTGACAATTAATTTCTATATCTTTGCCAAAACTTAGTGGTGATACCGCTCGTTTGATGAAAGAAAACTGCTTTTTTAAGTTGCCTAACCCTATTTCTATTGGGAATATAAAACATACCCCCGTTTAATCCTATCTTTTCACCACCGCCCCTGCTCCCGAAGGCGACTTCCCCCGATCGGGGAAAGAAATGGAGGAGCACCACCTTATGAAATTCTATTTACGTTATTGTTGTGCGATGTGCTTCGCACTGATTAGTTTCCTGCTCGCTCCTCCGCTGAGTGCGCAGGCGCAAACCCGCGAGGCCTATGTGGCGCAAAGCGCGGACAAGACGACCCTCACCTTCTACTACGATGCACTTCGCTCCACCCGCACCGGCAAGTCATGGGGCATCGAGGAGAGGAAAGAAGAGAGAGGTTACACCTTCCCTGCATGGGCCGGAACATGGAAAGTGGCAGACAGTACCACCACTCGTGTGGTGTTCGATGCCTCGTTCCGAGATTTCCGTCCCACCACCACTGCCTGGTGGTTCTACAATTATCGTGCGCTCAAGCAGATCGAAGGGTTGGAATACCTCAAGACTTCAGAAGTGAAAGACATGAGAGGGATGTTCGGGGGTTGCTCTGGTTTGACTTCTCTTGACGTGTCGCACTTCAACACCCAAAAGGTCACCAACATGGGTGAAATGTTCCACAATTGCTCGGTTTTGACTTCTTTGGACGTGTCGCACTTCAACACCCAAAACGTCACCGACATGAGTGGGATGTTCTCCTTCTGCTCGAGTTTGACTTCTCTTGACGTGTCGCACTTCGACACCCAAAACGTCACCGACATGGGTGGGATGTTCTACTATTGCTCGGTTTTGACTTCTTTGGACGTGTCGCACTTCAACACCCAAAACGTCACCGACATGCGCTGGATGTTCGAAGGTTGCTGGCGTTTGACTTCTTTGGACGTGTCGCACTTTAACACCCAAAACGTCACCAAAATGAGTAGTATGTTCGAAGGTTGCCGGCGTTTGACTTCTTTGGATGTGTCGCACTTCAAGACGCAAAAGGTCACCGACATGAGTGGGATGTTCCAAGATTGCGGTGCGCTGACTACCATCAAAAGCAATACGGCTTGGCAGTGCCCGCAATCGGGAGGCATGTTTGCCGGCTGCACGAAATTGAAGGGTGCGGTGGCCTACGACCAAAACAAGACCGATGCAACGATGGCCAATCCGGAAACGGGCTATTTCACTCGCTCAAATGACGGAGGCGTGGAAGCCTATGTGGCGCAAAGCGCGGACAAGACGACGCTCACCTTCTACTACGACAACCAACGTGCCACTCGCCTCGGCAAGTCATGGGGCATTGAGGAGACGAAAGAAGAGGAAGACGCCACCTTCCCTGCATGGGCAGGAACATACCAGGTTGCTGACAGTCTCACCGCGCGCGTGGTGTTTGATGCCTCGTTCCGAGACTTCCGTCCCACCACCACTGCCCGGTGGTTCAACAATTATCGTGCGCTCAAGCAGATCGAAGGGTTGGAATATCTCAACACCCAAAACGTCACCGACATGGGTTGGATGTTCTCCGATTGCTATGGTTTGACTTCTTTGGACGTGTCGCACTTCAACACCCAAAACGTCACCGACATGAGATACATGTTCTTCTATTGCTATGGTTTGACTTCTCTGGACGTGTCGCACTTCAACACCCAAAACGTCACCGACATGGGTTGGATGTTCTGGTTTTGCTCCGGTTTGACTTCTTTGGACGTGTCGCACTTCAACACCCAAAACGTCACCAACATGATTGCGATGTTCTCTCATTGCCCGGGTTTGACTTCTCTTGACGTATCGCACTTCAACACGCAAAACGTCACCGGCATGTCTGAGATGTTCTCTCATTGCTCGGGTTTGACTTCTTTGGACGTGTCGCACTTCAACACCCAAAACGTCACCGACATGGGTTGGATGTTCTCCAATTGCTCCGGTTTGACCTCTCTTGACTTGTCGCATTTCAAGACGCAAAAGGTCACCGACATGAGCTTCATGTTCTATGGTTGCTCGGCACTGACCACCATCAACAGCAATACGGCTTGGCAGTGTCCGATATCGGCAAATATGTTTGCCCACTGCACGCAGTTGAAGGGCGCAGTGCCCTACGACGAAAACAATACCGGTGTAACAATGGCCAATCCGGAAACGGGCTATTTCACGGCTAAACCCACCGCAGTAGAAAGCGTGCGCTTCGGTGCAGACAGTGCGCAGCAGATCTATACGCTGCAAGGCAAGCGCGTACGCGGGGAGTGGAAACATTTGCCGGCCGGAGTGTATGTGGTGAACGGAAAGAAGACGATCAAACCATGACACTATTCCAAAGGCTTCCTCTCTTCTTGTGCTGTCCATCCGTGAGAAGGACACCCACTTGAACGAAAGCGCCACGCTGCAAACTTGTAGCGTGGCGCTCTTTGTTGAGCCGAAGAAGGGACGGGAGATCGGGACGATGCGTTGGGGCGTGCCTTGCACGGCCGCCCGTTTGGGAGCAGAAATGCGGTCGTCGAAAAAGTTGTGGCACTCGTTAGGGTAGCGCGTGCGAATGCCGGGTACTGTCCCGAATGATCAAAAGGCACGTTTCGTTTTCCCAAATCGTGACCATGCTTAGATTGACGCTCATGTATTACACCAATTTCATCGCTTTCATAGAAGATCCCCAAAAGGATGAATCTGTAATTTGCGCTGAAAGGGATAAATCCCCACCGCCGGAACCATCATTACCTGAGTTCGGCCTAAGCAATTCTCCTTTCTCTTTCGATGATCTCTATATTAAGCGAGGGCTTTTTGGGCAAGAAACTGTATGCTGCCATGGCTGCCATGAGATTCGTGGCAAATCCTCCGATGCTCCTGTGGCGCGTGTGTTCAATCTGAACGATGTTCTTCAATTCGTCGTTTACCGTCTCGATCAACGACCTTTTCCTCAGTAGAATTTTATCGCGTAGATGCATCAACGAGTTCTTCATATTCTTGCGTATGCGAGTGATCAGGTGAATGTCGTCGACAAACAATTCTTCGAAAAGGCTCTGCGAGATGTATCCCTTGTCGGCCACGAGTTTTCCGAAGATCTTTTCCGTAAACTTCTTGTTTTTTTCAGTGGGGTACGATCATCTGTATTGGCTGGTGTCAACTGCCATTGGACGATTTCTCCGCGGTCGTTGATAATGATGTGCAGTTTGAAACCGAAGAACCACCCCATAGTCCCTTTGCCGCTTGTGGCAAATCCCGAAAAGGTTTTTGTGCCTTCTCGATCGCTTGTCGTGACACACCCGAATGGGGGTGGAGTCAATGATCGAGATGCCGGTGCAATCGCCCAAACAACAGTTGTTGAGAAACAAATAAAGTTTGAGAGAAACCATTTGCTCACGTTCCACAAAGCGATTGTAAGAGAGCACGACGGGAAAGTGTTGTCGCCACTCTTTTGCAGATCATTTGGGTGTAGAAAGCCTTGAGTGTTCGGTAGCCCGAGAGGTGAAAAGAGGATGAGAATGGTGATAATTTCGCTGTCGCTCATCTTAAAAGCGCGATTTCTCCTCTTTTTTCCGTCTTCGCCAATCGCTTTTTTCTTGAACTGCGGTTCAATTTGCTTACAGAATTCGTCGACCGAATAAAAGATTTCCGTTATCTTTGCAGTGTTATCAGTGTTCATGTGGAATAGTAACTATTTGGATATCAGTTATAAAGTTACGAATTTCTTGCCACGTGAACAAGTGTCCCACCGATTAAGTTACTTAGTCGGTGGGATTATTTTTAGAGGAAATGCTTAGACCGAACTCAGGTCATCATTATTTGATTAGGGGGCTTGCTTTTCGAAAAAGAAAGCCCGAAGTCCTATTCTAAAGTGGATTTTTCTGCCGTTTTGAAGTTTACCGGACAGCAATAATTATATATAGACAATCCCCGCCATGTCCTTCGAGACAGGCGGGGATTGTTTTGCGTTCAGGCCGCAGCGCGGCCATCAGCGGTAGCGATCAGAATTCGTCGTTGGCATAGAGCGAATCGAAGACCGAAAGGCGATAGTCGAAAAGTTCCTCGTCGCGGAAGAAACGCTTCAGTTCCACTTCCGCGGCCTCAAGGCTGTCGCTGGCGTGCACGATGTTCTCTTGGAACGACATGCTGAAATCGCCGCGAATCGTGCCGGCCGGTGCCTTGCGTCCCGTGGTCGGGCCCGTGATGGTGCGCACCGCTTCCACGGCGCCCACGCCCTCGAGGGCAATCGCCACAACGGGGCAAACCATCATGCTGTCTTTCACGCGTTGGAAAAACTCTTTGCCCGACAAGTGGGCATAGTGTTCGGACAAGAGGGCATCGTCCAACTGCATCATTTTGAGTCCGCACACGCGGAGACCTTTTTTCTCAAAGCGGGCGAGGACTTCGCCCATCAAGGCGCGTTGCACCGTGCAAGGTTTGAGGAGAACGAGTGTTTTTTCAAGTGCCATATCAGTAGAATGTTTTGAAGAAGTGAATACCAAAAGAGGAAAACCGCCGAGGGTTCTCGCCGCTAAGATATACATTCTCTCCGTGATGGCCAAACCTGCGTCGGCTTTTGTCGTGCTCGCCGCGGCGGTGGCGAAAAAAAGTGCCGCCCGCTTCGGTTTATAGCGAACCGAAACGGGCGGACAACCCAATAAAAATGACATCCTACGCCGTTCGCGCGAGCGAATCGGCACGAGGAGTTTTTAGTTGCTGCACTCTTGCTTGAGCGTAGCCACGAGCATCCAAACGAGCTTCTCTTGCTCGCGGAGCCAGTCGCTCACCATGGCGCAGGTAGCCTCGTCGCCGGCTTCTTGTGCGGCAGCCAACACCACGCGCTCCTGGGCGATGAGTTGCTTTTCGGTTTCGAGCACCTGCTTCAAGGCGCTTTGACCGCAATGGGTCACTTCGGCTTCCTTCACCTGCGAAACTTTGAGGTATTCGCTGTAGCGGTGTTCGGGCGTTTCGCCGAGTTGGAGGAGGCGTTCTGCGATGTCGTCGGCCTTCGTGGCGATGCCGTCATAGAGACGTTCGAACTCTGCGTGGAGGTTGTAGAAGTTCGTGCCTTGTACGTTCCAGTGGAAGTCGCGGAGGTTGGTATAGTACACCTGCACATCGGCGAGGAGCTGACGAAGTGCGGAAACGACGGGTTGCACCTTTTGTGCATCGAGGAGGGTGTAGTTGAGTGTGCTCATTGTTTTGCTATGTTTATAGAGTTCTGTTATGTAGTTTTCTTTGGTTGAAGGAGAGTTCGCTGCGCAACCGTTGGGCCAGCGTGGCGTTCTCCTGTTTTGCTGCTGCAAAGGTAAGGGCTTTCGTCGCGAAGTGCAACAGATAGGCTCTACTTTAACATAGGCAGAATCTATAAATCCACCTATCGAAAAGAGAATCAGCGTTTTGCGCAGAAAAATTTTCTCCGACAAAACGCTGATTTAACGGGATCTGCAGCGCAAAGTCGCGGCAGTGCTACGATTTAGCGACGCTTGGCACCACGAGCCGCGCGGGGACGTGCGGCGGCACCGGCCTTGGCAGCGCGCACGGCACGGGGACGTGCCTCCACCTCTGCGGCATGGCGTGCGGGACGCAAGCGAGCGGCACCGGCCGCCTGCGCACGATGGGGCGCAACAGGCTGCGCTCCGCGCAACGGACGGCGAGCTGCGGGACGCGTTGCAGCAGCAGCGGCATGCGTAGCGCCCTTGGCAGGACGCGCGGCGGCACGACGCGGCGCACGAGCCGCGTAAGTCTCCTCATAGTAGCCGTCTTTGTCGTCATACGATTCGACCGGCTCGTCCTTGGCGGCCATGTTGGCGGCAGGCGCGGCGGTGTGGAGGATTTCCACGCCGCAACCGCGAACGATGCGATCCACCAGGAGGGGCGAATAAGCGTGAACGATGCCGTCGGCTTGGATGATGCGCACGGGTTGTCCCGCGGTCACTTCGAGCACAATGCCTTTTTCGGCGCGACCGTTGGTGAAGAGCACCACATCGGTGAGTTCCGTTTCGGTGAGCACGGCCGTTTCGCCGGTAGCACCGTATTGATTGACTTGCTGCGCGTGAGCCCCTCCGGCGAAGAGGGCGAGGCCGAGCGCAAGGCCGAATATCTTTTTCATTGTCGTTGAGCGATAAAGGGATGAAGCGTCGGGCGCATTAGAATTGATAGCCGAGACGCACGGTAAATTCGGGTTGGTTGTGCCAGCCGACGCCGGGAATCACACGTTTGCCGTACGATCCGTCGGCCGCCACTTTGCCGGCATTGGGAATGATCGACTTGTTGACTTGATGATAGACACCACCCACGCCAAACGTCCACTTGCGATAGCGCACACCGAGTTGTGCACCGGCGTAGACGGCCATTTCGGGATAGTTCTTCTTGTTGCTCATCGTGTTCACCGTGTAGCCGGCGCGCAGGTCGAGGAAGGGCGTAAATTTGCCCTGGAGCGGATAGTCGAAGCGCGCCAAGAGCATGGGCGTGATGGGGAGAATCTCCGTGCGGTCGTAGCGTTGCACGGTGGCACCCACACCCACATAGAGCAAACGGCTCACGCGCGTGCCGACGGTGAGGGAAAATTCAGGATTCATCTCCCCCACGAGGTGGTGCTTCTGTTCCAATCCGTAGCCCATGCCCAATTCGGCGGTGAAACCGAGGCGCATTTTGCGCGACTTGGTGTTTTCGACGGGGGCATCGGCCTTTTTGTTTGTCGATGAGGATGCGTTCCACCTCATCCCACTTGTAAGTGAAGACCTGCCCGTGCACATTGCGGAGTTTCACGGGGGTTTCGAGGCTGCGTTCGAGCACCGTGCCCTGCACCTTCTGTCCGTTTTTGAGCACGATCACGTCGCGTGCAGCGGCGATGGCCTTCGCGCTCGGACGACGCTCCACGCGCTCCACGTCCACGGCACGATAGTAGAAGATGGTGCCGTCGGGCATTTCGATCTGCACGCCGTTGTCGTTCGATTCGAGCACCTTGCACTTGAGCGTGCGGCCGCTTTTGAGCACCACATAGTCGTAGGCATACTGATTGGCGGCGGCATCGGGCAGGATTTCGCTCTCACCGGCAGCGGGCTTCGCCACCGCGGGGGCTTCGGTCTTGGGAGTTGCGTGCACTTCGGTCTTTGTCTCGACGGGCGCTGCGGTCTTTGTCTCGATGGGCGCTGCGGTTTGGCTTTCGGCGGCTCCGCGCACGGGGGTCACAGCGGGCTTGCCGCGCTCCACACGCGTCACCTCTTCGGGGCGATACACGCGCACTTTGGCGTCGGCCAAAAGCACTTTGACGGGATGTCCGGGCACATAAGTGATGATGCGGCACTTGGCGCTCATACCGTCGCGCAAGACGATGAGATCGGGCAAGTCGCGATCGGTGACGATGCTACCCATCGGGCTACCGTAGGCGCTTTGGGCGGTGGTTTGCGCCGATAGGCCGGCGAAACTCAGGCTGGCCGCCAGCGCGAGGAGATAAATACGTTTCATATCGTGATGAAATGGGGAAGTTTTTTTGACACTTTTGTGCAACGACCACGGGTCGCCGCACGGCAAAGTTAGCGTTATTTTCAATATCGGTCAAGCCGATGGGCGAAATATCGCTATTCGGCGGGCGAAAAAACACTTTTTCCCGCTTTCGGCAGCCTACGGAGGCGAAAAAGTCCCCGTGTTTTTCGAAAAACACGGGGATATTTTTTGGGAAAAGGTGTGAAGCTTAAATCAAATAGCAAAAGGATTGCGGCGGAACTTTTCCAGGAAAGGCCTCTGTTAACTTCGTGGGGTTTTCATAAGGCAAAAAGCTCTTGATGCGAATGGCGTATGCTTTTTCTCGTTTGTCAAAGTATCGGTCAAAGAATTCACGCGTGATGCCTGCACTGTCGTGTGTGTGCTGCCAAAGGGTTTCGGGGGTCTCGCATAGAATTTCGTCGACCTTGAATTCTCCGACGACTCTACACACCGGGCTTGAGGCGTATACCACAATGGTATCTATATCGGTTCGCTTGTATATGGCCTTTCTGAATTCATATCGTTTCGTCCCTTTGATGATTTGCTCCACGAATTGGGGCTTAATGGACAATAAACCTTCATGAGCTCCGGATTGTTGAATGATGAAATTAAATTGTTCGTCGGTAATTGGGAGCAGTCCCCAATAACTTCCAGCGTCGAAATGCGCTTCTTCGATGAGTCGGCCGCGAGTAATGCGCTGCGGCAAAGCAAAGTTGTAAGTCATCTTGATAACCACGGCGTTTCTGTGATCCTCGTAGAGTGCTTTTAGCTCTGTGGGGGTGAAAATGCTGCGTTGGCCGACATAGTCTTCAAACTCTCGGGCGTCCGCGAATGTGCTCCTGCTTCTCACCTCCTCAATTTGACACACAGATGAAACCACTGCTCGGTAATGCGCCGGCCCCATGTTGTCCCTTGTGCGATAAATCACGACGATGTCTCCTCTTTGCAGCTCGTCGGCTCCTCGCATAAAACAGATGTAGATCTTGTGAATGCCGTTGGTCGTCGAGTTGTCTTTGATCAGTGTGGCGGCGTTGTTGCGCTCGTTGTTGAGAATCGAATCAGGAAAGAGGCGTGTGTGGTATTCCGGTTTGACGGCCAAAAGGAATTTTCGGCGTCCCTGCGTCTTGAGGATGGGATAAGTGTGCAGTAACTCTTCGCTTTGCTCGTCGAGTTTTTTCATCAGCACGTCTTCTTCTCCTTTCATGGCCACTTTCACGAAGCCGTATCGTGTGAGCAACGCGACGAGCGATGTGTGTTTGGGAAAGACCGTCACGTAAATTTCTCTGCAGCTTCTGAGCACGGCCGCGTCTGTAATCTTCTTTATGAATCTCTCTCCGAGTTTCGTTCCGTGTGCATTGATTTTCAGTGTTCCGACTTTGAGACGTCGTCTCGATTGCATGGGCGGTTCTACGTCGTCTACCACTCCTTCTTCTACTTTCAGGAACAAGAAAGCCTGAAGTGTTCCGTCCTCGCCGTACATGACAAAGGCGTTCGCTCCTTCTTGCGCTTTCCTTTCGAACCAGTCTTCAAAACCTTGGTAGTCTTTTCGCAGTGTGTCGAAAAAAGGGTCTTTGACGTCGATCTGCGCGAAAGGTTTCCAACCGTCAAGCGGGTCTGATGTCTTCATATCGTCGTTCCTTTTTGACAAAGTTAGTGATTTCAGCCGTTGTGTCCGTTGCCTTGTGTCTGCTTTGTTGTTATTTCTCTGTGTTTTGACGGTGAATGTCACAAAAAAAGTCCCCTGCTTCTTCGAGAAACAGGGGATGTTTTCGAGAAAAGTGGGGGACTTTTTGGGAAAAGCGCACCACTTTTTGCGCAAAGTGGCGCCGTTGGGTGCGACGGCCGTGCACGGCGGCTCGTCACTGCCCGCTTTGCGCTTAGCGGATGGAGAGGGCGAATCCGCCGCCCGCACCGGCCACGAGCTCCTTGAGCACGGTGTTGCGATCCACGGTCAGGGTCTTGATCACATAGGCCTCGGGGCGCTTGTTCCACGCGGTGCCGGGCGCATCGGCGTAGAGCGTGGCTGTATAGGTTCGGCCGGGCGTGAGGAAGTCGAGGCGGAGGTCGGTTTTGTAGCCGTTGTCGCCCGCGGTGCAGCCCACAAACCACTCGTCTTTGCCCTTGGCCTTGCGCGCCGTGAGAACGTATTCACCGGGCTCGGCGGCCAGGTAGAGACTCTTGTCCCAATCGAGCGCCACGTCTTTGATGAACTGGAACGCATCGGGGCGTGCCTCGTAGTGCTCGATGACATCGGCGGCCATTTGCAGGGGGCTGTAGAGCGTGACGTAGAGCGCCAACTGGCGAGCCAAGGTGGAACGCACGCGACTCTTGTTCTTCGGGTTCATCTGCTTCATGTCCATGACAAAGATGCCCGGGGTATAGTCCATCGGTCCACCGATGCAGCGGGTGAAGGGGGAGGATGGTGGTGTGATTGACGGGGTTGCCCTCAAAGGCTTCGTACTCCGTGCCGCGCGCACTCTCGTTGCCGATGAGGTTGGGGTAGGTTCTGCACAAGCCGGTGGGGCGGGTGGCCTCGTGGGCGTTGACCATGATGCGATAGTCGGCGGCTTTCTTCAAGGCATAGAGGTAGTGGTTGTTCATCCACTGGCCGTAGTGGTGCTCACCGCGGGGCACGATGTCGCCCACATAGCCGCTCTTGACGGCATCGTAGCCGTTGTCGACCATGAAGCGGTAGGCCGCATCGAGATGTCGCTCATAGTTGCGCACGGACGAGGAGGTTTCGTGGTGCATGATGAGCTTCACTCCGCGCGCCTTGGCATAATCGTGGAGTGCCTTGACGTCGAAATCGGGATAGGGGCTGACAAAGTCGAAAACATAGTCCTTTTGGTTGCCGAACCAGTCTTCCCAACCTTCGTTCCATCCCTCGACGAGCACGGCGTCGAGTCCGTTTTTGGCGGCAAAGTCGATATATCGCTTCACGTTGGCGGTATTGGCCGAGTGTTTGGGCGAAGCAGGAAGTTTGGAGTAGTCGGTTTCGCCGAGTTTCACGGTGCTCACGGCGTCGGTGTAGGCCCATTGTCCGCGTCCGGTGATCATGTCCCACCACACGCCGACGTATTTCACAGGATGAATCCACGAGGTGTCGTCGATTTTCGAGGGCTCGTTGAGGTTGAGGGTGATGCGGCTGGCGAGGATGTCGGTGGCTTTACGGCCGACGATGACGGTGCGCCACGGCGAATTGGAGGGGGCTTGCAGATAGCCTTTGTCGCCGCGCGCATCGGGGGTGAGGTGGCTCACGAAGGTGTTGTTCTGCTCGTCGTAGGTGAGGTGCATGGTGGGATAGTCCATGCAGGCGGCCTCGTGGAGGTTGACATACAGGCCGTCGTCGGTGCGCATTTGCAGCGCGGTCTGCACGGTGGTGGGGCCGGCCGGCGTGCTGGAGGAGTTGGCCTTAATGGCCTTTTTCATCTGTCCGCGAATGCCGGAGAGTTTCGTCTGCTGGTATTCGAACTCCTGCGTGTCGTAGTCGCCGGCCACCCACCAGGCGGTGTGGTCGCCCGTGAGGGCAAACTCGGTCAACTCGTCGGCCACGACGAAGTAGGTGAGTTTTTTCTGCTCGGGGAACTCATAGCGGAAGCCGAGTCCGTCGTCGAAAAGACGGAAGCGGACGTTCATGAACCGATCGTTCTTCGACTGTTTGAGACACACGAGCAGTTCGTTGTAGTGGTTGCGAATACTGCTCTCCTCGCCCAGCACGGGTTGCCAAGTCTCGTCGAAGCTGTTGTTTTCGTAGCGCACCAGTTGGAAGCCGCTGAAGCAGTCTGCGCGACGTTGGGCTTTCTTGTCGTCGGTGGTCGAGGACTTGACTTCCGAAAAGTCGTTTTTCTCGCCGTTGTCGGCCTTGAATTTGTAGCCGAGATGGGAGGGGGCGATGACGGTTCGGCCGTCGACGGTGAGGGTGTAGGTGGGTCGTCCGCCGTCGATGCGGAAGTCAAGTTTCAACTTACCGTCGGGCGAGGTGACCTGCTGCGCTGCGGCCGCGAGGGCGAGGAGCGCGAAAGCGGAGGTGAGGAAAATTTTCTTCATGGAGTGGGGCTATATAAGTTGTGTCGATGCGCACCTATATAATAAGGCGTGCTGTCGGTCGCGAGGGGCGTGTTTTCGCCGAACGCGCGGCGGTGGACGATCGATCGGGCGCGCGGTCGTTTTTTTTCACGCGCCTTTCGGGCCGTCGACCCAAAAGTTGAGGACTTTTTCGCACACAAAGATAATCATTCGGTCTACTTGTGCGCATTGCACACGAAAAAAGCGCGCCGTAGTTTGCATATTTCAGCCATTCAAGGGCGTTTTTTTCTTTTTATTGTGCGCAAATCGGCTACGAGTTTTCTGTTCTCTTCGAGCAACCGCTGCATTACAGAGCCTACATCCTCGGACTTCATGTGTTGACGATCCTCGATTTCGTGGGCATCGCGCGCTTTTTCTACACGGTGAGCAAGCAGCAGCACTGAGTTTTGCCCCTCGATGGGACGAACCGATGCACAAAAACGGCCAAACCGCCGACGGACACACAGGGTGTCGGTCGGCGGTTTGGCCGTTAATGGATAGGAGTCGGCGCGCTGTTGCGGCGCATTGCGGTGGGCGGCACCGCCATCGAGCGACGACGCGCGGCGAGGCTTAGGCTTTCAGGCCGTTGTTGGCAATAAGCCACTCGGCAATCTGCACGGCGTTGAGCGCAGCGCCCTTTTTGATCTGGTCGCTCACCAACCAGAAGGTCATTCCGTTGGGGTTGGCGAGGTCTTTACGGATGCGGCCGACGTAAACGTCGTCGCAACCGGCCAAGAAAAGGGGCATGGGGTAACGGCGCTCAGCGGGATTGTCGTCGAGAGTGAGGCCTTCGCCCTCAGAGATGGCACGGCTCACTTCTTCGACCGTGAGGGGGCGCTCGGTCTCCACCCAAATGGCTTCGGAGTGGCTGCGCATCACCGGAACGCGCACGCAAGTGGCGCTCACAGCGATGTCGGAGTGCATGATCTTGCGCGTTTCGTTGTACATCTTCATCTCTTCCTTCGTATATCCGTTGTCGGTGAAGACGTCGATCTGGGGAATGACGTTATAGGCGAGCTGATAGGCGAACTTCTCGACGTGGGGCGTTTCGCCGGCGGCAAGTGCGCGGTGCTGCGCCTCGAGTTCGTCCATGGCGGCCTGGCCTGCGCCGGAAGCGGCCTGATAGCTGGCCACGTGCACGCGGCGAATATGGCTCAAACGCTCGATGGCTTGGAGCGCCACGACCATCATGATGGTGGTACAGTTGGGGTTGGCGATGATGCCGCGCTGACGATTGAGTGCATCTGCGGCGTTGCATTCGGGAACGACGAGGGGCACGTCCTCATCCATGCGGAAAGCGCTGGTGTTGTCGATCATCACGGCGCCGTAGCGGGTGATGTCTTCGGCGAAGTCGCGCGAGATGCCGGCGCCGGCGCTGGTGAAGGCGATGTCGATGTCGCGGAAGTCGTCGGTGTCATGGCGGAGTTCGCGCACCGTCACGTCGCGATCGCCGAAACGATAGACTTTGCCGGCGCTACGTTTCGAACCGAAGAGGCGAAGTTCGTCGATGGGAAACTTGCGTTCGGCCAGTACGCGGAGAAACTCTTGGCCTACGGCACCGCTGGCGCCTACAATGGCTACGTTCATAGGTTTATAATAAAGATTTCGCCGACGAGATGCGGCGCGAAAAGGGCTTGCGTCGGGCAACTCGTCGGAAGAATTAGTGAATAGGTGCCTGCAAAAGTATCGATAAATCCCGTATTTCGCGCGCGGTATGCCATTTTTTTTGTTACTTTGCCGCTCGAACGTCCCGATTTCGGGCATTTATCTTGCGCACATGTCGTTTATTCCGCTTCCCATCACCGATCCGACGTGGATATTCTTCGTGGTGTTGGGTGTGATTCTCTTCACGCCCATGCTCCTCGAACGCCTTCGTATTCCCTCTATTGTGGGGTTGATTGTGGTCGGTGTGGTGATCGGGCCGCACGGTGTGCACCTGCTCAACCGCGACGCCAGTTTTGAGATCTTCGGCAAGGTGGGTCTTTATTATATTATGTTCATGGCGTCGCTCGGCATGAACCTTACGGACGTAATGCGCCACCGTTATGTGGCGCTCTCCTTTGGTCTCATCTCGTTCGCCCTGCCTTTTGCCCTCGGACTGGGGGTAAACGTGTGGGCGCTGGGCATGAGTCTGCCGGCGGGCGTGCTGGTGGCGTCGATGTATGCCGCCCATACGCTACTAACGTACCCGGTGGTGATGAGATGGGGCTTGTCTAAGCACCGCTCTGTGGGCATTGCAGTGGGCGCCACCATCATTACGAACATTCTCACGCTCTTGGTGCTCGCCATTGTGGGCGGCGCCTACAAACCCGACGGCGAGGGCTTCAACTTCCTGCTACTCGGTGCGCGACTGTTGGCACTGAGTGCGGGCATCGTGGTGGTGTTTCCGTGGATCTGTCGGCGCTTTTTCCGGCGTTTCGACGACAATGTGGTGCAATACATCTTCGTGTTGACGCTCGTTTTCCTCGGCGCAGGCTTGATGGAATGGGTAGGTATGGAAGGTATCTTGGGCGCATTCTTGGTCGGACTGGCGCTCAACCGTGAGATTCCTCCCGCCGGACCGCTGATGAACCACATCGATTTCGTGGGCAACGCCCTCTTTGTGCCGTATTTCCTCATCGGCGTGGGTATGATCATCAATGTCCAGGCCATGGCTTCGGACTATAGTATATTTGTCACCGCAGGCGTGATGATTGTCACGGGCGCGGCGGGCAAAATCCTCGCCGCCCACGGCATTCGCCTCATGGGTTTCAGCGCCGGCGAGGCGCAACTCGTGTCGGGTCTCTCCACTGCGCGCGCCGCCGCCACGTTGGCCATCGCGCTTGTGGGTTATGAGATCATACTCCCCGACGGCTCGCACCTGTTGGGCGACGACATCATCAACGCCGCCATGTTTTTTTGATTCTCGGTTCGTGCATTGTGGCCTCGACGCTCACCGATCGTGCGGCGCGGAAGATCGTGCTTTCGGGCGAAGCCGCGCAAGAAGACGCGTCGGCCGACAAGGATTCGATCATTGTCGCGCTGAGCTACCCGAACATGCTCATTCCGCTGACGAACATGGCACTGATGTTGCGCACACCGAGCGCAACGGCGCAACTCACCGCCGTGACAGTCGTGCTCGACGACGACGCCGAACGCCGCATAGAAGCGCGCCGCGGACTGGACTACGCCGCCAAGATGGCCGCCGCCGTGGGGGTGCGCATGCAAACTCACTGCCGCCGATCGGTCAACGCCGTGACCGGCATCACACACACCGCCGGCGAACACGAAGCCACCGACATTCTCATCGGACTCCACAGCAAAAAACACATCGGCGAAACCTTCTACGGTAAGTTTGCCACCGACTTGATCGCATCGGCCGCACAACAAATCATGATTTATCGGCCGTTGGTGCCCATTCACTCCCTGCGGCGCTTGCACATCATCGTGCCTCGACGCGGAGAGTTCGACCCGGGTTTGAAACATTGGTGCAGGCGCATCGCTACCTTGGCAGAACAAACCGCTTGTCGGCTTTCTGTCTACGGCGAACAGAGCACTTTGCGCGCCGTCGAAGACATTTGGCAAGCTGATCGCCGCAGCCTTTCGGCCGACTACCACGAGTTGTCGCCCACCGACGGCCTCGCCGCCGTGGCTGCCCGCACCCGTCCCGACCACATGGCAGTGTTTGTGCTCGCCCGCCGCGGTATGCCCTCCTACCACCGCCGTCTTGACGCAATTCCGGGGCAACTCGAGCGCTATTTCTCCGCCCGCAGTTGGATGCTCATCGTTCCTGCGCGCTCCGGTGCCACGTCTTCGTCGGGCGATGGCCGCAATGCCCTCACCCTTCCCGATCTTTAAGTTGAAAAGCGGGCATGCTCGCGGCCAAGCGTGCCTTTTTTAAGTTGAAAAGCGGCCGCAATGCCCTCACCCTCCCCGACCTCCAAGCCGAAAGGCCGCCCTGCTCGCGGCCAAGCGTGCCGACTTTCCCCTACTCCTCCACGCCTAAAGACTCCCACCCCATGTCCATTCTCTCCATTCGCGACATCCATAAATCATTTGGCACGCTCGAAGTGCTGAAAGGCATCGACACCGACATCGCCCGCGGCGAGATGGTGAGCATAGTCGGCGCTTCCGGCGCCGGAAAAACCACCTTGCTCCAAGTCATGGGCACCTTGTTGCGCCCCGACGAGGGAACGATCACACTAGGCGACACCGATGTGACGCGCCTCTCGGACACTGCGCTCTCGCGCTTCCGCAATCGCCACATCGGCTTCATCTTTCAGTTCCACCAGCTCTTGCCCGAGTTCACCGCCCTCGAGAATGTGATGCTTCCCGCGCTGATTGCCGGCGAAAGCAAGCGCACCGCCACGGCACGCGCCGCCGAGTTGCTCGAATTCATGGGACTCTCGGCACGCGCCGAGCACAAACCCGCCGAACTCTCGGGTGGCGAACAGCAACGTGTGGCCGCCGCGCGCGCCCTCACCAACCGCCCCGACATTGTCTTCGCCGATGAGCCCACCGGTTCGCTCGATACGCACAACCGCTCGGAACTTCAAACCCTCTTCTTCCGTTTGCGCGAGGAATTGGACAGACTTTCGTCATCGTGACCCACGACGAACAATTTGCCGCCCAGACCGATCGCTGCATTCGTCTCGCCGACGGCCGCGTGGTGGAGTGAAGTCGCCCACAACACGAGGCGAAAGCGCGTGTGGTGGAGAAGAAATCGCCCCGCTTCCCCCTTTTGCGCTCCACACTGCACAATCTGTGGAGCAGTTCGCCCCCTCTCGGCGAAAAAAACCGCACAAAGTACACCGACTCTTCGAAAAGAGGCGGTGTTTTTTTGTAACTTTGCCGCGGTTTATTGCCAACCCCCAATTCATTTCCCCCAACCCCCAAAAAGCGTGTCGCCCTCATTTGCGCGACACACCCCGGCATCAACACATGAGCACACTCCGTTTCAAAGTCGTGGAAGAGGCTTTCAAAAAACGCCCCGTCCCCGTGACCGCACCGGCCGAACGTCCTTCGGCGTATTACGCCACCTACGTTTTCAACCAAGAGAAGATGCGCAAGTATCTTCCCCTCGAAGTCTATCAGCGCTACGCCGAAACCCTCGACACCGGACGCCCACTTGATATGCACACCGCCAATGCCATCGCACAAGGCATGAAGCAGTGGGCCATCGAGATGGGCGTCACGCATTATACCCACTGGTTCCAACCCCTCACCGAGGGCACGGCCGAGAAACACGACGCCTTCGTGGAGCACGACGGCAAGGGTGGTATGATCGAAGACTTCGCCGGCAAACTCCTTGTGCAACAAGAGCCCGACGCCTCCTCGTTCCCCAACGGCGGCATCCGCTCCACCTTCGAAGCCCGCGGCTACTCTGCGTGGGATCCCGCCAGCCCCGTCTTCATCATCGACGACACGCTGATGATCCCCACCGTCTTCATCAGCTACACCGGCGAAGCCCTCGACTACAAAGCCCCGCTCAAAAAGTCGATCGCCGCAGTGAACCGCGCCGCCGAAGCCGTTTGCACCTACTTCTACGACCAACCCGTGCGCGTACACACCAACCTCGGTTGGGAACAAGAGTACTTCCTCGTCGACGAAGGCCTCTACGCCGCGCGCCCCGACCTATTGCTCACCGGACGCACCCTCATGGGGCACGACAGCGCCAAGAATCAGCAGATGGAAGACCACTATTTCGGTGCCATCCCCGAGCGCGTGGCCGAATTCATGCGCGATCTCGAAATACAAGCCCTCCGTCTCGGCATTCCCTGCAAGACACGTCACAACGAAGTGGCCCCCAACCAGTTTGAACTCGCCCCCATCTACGAAGAGTGCAACTTGGCGGTCGATCACAACATGTTGCTCGTCTCGCTCATGCGCAAAATCGCTCGCAAGCACGGCTTCCGCTGCCTGCTCCACGAGAAACCCTTCGCCGGCATCAACGGTAGCGGCAAACACTGCAACTGGTCGCTCTGCACCGATAGCGGCGTCATACTTCACGCCCCCGGTCGCTCCGAAAGCGACACCCTCCGCTTCCTCACCTTCGTCGTCGCCACGCTCATGGGCGTCTATCGCCACAACGGCCTGTTGAAAGCCAGCATCATGAGTGCCGGCAACTCCCACCGCCTCGGCGGCCACGAAGCACCCCCCGCCATCATCTCCTCCTTCCTCGGCACCCAGATCAGCGAACTCCTCGACCGCGTCGCGCAGTCCGACAACGCCCTCGCCCATGGCCGGCAAACAAGGCGTTCAGCTCGACATCCCGCAGATTCCCGAGTTGCTCATCGACAACACCGACCGCAACCGCACCTCGCCCTTCGCCTTCACCGGCAACCGCTTCGAGTTCCGCGCCGCCGGTTCGTCGGCCAACTGCGCCAGCGCCCTCATCGTGCTCAACACCGCCGTGGCCGAAGCCCTCACCGACTTCAAGGTGCGCGTCGACGCCCTCATCGCCCAAGGCAAAACCACCGACGAAGCGCTGCTCACCGTGCTGCGCGACGACATTCGCACCTGTCGTCCCATCCACTTCGACGGCAACGGCTACAGCGAAGAGTGGAAGGCCGAAGCCGCCCGCCGCGGACTCGACTGCGAAACCAGCTGCCCGGTGGTCTACGATCGCTACACCGACGAAGCCTCGGTGCGCATGTTCGAAAGCATGCACGTCATGACACGCAACGAACTCGCCGCCCGCAACGAGATCAAGCGCGAGATCTACTACAAAAAGATCCAAATCGAAAGCCGCGTCCTCGGTGATCTGTGCATGAACCACATCATTCCCGTCGCGACCAAGTACCAAAGCGTGCTCGTCGACAACGTGAGCAAGATCATCTCCGCCTTCCCGGCCGAGAAAGCCGCGCAGCTCAGCGCCTACAACGTCACGCTCATCGAAAAAATCAACCACCACACCGATTTCATCGTCAACGCCGTCGAAGCCATGGTCGAGAAGCGCAAGGAAGTGAACCGCCTCACCGACATTCGCGCCCTCTCCGTGGCCTACCACGACGAGGTCGAGCCCTTCTTGCGCGACATTCGCTACCACATCGACAAACTCGAACTCATCGTCGAGGACGAAATGTGGACGCTCCCCAAATATCGCGAACTCCTCTTCATCCGCTGATCGAGAAGCGCGCACCTTTCCATGGTGCGCGCGCTTTTTACTTCTTCCGCGACGACTTTCGCCGACTCGGCAAAAAGAAGCCAACTTTTGTCGAGAAATTCAACATAATTCCATTCGCTCAAAACAAACGAGGCGGCCGTTGATGCACAACGACCGCCTCGTTTTGGCTATTCGCAGCAAGGCAAAAAGAAAGGAAAAAGCCCTCTTGACGTAAGCAAGGCTCGGAAAGTGAGCAGCGACAGCCCACCCTACCCGAACAACTCGCGCAGGGCAGCCTCAACCCGCGAGACGGGGACGAGTTCGATGCCCTTGAATCGAGAGGCATCGAACGACTTCATGTTCTGTGCCGGGAGGAGGAAACGGCGGAAACCCAACTTCATGGCCTCGGCAATGCGACGATCGATGCGCGTCACGGGACGAATCTCACCACTCAAGCCACATTCGCCCGCCATGGCCACGTCGCGCTCAATCGGCGTGTCGACATTGCTCGACAACACCGCCGCGATCACGCTCAAATCGATGGCTGGATCGGTCACCCGCAGGCCACCGGCGATGTTGAGGAAGACATCTTTCGCCCCCAACTTGAAGCCCACGCGCTTTTCGAGCACGGCGAGCAACATATTCAGTCGGCGCAGATCGAAACCGGTGGCCGATCGCTGCGGCGTGCCGTAGGCCGCAGTCGAAACCAAGGCTTGTGTTTCGATCAAGAAGGGACGCACGCCCTCGAGGGCGGCACAAATCGCCACGCCCGAGAGGGGTTCGTCGTGCTGCGTGAGGAGGAGTTCCGAAGGGTTGTCGACGGGGCGCAGCCCGTTGGCGTTCATTTCGTAAATGCCGAGTTCGGCCGTCGATCCGAAGCGGTTTTTGATGCTGCGGAGGATGCGATAGAAATAATGGCGGTCGCCTTCGAACTGCAACACGCAGTCCACGATGTGTTCCAGCACCTTCGGCCCCGCGATACTGCCCTCTTTGGTGATGTGGCCGATGAGCAACACGGGCACGCCTTGGTCTTTGGCGAATTTCAACAAGGCGGCTGCGCACTCACGGATCTGGGTTACGCTGCCGGGCGAGCTTTCTACCGTCTCGGTGTGCATCGTTTGCACCGAATCGATGATGAGCAATTCGGGATTGACGGTGCGCACCTCCTCGAAGATGCGCTCCATGCGCGTTTCGCAGAGGAGCAGCGGCGAACCGCCGGCGGGTGCGTCGGGCAAGAGGCGGTCGGCGCGCAGTTTGATCTGGCGTTCGCTCTCCTCCCCGCTCACATAGAGGATGCGCCGATCGGACATGCCGAGCACGGTTTGGAGCAAAAGGGTGCTTTTGCCGATGCCCGGTTCGCCGCCCAAGAGGATTAAACTGCCGGGCACGATGCCTCCGCCGAGCACACGGTTGAGTTCGGCGTCGTGGGTGTCGAGTCGCGGTTCCTCGGTGGCGTCAATTTCTGAAAGAGGGACGGGGCGCGCCGTTTCGCGGCGGAGTCCGGCCTGCTGCACGACGGCCGCGCCGCGCGAAGGCGAGACGGGACCGACGGAAAATTCCTTCATCGTGTTCCAATTCCCACACGAAGGGCATTTGCCCACCCACTTCGGGGTGTCGAAGCCGCAGACATCGCAGACGTAAGCGGTTTTTGATTTGGCCATAAGGGTCGTTATTTCAGAGGAAAAGCACCCACTCCCGCCGCTCACCTCGGGAGAGATGAGCGACGGCAGGGGTGCGGCAAGAAAATCGTGTTACTGCAAACTGCCGAGTTCCTCGCGAATGTTCACCAGTTCTTCGCGAATGGCGCGCAGGCGATCCACCACTTCCGTGGCGCTCGCGGTCGCATTGTAGTTATTGCGGAGGGCTTCGCGCGCCGCCTCGATGCGCAGGCCGCGCACCTTGACGAGATTATAGACCACGCGCACGGTTTCGATGTCGCGCTTGGTGTATTGACGAATGCCGCGCGCGCCTTTTTTGGGTGCGATCTGCGGAAATTCGCGTTCCCAAAAGCGGAGCAGCGTGTCGTTCACACCGAACATTTCGGCCACTTCGCCGATGGAATAATAGAGTTTGAGGTCTTTGTCAGCTTTGACCGGCATGGGCAGTAAGAAAGTTGAGTTGATAGGTGGAAAACGGGGGAGCGATCAGGGGCGATTGCCCACGATCTTGCGACCGCCTTGGAGCAAAATGCCCGCAGGACGGGTTGCACCGGGCGAAAGGCGGCGACCGTCGAGCGTATAGATCGGCGCCTCTTCGCTACGCGTGGCCGCAGGCACGGCACGAACACCCGTGGGCACGTAGCCAATGGGGTGCTCGGCGATGTAAGTGGCGCGCTCGCTGAGCCAAGCCTTCATCAGTGCGGCGAGAGAAGTGTAGTCGGGGCTGCCTTGCCACCAGCGATTGAAGTCGCGTTCGGCGGCCGGGGCGATCCAAGCGGCATATTCGTCGATATACTTGCAGAGCGAGTCGATGCCGCCCTGCTTGGCAAAGCGCTGCGCCAACTCATTGTAAGCGGTGGCCACCTCTTGCGATCCGCGCATGGCATGTCGGAAGAAGTTGCGGCCGGGGCCTTTGGGGCCTTTCCCGTCGAGGAGGTCAAACTGGGGGTTGATCGTGGCAAAGGCGCCGGTGTGCTCGTAACCATAGGCCCAGTCGAAGTCCCAAACGGGGCCGAACACCCACTTGGATTGCGGGTCGAAAATGTTGGCGCGCCACACATTGACGCTCTTCGGGTGGCGCAATTCGAGGTTGCCCGTGAGGTCGAACACATAGTAGAAGGCGGCGAGCGAAGGCACGTCGACCACCTCGGCTGTGCGCTCGGCAAGCACGGCGCGTGTGAGCTTTTGGATCTCGCTGTTGAGCGTTTCCTGATAGAGGGTAGCCGCCTCTTTGCCGTAATCGGTCACATAGCCTTCGATTTCGGGGGCTTTGAGGTCGACGGGCAACTTGTAGGTGCTGTCGCGCTTGGGGTCGCCGTCGTAAGCGTCCCACTCGAGGAGCGCGGCCTTCGACTCATCGGGCACAACGACGCTGTTGGAGGCCAAATCCACCTGCTCGGTCAGGTTGTAAAGGCCGCGATAGGAGCCGTTGATGTAGAGTTCCACCGGAATCATGTGGTTGGCATGGCTGGCGCCCACGAGTTGGGCGGTGCGCATGGCGATGGCATTGTTCAACTGCGCATCGCTGAGGAAGTTGGCGAGCAAGACCCAGCTTTTTCCCTTGGCCAAGCCGAAGGGGCTTTGCTTCTTGTCGAACTTAAAGCGGAAGGGCTTTTTGGCCATCTTCCACGTGGTATTGCCGCGTCCGCGCACCTTGGCCGAATCGGTGATGTTCTTCCCGATCCCTGCGGCCTGGATGGTGATCTGCGCGCGGCGCCACGTTTTTTTACTGCTTTCGAGATCGGTAATCGTGATGCCGTCGGCCAATTTGATGTCGATGCGCGGCACTTCTCGCTGTGCCGCTGCGGAAAGTACGGCAAGAAACGAGAAAAACAAGGGAAGAATTCGGGAAAACATGTGGAGTTTTTTTGAAATGAGTGGAGTTTTCCGCCGCCGTTGCGCCGTGTGGCGCCAAAGGACGGCACGCGCCGTGCGAACCTCGTGAGTTTCGCGCGGCGCGTGCGGCAAATATACACATTGTTGTCTTTTTGACCAAGTTCAGACCTCCAAAGTCCACCAACCTTCCCACGTTTCTTGTGGTGCGGCGCGTTGTATTTCGGGTCGTTGGGGCATTTCGCCGTCGAAATCCACCGTGTCGGGGAGCCCGTACCACGGTTCGACGCAAACAAAGGGGGCGTGCTTGCCGGCGGGTTGCCAAATGAGCCACACCGGTGCGGAAGAAGCCACGCGGGCATAGCGACGTCGCTTGCGATCGAGCACTTCGACGGCCTCGACCTGCCGCGCATCGAAGATCAACGCCTCGTGGGCGAACGTGTCGACGCCGATGGGCACGAGCGCATTGCCCATTTGGTGGAAAGCCAAGGCGGCGAGCGTTTGCAAATTCTTGCTCCACGGGATGGGCACACGCGCAGGCTCAATGCACCCTTGGCTGCCGGCGCGCAGGAGGTCGCGGGGTGCCCCTTCGAAGCGCAGGAATCCGGCCACGCGCTGCCCCTCGCGCGTCCAATCGCGGAGATTGAGGGCGGGATGGGCGCCGACTTGGAACCACATGGAGCTGTGGTGCGATCGATTGGTCACGCGCAGATCGGTGCGGAGGGTGCGTTCGCGCAAGGTGTAGGTCACTTCGAGCCGATAGGGCCAAGGAAACTGCTTGAGTTCCTCGTCGGTGTTCTCGATGGCGAAACGAATGAAATCTTCGCCCTGCTCAACGAACTGCCAATCGCGCCGGCGCACAAAGCCGTGCTTGGGAATTTGGTAACTGCGTCCGTCGAGTCGGCACGTTCCGTTCCACAATCCGCCGGTGATGGGGAAGAGGATGGGAGAACGGCCGTTCCAATAGGTCGTATCTCCGTGCCAGATGATTTCACGTCCGTCGGTCAAATCTACCAGACTTTGGATTTCTGCACCTCGAGCCGAGACTTCGAGCCGGAGGGCGGCATTTTGTAGCGCATACATGGTTCTTTTAGATTTTGGGCGGGTTGAACTTATATATAATGTGTGCGATGCCTTGAAAAAAAGTGCGCGCGCAGGGTGCGGCCGTCAACGTCGACGATAGTCGAGCGGAGAGAGGCCGGTGTAGTTTTTGAAATAGCGCCCCATGAGACTTTGGGAGGGGAAATTGAGGCCGGTGGAGATCTCTTTGATGCTCAAGTCGGTGTTGCGCAGCAGATTCTTGATTTCCATCACCACCAACACGGAAACCCACTGCCCAACGGTGCGGCCACTCACGTTTTTGATGAGCTGTGAGAGGTATTTCGGGGTGAGTTGGAGCTGATCGGCGTACCAATTCACACTGCGCTGCTCGCCAAAATTGCGAGAGAGGAGCTGCATGAAGCGATAGAAGATATTGAACGTGCGGGTGTTGAAGTTATCGCGTCGCGATCCGCGGCGTTCGAGCAGTTGGCAGAGGTCGAGATAGAAACTCTGCAGGCAGTTTTGATGACCTCGCGGGCAAAGCAGTGATCGTGGTCAAGCATGCGGGCGTGCAAGGCGCGATAGTCGGCGGCGACGAGCGCTTTTTCCTCTTCGTCGAGCGAAAGCACCGGTTGCTCCATGAGCGAGAGCAGATAGGGCCACAGTTGCGTCATAGACATGAGCGTCTCTTGCACGAACGAGAGGTTCTGAAAGATGGCCTGTGCGGAAAAATCGGGTGAAAACTGGATGTCGCTGAAGGTTTGCTGCCCAAAGGCCAAAAACAAATCGCCGGGCTCGACATGGAAGGTGCGGTCGTTCAACACAAAGTCGGCCTGTCCGGCCGTGCAATAGCCGATAGTGAAAAAAGAGGTCTGCACCGCTTGCATATCAGCGGGCAATGTGGCCAGGTTTTCCACGATGAGCAGTTCGTCGTCGAGCAGTTCCGTTCCCAAGGCGTAGGGGCGCATGTCTTGCAGCGCCACGCTGTGGGGTTCGTGGCGGCGAACAGCAGAAGGAGTAGCCGAGTTGTTCATCACATCGTGGTTTTAGGAGTTAGTACTTCCGCAAATGTACAAAGTTTTTGGGGAGTCTCCTTTCTTTTTTCTGAACAAATCGGCAAAAAACGCTCAACTTTTCTATTTCATTGCGACGAAAATGGCTATTTTCAACACCCATATTAAAATAGAGACGTGCGCCGAGGGGAGGAGTCCGGTCGATAAAAAAACTCAACGTGGCGAGAAAATTGGCACACGACATATTTTTATCGTATATTTGTAGCCTAAGCCCGCGAGTTGCTCCCAAGGAGCGGCACCACACCGCGGCGCTTCACTCTATTCTCCTTTACGCAGTTCCCCTTTATGGCTAACGAATATCTCAAAAGTTTCACCGAACAAAAATACGAAGCGGGGTTTGTGACCGACGTCGAGACCGAAATCCTCGAAGCCGGTCTGAACGAAAACATTATACGCCAAATCAGTCAGAAAAAAGGCGAGCCCGACTGGCTTTTGCAGTTCCGTCTCACGGCTTATCGCCATTGGCTCACGCTCCCCTGCCCCGATTGGGCACTGGTGCGCCTGCCCGAAATCGACTATCAGGCCATTCACTACTACGCCGACCCGACCAAGAAGAAAAACGAGAAGAAGGAAATCGATCCCGAACTGATGAAGACGTTCGAGAAACTCGGTATCCCGCTCGAAGAACGCATGGCGCTGGCCGGAGTGGCCGTCGATGCGGTGATGGACTCCGTGTCGGTGAAGACGACCTTCAAGGAACGCCTGCAAGAGAAGGGCATTATTTTCAGCTCGTTCTCCGAAGCGGTGCGCGAAAACCCCGAGTTGGTGCGCAAATACCTCGGTATGGTCGTGCCTTACACCGACAATTACTTCGCCGCCCTCAACTCGGCCGTGTTCTCCGACGGCTCGTTCGTCTACATCCCCAAGGGCGTGCGCTGCCCCATGGAACTCTCGACCTATTTCCGCATCAACGCGCGCAACACCGGGCAGTTTGAGCGCACACTCATCGTCTGCGAAGACGGGGGCTACGTGTCTTACTTGGAAGGCTGCACCGCACCGATGCGCGACGAGAACCAACTGCACGCGGCCATCGTCGAAATCGTCGTAGGCGAGGAGGCGGAGGTGAAATACTCCACCGTGCAGAACTGGTATCCCGGCGATGCCGAAGGAAAGGGCGGTGTGCTCAACTTAGTCACCAAGCGCGGTCTCGTACGCGGCCGCAACGGACGCCTCTCTTGGACACAAGTCGAAACGGGATCGGCCATCACGTGGAAATATCCCTCGTGCATTCTCAGCGGCGAGGGCGCGCAGGCCGAATTCTACTCGGTGGCCGTGACAAACAACTTCCAAGAAGCGGACACCGGCACGAAGATGATTCACTTAGCGCCCAACACCAGCTCGACAATCATCTCGAAAGGCATCTCGGCCGGCAAGAGTCAGAACACTTATCGCGGACAAGTGCGCATGTCGTCGCGAGCTCACGGCGCGCGCAACTACTCTTCGTGCGATTCGCTCCTGCTCAGTTCGGAATGTGGCGCACATACCTTCCCCTACATCGACGTGGACAACGACGACAGCGTGGTGGAACACGAAGCAACGACCTCGAAAATCTCGGAAGACCAGCTCCTCTACTGCCGCCAGCGCGGTATTCCGATGGAAGATGCCGTGAATCTCATCGTGGGCGGCTATGCGCGCGACGTGATCAACAAACTTCCGATGGAATTTGCCGTCGAAGCACAGAAATTGCTCGCCGTTTCGCTCGAAGGCAGCGTAGGCTGACCGCGACGAAGGGCAGATACATTATTTATATCCCAACCCCAACACAGAACTGACGGAGAGTCGGCACAAACGTGCCGACCCCGCCGGTTTTTACTTTATCCTCTCGTCTCATGCAACGACTCTTTTTCGCCCTCCTCCTCTTCTGTTGCACACTGGGTGCCGCCGCGCAGTTGCCGGCCACGGTGTTGCGCGATTTAGATGGCCGCGCCGTGCGCACCGACACGCTGTCTAACGCCGGACGCCCCATTATTATCAGCTTTTTCGCCACGTGGTGCAAACCTTGTAACCGCGAACTCTCGGCCATCGCCGACGTTTACGACGAATGGCGCGAAGAAACCGGCGTGCGTCTTATTGCCGTGAGCATCGACGAGGCACAAAACAGCGAGCGCGTGCGCCCCTTCGTCGACGGTAAGGGCTGGATTTACGACGTACTGCTCGACCCCAACAGCAATTTCCGCCGCGCGCTCAACGTAAACCTCATCCCTCACGTCTTCATCCTCGACGGCAAAGGCAAAATTGCCTATTCGCGCTCGGGATATGCCGAAGGCGGCGAGGAAAAACTCATTGAAAAAGTGCGCGAACTCATCGCCAAACCTTGATTTTCGGCCGCTTTTCCATGAAACACGTCCTTTCGCTCCTCGCTTTCCTGCTGGCCTTGCCCCTCTTCGCGCAAGAAGGCAACAACACGCCCCCACCTTCGGGCGAAACCCCACCGCTTTCGGCCGAACCCGCCCTGCAAGTGCACGGAAGTCTGCGCACCGACGCGCTTGTTCCCCAATATGACGAACGCATCGGCACTGATCGCGTCGACAATCGCGTGCTCAGCAACTCCTATCTCGACCTCCGGCTCGCCTTCCGCCGCCGTTATGAGGCAGGGACTGCGCGCCGAGTACATGAAACAGCCCCTCCCGGTTTCGATCCCGCCTTCCGCGGTGCCGGCGTGCCCTATTTTTACGCCACAGCGCGCTTCGATCGCGCCGAAATTACCCTCGGCAGTTATTATGAGCAGTTCGGTTCCGGCCTCGTGTTGCGCACTTACGAAGAACCCTCGCTCGGCATCGACAACCACCTCCGCGGCCTGCGCCTCACCACCCGCCCCTTCGAGGGCGTGCGCCTCAAAGCCCTCGCCGGCCGCCAGCGCAATTATTGGGAAACCGACGCCTCTTATATATATGGTGCCGATGGCGAATGGGATCTCCCCACCCGCCGCGGCAGACTCACCCTCGGCGCGTCGTGGGTCATGCGCCGGGAACAGCCCGACGCCTTAAGTCGCATCGACACTGCGGGCTTTTCGCAGACCTTTACCCTCCGTCGTTTCCACCTCGTACAACCTACCAACGTGAGTACCTTCGATTTGCGCGCCGCTTGGCACACCCGCCGCTGGCAGTGGCTGGCCGAATACGCGTGGAAGGGGCAAGATCCCTCATTTGACAACGGTTATACTTACGGACACGGCTCCGCGCTGCTGCTCAGCGGCAGTTGGTCGAAGCGGGGCAAGAGCTTTTTGATGCAAGTCAAGCGCGCCGAGAACATAAGTTTCCGCGGTCGGCGCAGCGCAGCCCTCTCTGCATCGACACTCAACCACCTTCCGCCGTTCGCCGCCCAACCCACCTACGCCCTCACCGCACTCTATCCCTACGCCACGGCCAATGTGCCCGGCGAATGGGCGTTCCGCGCCGAAGCCGCGTGGACTTGCCGCGTCGCACCGCGTGGGGCGGTCGCTACGGCACCACTTTGCGGCTGCGCGCCGCCCACATTCGCGACCTCGCCCTCAACGATGGGGCGGAAGGCGCCGAAGCCATGGGCACCGACGGCCGCCGTGCGCGCAACTTCTGGGCGATGGGCGGCACACGCTACGGCGAATGGGCGTTGGATGCCGAGCGCCGGCTGAATCGCGACTTCCGTTTGCACGCCACCCTCATGTCGCAGACCATCGACCGCACCGCCGTCGAAGGACACGGCGGACGCGTCAACACCCTCATCGGCATTCTCGAAGGACAGTGGCAGGCGAATGCCAAAACCGCCCTGCGCGCCGAAGCACAATACCTACATACACGCCAAGATCAAGGCGATTGGTGGGAGGGCTTGCTCGAATTGAGCCTTTCGTCGCACTTCATGTTCACCCTCTCCGATCAATTCAACGCCCGCGTCCCCTCTCCCACGCGCGGCAGCACCTCGAGCGTGCACTACTGGCAGGCTTTCGCCACCTACACCGACACCCGCCACCGCCTACAACTGGGCTACGGTTCCACGCGCGCCGGTTATAACTGCGCCGGCGGCGTTTGTCGCTACATTCCTGCGCAAAAAGGCCTCACCCTCAGCTACGCCCTGCGCTTCTGAGCCCACACTTGCCGCCTACCCGCGGGCTTTCGCCCAAAAGTCCACGCGCTTCTCCCCATCATGGCGCCGATTTCGCGCGGTCGCCCCGTTTTTTCGTCAACAATTCTCCACTTTTTTATTCTCATCACGATGCATTTTCGCACACTCTCTCGTTTTCTTTTTATGAGTCTCTGTTCTTTCTTCTCTTGCTCCACACCCGAGGGGCTTTCTTCCCTCAGTGCCGGCGAATTTTCCACGCTGCTCAGCCAAAAGCCCGATTTGATCCTCCTCGACGTGCGCACTCCCTCCGAATACGCCGAAGGTCATCTGCCGAAGAGCGTCAATGTCGACGTACTCGCCCCCGATTTCGAACAGCGCGCCGAAGCCGTGCTCGGTAAGCAGCGCAGTGTCGCGCTCTACTGCCGCAGTGGCCATCGCAGCAAGCAGGCTGCCACCTTACTCTCGCGCCGCGGCATCCGCGTCTACGAACTTTCCACCGGTTGGTTGGGCTGGGTCGAAGCCGCCCTCCCCACCGCGCGATGAGCGCCCACCGGTCTGCGCCGATGCTCGGCCGGTTGCCCCTCCGCGACCGCGCCGAAGCCATCGCGCGCATCAACCGTTACGCCACCCTCGGCCGCCCTTTTCTCTTTCTGGTGAACTATGCCGCCGAACACGCCGTCGTCGAACCGCTCGACGCCCTCGCGCCCAACGCGCTGGCCTACGATTTCGGCGGTGTCACCAATCTTTCGCCCGAAAGCCCCCAACGCGCCGTGCCCCACGCGTCGTTGTTCGGTGAAAACACCCCCCGCACTCACCCCGAAGATGCCTTCAGCCGACGACTACGCCAGTGCTTTCGGCATCGTGCAGCGCGGTTTGCTCCGCGGCGACTCCTTCTTGACCAACCTCACCCAACGGGTTCCCATCGAAACGTCCCTCACGCTCGCCGACATCTTCGCTCGAGCGCGAGCTCGCTATCGACTTTTCGTGCCCGGGCAGTGGGTTTGTTTCTCGCCCGAGCCCTTCGTGCGCATCGCCGACGGCCACATCCGCACCTTTCCCATGAAAGGTACGCTCCCCGACAGCGAGGGCGCAGCCGAACGCTCATGGCCGACGCCAAAGAAGCCGCCGAACACGCCACCGTGGTCGACCTCCTGCGCAACGACCTCAGCCGCGTGGCCGAACACGTCCGCGTGGAGCGTTATCGCTACGTCGAACGCGTCATCACCCACCGCGGGCCGCTCTTACAAACCAGCAGTGAAATCGCCGGACGACTCCCCGCCGACTATTCTGCCCACTTGGGCGAAATTCTCTTCCGCCTACTTCCGGCCGGTAGCGTCACCGGCGCGCCGAAAAGCGCCACTTGTCGCCTCATCGCCGAAGCCGAAGGTTACGATCGCGGTTGGTACACCGGCATCGCAGGCTGGAGCAACGGCCGCACCCTCGACAGCGCCGTGCTCATCCGCTTTGTCGAACAAACACCCGAAGGCTTGGTCTTCAAAGCCGGCGGCGGCATCACCGCCCACAGCCGCGAAGAGCGCGAATATGCCGAGATTCGCGACAAAATCTACATCCCCTTTTGAAATTTGCCGCGGACACAGCGATTTGTGCCCGCGGCAATGTTTTATTCCGCCGCAAGTTGCGCCCCTCACCTCGCGACAAACACCCGGCGCCCCTCACCTTTCCGGCCGCCATGCCCTCCTTCTCCCCCAAAAATCCCCGTCGGCCACACGCTCCACCCTCACTTATCTCCCTCCCCCACATGAGTTCTTATCTCGAAACCTTCCTCGTGGCACATCGTCGCCTGGTGCGCGAGTCCGAACACCGCTTGCGCTTGGCGCGCACCCTCCGTTGCGCCCCCGATTCGCCCGCCGTGTCGCGGTTGCTCGCGCTCGCTGCGCACGAAGCCCACCATGCGCCCGACGTTCCCCGCCTGCGCGGCCGGTTGGTCTACAACCTACACGGCGAAGCCGACTTCTCGCTCCTGCCCTATGCCCCGCGTCGCATCGAAACCCTCCGTTTGGTTCACGACGACCACATCGACTACGCCCTGAAACGCACCGACCGCTCGGCGCTCGATGCCTGTTTCGCGCGCCGCCGTGGGGCCGACGACGTGATCATCGTGCGCCGCGGTCTGCTCACCGACACCACTGTGGCCAACCTCGCCCTCTTCGATCCGCACACCGCCCGTTGGTACACGCCGGCCGTCCCGCTGCTCGCCGGCACCCACCGTTCCGCCCTCCTATCGGCCGGGGTGCTCACGCCCCACCCCAACCTCACGCCCGAATCGCTCGTGCGCTTCACCCGCCTGCGCCTCTTCAACGCCCTCCTCGGCTGGGGCGAGTGCGAACTCCCCATCGCCGCTGTGCTGCGCTGAACCTTCTCACGCGCCCCCTCCCCTTTTTCGCTCGGACAAAGCCGTTTCAACAAAAAAACTTCCCCTCCGCAGGGTGACATCACACCACGGAGGGGAAATTTTTCATCGACTTGCGCCGACTCATCGAGCTATTGTACACCGCACGGCACCGAGACGGCGAGAGAGGCGCCCGCTTCGCACGAAAAAGAGAGCGACTTGGCCGAACAAAAGGCAGCTTCAGCGGAGGGCTGTCCACACCAAATAGAAAGCCACGCCGGCCGACAAAAGGGCGGCAAAGAGGTTGCCGAAAAAGGCACCGACCTGGAAACCACCGGCCGCTGCCAGTAGACTCAACACCCACCGCAAGGCGGGATTTTTTTTGCGTTTTCTTTTAGCCATGATCTTATGCTGATTGCTTTTCTTCCAGTTTCGCGCGGCGATGCGCTTGCATCGTTTTCCACACATAGGTGAACAGCGCAATCGTGCCCACCAACGGCATCACCCCGAAGATAATCAGGCTGCAAACCGTGTGGAAAATCATCGACCACGTCACGACCGTCATCGCCGGGTCGAAGCTGCTCGGCAGCACCGGGTCGAAAAATCCGTTGTCGATGCAAAGCATTTTCTCGACACCATAACCGAAATAGACGATGAGCAGCGGCGCCCAGAGTTTCAAATATCGAGCAACGAAGGTTTCGGGCCTTGAAACAGCTGTTTCACGCCGTTGAGCAGGAAGAACAGGGCGCAGGAGAACAGCAGCACGGCCGGCACCACGACCCAAATGCCCATCGTCGGGCGCAAACCGACCCACTGCGTCCACACATCCGTGGCTCCGGCCGGCACTTTCGCTCCGGCAAAGCGGCCGAAGAAGAACAACAGCGCGCCAAAAGAGCAGCAGCGGCATGGAATAGCACAGCGAATCGCGCCACGTGGGGGGAAGACGCTCCTCATCGTCGGCGTAGAAAGCATCGAGATCGAGGTCTTCGCCCTGCACCTCCAAGGCCGTGTGCGCTTCTCGGCGCATGGCCTTCCACTTGTCGATGTGGAGCAGCACGATTTCCGAGCGCAAATCGGTTTTTTCCCAGTCGGCCAAATCGCGAGCCACGTCGATCAGTTCGCTGACCTCGACATAATATTCGCGACAAGCCTCGGGACTTTTTCCCTTCTCGAGAAACGTTTTTTGTGCCCGCTCAGCGATTTCGCTCATCTTGCGCAGCGCCGTTTTGAGCACGTCGGTACCCACTTGCCGCGCCTCGTCGTTCACCTTTTTGGGCGAGGGATAAAGGGTTTTCCACCGCCCCAAACAAGCGTCGATGTAGGATTCGACATGTTCAATCCTGGGCGGCAACTCGCGACTGCGCTCCATTTCGCGACCGAAGAAGTCGGCCGGCGGCGTGAAATGGGGGGAAGGAATTTTATTTTCCATATCGCTTTGTTTTTCAGTCATTCGTGTGGAGGAAATCCTCACGCGCTGTGTTTTCGTTCTTCTCCTCGGCAGCGGGTTTCGGCCGGGGTTTTCGCCCTGTGCCACGCACTTTGCGCCGACTCACGGGCGAAGAGAAGCGAAAAAGCGCCATCGTGTGCTACAAAGTTAACAACTTCTTCCACAAACGAAAGCACAAGCGGGCGAAAAAGCGCACACTTTTCGCCCGCCTGCGCCTCTTTCATTCATTTTTGCGCCTCCTCTCTCTGTCGCCGTCGCACGATAGCGCCCGGCGCGCGACTTTCGGCGCGAAAAACACCCCAACTTTTGCCGAAAAAACCCACCACTTTTCGGCGAAAGTCGTGCAGTTTTCAGCAAAACAAGAGGACTTTTTATAGTTATCTCCCGTCGCCCTTGTTCGTCTCGTGCATTTGCGCTAACTTTGAAGCAACTTCTCCAATTTCATGCGCCCATGAAAACCATACCCGACTCCGCTTCTCCCCTCCCACTCGCCGAGGCGACGCCCTGCACGCCCGCCGAATATGTGGCACGCCTCAACCAAACCACCGAAGCGCTCTTCGAGCGACTCTCGGCGCGCTTCGATGAGGAGGAAATCACCCTTTTGCGCAAAGCCTACGCCCTGGCGCGCACTGCCCACGAGGGACAGTTTCGCAAAGGCGGCGAACCCTACATCATGCACCCCGTCGCGGTGGCAACGATCATCGCCGAAGACTTCATGATGGACGCCAATTCGGTGGCGGCCGGCTTTCTGCACGACGTGGTGGAGGACACCGACACCACGATCGACGACATTCGCCGCGAGTTTGGCGACGATGTGGCCTTCCTCGTGCAGGTCGTGACCAAACCCAAGTCGCACGCCCCGGGACAGGCCGATCTCGCCAAGCAGGAGAACAACTTCCGCCAACTCCTCGACTCGATGCGCCGCGACATCCGCGCCGTGCTCATCAAACTCGCCGACCGCCTGCACAACATGCGCTCGCTCGGGAGCATGCAGCCCGTCAAGCAGATGAAAATTGCCGGCGAAACGGACTTTTTCTACGCCCCCTTTGCCAATCGTCTCGGGCTGAACAACCTGCGCCGCGAGTTGGAAAACCTTTCCTTCCGCTTCCGCTGTCCGGAGCGCTACGAACGCCTGCGCCGCGCCCTCGAGGCCGACCGTGCTGAGCAAAGTGAGCGCCTCGAACGACTCACCGCGCGCATCCGCCGCCTGCTTTCGGAAGAAGGCATCGAAGTGCGCACCGAAGTGCGCTATCGTTTGCCCTACAGCATCGATCGCAGCATGCGCGACACAGGGCGCGATGTCGAACATGTGGAGCACCGCTATGTGGTGCGCGTCATCTACGACCGCGCACGCCTCACCCCCCTGCTCGAATCGGTGCCCGACAAAACCATTTGCCTGCGCATCTATGGCATTCTCACCGCCGAATTTCGCGAAAAAGCCGGTAGCCTGGTCAACTATGTCGACCATCCGAAGGAAACGGCTACCGCTCGATGCACGTCCGCTTGTTGGGCGAAACGGGCACGTGGGAAGAGATCCACATCTCGTCGGAAGAGATGGTACGCCGCACGAAACTGGGCATCATGCTCGAGCGCATCGGCAATCGCCGCGCCGACGGCGACGTGCGCGACGCCAATCGCCTGCTCGAACGCGGCGACCGCGAGTGGATCGACAAGTTTTGTGTCATGCTCGAGCGCATTGCCGAGGGCGAAGGCGACATTCACTTCATGGAAGGGGTGGCCGACGCGCTTTATGCCGAGGATATCACGGTCTACGACGCCGCCGGCACCCCGACGCGCCTGCCGCAACACGCCACGGCGCTGGATTGCGCTTTCGAACGCGGGGTGGGTGAGAAAGCCCACTATGCGCGCATCGACGGCCGTTTGGCTTCGCTCATCACGCCCCTCGAACACGGCAACTGTGTCGAGATTTTCACCGCCGAACAGACGCGCCCCTGCGCCGAATGGACCGACGCGGTCAAGACCTTCAAGGCGAAGAATTTCCTCAAAGCCTATTTCCGCCGCGAAGCTTCGGCCGGCCCGTGCCGCTGTCCCGAGTGCCTGCCGCTCCCCGGGCAGGAAGTGATCGGTTTCACCGACGAAACGTGCCCAAACACCGTCACTGTCCACCGCCGCGACTGCCCGCGCGCCATCAGTCTCTCGGCGCAACACGGCGATGCCATCGTGGAAGTGGAGTTTCCCGACCACCCCGATGTGACCTATCCCGTGGCCACGCGCATTCGTGCCGTCGATCGGCCGCGACTCCTCCACGACATCATCGCCAGCCTCACCGACGGACTCGGACTGGAGATGAACGAACTCCATGTGGCCACGCGCGACCACATTGTCGAACTCACCGTGCACTATGCCGTGCACTCTGTCGGCGAACTTCGCTCGGCCGTTCGCTTCCTCGGCGCGATCGAGGGCGTGGACGAGGTGTGCAAGATCTGATTCGCCACCTTACGCCTGCTCCCTCCCTGCTTTCACCCTCAAAACCCTCCTGCCCGCCATGCTTCAAATCGGCCGTTTCAACACACTCACCCTCACTCGTTTCACCGACCACGGCGCTTACGTCGACGGTGGGGAGGTGGGCGAAATTCTCGTCCCCAAAGCCTACGTTCGTCCCGAATGGCGACCCGGCGACACGCAGCGTTTGTTCGTTTATCTCGATCAAAGCGAGCGCTTGGTGGCCACTTCCGAAAGCCCCTTGGCGCAAGTGGGCGACTTTGCCTGCTTGGAAGTGGCGTGGGTCAACGAGCACGGGGCGTTTCTCTCGTGGGGCGTGATGAAAGACCTCTTTGTGCCCTTCCGCGAACAGCGCCGCACGATGGAAGTGGGCGAGCAGCATGTGGTGTATGTCTACATTGACGAATCGACGGGGCGCCTTGCGGCCACCGCCAAGGTGGATCGCTATCTTCGTCCCGCCCCTTCGCGCGATTACCACCGCGGACGCACGGTTCAGCTCTTGGCTTGGCAGCGTTCGCCCTTGGGCATGAAGGTGATTGTGGACAATGCCTACGCCGGCCTCATCTATGCGGGCGAAGCCTACGACCGTTTGCCGCGCCGCGGCGAGGTGCTGGAGGGAACGGTCGTGCAACTGCGCCCCGACGGTCGCCTTGACATCAGTTTGCAGCGCATCGGCAAAGGCCGCTTCCGCGATTTTGCCGACACGCTCCTCGAAGCGTTGCACGAAGCGGACGGCTTTCTGCCCTTCACCGACCACAGCGACCCGGAAGTCATCGCCGAGCGTTTCGAGGTGTCGAAGAAGACATTCAAACGCGCCGTCGGCACACTCTACAAACGCCAACTCATCACCCTTTCGGACGACGGCATCCGTTTGGCGCGCCGCTAATAACAGACCCGCGCGCATATAATAATGTACACGCGCGTATATATAATAAGGAGTCGTACGACGAGGCGGCACCCCTCCGCCACTTCGCGCGCGCCGTCCCCGCTTTTGTGCTGACTGCACACTACATTTCGGGCTGCACCGCACTTTTTTGCGGAAAATACCCCAACCAAAAGTTGGAAACTCGGATTGAAAAATGTAAATTTGCCAAGGGTTCTTCAAAACGTCTGATTTTCACTACAAATGAAACGTCAAAACGTCAAAAACAGCCCAAGTGTCATCGTTTTCCCGGCACACGATCGACACACTGACACCGATATTCACTTTCAATCCTCACCGCTTATGCAGCATTTTACCCGTACTCTTTTCGCCCTCGCGCTGAGCTTGGGCACCTTCACCGCCGCTTTCGCCGGCGATGGCACAAAAAAGAATCCTTACACGCCTTATGAACTGGCCGCCGCCAGCGATTCTCTCTCGAAAGTAGAGAAGCCCGAGGTCTATGTCAAGGGCAATTTCCTCGGTTTCGGCGCGAATCCCGCAAAACCCCAAGATTTTCCGGAAGAAGCCCTCAACATTATTCTCGACGGAGAGAAGTATCGCGTCACCGTTGAGGTGGGTGAACTCGTTCTTGCGCTCTATAATGTAGAGCAACGCGAGGACTATGTGGTGAAAGTCGTTGGCGTCGAAGACGTAGAAGGCCAATACAAATACACGGGCACCGAAGTTTCGGGTGCTTACTCGCTGACAATTGGCGAAAATCACCTCGCCGCGTTCGGTTTGAACAGCAACTTCCGCGTTGAGAATGCCGCCGGTTTGGCCTATGCTACGGCTTCTATCAACGAAGAGAAGGAAGGCGATTTCGACTATCACGTTTATACGGTCGCCGACTCGGTAATTACCGGTTCGGGCAAGGGGTATATCTTCGGAGGTAAGCCCGGAACCTATCCCGTCACCTTGACTTTGGCCAAAGGCTCCACGCCCGAAGACGGTAACGTGCTGAGCATCGCAGGCGAAGCCGGCGAAACCAGCGCATTGCCCGGCGAACAACTCTTCAAATGGGAGAGCACTGCTGCCGGAGCCGGCCTGCGTTTGGGCAACAACGACGGACAAACCCTCGAATTGACACACAGCACCGACGTGTATGCCCGCGTTGAAGAAGCAAAAGTCAACCTGCTTTTCGGCGACAAAGCCGACCGCTCGTTCCTTCCTTGGACAAATAAGAAGGTAACCGGCCTCTTCGCGCCGAAAATGCGCACCGCCGCCGCACGCCTCGGCGTCTACGATCTCAGCGGCCGCAAGGTGGCCGACGGAACGGACACCAACGGTCTGCCCCAAGGCTTGTATATTGTAGGCGGCCGCAAGGTATTCGTTCGCTGATCGCCACTATTTCGGTTGTTCTCGGCGCGGCGCCGCCCGTTGGGCAACCCCTTTTCAACACCTCCGCCCGAGATGTGCCCACTCCCCGTGTGTCACATCTCGGGTGGTGTGCGTTGAGCAGATACCCGCCCGAGATTCAAAAGAAATCGGAAGAAGTTTCGGAGAATATCGACTATAATGCGATGATCGGCCACCACAATTAGAAGAGACCCGCCCAAGACTCAAAACAAAGCAGAAGTATTTTCGAAGTAAACCGGAAGTATTTTTGGAGTATCTCGGCCGCTATTCGACAAAACCCCGCCACCAATCCACCATCAACATGCACAAATATCTATTCCTCCCCCTTGCCGCCGCACTGCTTGCGCAGTCTGCGAGCGCCGGCAAGAAGAAAGAAGAAAAAGCCCCCGTCGTCGCGGAGAAAAAAGCCCCGGTGCGCCCGGGTCTCTTCGGTGTGAGTCACGAAAAAGACGACTGGTATGTCGTCGTCCACGACTCCTTGATCGGTCGCCCCATGCTGGTCACCACACGCTACGTCTCCACTCCGGCGGGAGCCGGCATCTACGGCGGCGAACTCGCCAACCGTCAAGTCATGATGTGGGAGCGGAAAGGCGACAAACTCCTGCTTCGCGCCCAAATGCACGAAACTTCGGCCGACAGCACGCAGGCCATTTGGCGAGCCGTCGAGGCCAGTGCCGAAATCCCATCATCGCCGCCCTCAAAATTGAGAATCGCGGCAGCGACGGTCGCCACTACACGGTGAAAGCCACCGAACTTTTCAAAGGCGACACCCCCGGTTTGAGCCTCTCGGCCGGCAACAAATCGCGCTTCAACCTCGGGAATTTCAAACCCGAGCTCTCGTATGTGGACACCCTCCGCACCTTCCCCATCAACACCGAGGTCACCACCGTCAAAACCTTCCTTTCGAAACCCGGCACCTCCCTGCCTGCCGGCGAAGAGACGGGACACGTGACGCTGAAACTCAACACCTCTTTCGTACTCCTGCCGCGTGTGCCGATGCGGAGCCGCACTTTCGATCCGCGCGTGGGCTATTTCACCGAATCGTTCGTGGAATATGCCGACAACCAGCAACGTGTGAAGCCGCGACAGGTCGTTGCGCGTTGGCGCCTCGAGCCCCGCGCCGAAGATATGGACAAATATCGTCGCGGCGAGCTCGTGGAACCCAAGAAACCCATCGTCTACTACATCGATCCCGCCACGCCCAAACAATGGCGCAAGTACCTTATTCTCGGAGTCGAGGACTGGCAGAAAGCCTTTGAGAAGGCCGGTTTCAAAAACGCCATCCAAGCGCGCGAATGGCCGGAGAACGACTCAACGATGAGCCTCGAAGATGCCCGTTTCTCGGTGATTCGCTATCTCGCCTCGCCCATTCCCAACGCCTACGGCCCCAATGTGCACGATCCGCGCTCGGGCGAAATCATCGAAGCCACATCGGTTGGTATCACAACGTCATGGAATTGCTCCACGATTGGTATCAAACGCAAGTAGGCGCCCTGGATCCGCGCGCCCGCAAGCCGGAATTTGACGAAGCCCTCATGGGCGAGCTCATTCGCTTCGTCTCCTCGCACGAAGTCGGCCACACGCTCGGTCTGCGCCACAACATGGGCGCCAGCAGCGCCACTCCCGTCGAGAAACTGCGCGACAAAGCGTGGGTGGAGAAGCACGGTCACACCTCGTCCATCATGGACTATGCGCGTTTCAACTACGTCGCCCAGCCCGAAGACCACATCGGCGAGGCCGGCATCTTCCCCCGTGTGAACGACTACGACGAATGGGCGATCCGTTGGGGCTACACTTATTATCCCGACGCCAAGAGTGAGCTCGAAGAACGCGCCACGCTCAACCGCTTGACGGTCGCAACCATCACCGACAACCCGCGTTTGTGGTTCGGCGGCGAAGGTCGTGACAACAACCCCTACGCCCTCACCGAAGACCTCAGCGACGACGTGATGAAAGCCTCCGACTACGGTCTGCTCAACCTGCGCCGCGTGGTGAAAGCCCTGCCGGAATGGACGTACGAAGCCGGCAACCTGGGCGACAACCTCACTCGCGGCTACGATGCCGCCGTGGGTCAGTTCCGTCGCTACGTCGGTCACGTCTGCCGTCAGATCGGCGGTGTGAAGCGCGTGGTGAAAAGCGTGGAACAAGCCGGCGACGTGTTCAGCTACGACACCCGCGAACGCCAACAGCGCGCCCTCGCCTGGCTCGACCGCCGCGTGCTGACCGAACCCACGTGGATCACCGCTCCCGCCTACGGTGCACGCATCGGCATGCCCCAACTTCGCGTCCGCCCTGTGGCCGCTTCGGCCGTCGACTACCTCACTTCGGCCACCATGTTCGACCGCCTCGCCACCAATGCCGCGCAGCAACCGGCCGCCCAGGCCTATTCGCCCGCAACCTATGCCGACGATTTGGCACGCGTGCTCTTCCGCGAGACCCTCACCGGCGCGAAACTCAGCGCATGGCGCATGTATGTGCAGAAACGCGCGGTGAACAATCTGCTCGAAGCCTACAAGAGCGACACCAACGGCGACGGTCACGCCTATGTGGCCGCCCTGCTGGCGAAACTGCGCACGCGCTTCGACGCCGCCCGCAGCACCGATGCCGGCACGCGCGCACACTACACTGATTTGGCGCGCCGCATTCGCCTGGCGCTCGAAGGCAAATAAAGGGCACTTGCCCATTTCGCCCTCTTTCCTCCCCTGCATCCACTCGATGCAGGGGAGTTTTTGCTGCCCACGCGCCCACGTCGCTTCAAAAGTCGCCAGGTTTTGCGCGAAAACAGTCCACTTTTGCGCAAAAGCTGTGGACTTTTGTGAGAAAGCCGGCTGTTAATTTGGAGAAAACAAAAGAAAGTCGTATCTTTGCCTATCCGTTGCATATTGTACCCCAACGGTATTAGCGTTTAGTTCAAAGGAAATCATGCGTCAACTAAAGATTCAACAAGGCATCACCAACCGCGGCGATGCCGCAATCGACAAGTATCTCACCGAAATCGGCCGTCTCGAACTGCTCACGATGGACGAAGAGGTGGAATTGGCTCAGCGCATCCGCCACGGCGACGAGGCCGCGCTGAAGCGTTTGGTGGAAGCCAACCTGCGCTTTGTGGTTTCGGTGGCCAAACAATATCAGAATCAAGGCATGTCGCTCAACGACCTGATCGACGAAGGCAACATCGGCTTGATGAAAGCGGCACAAAAATTTGACGAAACGCGCGGCTTCAAATTCATCTCCTACGCCGTGTGGTGGATTCGCCAGAGCATTCTGCAAGCCATCAGCGAGCAAAGCCGCATTGTGCGCATGCCGCTCAACCAAGTCGGACTGCAAGCCAAGATCAGTCGCGCCAGCACGGAATTCGAACAGAAGTTCCAGCGCCGCCCCTCGGCCGAAGAACTCGCCGAACTCCTCGACACCGACCTCGATCGCATCAAAGACAGTCTCAATGCCGGCGGCAAGAAAGTGAGCGTAGACGCTCCTTTCCAAGACGACGAGACCAACTCGATGATCGACGTCATGACCGACGACTCCGCCCCGGGCACCGACAACTCGATGGAGCGCGAATCGCTGGCCACCGACATCGACACCGCCCTGCAAGTGCTCTCCGAGCGCGAACGCCTCGTGGTGAAAATGCTCTTCGGCATCGGCCGCACCGAAATGACAGCCGAAGAAGTGGCCACCAATCTCGGCCTGACGCGCGAACGCGTGCGCCAAATCAAGGAACGCGCCCTGCGTCGCCTGCGCGAGGAGGCCAATATGAGCATCCTCATCAAATATCTCGGCTAATCACACCGGCGCGCACCCCACTCGGCGCCGAGCAAAATAAGCCCTCCCCCATTAACCGACAGCGGCACCGCCCTTTCTCCTCGAAAGCGCGGTGCCGCTCCTCGTTTTCTCGCCCCAACCGTACTACCGTTCGCGCGCCCCACACCACTCCGCCGAACAACCATCGCCCTCCCGCCGAGAAGAAAGAAAAAGGAGGCCTTTCTGTCGAAACGACAAGTAGATTTGCTCGCCCACTGCGCCCAAAATCCGCCGCGCGCCACGGCTTCACTGCGAAGACCTCAAAAAATTGCACGTCCGAACTTACAAAATGAAAGTTTTACGCGACAATGAGCGACAAAAACCTCTTTTTCCGGCTTTGACGCAACAAAAAAGCGCTTTCCGGCTTTGTGAAGCAAGCGATAAACTCTATATTTGCAAAATACCACACCTACCCCCTCGCCTTAGTTGCGAACGTGGGTGTGGAAAGAGGGTTGCGGCGGTGCCACAGTGCCCCGGACGCCGCACAATTTCCCCGACAGAACTAAACGCTCTCCCCTTCGTCGCCCGCGAACCGCGCCCCCTTTACCCCGTCCACCGCTTGTGCCGGGCAAAGCGCCTCGCCAAGGGCTCGACGAATCGAACATTCCCCATCACCCCATATAGAACAAGCACATGAGGTTAGTCCTAATTCCACTATGTACGCTGATTGCCGGCATGAGCATGACCGCTTATGCCGCCCAGGCTTCTGCTCCTGCCCCCACGCTTGTCGCCCAAGACCAAGTAGAAGACGGCAACGTCATCAAAGGTCGTGTGGTCGATGCCACCGGTCAGGGTCTTTCCGGCGTGACCATCAAAGTGAAAGGCCAAAAAGGCGTCTACTATTCAGACGAAAACGGCGAATTTAAGATCGTCACCAAGAACAAACGCGAAGTCATCACGTGCAGCAGCATCGGCTATGTGTCGCAAATCGTGACCGTCTTCCCCGGCAACACGACCACGATCCCGCTCTCGGAAGACAACACGGCGCTGGGCGAAGTGGTGGTGACGGGTTTTGTGAACAAGGCGAAGAGCAGCTTCACCGGTTCGGAAACGACCGTCAAGAAGGAGCAGCTCCTCTCGGTGGGCACGAAGAATGTGCTCGAAAGCCTGCAGAGTTTCGTGCCGGGTCTGGTGATTCCGGAAACAACCTCGCCGGTTCGAACCCCAACAAGAAGCCCGAACTCAGCATCCGCGGCCGCGCCAGCTTCGAAGGCTCGGCCAACATGCCGCTCTTTGTGGTCGACGGCTCGGAAGTGAGCGCCGACTACGTCTACGACATGGACATGAACGACATCGAGACGGTGACGGTGCTCAAAGACGCATCGGCTTCGGCCCTCTACGGTTCGAAGGCTTCGGCGGGTGTGGTGGTGATCACCACCAAAGCCATGAAGGGCGGTCGCCTGCGCCTGAACTATAGCGGCACCTACCGCCTGAACATGCCCGATTTGAGCGACTATCATCTGCTCAACTCAGCCCAAAAACTCGAATACGAGCGCTTGGCCGGCCAATACACCTCAAAAGGCAGTCTTGAGGATCAATACTTAAAGGACAAAGAATACGAACGCATCGCTCGCCTCGTGCGCAGCGGGGTGAACACCGACTGGATGGCGAAGCCCCTGCGCAACGGTTTCTCGCAAACCCACAGCTTGAGCATCGACGGTGGCGGTGACGAATACACGCGCTACAACCTCGGTGTGCGCTACGCGACGGACGACGGTGTGATGAAGGGCTCAAAGCGCGACCGCCTCTCGCTCTTCTTCAAACTCTCCTATAATAAGGCGGGTGTTTTCACCATCAATAATAACACCACCCTCACGCTGGTGAACGCAGCAGAGTCGCCCTACGGCAACTTCTCGGACTACACGAGCATGAACCCCTATGAGTCGCCCTACGAAGCCGACGGTTCGCTCCGCCGCAGCCTGACGGGCAACATCAACAACCCCCTCTACGAAGCACAGGCGGGCAACTTCAACGAAAGCGACAACTTCAGTCTGCTCAATACGACGAGCCTGCAGGTGTGGCTGATGAAGGATTTGCGCCTCAACGGTGACTTCTCGTTCACCAAGGAGCTGAACGAAAGCAATATTTTCGTTTCGCCCCTCTCCTACTCGCAGCTCAAACAGCGCGACTTGGCACAACGCGGCCAACTGACGGAGAACCACAGTAAACTCACGCGCTACTCGGGCAAGTTGATGCTGTCGTACAACCGCAACTTCTTCGAGAAACTCTACACCACGGTGACGGGCGGTACGACGATTGAGACCAACGACGGCAACAACACCTCGTATGAGTCGATGGGCTACTATTCGCCCAGCCTCTCTCACCCCGCTTTTGCGGCACAATATCCCTCGGGCAAGCCGAGCGGTAAGGACAATATCTACCACAACGTGGGCTTCTTCGTGAACGCCAACACGATGTGGGACAATAAGTACTTCCTCGACTTGATCTACCGCTACGAAGGTTCGTCGAAGTTCGGTAAGAACACGCGCTTCGCGCCGTTCTGGAGTGCCGGTGCGGGTTGGAACTTGCACAACGAGGACTTCATGAAGGGTCGCGGCGTGTCGCTGCTCAAACTCCGCGCGAGTGTGGGTTATTTGGGTAACATCTCGTTCGAGCCCTACCAAGCCATCACGTCCTACAATTACTCTTCGGGGCTGAACTACGGCAAGGGCATCGGCGCAATCCCCAAGACGATCGGTAACCCCGACCTGCGCTGGGAGCGCACGCTGAGCAGCAACGTGGGTATTGACCTCACGATGCTCAAAGGCCGCTTCGACCTGAGTTTCGACGCCTATATTAAGAATACGGACGACCTGCTCGTGAACGTAACGAAGGCGCCTTCGGTGGGTATCACGACGGCGCGCGAGAACCTCGGCGCGATCGAGAACAAGGGTATCGAATTGCGCACGCGCTTCGTGCCCATCCAAACAAAAGACCTGCAATGGAGCTGGTCTTTGACCTACGCCTACAACAAAAATCGCATCAAACGCATCAGTAACGCACTGCAAGCGGAGAACATCGTGAACCGCGACTCCATAGGCAAGCGCCCACTGCCCATCTATGAGGAAGGCGGTTCGCTCACCGACCTGAAAGTGGTGCCCTCAGCGGGTATCGATCCGGCCACCGGTCAGGAAATCTACATCAAGCGCGACGGCTCGTACACCTTCGTCTACGATGCGCGCGACAAGGTGAAGTTCGGCGACCAAACCCCTTGGGCACAGGGTAACATCAGCACCTACCTGACGTGGAAGCAGTGGTCGGCCTCGGCCTCCTTTGCCTATTCGCTGGGCGGTGTGACCTACAACCAGACGCTCGTGACGCGTGTGGAAGGCGGCGAGCCGAAGAATAACGCCGACCGCCGCGTGTTTGACGACCGTTGGAAGAAGCCCGGCGACTATGCGAAGTATCGCGACATCGCCTTCAGGGGCACGCCGAACCAAACGAGCCGCTTCGTGGGGGTGAACAACTACCTCACGCTGCAAAGTCTCTCGGTGGCCTACGAATTCAACACTTGGCAGATCCGCAGCCTCGGGCTTTCTCGCCTGCGCCTCGAATTGCTCACAAACGATCTCTTCTACTTGAGCAGCATCAAGCGCGAACGCGGTTTGGATTATCCCTTCTCGCGCAGTGTGGAAATGTCGCTTCGTTTCTCGTTCTAACCCTTTTGCACTCCGAAATATGAACCACAGAATCATTCAAGCCCTTTGCGCGGCTTCGCTCACGCTGGGTGCCACTTCTTGCAACGACTTTCTCGATGTGCAACCGAAGGGTGAACTCACACAAGACGTTCAGTTCCAACGCACGCAGGGTTATTACGATGCCATGTACGGTGTTTACGGCACGATGGCGGCCAAAAAGCTCTACGGCGAGAACCTTTCGTACGGTTTCCTCGACAAAATCGGACAAATGTTCGGCTATCTCAACACAACGAACAACGATACGGAGATTCTGAACTACGATTACACGAACAACACCGTACGTTCGACGATAGACAACATTTGGACTTCGCAATATCAGGCCATTTCGTACGTGAACAACGTGCTGGGCAACCTCGATCAGCTCAACTCGAGCGACGAGAGCCTGCGCTTGGTGCGCGGTGAGGCCTATGGTCTGCGCGCCTTCCTGCACTTCGACCTGCTCCGCCTCTACTGCCCCGACTACCGCCAGCAACCCGAGGCACAGTATGGTTGCCCTATTCCGACGCTTTCAACTTGGAGAACAAGACGGTCTACACGCTCAAAGGAACCTACGAGCGCATCCTCGGCGACTTGGACAAAGCGGAAGAATATCTCCACAACGACACGACCATGGCCGCCGTTGAAGGTCGCGAAAGCGAATATGACTTCAATCGTCCGCGCCAGTTCAACCTCTATGCCGTGTATGCGACAAAAGCGCGCGTGTATTGGAGCATGGGCGACTACACCAAGGCCGCCGACTACGCTCGCCGCGTGATCAACGCGAAGCAAAACTTCGCCCTCGCCGCATCTACGCAGTTCAACGACGTGCGCCGCTTCCCCGCCAAGGGCGAAATGATTTTCGGCCTCTATAATAATGGTCTTTCGCAGTCGATCTACAACACCTTCTTCGGCACGGTTCAGGCCTCGGGTAACTTCACTGAGGCCAGACAAGACTTGGACAAGGTGTACGAAACGAGAGCTTTCGCTTCGGACAACACGGATGTGCGCTTTGCCGCCTTCTATCGTCAGAACGGTGGCACGTTCACGTTCCAACGTCTGATCAACAGCGAAGGCGAAATCAAGAATGCACCGGTAGAAGGCGTCACACTGCTCCGCCTGCCTGAGATGTACTACATTCTGGCCGAGTCGATCTACGACACGGACAAGGCAGGTGCCTTGGCTGCCCTCAACGCCGTGCGCACCAGCCGCGGATTGAAGGCACTTGCGGCCGACGACGCGAAACTCTTGAACCGCGAAAGCTTCGAAAAGGAACTGATGGCCGAACGCATGCGCGAAATGCCGGGCGAAGGTCAGGTGTTCTTCTCACTGAAGCACTTCAACCGCAGCTTTACCGACATCCGCGGCCGAAAAACGATCCAACCGGAAGAACGCATCTTCGTGCTTCCGCGTCCCGAACGCGAATTGGAATTCGGCAATAAGCAACAATAAAGCCTCATCCCCGATATGAAAAAGTTCATCTACACGCTGCTCGTTCCGATTCTCTCCGCTCTGGCGTTGGGATCGTGCGAGAGCATCGTCTACGACGAAGAATATAGCAAAGATGGGTTCTACCACGGAAAGAACAACGTCTACTTCTACTACGAGAACCCCAACGACACTTTGCGACAATACTCTTTCGGTGCACAACCCGAGAGCATGACGTCGCAAACGGTGAAAGTCCCTGTCCGCCTGGCGGGTGTGCCGAGCAAAAAAGCGCAGTCGTTCCAGGTTGTTGTCGACACGGCTTCCACAGCCAAGGCCGGTGTGCACTACACTGCCCTGCCTACAGCCTACACCATCCCCGCTGATTCGGTGAACGGCGAAGTGGCTGTGACGTTCCTCCGCTCAGGCATGCCGACAGACCGCGACACCGTGACGCTCATCCTCCACTTGCAGGCCACAAACGACCTCGGTGTGCGCTACCCCACGAACAACACGGTGAAAATCACCTTCAACAACGTGCTCGCAGAGCCACCATCGTGGCGTTACTTCGAATATAATTTCGGACGCTACGAACGTCGGAAGTATTTGGAGATGTTGGCTTACTACGACTACTCAGAAACGAAGATGTGGAACTCGGTGTACACGGACGGTGTGCGCTTGTTCCTCAACTTTGTCAAGGTATGGGAGAAACTAATGGCCGACCCCGACTACAAATATAAGGACTGGCTCCGCACAAAGGAGGAGCTCTATAATCCGTATAAATAAAATCGCCGCGAAGTCATGAAACAACTTTCGATTCTTCACACACTCGCATTGGGCGTTGCGCTCGTGCCGTGTTTGTCGTCGTGCATTTCCGACGATTCAGAGGGTGCCCACAAACCGCTCTCGATCATTAGCGCCGCTTCTACGGTAAAAGACATCTACAACGTGGACAACTGGGACACACTGCGCATCGCCGCGCCGGAAGTGACACAGGAACACACCGCCAAGCCCTTGTCTTACCAATGGGAAGTGAACGGTAAGGTCGTTTCCAACGAGAAAGACCTGGCCTATGTCTGCAAAGACTACGGAACGTTCGTCTGCCGTCTGAAAATCAGCAACGAAGACGCGACTTACTACAAGCAGTTCCGCCTCAACGTGCAGTATTCGTACCGCGCCGGCCTCTATGCCGTGGCGGCTTCGGGCGATAGCACGCAACTGGCCTACATTCCCCTCGACGGTCGCCAACCGCAAAGCGATATCTTCGCCAAAAACAATCCCGGCCAGCACCTTTCGAGCGCTCCGCAGGCCATTAGCATCACCAGTGCCTTGGGTAAGCAACAAATCTTCGTCTCAATCGGTTCGCCCAGCCGCATCTATAAGCTCGACGGCAACACGATGAGTGTGGTCGGTTACAACGATGGTACGAAAACCGCGCCCTTCCTTTGGGCAAAGCGCGCCAACCGTACCAACAGCCCCAGCATCGGCAGCGTGATCTATGTACTCGAAGACGGAACCCTCGCTTCGATTTCGAATTCCTCCATCAGCGTACTGCTCACCAACACCGACAATCAGAAAATGTCGCAGTGATCAAGAACTATTCTCTTGCACCTGAAGCCGTAAGTTGGGCACGTCGCGCCGATGAGTACTACAACGGCACGGCATTCTACGACAACAAGCAAGGTCGCTTCATCGCTTATGCCGAAAGCGAACGCGACATTCCCAAGCAATACCGCAGTCTTTTCCCGGAAAACTTCGCCGGTAAGCGACTGATCGGCATGGGAACCGTGGACAACTACCACGAAATCGCCATGCTCCTCAAGGACACCGTCACTTCCACCTACTACCATGTGTGGATTGATCCGGGTGCTTACGATGCCAACTCCAAGACACGCAACGCCGATCCCGAGTTGAAATACATCGGCGCCGTACCTGCCACCGCCGGAGTGAAGGACAACTCGAAAGTCGTGGGCATTCCGAGCACGAACCTCATGTATTACTCGTCGGGCAACGCACTCTATGCCTACAGCGTGCTCTCGAAAGGTAATTTCCCCACCACTCCTACGCTGACTTGCGACAGTGGTGAGCAGATTTCGAGCCTCGTTGTCTCCTCCGACGACAAATATCTCTACGTAGCAGCCAACAATCCCACCACGAAAGTCGGTCATGTCTACTGCTTCGACCTCAATCAGCGTACACGCGTTTGGAAAAAATCCAACGTGAGCGGCATGATTCAACAGCTTGCTCTGCGCAATTAAGCGCGCGTCCCCTCCAACAGGTCAATAAGTTTTACGCCCTCCCTCCGTCATGCGTCGTTTCTCTTAAAAATGGGGAACGACGCATCGGAGCAGCGGCGTAAGGCTTTTGTGTTTCTACACATCACCACAAAAGATTTATTCACAAACACTTTAAAACCAGACAATGCGGAACACTCTCCTCCAGTTCTTGATCGCTTCGTCCGCACTCGCTGTCGCTCTTCCCGCAACAGCACTCGCCGCCGCGCCCGACGACAAGAAAGTCACCCTCTCCGACAACGTCAAGAAGGACTCGAAAGACAAAATTGCCAAGTTCTTCGAGAAAAAGAAATACGAGACAGTCAAAAGCAAGTTCATTACGCTCTATAAGACCGACGGAAAAGTCTATTTTGAGCTCCCGCTCAAATACTTAGGTCGCGACATGCTCCTCGGTGCCACCATCTCTGCCGTTTCCGATCCCAGCTATCTGAGCGTGGGCATGAAAAATTCAAAGCCCATCCACTTCCGTTTCGAGCGTCAGGACAGCAGCATCGTCGCCAAGACCCCCAACACCGTTGTCTATGATCGCAATCTCGATGAGCGCGAACGCAACGTCTTGGCCGTCAACTACCGCGATCCGGCCTTTGCCTCGTTCGAAATCAAGGCCTACAACGCCGATAGCACCGCCGTGCTCCTCGATATGACCCAATTCATGGGTCCCAGCAACTCGCGCATCGACGTCATTCCGCCCAAATCCGGCAACTTCACGCTCAAGGCAACCGCGACAACGGATTGACCTTCATCAAACAGCTCAAAGCGTTCGACAACAACGTCAGCATCAAGGTCGAGGAGAACTACAAGCTCAGTGCCTCGATCATGAACATCTTCTTCCTGCAGCGCGACGCTCCCACCACTGTCGATGTCACCTACTCCCTTCTCCTCCTTCCCGAGGAGAAAATGACGCCCCGTCTCTCCGACGCGCGCGTCGGCATCTTCAATTCGGTGAAATACGACATCAACAGCGCCGCCGACCGCGCCCGCAACATCTATATCGCCCACCGCTGGCGCCTCGAGCCCAAGAAGTTGTCAGACTACGCCGCCGGCCGCCTCGTAGAGCCCAAGCAACCCATTGTTTTCTACGTCGATCCCAACTTCCCCGCCACGTGGCAACAGCCCATCCGCGAAGGTGTGTTGCGTTGGAACAAGGCTTTCGAAAAGATCGGCTTCAAGAACGCCGTGCAGGTGCGCGACTTCCCCACCGCGAAGGAAGATCCGCAGTTCGATCCCGACAACCTCGCCTACTCTTGCATCCGCTACATCCCCAACTCGGACGAGAATGCCATGGGTCCCTCGTGGGTAGACCCCACCACCGGCGAGATCATCAACGCATCGGTCATCGTCTACAACAACATCGAAGACCTCCTTTATAAATGGCGCTTCGTGCAGACGGCCAACGTCGATCCTGCCGTGCGTGCCGACTCCTTGCCCACCGCCATCTTCCAACAAGGTCTTGCTTATGCCATCGCTCACGAAGTAGGTCACACGCTCGGTCTCGAACACAACATGGCCGCCTCCGCCGCCTTCGCCACCGACTCGCTCCGCAACGCCGCCTTCACGCGCAAATACGGCACCACGCCCTCCATCATGGACTACGCTCGTTTCAACTACGTAGCCCAACCCGGCGACAAGGGCGTGCGCCTCACGCCCCCCCGAGCTCGGTGAATACGACTACTTCGCCATCGACTGGAACTACCGCTACTATCCCCAGTATGCCGGCAAGTTCGACGACGAAACGAAGGCCATCGAAGCCATGACCGACAAGGCCGTGAAGAATCCCCACCTCCGCTTCATGCCCACCCAGTCGCGCATCATCGATCCCACCGTCGTGGCCGAAGATCTCGGCAACGATCCCATCAAGGCCGCCGAATACGGTAAGAAAAACCTCGCCGGCATTCAGCGCAACCTCGCCACGTGGATCAAAAACGACGACGACAGCCGCAAGAAGCAAGAGCTCAACCTCGCCATCGCCAAGCAATACCACCTCTATTTCAAGAACGTCCTCAATCTCGTAGGCGGTATCGTTTGCAACACCGCCAAGGCCAACACCGGCGTTCCTCCCTACAAGGTGTTGCCCAAAGCCCGCCAGCGCGAAGCCTTCCTCTGGACACTCAAGGAAGTGAAGAACTTCACCGACCACGCCGACCGCAAGGCCGAGCGCAAGGACTACATGGCCGTGAGCTACTACGATCAGCTCCTCGAATTCCTCATCCGCGATCTCTTCAACAGCCGTGCACGCGTCATCATGGCGCAAACCCTCGACCCGAAGAGCTACACCCTGCGCGAATACTTCGACGACCTCTACGGCCAAGTCTTCGCCTCGACGATCGCCGGTCGCACCCCGACCCACATTGAGCAGCTCTTGGAGCAGACTTTCCTCAACCAAGCCGAAGCCGCCGTGAGCGGCGGTGCCTCGAAGGCCGCACCCACCGTGCCCACAGCCCTCGCCGGCAGCGACGCCACCGACCTCTACTTCGATCTCGTCAACCGTTTCGGCACCGTTCCCACAGAGTTGAAATCAGCTCTTCACTGAGAACGTCCAATTCGGAAATCCCGCTCAGTCGCCCTACCCCACGTTCAGCATCTCGAGCCACGACAATTCCGATCTCTACTATCAAGCCGCCCTCGTCAAGCTTCGCCCCGTAATGGCCCGTCGCGCTGCCTCCGCCGGCACGCCCGACCTCAAAGCCCACTACTCGATCATGCTCCAAAAGATCGACAAAGCTCTCGACGACAAGAAATAAGCCCCACCGCTCATGAATAAATATCTCCTCGGGACGCTTTTCCTGTCCGCATCGCTCCTTGCCGTGCAACCGGCCGAAGCGGGCATCTTTAGCTTCCTACATAAGAAAAAGACCGAGAAAAAGGCCCCGCAAAAGACGAGCTATGAGAAATTCTCACCGACAAGCCCGTCACCAGCGCCACCGGCCCGCTGCTCAGCCTCCACAAGACCGACGGCAAACTCTACCTCGAGTTGCCCAAAGCCACCCTCGGCAAGGATTTTCTCCTCGGCGTCACCCTCGCCTCGGTCTCCAATGCCAGCCTCGGCACCGTAGGTTTCCGCAATAGTAACCCCATTCACTTCCGCTTCGTACGCAAAGACAGCGTGGTGGTCATGGATCTCGTCAACACCGACTTCCTCATTCCCACCCCCAACGCCGCCGTGCAGCGCAGTGCCAAGGACAACTATACCAACCTCTCCTTCACCTCCTTCCCCATCAAGGGGTGGAGCAAGGACAGTGCCTCCGTGCTCATCGATGCCTCCTCCTTCTTCCTCAAAGACAACAAGTTCTTCCCCGTCATCGGCGATGACATGAACGGACTGAGCGTCAACACCACGTTGAATGACGACCTCACGCTCATCAAGACGCTGAAGAGCTTCAAAACCAACGTGAGCGTCCTCGTCGAGCGCAGCTACAGCGCCGACATCATGGGCGAGCGCAGCAAAGTAGCGTCCGACTATCCCGTCACCGTGGGCGTGAACTACACCCTCATGGCCTTGCCCGAACGCCCCATGGTGCCGCGTCTTTCCGATACCCGCATCGGTTTGTTCCTCGCCAGCAAATACATTCTCGACGACAATAAGCGCATCGAAAACACCACTTTCGTGCGTCGTTGGCGTGTCGAACCCTCCGACACCGCCGCCTATATGGCCGGCAAGTTGGTGAAACCCAAGAAGCCCATCGTCTATTATGTCGATCCCGGCTTCCCCGATTTGTGGAAACAAGCCATCCGCGTCGGCGTGCTCCGCTGGAACAAAGCCTTCGAGCGCATCGGTTTCAAAGACGTGATCGAATGTCGCGACTATCCCACGGCGCAAGAAGATCCGCAGTTCGACCCCGACAACCTCGAATACTCGTGCCTGCGTTACGTGCCCACGGCCGTCGAAAACGCCATGGGCCCCTCGTGGAGCGATCCGCGCACGGGCGAAATCATCAACGGTTCGGTCTACGTCTACCGCGGTGTAGCCTCGGTGCTCAATAGCTGGCGCTTCATCCAAACCTCGCAGATCGACGCCAGCGTCCGCAACAAGAAGATGCCCGACGAAGCCATGCGCAAGTCGCTCGAGTACGTCATTGCCCACGAAATCGGCCACACCCTCGGTTTCATGCACAACATGGCGGCCTCCTTCGCCTATCCCGTCGACTCCCTGCGCTCCAAGACCTTCACCGATGTCTACGGCACCACGCCCTCCATCATGGACTATGCGCGCCACAACTACGTCGCACAGCCCGGAGACCCCGTGACCAATCTCGATCCCCCCGCCCTTGGCATCTATGACTACTACATGGTCGACTGGACCTACCGCGCTTTCCCCGAACTCAAGGGCGATTACGTGGCCGAGAACAAGAAGCTCCGCGAACTCATCGAGTCACACGCCGGCGATCCCCTCTATCGCTACGGACTCCAGCAGTCCACGCCCGTACGCGACCCCTCTGCCATCGAAGAGTCGCTCGGCAACGATCCCGTCAAGGCCAGTGACTACGGAGTGAAGAACTTGAAGTACATCATCGCCCACCTCGACGAGTGGATCAAGGACGATGACGACAACCAAGCCAAGGCCACGCTCTATCGTCAGGCACTCAGCCAAGCCTTCCGCTATGCCAACCACGTTCATCTCAACGTAGCCGGCATCTACCTCTACCAAACCAGCGAAAAGTCGGGACTTCCGCGCTACCAAGTCGTGCCCCACGACCAACAGCGCGCCTCTGCGCTCTGGATGCTCCGCTACGCTCGTGAGTTCTCCTCGCTCGGCAACGCCGCCCTCGAGGCCAAACTCCCCGGCGCCGGCAACATGCCCTTCAAGAGCCTCCTGCCCAACATCCAAGGCATGGCGATGAACAACACCGCCCGCTTGGCCTTGAGCTACTATCTCGACTCTACGTCCTACTCTCCCACGGAGTACGCCACCGATGTCTACAACAACGTCTTCGAAAAGACCCTTGCCGGCAACGAAAGCCTCACTCCCGAAGAGATGCAGTTCCAAAATCTCTACGTTCGCTACCTCCTTTCAAACATCAGCAACCTCACCAACTCCAATGCAGCGAAAGTGGGGCTGACGGGCAAGTCGTTCCTTCCCCTTTCGGACACTGAAGTGCAACGCCTGCTCAACGGAGAGACGACCGATCCCCTCCATGCCTCGGCACCCGCCGGCAACGGCATGCTCTGCGGTCACGATCACGGCCAAGACGCCCACCAACTCAACGGCGCCGCCCGCACCGGCCAATATGCCTTCAGCACTTTCGGCAAGTCCTACGGCGAGCCCGGCGACATCTGGGCCAACATGATCAACCGCACCGACCAGACGCTCTACTACTTCGGATTGCAAACGCGCGACCTCCTGCGCACCGCCGCCAAGTCGACCAAGGACGAAGTGCTCCGCGCGCACTACCAAGTGCTGCTCAAGCGCATCACGCCCATTTTCGAAACGAAGTAAACAACCGTGCCGCACTTCCGCTCCGGAAGTGGTGCATCGCCCCTTCACAACGGCAGTCACTCCCCGAGCGACTGCCGTTTTTTCGTGTCCCTCGGCAACTCGCGTTCAGCCCTCCACCACAAGCCAATCGCAGTGCCCCACAGGCCACAAAAATCCCCCGTGTTTCGTGAGAAACACGGGGGATTTTGCACAAAAGTTGTCCGTTTTAGTTTGTCGGTTGGGCACTTTCGCTCAACCACTCGGCGGCCTCGTAATGGCCTGCGGCAGCCGCACGTTCGATCAGCGCACGACCGGCGACGGGATCGGCGGCCGTGCCGCGACCTTCGCACAAGCACAGCCCATACCAGAAGAGTCCATCGGGAAAGTCCTGCGCCGCCGACTCCCGCAAGTGACGAAGGGCACGCGCCTCGTCGAGAGGCAAATGCCGGCCGAAGAGATGGCACCAGCCCACCACACTCTCGGCCAGCGCGTCATGCGCTGCTGCGGCGCGGTGCAGGAGGCGGAGCGCAAGGGCGAGGGTTTCGGCATCGGGATCGTGCGTGAGCAATACACAACCGGCGTTGGCCAAGAAGCGGGCATCGGGCTGCTCGGCCGTGGGAGCAAGGTAGATCATAAGGGCTATGGGTGATTTTAAGAAAAAGGGAGCACGCCAAGGCGGCACTGCAGCACAGCGAAAAGGACTTTCGGAGCAATCGACCAAAACGCGCGTATTTCCGGCAAAATGGCCGACATGCGCGAAAATAAAGGAGAAGGATTATGTTTAACTCAACCGCCGTCTTTTGCCCCCCGCAGCCCCTTTTGTGAGCGAAGACGAAAAAAAAAAAAACGACCGCAGCGCGTGGGCTGCGGTCGTGTTCGTTTATCGGCCGAGCCAGCGCTCGGGATTGAGTTTTTGTGTCTCGTGACGCAGTTGGAAATGCAGGGTGTAGCGTCCGGAAGCATCGCGGGCAATCGTTCCGATCGATTGGCGGGCTTTGACGTGCTGTCCCGTTTGCACCGACACACTGGCCAGGTTGCAATAGACCGAAATGTACGATCCGTGACGAATGAGCACGTTTTTGAGTCCTCCCACCGAGAAAACGGCGGTGACATGGCCTTCGTAGACGGCACGCGCCTGAGCCGGCGAAGCACAAGTGAGGTTCACCCCCTTGTTGTCGAGCGTCACGCCGCGCAGCCCCGACACGTTGTACGAGCCATAGCGGCTCGAAACGGTGTAGGCGCCGCTCACCGGTACGGGCAATCGGCCTTGGTTGGCCGAGAACTTGCCGGCCAGCTTGCGGTCGTCGCCGGCCGTGGGCGAAGCATAGTGCACTTCGGGCTGCGACTTGGCTTTTTCGGCCGTTCGGGTCTTGTTTTCTGCCGTATGTTTCTGATCGTCTGCCCGTTTGGCGCGAGCTACCTCTTCTTTGGCGCGGGCTTCTTCGCGCGCTTGGGCTTCGCGCGCGGCCTTGGCGGCAGCGGCGGCCCGCTCTTGTGCGGCCTTGGCTTCGCCGCGCTTACGGGCTTCTTCGGCTTTTCGCCGCGCCTCTTCGGCCTTGCGGCGGGCCTCTTCTGCACGACGACGGGCTTCCTGCGCTTTGCGCTTGGTTTCCTCGGCTTGCGACGCGCCTCGGCTTCGGCACGACGGGCAGCCTCAAGGGCTTTGCGCTTTTCTTCGGCGGCACGGCGACGGGATTCCTCCGCACGGCGCCTTTCTTCTTCGGCGCGCTGGCGGCGGGCCTCTTCTTCGCGGCGGCGCTGTTCGGCCTTGCGAATTTCTTCTTGAATGAGACGATCGATCTGGTTGTTGAGGGCGGCGTGGCGTGCCTGTTGCGCGGCGATAGTGGCCTGCAACTCGCGCTGTTGGCGGCTCAGGTCGTCGACCACGCGCTGTTGTTCACGCTGTTGTCCCTCGAGTTTGGTCTGTTGCTCGCGCCCTCGGGCGAGAAGCGTGCTTTTGGTGTTGCGTTCGCTCGACAGTTGCTCACGTTTGCCGCGAATCACGGCTTCGCGCTCGGCAATGGCCAGTCCCTGCGCACGCTGGTAGCGCGTATATTCTTGGGCATAGCGTATGCGGCGATACATCTCGTGGAAGTTGCGCGCCGAGAAGACAAACATCAACTTGTTTTGTGTCAATCGGTTGCGATACATGAAGACGATGCCACGCGCATAACGGCGACGGCATTCGTTGAGCTCGCGTTCGAGGGTTTGCAACTCCGACTCGTGTCGGCCGATGCTGCGATTGAGGGTGTCGAGGTCGTGGCGAATGCCGCTGACCACGCGCTGCTGATCGGAGATTTGGCCGTTGATGGTCTGCAAGTGGGCAAGTCCCGACGACACGTTCTGTCGCGTGGTCGAGAGTTTGCGCGAGTTCTCGTTCATCTCCCCGCTGCAGATCAGCTTTTTCGCTCTGCAACTTGCGGATGCCGGCGGTGTTGGGGGCGGTAGTCTTCGCCTTGTCTTGGCTAGGCTCGGGGCGGCGGCGGTCGTTCGCCGACTTTTTGCCCTTATCGCCACTCTTTCCGGAGGAGTGTCCGGCATTTTTCGACGACGAGGTGCTTTTCTGCGCGGAAGCAGCGGATTTGGACGTGGTTTTCTCCGTCTTCTTTTTCCGTTCGTCGCCGTTGCGACGAGCCACGTCGGCCTTTTGCCCCGCAGCCACCGCGACAGACGGCACACCGAAGGCAAAAAACAGCAAGAAGACGAGCAACGAAAGGAAGAAATGACGCATGGGGGAAAAAAATTATTTGACCATTTTGATCATACGAGCCAATACGCTCGAATCCATGGGCTTATAGTTGTCGGGAATGCGGGTGTTGGCCGACCAATCATAGCGGAGTTTCACCTGAGAGAGGGCCAGATTGAGGCGCAAATCGCGATCGAGCACCTGCACGAGGAGTTGGGTGAGGCGCGCCACGGGGTATCCGTGCACATTCACGGTGTTGGTGCGGCGCACATTGAGGTTGACGTGCAAGAGATCGGCCACCATGAGTTCGGTTTCTTCACGATTTTTGCGCTGATCGTTCCAAAAGAAACTCTGCACCACGGCGAAGGTCAAGGGACGATCGAGCCGGAAAGCCTCTTGCAGTTCGGCATAAGTGGCGCGGAGATAGCGCTTGTTGATGCGGTCGAAGACGAAAATACTGTCGGGCGTGCACACCAATCGAGCGCCTTCGATGCCGAATTTGGTGAGCGAAAGCTGGACAACGGCATCGCGGCGCATGCGCAACGTGCCGCCGATGCCTTTGTTGGACTCGGCCAAGTCGACATCGGCCGAAACCTTGGCTACCACCGACAGCGGTTCGTCGGGACGATAAGCGTCACCGCCGCGCAAAGAGCCGCAGGAAGTGAAGAGCACGAGCAAAGGCAGGGAAAGGAGAAAAAAGAGCTGTTTCATCACAGACAGAATTGAGACAACGGGAGCGAAAAGGGACGGAGAGGCCGAGTGTTTCGCCCCGCTGTGTGGAACAAAATGGGGGACTTTCGTCGCGCCGACGGGCAAAAGGCGTCAGCTGCGGCGATGTTTGAGTTTGCGATAGAGGCGTTTGTTGAGCGCGGCGTCGTCGGAAAATTGCAACGCGCGCTTCCAATAGTCGACCGCTTCCTTGCGGCGGCCGAGTGCCGCGTAGATGTCGCCGGCACGGTCGTAGTATCCGGCCGTGGTGGCGTCGGGTGCGGTGAGTTTTTCGGAGTTTTCAATCACATTGATCACTTCGTCCATCTGCACCTGCGCGGCTTTGTACTTGCGGTTGCGGTAGAGCGTCCACGCATACGTGTCGATGTAGGAAATTTCGGAGGGGGAAATTTCGACAGCGCGCTGCGCCATGCGCAAAGCCGCGTGCAATCGCTGTCCGGCTACGGCCAAATGATAGGCATAGTTGTTGAGACATTCGACATTGTCGCGGTCATAAATCAACGCGGTGTCGTAGGCGGCGAAGGCTTCTCGGAGATGTCCGCGCCCCTGTTGGGCATCGCCGATCGCGGTGTAGACGGTAGACACGAGGGTGCTGTCGCTTTCGGGCGTGACGTGGGGCAACGCGGCGTGGAAGAGGGCAATGGCCTCGGCGGAGTGCCCCATGGTGAGGCGCGCCAAGCCACCGAAATAATAGAACGTGAGGTCTTCGGGGTGCAAACGTCGGCCGGCGGCACTGATGCTATCGGCTTCATCGACACGATTGTTGAGCAAAGCGGAGCGCAACACCTGCCATCGGGCTTCGCGGTTGGTGGAATCGGCTTCAAGGAGGGCACGTGCCGGCGCGGCGAGGGAGTCTTTCGGCAGTTTGGCGGCATGCACGAAATCAGACACCACTTCCGGCATCGGGTAGGAGCCGCCGGGCAGCGAAATGGCCTCAACGCCGTGGCGATAGAGGAGATATTTGTCGTATTGTCCCGCCTCGACCGCACGCGACATGCTCTCGAAAATCGCCACTTTCTGCCGCGGGAGGACTTCGGTTGAGCGCATCACGGCGGTGAACTGCCGCTCAAATTGCACGCGATCGCGCTTGGTTTCGTAGTAAGCCAAGAGCGAAATGAGCGCGCCCCCGTGACCGGGATGCGCTTCGAGCACGTTTTGAATGATATGGTAGCCTTCGTCGGGCCGACCGGTGCGCACATACAGGTCGGCCATTTCGAGGCGATAGTTCAAATTGTCGGGATGTGCTGCGCAAAAGGCGCGCATGGTCTCATAAGCCTGTTCGTGTTTGCCGAGCGCTATGAGGAATTTCACACGCTGCCCCACAGTAGACTGATCACGTTCAGCCACTTTTTCGTAGCGATCGAGGGTGTAAAGTGCGGCTTCGGGGTCGTTGGCGTAGTCATAAATGGAGACCAACGAAGCGAGATCTTCGGACTTTTCGTTGCGCGCTGTGATCATTTCAAACAAACGCGCGGCGCGCACCCACTTTCCGCGGGAGATCCAATGCGCAGCCAGCGTGCGGAGATAAAATTCGTTGGAGGGCTCGAGCTGCGTGGCGCGGACTAATTGCTGCGTGGCGCGTTCTTCGAGCGTACTGTCGGGTTCCATGTCGGAATCGAGGACCAACATCGACTGTTGGTAGAGGGCTTCGGCGTCGTTGGGGTTGATTTCCAACGCGCAGTTGAGCAGATCGAACGCCGCCGCGGTCGAATCCTTGTATTTCAGGCGGAGTGCTTCGAGATAGATGCTGTCGAACGTACGCCGCTGGCGCACATTCAGCAGATTTCGGGCACGCGTGGTGCCTTCCATGAGCAGTTCGGGCGTAATGTCGGAATAGCGTGAGCCACAGCCAACACAAATGCCGACCACTGCCGACATCGCGCACACTGCACACAGGAAGTATAAGGAGAACGTTCTCCGCAAAAACAAAAAAAGAAAGCGTGTTGTCATTTCGTTCCGGAATGTCCGTAACCGCCGGCGCCGCGTTCTGTGTCATCGAGGGCTTCAACGGGCTGCCAGTCCACCGTTTCGTGGCGCGCCACCACGAGTTGTGCCACGCGCTCGCCGTCTTGCACGACAAAGGGCTCCTGTCCGTGGTTGATGAGCAGCACTTTCAGCTCTCCGCGGTAGTCGGCGTCGATCGTTCCCGGCGAGTTGAGCACCGTTATGCCGTGGCGCAAGGCCAAACCCGAGCGCGGCCGCACTTGCCCTTCGTAACCTTCGGGCAAAGCGATCGACAAACCGGTGGGAACCAGCGCGCGTTCGCCCGGTGCCAGCGTGAGTGGCGTCTCCAAATTGGCACGAAGATCCAAACCGGCGCTCAACGGTGTGGCGGCAACGGGGAGGGATGATGCGAACGATTGATGATGCGAATTTGCATAACGGGAAAAACTAAACGGTTGGTGAGCAAAAAAATACAGAAAAAAATACGCAGATAGCGCCGTTGCGTGCTTGGCTTTTTTTCTGAAAAACCACTACATTTGCATCTATGAATTGGCACAATCTCATCTCTTCGCGCCGTTTGGGCAAGGAAGATCGCGACAAGCATCCTGCAGAACAGCGCACTGAATTCCAACGCGACTACGATCGTCTCATCTTTTTCTTCGCCCTTTCGGCGCATGCAAAACAAGACTCAGGTGTTTCCCCTCCCGGGTAGCATTTTTGTCCACAACCGCCTGACGCACTCGCTCGAGGTGTCGAGCGTAGGCCGCTCATTGAGGGGCCGATGTGGCGCGGGCTTTGGAAGGACGCCACGACGCGGCCGACACCGCCGCCCTCGAAAGCATCAGCGCCATCGTGTCTGCCGCGTGTTTGGCGCACGATATGGGCAATCCTCCCTTCGGTCACTCCGGCGAAGAGGCCATTTGTTCCTTCTTCTCCGAGGGCGCGGGACAGCAATACCGCGAGTTCCTCCCCGAATCCACGTGGAACGACATCACTCACTTCGACGGTAACGCCAATACCTTCCGTTTGCTCACGCATCGCTTCAACGGTCGGCGAAAAGGCGGCTTCGTCATGACGTATTCCACCCTCGCTTCGGTGGTCAAGTACCCCTTTTCGGCCGCACTGGCGGGGAATAAGCCGAAAATGGGCTTCTTCACGCCCGAACGCGACACCTTTCTCACGATTTTCGACACCCTTGGCATCCCCGCCCTCGAACATGAGGGCGATCGCATCCGCTATGCGCGCCATCCGCTGGTGTATCTCGTCGAAGCCGCCGACGATATTTGCTACGAGATCATGGATATCGAAGACGCGCACAAGCTGCGTCTGCTCTCCACCGCCGAAACCATCGAACTTTACCTCGGCTTTTTCGACGAAACCGAGCGCGAACAACTGCGCCGCTCCTATCCAGAGGACACCGATGCGGGCGATCAGATCAAATTCCTCCGTTCGTGTGTGATCAACGCCCTCGAACGTGCCTGCGTGCAAGTATTTGTCGAGAACGAAGCGGCCATTTTGAGCGGCACCTTCACGGGTTCGCTCATTCGCCACCTGCCCGAACGCCTGAAAACGGCCTACGAAAACTGCGAACAGGTGGCGCACCACGCATTTACCTCTCGAAAGAAGTCGTAGACATCGAACTTTCGGGTTTCCACATCATCTATACGCTGCTCGAACTCATGTGCGAAGCGGTGATCAGTCCCGAGAAAAAATACTCGCAACTGCTGTTGAAACAAGTTTCGTCGCAATATGAACTCCAATCCGACGACCTTTCCACGCGTTTCATGGCCGTTCTCGACTACCTTTCGGGCATGACCGACGTATTCGCCCTCGATCTCTATCGGAAAAATCAACGGCCAGCAGCTCCCGATGGTCTGATTCGCCGGCACTTCTCCGCATTTTTCTGGGCGCGCCTCCCCACGGTGGCGCGCCCTTTTCTCCTTTTTCCCTACCCACCGCCCAACTTTATGCCCCAACTTCGCCTTCGCCTCCTCTCGCTTCTCTGTTTATGCTGCATTGTCGGTTCGAGTTGGGGAAAAATCGCCCACTTGCTGCCCCGTCCCCACGCTGTGGTGCGCGCCAAAGGCCATTTTTCGCTCGCCCGCCCCGTCTTGCTCGACGATCCCACCCACTGTGCGCAACTCGCTGCGGTGTTCGCAGCAATGCGGTGCCCCTTTTCCGAAAAAGCCCAAGCCGCGGTGCGCGTTCGCCTCGATTCCACGCTCGACACCTTCGACTATCCGCTCGAAGGCTTCCCTTCAGAAGGCTACAGGCTGCGCATTTCGCCCCAAAGCATCGACATCACCGCCGCCACGCCCGTCGGTGTGATTCGCGCCGCACAGACTTTGCGCCAACTCGCGCAAGGTAGCGCCACACCACGGCTCGAATGCCTCACGATCACCGACTTTCCCGCCTTCAAAGTCCGCGGTTTCATGCACGACGTCGGGCGCTCTTTTATCCCGATCGACGACCTTCGCCGACAAATCGACCTCTTGTCGCGCTTCAAAGTCAACGTCTTTCATTGGCACCTCACGGAAAACCAAGCGTGGCGCCTTGAGATCAAAGCCTTTCCGCAACTGACTTCCGCCACCTCCATGACGCGTTTCGCCGGACGGTACTACACGCAAGCCGAAGCCCGCGCCCTCGAAGCCTACGCCCGTGAGCGCGGTGTGACCATTATCCCCGAGATCGACATGCCCGGCCACAGCGAAGCCTTCGTCCGCGCCATGGGTTTCGACATGCAATCGGCGCAGGGTGTCGCCGCCCTCCACACCATTCTCGAGGAAGTGGCCACCATTTTTCCCCATGCCCCCTACCTTCACATCGGCGCCGACGAGAAGCGCATCACCTATCCCGACTTTTTGCCGCAAATGATCGCCAAAGTCCACGCTTTGGGGCGCAAAGTCGTGGTTTGGAATCCCCGTTCAAGGCGTAGATCTCTCCACCCTTGACATCGATATGACGCAGATGTGGAGCACCGCCGGACGGAAAATCGCCGGAAAACCCAACATCGATTGCCGCTACAACTACACCAACCACTTCGATGTCTTCGCCGATCTCGTCGGCATCTACAAGAGCAACATCTATTATGCGCCGCGCGGCAACGCCGAGTTGGCCGGTACGATTTCGTGCTTGTGGAACGACCGCCAACTCTCCGACGCCTCGGCCATTCTGCGGCAGAACAATTTCTACGCCAACGTCCTCGCTTCGGCCGAACGCGGTTGGATCGGAGGCGGAGAAGCCTACATTGAGCAGGGCGGCGTCGCGCTTCCCAACGCCGGTGCAGAGTTCGAAGCGTTTTGCGACTGGGAACGCCGTTTTCTCTTCCACAAGTCCACCACCCTCGCCGCAGAACCCGTGCCCTACGTCCGACAAACCAACATCGTGTGGCGCATCACCGATCCCTTCCCCAACGGCGGCGACCCGCAACTTGCCCTTCCGCCCGAAATCGAAGGGCCGAAAACCACCTACACCCTCGGCGGTCGCACCTACGCCACCCACCGAGTCACCGGCGCCAGTCTCTACTTGCGCCACACTTGGGGCAAGATTATCCCCGCTCTCTTCGCCGAAGCGCAGCCCCACTCCACAGCCTACGCCTGGACCTACGTCTATTCGCCGCGCCCACAAGCCGCCGGCGCGCTCATCGAGGGCTACAATTACAGTCGTTCTGAACGCGATTTAGCCCCACCCTCCGGAAGTTGGGATCGCATGGGCACACAAATTTGGCTCAACGACAGCCTCCTTTCGCCGCCGCGCTTCGACAATGCCGGCAAAACACCCATAAGCCACGAAGATCTCCTCCTCAACGAAAATTTCACCGGCCGTGCGCCGCAAAAAGTCTGGCTCCGCGCGGGCTGGAACAAGGTGTTGCTCAAACTCCCCTTCCAACCCGATGGCGGAACGCGGCTGAAAAAGTGGATGTTCACCTTTGTGCTCACCGATCTTACTGGGCGGCAAGCCCTCGACGGACTGATCTACTCGCCCGAGCGCACCCTTCCTTCCGCTCCCTCCCGCACTTCGCGCCGCTGATCGTCCACCGCGCCTTTCGCTCTGCGTCAAAACAAAAACGCAGCGCACTTTTTCGTTCCCTCACTTCTCCACCGGCCACAAAAAGCCCCCTGTTCCGCACGAACAGGGGGCTTTTTCCGTCAAAAAAATGAGGAGTTGTGGGCTTATTCCGCCGTGTTTTCTCCCAAACCGAAGCGCTCCGAGACGAAACGGGCGATGAAGTCGGTGGTGCCTTCGGCGCCGAGCACCGAAGAGTTGATGCACAAGTCGTAGGTTTCAGCCGTGCCCCAAGTGCCGAGGGAGTAGAAGTTGTAGTAAGTGGCGCGCTCCTCGTCGGCCTCTTCGAGAATGCGGCGCGCCGACTTCGCGTCGATGCCGCGACGGCGCATCATTTCCTGCACGCGCTCCGACATCGAGGCGGTGATGAACACATTGATGTGGTTCGGGTGGTGGCGCAGGATGTAGTCGGCCACACGTCCGATAACTACGCAGGAGCGTTCGGCCGCCACCTTCTGGATGACGCGGCTCTGGATGGTGAAAAGATTCTCGTCGCTGAGCTGATTGTCGTAAAAACTGCCCCCGCCGCCGAAAAAGGGCTGCACCACCTGCGCAATGGAGTGGAGAAAGCCTTTCCGCTCGTCGCTTCGCTCGAACACCCCCGTGCCGAGTCCGCTCTCCTGCGCGGCGAGCGAGAGAATTTCTTTGTCGTAATAAGCAATGCCAAAGCGTTCGGCGAGACGCTTGCCGATTTGTCGGCCGCCGCTTCCGAGCTGGCGACCCACGGTGATGACGAAGGGAGAGGTCATAGGGAAGAAAAGAAGAAAAAAAGTGAGCGAAGAGCGAACCGGCCGCACTCAGGCGGCGGAACGTCGGAGTTGACGGAGTTGGACGATGAGCATCGTGCCCGAAAGGAGGGCGGCGGCGCCGTCGGCGATGGGAATGGAAAGCCACACCCCGTCGCTCGGGCTGAGCCACCCCTCGGCCAAATGAGGAAGAAGGAGAATGCCGGGCACGAGGAAGAGGAGTTGGCGCGTGAGCGAGAGGAGAATGCTCTTGCCGGGCATACCAATGCTCTGGAAGAAGGCCGTCGACACGATTTGCATGCCGACCACGGGCCAAAAGAGGGAGACGATTTTGAGTCCCTGCGCCGATGCCGCGATGAGGGAGGCGTCTTTGGCAAAGAGCGACACGAGTTGCACGGGGAAGAGGTGGCTCGCCGCAAAACCCAAGGTGGTGATCACGGTGGCCACCACGAGGGTGTATTTCACCACGGAAACCAAGCGGTCGAACTTGCGCGCGCCGAAGTTGTAGCCGGCGATGGGGAGCATGCCCTGGTCGAGTCCTATGACGACGAAGCCGATGAACATGGCCAAACGGTTGCAAATGCCGTAAGCCCCCACGGCGGTGTCGCCGCCGTAGCGCTGCATCGAGTACATCAGTAGGCTACTGATGAGCGAGGAGCATGAGTTGACGAGAAACTGGGGCAGTCCGATGACGATGGCCTCGCGCATGATGCGGCGGTCGGGGCGGAAGATGTCGCGGCGGAAGCGAATCATGTCGCCGGGGCGCGTGAAGAGGTAAATTTGCCACAGGAGCATCGACGTTTGCGCGATGAGTGTCGACCACGCCGCGCCCTTGATGCCCCAACCCAGCACCATGACGAAGAGCCAGGCGAGGACGGCGTTGATGAGCACGCTGCCGAAGGTGGAATACATGGCCAGTTTCGGGCGATTGGTGCTGCGCAGTTGTGCATTGAGGCCGTAGTAGAGATGCGTCACGACGTTGCCGCAGAGCAAAATGCTCATGTAGTCGTGGGCGTAGGGCAGGGTGTTGTCGCTCGCGCCGAAGAGGCAGAGGATGGGGCTGAGGGTGCTGAGCAAACGACCCCGAGGGTGAAGCCCATCACCACGTTGAGGATCACAACATTGCCCAAAATGCGGCGCGCCGCTTCGTAGTCTTTCTGTCCGAGACGGATGCTCATCAGCGTAGAGCCGCCGACTCCGACCATCGCGCCGAAGGCGGCGGTGAGCGCCATGAGGGGGTTGGTAAGCGCCAAGCCGGCAATGGCAAATTTGCCCACGCTCTGGCCGATGAAGATGGCGTCGACAATGTTGTAGAGCGAAGAAGCCACCATCGCAATGATGGCGGGCAGGGAATATTGGAGCAGAAGCGCGCCGACGGGGCGCTCTCCGAGTTCAGTGAAGTGGTGGTGTTGGGCCATAGGCGCGTGTTGTGCTGCGGCGTCCCGCTCGGCGGCGGCGCTTTGTGCCTGCAAATGTACGAAGAAATGCGGGGGCTCGTGCAGAAGAGGGGGCGTTTTTGTCGATGGACTTTAGCCTGTGCGGCCAATCTGCGCAGTGGGCTGAAAAAAGTGGGAAGGTTTTGCGCAAAATGTCCCTACTTTTCGCGAAAAGTCCACGGCTTTTCGGCAATACTTGTCCATTTTTTCGTTCGCCCTTGTCTTTGTCGGCGGGCACTCTACGAGCGAACGGGAGACAAGTGCGCGCGGCGGTGAAAAAATGCCGCGCAGTCGCTCCGACCGGAACGAAAAATCCCCGTCTTCGCCGAGGCGAGGACGGGGAGTGCAGCCGAAAAACGACCGAGAGTAAGAAGATCAAAGGGCTTTGTAGCTGTCTTTGACGTATTCGAATTGGCCTTTGCCCACGACCTTGAACTTCATTTCATAGGTCTTCGTGGTATTGCCGTCATAAAGACCGAAGTGAAGCGTGTAGATCACATCAAGTCCGGCCACGGGGAGGGCTTCGGGGTTCAGTTTCGTGAGGGCGGCACCGAGCGTTTGCTGCAAGCGTTCGGCCATCTTGGCCGTGATTTCAGCGTCACTCATCGAGGCGTATTCCTTGGCATACTGTGCGCGTGCGGTAGAGGCGCGGAGATCCACATTGCCGTAGTAGGCCGAAAGTCCGGAGTAGACTTCGTTGTTGCCATACTTCGAAACATAACCTGCACCGGCGGCCACACCGAGGGGAGCGTCGACGTGTTCCTTCACCCAGTCCACACCGGCTTGCATGTAAGCGGTGGTGAGGGGGGGTTGCCCTTCTCAGCTTTGAGTTCGATGAGCGAGGAGGGATTGTAAACCCACTTGCCGTTGTTGCGAACGAACTGGTCTTTGCCGGGCGTCTCGTCGATGGTCTGGTTGCCCACCACGATATTGTCAAATTGCACGGTGGTCGTTGCGCCGGTCTTGCCGTTGCCGTCGTAGCGGAAGGCGAGGCCGATGTTTTTTTCCTGCGTACTTGGAGAGATCGAGATCCATGGCTTGCTTGAAAGTGCCGAAGGATTGTCCTGCGGCGGGGACTTCGATCTTCACCTTTGCGGTGAGGTCTTCGAGCAGGTGGTGCTCGATGGATGCGTTGTTCATGTTATCATCAACAACAAAGACGCTGAGCCGACCACCGGCGGCCGCATAGTGTCCATAGAGCGCATCGAAGGTGAGATGCGAGCCCTTCGTCACGGTGAAACGGGGCGAGAGGAGATAGGTCTGCGTGGAATCGGGCTGCTTGTAGGCCGATGCCTGCACGTAGTGGGCATTGTTGCGGAATACGGTGCTCCATGCGGCCTTGTCACCGCCGAGGGTGGGGAGGGTCGTCCAGCCTTTCACGACAGCGGGCTGCGTGTTCTTGTCGCCGGTGCCTTCAAAATCTTCTTTGAAGTCGAGCGTGCCTTTCACTTCGTGGCGATTGTAGTTGACCACCACGGCGCTGTTGTCGTCGGCCGTGAACCATTTCTCCGCAAGGAAGGCGGGGAGGAATTTGATCGCGGTGACGGTTTCGGTGAACTGCTGCGTTTTGGCCAAAGCCTTGAGTGCGGCGCTGTCGGCCTTGGTGGTGCAGAGCGCGAGGTTGGCTTTATTCTCGGCAATGGCCTTGTAGTCGGCGGCAGTGAGGGTGTATTCGATCTTTTTGACGTCAGTGGGCTGCGGACCCTTGACCAATCCGTCGAATTGCTCGTTGTAATCGCAGCTTGCGGTGAACAATGCCGCAGCGGCGAGGGCGAGATATGCAGAATATTTCATTGTGATCAAGAAAAAAGAGGGATGCGCTGTGCCGCCGGCGCGATGTGCGTTGCGGCACAGCGCTTCCGGCGATTAGAAATTGACTTTGAGCTTAACAGACATCTGACGTCCGAAACCGTAGAACACGCGATGTGCGGTGTTCCAGTCGTGTCCCGGGCCGTCGTAGGCCTGACTGATGTATTCCTGGTCGAGGAGATTCTCGACGTTGCCGGAAAGTGTGGTTTTGTAGCCACCCATTTGGAAAGTGTAGCCAGCCGAGAGGTCAACCAAGCCATAGGCGGGCACCTTCCAGGGCGTTTGGAACGTCTTCACGCCGTCGAGGCTGATATCGTTGGCCGTTACGGCATAGTCGGCGTAGTAGTTGGAGAAATACTTCCAATCTAATCCGATACGGAGGCCTTCCATGGGATAGACATTGAAGCCCAAACCGGCGGTGACTTGCGCCGATCCGCCTTCTTTCACGTCCTTCTGATTGAAACGCATGCGGGCGTGGTCGGCACCTTGGCTCTGTTCGAGCGGATGTCCGAACTTATCGATGGGTTGTCCGGCAGAATTGTAGAAATAGCCCACGGGGTTGTTGGTCCAGCGCCAGTTACCGACCGAAAGCATACCACGAAGCGAGAACCACTTGGCGGGTTTGTAGCTCAAGTCGACTTCTACGCCTTCGTGGACGGAGTTTACGCCCTGCATGTTGATCCATGTGCGCTCAACATTGCCGTCAACGGGAATTTCCGTCATCTTGGCCATCGTCTTATCCTTCCATTCTGTGTGGTAGACGTTGACGTTGGCGGTGAAAGCGGCGGTGTGGTAAGAATAACCGAGCTCACCGGAGAAGATTTTCTCGTTCACTGCGTCGGGATTCACTTGATTCGACACCTGAGAAGCGAGGAATACGCCGCCGGAGAAGAAGGGTGCGCGCGAAATGTAGCCGATGTTTCCGAAAACGTTGTGCTGTCCGCCCCAAGCGTCGAAGTGGGGGAACTTATAGTTGACACCTCCCTTGACGGTGAAGCCGATTTTGCTCACTTTGTCGCTTTCGGCGTGCGCAGCATCGTAATAAAAACGGTCTTTGCGCCACTGTGTTGTGTTATTCAAGGAGCCTGCTACAAACGCAGTGAGGTTGTTGAAGTCATACTCGGCTTGTCCGAACACACCCGACTGGGCAACGAAACCATCGTAGTCGCGCTGCACAACGTCGCCCACGGAGAGTTTCTTATTGATGAAGGCGTTGGTGCCCGCACCGGCGAAGTTTTCGGCCTTCACGTTCTTGCGATAGCGGTCAATGTAGTAAGCGCCGTCGTAAAGGTCAGTGATTTCGTTGGTGTGCGTGCCGACATAGTAACGCAAGTCCACACCTCCGTAGAGATTGAAGCGATCATTGATCTCTTTCGTGTAGGTAGACACGAGCCCCAACCACTTGTGGAGGTTTTTGCTCATGCTCATTACCATTTTCGAGCCGCTTTCGCTCGCAGCGTTCATCTCCTGGATTTTGCCGTAGGCGAAAGTGCCGTCGGCATTGCGGAACTGTGTGGTGAGAATGCCGTTGTTCGAGCCGTACCATGCGGAGCTGTACTCCTGCGTGCCCTGTCCGCTCTCACCGCCGCCGAAGCCGAGCGAGAGATAAGCCACGGTGTTCAACGACGAAGTGCGGTCGATCTGCCAGAGGTGCTGGAGTTGGAGTTGGGGCTTGTGGTAAACATTCTGTTGCGAGTGGCGCACCTGTCCGTAACGGTCATAACCGAAGGTGGCGTTGTAGCGATATTGCTCGCCGGGACGCATATATTTACCCACTTCTTGCCATCCTTGCACGGTGAGTCCGTCGTAAGCGGTACGCTTGTTGTGCACTTGCGGCGATCCGAAGGCGGTGAAGGTGAGCAAATGGTTCTTGCTCAACTCCTTAGAAACCGACAAGAAGTAATTCCATGCACGGAAATCGCTGCCTTGGATATAGCCGTCGCCCCAAGTTTTGCCGCCCATGACGGTCAAAGCCCAGCCGTCGGCGGTGCGACCCGTGGAGAGAGAAAAGCGAGTTTGTTGTATCCGTCATTACCCAAGCCGTAGGTGAAAGCACCTCCCTTGCGGGCGTCGGTAGTCTTGGTGACGATGTTGATCGATCCGCCGACTGAGGGCGTCGACACCTTGGCTGCGCCCAAACCGCGCTGGGTTTGGATGCTCGAAGCCACATCGGTGAGGCCGGCCCAGTTGGACCAGTACACACCACCCCACTCCATGTCGTTCATCGAGACGCCGTTGACGAGCACCGCCACGTTTTCGCTCTTGAAGCCGCGCATATTCACTTTCGTCTCGCCATAGCCGCCGCCTTCGCGCATAATATATACGCCGGGCGTGGTTTCGAGCACCTTGGGCAGGTCGGCTGTGCCGACGCGTTCCTCAATGGCGATGGCGCCGAGGGTGGTTAACGCCACAGGCGTCTTGCGTGCCACGGCACGGGTGGTCACCACGGCATCCTTCAGCGCAATGGATGCGCTGGCCATGGGGATAAATCCGAAATCATATTCGCCGGCGTGATTCGAAGCCAGTGTGGTGCTTTCGAAACCCACGCTGGAAAACTGCAAATTGCACTTCGTTTTGGGCGATTTGATGACAAACTTACCATCGTTGTCCGTGAACACCTTGGTGGGGGTGCCTTGAAGCGATACGGTCACGCCGACGAGGGGATCGTTGGTGGCTGCATCGATCACGGTTCCTTTGAGCACGCACTGCGCTTGTGCCACACTGCTGCCGGCAACACTGACCACAAAGGCCGAGGCTGCGAGCAAAAGTTCTTTTCTCATGGGGGGAATGTTTGTTTGGACGTTGTGTAAAAGATTACGCCTGCAAAGTTAGTGAATAGTAACAACGAAACGCGGCGTTTCTGCATTTATTTTCGCCTGCGATGCGAATAATCGGCGAGATGGCTAAAATTCTTGCCTTTCTCGTCCGGTTCTTTCACGTTTTCTTCCCGGGTCGCCCGCTGCATTTTGCGCGCCATTTTCACCCGGGGGCACGGCTTTTTGCACGACTCGAGGGGAAACAAAAAAAACGACGGACATCCTCCCTTCCAAACACCGCACGCCAACTCGCGCCGGTGCCGAACTTCGCCCTTCGTGACGAAGCGAAACGCGCAAGGACTTGCCGCAGGAGAGCGCACTGCACGACAAAGCGGTGAGAAGACTCCCCCGCAACGCGCTCCCGACGCGCGGAAAAATCGCCGATGGAGCGTGCAAACGACACAATGCGGAGCAGAAAAACAAAGAAAAGGAGAAAAATGGACAAAAAAATGGGAATGAACCGTCTCACGACGAAACATTCCCTCACAGAACTTATATAGAGATGAAAAAAACTATCTCGGAATTTAGTTGTCAATGTCACCACTTCCACTACAATGGTCGGTGCTGTTTCATTGACACCGCGAAAAATACGGACAAAAAGTCGAATCGACCAAATATATATCCTATTTTTTTTCATACAAATCGTGAACGACTTTTGCCACTTTTTTTAAGCAGTTAAATCGCTTTATCCATCGAAGATTTGAAAAATTCTATACCATTTATTAACTACAGCAAGATTGTATTTTTATCTCATCTCGCGGGCGTGAAAAATGCACAACAAACTACTTATCAGAAAAATTAGCGACGGAAGGTTTAAAAATGCGCCGTATTAAAAAAGTAAAGTGTGCTTCGCCCGGGCAAGAGCAGAAAAAAATTGCTTGCCCACCCTCACTTTTTCCGAACAAACGTCCACAAAAGCGGCGATTCGACGAGAATATGTCACATTTTTCAAGCCGATCGCTTGCTCTAAGCCAAGCGTCCTTCACCGACCGCCCACTGTATTTATACTTGGAGGGAGATGTTTTATGCGCATATTCAGAAGAGCGCTCATTTTCTCCACACTTTTCGCACAAAACTTCTCTACTTTTGGCCAAAACGTCTCTGCTTTTGGAGAAAAGTGCCCCACTTTTTCAGCCCCGTTGCATGCCGCACTCGCGACAAGGCACAAAAAAAGGACTGCACCCCAATTCATTGTACAGTCCTTTGTCTTTCAATCCAAACATGAAGCAGCGTTTCCGCTTACTTCGCGTGGCACGCGTTTACTTGGTTGCCCCTGTAGCCGCGTCAAAAGCCTTGTTCACAGCTTTTTGTGCGCCTTTCTCGGCAGCAGCCTTGGCCTTGGCACCGACGTTCTTCGCGTCGCTTTCCACGACTTTGGCGCCACGTTGTGCAGCAGCTTTGGCTTTCTTGCTCCAAGCCTTTGCCTTGTTTTCGGCAGCCTTCGCACCGTTTTCAACGGCTTTCGCGCCACGTTGTGCAGCGGCTTTGGCCTTGTCCTCGGCAGCTTTTGCGTCGTTGGCTACGGCCTTTGCGCCGTTTTCCACAGCCGCCTTGGCGCTGTTTTCGGCAGCTTTCACGTCGGCAGCAGCGGCTTTGGCGTCTTGTTGTGCGGCCGCTTTGGCTTTTGCAGCGCCGCTGCAAGCGGCTTTCTTGCCTTCTTCGCAAGCCTTTTTTTTGGCCTTGTTTGCCTGATCGCATGCGGTCTTCGCGGCTTGCTGACCTGCGGCGGCAGCCTGCTTGGCGCCTTTCTCGCAGCAAGATTTCACTTCTTTCTTGGCTGCATCGGTATTCACCTTCACCACTTGCGCGGAAGCTGCAGTACCTACGGAGAGAACGGCGGCGAAAGCCAAACCGCGGAGCAGAGAGTTGAGATAGAGTTTCATTGTTCTGTTGTGTTAGTGGTAATTTCTATTCGTATAGGAGTGAGCTTTGTCAAGACTCACGGCGTAATCTTTTACAGACGTCACGTTTTTCCCGCCTGTGCTTGCAAATGTAACACGTAAGCGCGGCGAAAACAAATCAAAACGTCAGAATGTGGGAATAAATAACATTCGGTGGCAAAACATCGCGCGCGAACTTATCATGTAGAGAACTACAGTTCCTCACGCGCGAAATCGATGGCGCGGTTGATGTAGTCGATGAAGGGGCGCACCGCCGTGAAGGATTCGAGCAGGCGATCGGCGAAAATCAGGGGCGGTCACCTCGGCCGTGGTGGGCGTGTAGGCCAAACAGAAGTTGCGCAGGCGAATGTATTCGCTCCACGGGGCGTCTTTGTCGAAGCCCTTGGGGTTGCGCTTGAGGGCATTCTCGCGCAGGAGGGTGAAGCGCGCCTCGGCAGCACTGCGCACGAGACGATCGAAATCGCCCTCGCCGTAGACGATGTCTTCGCGCAGCACTTGCAGCGCTTTCGGCTCAATGCAGTAGTGACCGGGCGCGACGATGTGCTGCGTTTCCCAGTGGAAGGAGCCGAAATCGGCGCGGTTGTCTTCGGCACCGATCTGAAAATAATAGCCGGCATAGCCCGATTTCTTTCCGCCGCGGCAGATGAAGGCGCCCATGTGGGTTTTGTACGGCGTTTTGTCGTGCGAAAAACGGGTATCGCGGTAGATGCGATAGGTCATGTCGCGGGCGGTGAGTCCGGCGAGGGTGGGATCGTCGGCGGCCATGCGCTGTGCCAAGCCTTCGACCCACGTGCCGAACTGCGCCTGCGCGGCTTTGCACTCATCCTTGTGTGCGGTGAACCACTCGCGGTTGTTGTTGGCGGCCAAACGGTGCAGGAAATCGATGATGGTTTGCATGAGCGGAGGAGGAGTTTAGAGTTGGCGAAGCAGTTCGGCGCAGGCGTCTTCGCAAAGTTCGATGACATATTCGAACGCGTCGGACTCTCCATAATAAGGATCGGGAATGGAGTGCTGATCGGGGTGCTCAGTGAGAAAATCAGAGAGGAGCACGACTTTGCTCATCAGCGCTTCGTCGGGACAAAGCGCGCGCAGGCGGCGGAGATTGTCGGCGTCCATGGCCACGATGCGGTCGAAGGTGTCGAAATCTTCGGCCTTCATGGGGGCGCGAACGGTGGGAGAGATGATAACCATGCGCGGCGGCGTGCTTGCGCATGCGCACATCGGCGAGCTCGCCCTCGTGGTAGTCGATCATGCCGGCCGAGTCGATGAGCGGAAAGTCGGCCGTGCGGCCGGCACGCTCGACGTGCTGACGGAAAAATTTCCTCGGCAATGGGCGAACGACAGATGTTGCCGAGACAAATAAAGAGAATGTTCATGAGTGAATGCGTTGTTTAGGTCTACAAAGATAGAGATTTCGAGCCAAACCGGCGGGGCTGTTCGCAATTTTCATCGAACACGACGCTTTTATTGAGTGCAGTGGCACGAAAAAAAGCCGCCCACGAGGAGCGGCTTTTTGAACGTGTGTGGAAAAGTGCGCGAACACCCGGCAGTGGGGGGCGAACTTCACCGAAATTATTGTGCGATGTGCTTGCCGTTGCGGCTCACCACAACGGTACCGGCAGCGGGCTGCTGCACGCGACGACCTTGCAAATCATAGAGTTCGGCGGCCGATGTCTCACGGTGCAAAGAGGGCGAGGCCACTGCCGTGGGGGCTTTGAACTTACCGGTCTTAGCGGCTTCGCGCAGCGCCTGAACGAGCGCCTTGTCGGGCGTGATGGCGTAGTTGTCGCTGAGCGTCCAGAAATTACCGGGCTCAGTGGCGCGCGAACGCTGTGTGAGGGCGGCACCGTCTACCTTGGTCGGGTCGGCACAGAGGTCGGCCGACGCTACCGAACGCGAGGTTTGGTTCACGGCACTGAAGACGAACTGCCCACCGCTCATGCGGATGTTGACGAACACGGGGGTGTCGCTCATCGTGCTGGCGGAGTTGCTGCCCTGCGCTGCGGGATTGAGGAACTGATGCGTGGCGGCATTGAACACCAAGTACTGATTGGTGCGGCCGTGATCCACACCGACGATGATCCACGAGGCATTGGCTTGTGCCAAATCGGGAGCCGTTTTGTAGAGTTCGAGCGCGTTCTTTCCGTCAATGGGGGCAGCGCCGCGCAAAGTGGGGAAGTTTTCGCCGGCTTCGGCCGTCAAGGTGCCGTAACCACTTTGGTTCGTGATGACATAGGCACGCTCGGCATTGAGATCGGACAGCGAAGTCACGGGACCGTACTTGAGCACGCGGGCGTTGTTCGCCAAATTGCGAAGGGCTTCTTCGAGTTCAGCCCCGGTTGCGGTGGCCAAATGGTCGCGCACAGCACCGAGGTATTTCTCCACATCGGCCGTGGCATAGTAATTGAACTGGCCGGCGTTGGCAAAATGTTTCTCAACCAAGGTGCGCAAAGCGGCGGCATCCTTCACTTGGAAGTTAACTTCCGAGAGTGCCATGAAGTGTTTTCCCCCTTCGGAGAAACCTTTGGTGAAATTCAAGCGGAGGAACTGGCCGGCGGGCAGGGTCAGGGGGCTGTCGAGGGTCAAGACTTGCGTGGTGGACTTAGGCAAAGTGTAAGTTCCGACCGTCGTCCACGGACCGCTCGTGCGCGTGGCGGTTTGCACCTGCACGGTGCTGGCGAGATACTGGTTGGCATCGCTGTGACCGGCGTCGGTGGTCAAAGTGATGCGTTCAACAGTAGTTTCGCCGTTGTGCGAGAAGGTGATGTAGTGCGGGTAGTTGGTCTTCGATCCGCTCATCCATTCAGTGTGCCAGAAGGTGGAGTTGTCGCCGTCGAGGACGAGTTTCGCCAAACCATTCTTACCGTTGTTCTCGCCGCGCGCCTCTTGTGAACTGAAGGCGGCCACCTTCCATTCCGACTGGGGAATTTCTGCGTAGGTGTCGCGGAGTGCAGTGCGCATGCGCTCTACATCCTGCGCTTGGATGGCGGGAAGCACGTCGCGCTTCACCAAATTGGCGAGCACGCTGTCTGCAGGCAGGTAGTCGGGGTCCTTTTGGTAGGCAAGGTTCACCCATCCGTTGTGATCCTTGGGCTCGATGTAGCCGCCGGACTGCATGAGGATGGCGGGTTCACCTTCGAATTCCACCGCGGTTTGGTAGCGGTCGTTGCGCGCTCCCTTATTATTTCCGCCGTCGGTGTGCCCGAACCAGAACTTATTGCGGTTGTACCACTCGCCGCCCTGCATCGAGCGCGTGAAGGCGCGACGATAGTAGGCGAGGTGGGGCATAATACCTTGGCTGGTGCCCCCGCGCGTGAATTCTTCGAGGAAGGCATTGAAGCCGCTGCCGAAATACAGCACCTGACCGGCCATGCGCTGCGAGGAAATGTAGTGCCATTTCTCATCGACGCCGCGGATATTGAACCAAGCGGAGATAATGGTGTTTTGGAAGCGCGAACCGTCTTTGAGAATGATCTCTTCGGGACGCACATTGAGGAGGAAGCGCGCCCACTTGCCGGGTTTCCAATAGTCGCCGTTCATGAGCACGTGCACACCGGTGCCTTCTCCGCCGAAACGCTCGGCCACGGTGTTGCGGCGCGTGCTGTCGATGGCCATCACCCCGCTGCGCTTGAAGTCAGCGAGCGCCTTGTCTTTATCGGTATCGCCGTTGTCCCAAGTTGAAAAGATGATGGTGCGATTTTCTTCTCCGCTGTTCAGACGGCCGTTGTTCTGAATACCGATGTAGCCGTTCTTGAATCCGAAGGCTTCGACGTAAGTGCCGAGATAATCGGCATCGGCCGGGATGAGGACTTCGTCATAAATCCAGTCGAAAGCGTCGCCGTCGGGCAAATTGCTGTTACTGCTGGCGAAGCCGTTGAGATGAAGCGAGGGAATACTGCGCCAATCAGCCAAATAGACGGCGTTCTCGCCCGTCACGTCGTTGGACTTGATTGTAAAGTTGGACATTTCGGTGTTCGTCACGCCTTCGCGTAACAAAAGACGGTACCAAGCCGTTTCGGGGGCGCGGAAACTGAAGCTACGCGCTGACTGTCCGGTGGTCACATCCTCACCGGTGTTCATATTCCGTACGTCGATCTTGCCGGTGTTGCCGGAAGTAATGGTATAGTTTCCCTTCGGAAAACGCACTACCCAACAGGGGGTGTAGCCTTTCGAGGGATAAAATTGCGAATAGGAGTAGTTCCCGACGGATTTTCCGTTTTTGTCGAGAATGTACCCGCCTGCCGTGCCTTGGTTTTGAACGCCGATCGTCCATTGTTGTTGTGCGAAGGCTGAGATCGCAGCGAATGCAAGGCCGCAGGCGAGGAGGAATTTCTTGTGCATAATCTTGACTATTTCTTGATTTGAAAGCGTGTCAAGGGTCGAAATAGGGTATAAATAACCGGTGACAGCTGCGAAAGTAGGGAGAAATGCCGAATTATGCAAGACGCACACGACATTTATCACCCATAAGTGTGCGATGATAACGCAAATTCGCACTCCGATTCGCCCGACCTGCATTCATTGGAACGCACGGGTATTGAGCGAAGATGAAATCTACACGCGATTTCTTGCCCCTCTTCCCTTTCCCATTCGTTCTACCATC
>BNJS01001576.1_pt1 | contig 116468 bp, 165 predicted proteins | sample 8540461 | NCBI WGS metagenome assembly BNJS01 (sample SAMD00202454, study PRJDB9452) | human saliva metagenome | isolation source: human saliva | place: Japan | reverse complement strand
AATTGTAACAGCCCCTTTGATAAATAATCACTTCTTTTACTGATATTGTTAGATATTTAAATTTGTACTTCTTTCCATTTTTATTTCTACCTTCTGAATATCTAGCGCACAAAGATAAGTCTGATAATCTATTTTTGGAGTTTTGAATAAGTGTTTAAATCTTCTTGTGCTGTGCAAGAGAAACTGTTCATTCTTCTTTTCAGCCTTCTCACTACAGTTCTAGGCCACATGGAAATGAGCAGCAACTTCATCATCACCAGGTAAATAAAAATGTGTTAATGAGTGTAATTTTTTGATTATATTCATCATTCTTCCAATAATTTATGAGACATCTTCCTTCTCGGATTTGATCCTTCATCATTTCTTTTGCCTCTATCATCACTAGCTAAAATAAATTTAGAACCGAATAGTTTATTTCCTAAATCTCTTTTAATCTTTCAACTTATTTTTGTAGTAATATCTTGTAAGGCCTATAAAAGAAGAAGCTTCATCTATGCAACCATAAGACTCCAACTTTTTAAATCCATTCTTTCTTGCTGCACTTCCACCAAGTAAACTGCTTCTCCTTTATCTCCTCTCTCTCTTGTATATACTTTTGTTATATTTACATATTTTTATATTCTCCATATTTCCTCCAAACTAGAATGGAATTCATCATCAGTTATAGATGGTTTTTCTATATTATCAGCTCCAGAATGAAATTCTTCAAATTAGAATTTTCTATAACTGTATTGCCAGGGAGCTTTTAGTAATCATTTCCTCCTGTGTTTGCATTTAGATGTTGATTTGGAGCATTTTCAGCAATAACATAAGTAGTTATTTTTTACCCTCTGACTCATATTGATTCACGAAACTTCCTTTAAGTAGAATTTTTTCCTTTTCTAAACATTCGTCATATAAACTCATCAGCTGTCTTTCCAAAGCTACACAGTTTATAAAATCAGCTGTTTGAGAATCAGTTAGTTTGAAAAGGTCTATCAACTGCTATTGAAAATCTTATATGCCTTTCCCACTTGTCCAAACTTCTTTAACTAGGTCTCTAACAAGTCTTCCATTAAATAATCATCTATGGCTAATCTCTTTCTGATATAAATGTTATATATTTATTCTAAAGTTATTTTAAATATGTCAATCTTTTATTCAATATTCATAATATTTAAAAATTTCTTTTATAAAATAATCTTGTACATCTATATCTTCTATTAGGGATTAATTTCAATTTTATTTCTTTTATAATTTCCTCCTGGTTTATATTAGCTGGTATATATAAATCCTATCACTTAAAAATATAGTTTTTCCAATATCATGAGTTATAAGTAAAGTTGTTAAGTTAAACTCCTTTAGATTATGCTTATTTATGTAGCTCTTTAGTTATAGCATCAAGAGCTGAAAAGCTTCATCTAAAAGGAAAATGAGCCCCTTTAAACATATAAGTTCTAATAAGTGCTACTCTTGTCTCATTCCTCCAATTTAACTGTTTAGATACTTAATGTGCATATTTTCTAAATTGAAATTGTTTTTTAAGATTTTCTTCCTTCTTTCTTCATGCAACTTTTTATCTATACGCTATAATTAGAGGCAAAATTATTGTTAATGAGTGTGTTTTATGCTCAAAGAGCAGATCTGTAACATATATGTAACCTGGTACCTATATAATCACTCACTTCCATCAATAACTATTTCTCCACTTTGTTTTTTTTAAGACACCAGCAATAAGATTGAAAGAGTAGATTTAATTAACTCCCACTCACATCTCACTATAAAGTAACTATTTCATTTTCTTTTAACATAAATATTTATATCTTTTAGAATATGATTGTCTCCAAAAGAATAAGATAAATTCTTTAATTTCTAATGTTTCTTTCATTTTGTCCTTTATTCTAAATAATCATTTGAAACCAGTTATTTCTTTCCCGGAATAGGATTCTAGTTATCCTTTTTTCATTTAGCCAATTATAGAAAGTATTCCAACGAACTGGATCTATATCCCATTTATCTTTATCAGTTGCATATTGACTAGCTAGATATTTTTGGAGATTCTATTATCAGTAGCTTTTTATTTTCAAGTTCAGGAGCATATTTTATTAAAATTTCAGCAGCTTTTCCTGGATGTTCTATGCTATTATTGATAACTTTTTTATAGCTCTTAATATCTTTTTATATAGCTCCTTCTTTTATTATCTCAAATAATCGTTATTGAAGGATTGGTAATAGTGAATAAAAGTTTAACTCAGGAGTATAATTTATAGAAAAAATATTAAAATTTGTTTCAATTCCTAAACTATCTCCCATAATTTATCCCAAGCATAATATATATAGGAGCTGCATCGAAACTCCATTTGATAGAGGAGTTATTGAGTTATCATCAGTATAGGTTAAGTTCAACTTTTGAGTAATCTCCACCATCTTTTTCCTATTGAGAATAGTAGTATATAAGTTCTATAGGAATATCCCAAGTTCCATACTTATGTCCTGCATAATTCTTTGACCATTGATATTTAAGTTTTTATTAGTTATTATTCCAGAAGTATATTTTCTTATGATAGCAGCTATAGCAGTAGTGGTTGTTCCTCCTTGCCAGTTTGTAGCTTACATAATCTGGAAACAGAGTGATACCTATAGGTGCTTTATTATTAACAATTAAACGGACAAAGTTTATTAGTTGCTTTATATCTAAGTCTATTCCTTCTTCGGCAAAATATCCTTTTTCCTTAGCAACAAAAAAAGTCCAGTGTGATTAGTGAAAATTCAGTCAAGTAAGAAATTGAATTTCTTTTTTTTAATTCAACAGGGAGCTTCTGTCTTATTTCTTTCTTTTCTCCACAGGCAGCTAACATAAAATTGTGTAAAATTCCAAATAACAAATACTTAATCTTTTTCATTTTTCCTCCCCAAATACTTCCATTTTATAAATTTCTTTTCACTTCTTTTTAATGTTCCATACTAATTAAACTTATAGCTGCTGATACTAAAATAATGGCTGTAAACATAGTATCGTAATCAAAAGTTTCACCTTTATCATAACAATACACCAAGTCCTTCTAAACTCTAAGCCACCTAGATACAACAGCTGAAATAAAAGCATATGAAACACCGATTCTTAATCCAGCATAGAAGTGTTAAAGTAGTTGAATTTTTTAAATGGTAGCATCGACACCTACTTGCATTCATAAGTCTTAATAACTGTATAGCATCTTTATCACAATGTCTAAACCATCAAGTACATGCTTATGATAATAGGAAAGGGGTGGTATTTATGACTATCAAAACAATTTTTGGTGTCATATCGCAACCAAGCCAAAGCACTAAGATAGGAGCGGAGCTATGGTTGAATAGTCCGGTGTAAATATCAACAGTTGAGGGATTATCTTGTTAATTATTTCAAAACTATCCATAATTGTTACAAAGATGTTTGCAGAAAAATTCAGGCAAGTCCTATAAGAGCTTCAAGCATAAAGTTATTTTAAAATGAAATAGGAATAAAGCTCTTCATCTCTTTACAAAGGCATTTTCAGTACCTCTAATGGAGTAGGAAAATAAATCTCCAGTAGCAAGCCCAGATTTCCACAAACTTGCTAAACAGTTATTAAAATTAGTAATGCTAATAAAACTTATGTTTCTGTTTGCATCCTTCTTTTCATATTTCCCCCTTTCTATAATAAAACCTCTCCCAGGATAGCCAAGAGTTGGATTATTAAAGTGGCACCTCTGCTGGCATTATCCAAATCAGGCACCATGGGTTGGCAGTGCACTCTCATCTCAGCCTTAAAGCTCCTAGTGGTACATAAGTATTGTTATATAAATAATTCAGCTATCATACATCTAGCAGATCCTCCTGCACCATATTTTTCAGTGTGTACATCCACTGGAAGAATAACATCATACTTTCATTATATTTTGCCATCAGTTGTGCTAGTATCAAGCTGTTGCTGACATAACACAAATATTAACCCTTCGTTGTTAGCGTTCCAATTGTATTTCCCAAAAAAACTTTCAACTTTGTTATTCACTTATGTATACTATTTTCTTTTATTTTTCAGTTCATTTATAACCGCTGCCTTCTTTCTAAGGTTAATATTCCATACTACTGCACACAAAAATATAATTTTCCCATAGCCATCATAACATTAGTATGATATATAGCTTTTCTTTTCATCATTTATTGTTTGATATGAATGAAAGCTATTTTTAGGTAGTCTGCATCTTCACAGAAAATGTCTAAAAGTTTTTCATCCGTTTCTTGAGATAAATGAACAGAGTGCTTTTTTATTCTTTTCTTCTATCTAATACTAAAGTCTAGCATTCCTAAAGAAAATATTTTTCAAGTGAAGAATAATCGACTACATTTAAGTTAATATCTACATTATCAAAAATTCATATATTCTATCTGTTCTTTCCAAGTCTCTATTTTCTGCAAACATAGGATATAAAAACAACAGTATTAATAAAGTGTTGGAAAACCAATTGTTTGAAATATACCATCAGGTGTACATGAGGTTCTTTTTGTAATCCTGTATAACTTTAACATCTATACCATATTTTTTAGTTTTTCACCATTTTAATAAATTCAATTAAAGCACTATTTTGAATTTCTTTCTATCAATGTCTCTTTTGACACAATTATTTACTGCTGTTTCCATTAAAAGCAAATAAAGCAGGTCTTACCATTAAAATTTTGTTTGTTATATTTTTTCATAAAGAGCCTCCATAGTCTTCTTTTTTGATTTTATTTTTCTTCAACATAACCCATTTTAAACATGCTTTTTCTCCAGCTTCAGTCTTCGAAATGCAATTCAAAGACTCATATATTTTTCACCAAGTAATTTCTATTTTGTCTTGCTTCTCCATTCCTTCCTATATCTTTTAACATTTTTCCATTTTTTCCAATTATAATACTCCTTTGAGAATCTCTTTCAAATATATAGATATTTGTTGAACTTATCTTTTACCTTCATTTCTAACATCAATTATTTTAACTGCAATAATAGAATGTAGGAATTTAATCTCTAGTTTTCACAAATTTTTTCTGACACCCCTGTTATTATTCTATATAAGTTGACATGTCTGTGTACATATCATCAGGATAATATTTAACTCCTTCTTCTAGATAAGGATCTAAAGCTTCTAGTAGCTGAGCAAATTCCAAAGTTATTAATACATAGCTTGAAGCTGTGATGATTTATCAAATTTTCCTAATTTTTCTTCTATTTTTTTAATTTTTTCTTCTTTTTGTTCATCACTTATTAAATCAACTTTATTTACAAGTAAAATTTTTCTAGGGTTTGTTTGAATTCTCATTTATTCTATCCATAACAAACATATTCCAGTACCTATTGTCTTTGAAGCATCAATTAAAGTATAAGTAACGTCCACATATCTTGTTTACATGATTGCGATATTAGTCATATATTCACCCAAAGATGTTGTGTTTATCCTCTATATCAATAAAATATATTGATTATCCTTAACATTTAAAGCCATTTTGAGTATTATCTCTTGTTGTTCCTGCTTTATCTTGATAAGAAGAAATAACTTTTTTCAGCTACCATCTTATTTATTAAAGTCGCGATTTCAAATATTAGGCTCACCTACACAGTTATGTAAATCCTGCTTTATTAATTATCTCCTATTCCTATTTTAAAATAGATCTCTTATTTTTTATTTATTTTCCTTCATCTTCTTGAAGACAGTTTTTAAAGTTTTAAAAATCTAAATTGTAGTTTTTTTTCTAAGTCACAGAAATTGTTGTTTGACTTCTTTTATAGGAGCTAAATAGATATCTTTTTTCTATGGTGATATTTCATAATTATTCTTTCAATTCTTAGATATTTCAGTACTTATTTTATAGGCAACTATCTTAGAATTTAAAAAACGGTGATTTTTCTAAATTATATTAAGCAAATCTTAATTTCAATTTAAAGAGGGTAATAAGACTTATCTTTAGCTTCTGCTATCATTCTCAGAAATTAGCTTCTCAATCTAACTCATTAAAATTATCTGAGAGTTTATATAAGCTTCATATTCATTTTTTAAATACTTGTCCCATTCTCTTTAGATACTTTATCATTTGTTTTTTTGTAGTTTGTATTCAAAAATTATCTATATCTATTTTAAAGAAATTTATAAAGCTCTATCACACTATATTTTCTTTTAAAATAGCTGTAACCATATTTATCTTCTATTTTAAAAATACCTGTCAAACAAGTCCTCATTTAGAATTAAATATATCTTTTTTTTATTCTTAAAAAAGAAAGATATTCATTTGCCCAGCTTATAAGCTTTCTACACTAGATTGTAATAAATTTTTTTAATTAACATTGTTAAATCTTCTATGTATTTTCTAAAAATATCCACATTAGCCCTCATTTTACATTTTTATTAGTACTTAAAACTTCGTCATTTGATGCCTTTTTCTCCACTAACATTCTTCCTATTTCTTTATTCTTCATTAGCAGATAATTTTTAACCTATTTCTATAGTTTTAGAATCTTCTTATTTTTCTATAGAACTGTTGACCTGTTTTGAAGCCATAACAGGAGAGTGGGTAATGACAATTTGGAGTACTCATCCCACTCTTAAGTTTTTAAAGCAATTTTTCTAACTGTTTCTCCACCAATACCTGTATCAATTTCATCAAAAATAAGATTGAATATTATCAACCTTAGAGAAAATAACTTATGCTAATATAGTTTAATACGATTCTCATTCTCCACCAGATGCGTTATTTTATTTAAAGGTTTTAATTTGACCACAACATTAGTTAGATAAAATTCACCTTCATCATAACCATCATTATTATTCATCAATTTTATCCATCTGTACCTTTAATTGCATCTTCCATATTTAAAATTTTAATCATTCAATAATTCATCTTCTATTTAAAAAAGCTAAATCTCTTTTTTTTCATGACTTAAGTTTTTCAGCTTCAACTTATCATATATTCAGCTTAATTTTTGTCTAAGTTTTTGTAATTCTTCAGTTTTAAAACTTCCACTACCATATCTGATAGTTTCTCTTTTAACTTGTATTCAACAAGTTCTGCTAGAGTTCTTTATACTTTCTTTTGATTCTTTTAATGTATTCATTCTTCCAGTATCTTATCTAAGTCACTCCCAGTGACTTCTATTTTAGAAATATCTTCAATTCTCCAACACAATCTTCTAGCTCATAGTAAGTAATCTTCCATTCTCTTAGCTAATTCTGTGCTATATCTTCATCATATTTTCCAAGATATTTCTATGTTTCTGATAGATTCAAGAACAAATCCCAAAGTTGAATCATCGTCATATTTTTAAATATTCTAAACTTTCATAAACTTTTTCTCTTATTTTCTCTGCATTAAAGACTTTTGTATTCAGCCTCTAAGATTTCATCTTCTCCATCTTTTAATTTAATTTTTCAATCTCTTCGAGTTGATATTCATAAAACCTTTTTCTCTAGAAGTTTCTTTTTCACCTCGGCCTTTTCAATTTTAGATTTAATTTCCATGTTGAGATAGTAACTGATAATTTTTCACTTTATCTTTCTTTTGATAAAAAGTCATCTAGAAGTTTTATATGATTATTTCTATTTAATAACATTTGGTGAGAATGTTGTCCAACTATATCCACAAGAGTTAGCTAATCTTTAAATCTACAGTTATTCTAACATTATTTTATGAAGTTTTATTTTTCCTATTTATTATTATAATATCTTCTTATTATAATTTCATCACCATCAGTATCTATACCTATAGCTTCCTAATTTTTCTTGTTCTCCATCAACATCAAAACACCTTTGTGCTACAAGATTTTCTTCTCCATCTCTAATCATATCAACACTAAAGGCTTTTTCACCTATAAGCAAGTTGATACCATTCTAGGATTATTGATTTCCTGCACCAGTTTCTCCAGTTAAAACTATAAAAACCTTCTCAAACTCAATATCTAACTCATCTATAATAGTTGGCACTTTGAATCTTTTAGTTCCTCTTAGCATAACTTTCTCCCATTTAAGTTTTTCTTTAAAACATCATAATAATTTTTGCTTCGGGTATATAACTATTTTAAACTCTCTTTTGAGTAAAATATTTCCACTTTATCCCCTCTAATTTATTGTTTTATGAGTACATGTCCATCTATGTTAAGAACTAAACCAAGCTCGACTAGGTTCTGAAAGAGTTAAAACTAGTTTCAGCTCCTGATAAAATTATAGGTCTTGTATTTAGATTATGTGGAGCTGGTTAGTGCATAATAAATAACCTCCTGCTCTGAGTAACTATTGAGTCGCCAGCTGAAAGCTTAGTATGCAGTTGAACCAGTGTAGGAGTTGGAAATAATCTTCACTCCATCTCCTTTAAGTTTTACCTAAAACTTCTTGTCATTTACATAGATTGTCAGAGGCAACTATGGCTCTTTTATAGAAAGCTCTTGTTAAGAACACTACCATTTTGAAAGCTTTTCTTATCTTCTATTTCCCATATTTGCCATAAAGAAAAATCTTTCCTCTATATTCACTTTATAAAATATTTTCCAAAAGGAATTTCTTTGAGTACATATCTTTCTAATTTCGTCATCAAATAACCCAGGAGTTCCTGGATTTGTAGTGCAATAATCTTAGCTTTCTTATTCTTTATATTTCTAAAAAGCTCTTAGTAAAGGATTCCATCTCCACCTATAGTAACTATATAACTTGCCTTATGTAGATTTTCTTTACGTCCAGTATTTTCAAACTCTTTTTATTTTTGATTCTAAAAGTTCTTGTAGTATATATTTATAGCACTAACTTTTTCACTGTTGTGATGCATACGACTTTTAGCCATTTCTCATAATCCTTAAAATGTTGGTAACGTCTATCGCACAATCTCGCTCTCAATTCATAGTATAGATTAGGTTCCTACTCACTGAATAGTCCTAGAACCCTATTGTGTGACAGTCCAGCACTTACTGAGATTATATCCAACCCTTATGATGCTGGTAGTTTCCATACACTCCTATCTACGCCCTCCACCGTAAGTCTATCATAACGAACCTTTCCTAGTCCTTCTAAAGTTGCTAGCATAGATAACATTCTGCCTTTCTGCGGCTACCTAGGATTCCCCACTAATACCTCCTAATTCCCTCTATGCACCATTACTTTCTACAACCCCTGCCCTCTTTATTCATACAAACCACCACTGATCGCATCGAAGAGGCTTCCATTGTTTTCCTCCTGTCTCTCTTGCATAGCTCAGGATCACTAACCTTGCACATATCAACAGTGCAGAAACTGCTTTTTATTTCTCGAAGTTCCTGCTTCTTCCTCTTCCTCTCACTCTAACTCCTCTCTCCTTTTCTTCCCACAATTCACATCACCTGTAATCAACTACAACTGGCACTTTCCAACTGGTTTTAGCTAACGAGTTTCTCAGGGCCTATCTCTTTCAGCAGCCTCCACATCTCCCGCCTCCCACCTGAGTCAGCTTTCAACTTCAATGAGCAGCCCTTCCTCACGAGCAGCTGGGCTTGCTGCTTTCCATCGAGTAACCTCCTCCTTGCCGGCCTCCCCCACGGGCAGCTTCCTTCTCAATGAACAGCTTTCTTTCTCTCTTTCCAGCCCCTCACGAGCAACCTGTTTTCTCATGCCTCTCTCACGAGCAGCCCTTTTCTCTTGCACAGTTTTCAGCCCCTTACCTCTAGCGACTCTTCTCATCATTATCCTCTCAACCTCCTTTAGAACTTTGGTTTTCCTTTCCTAACTCCTTCCAACAAAGCTGACGTGATCCCTCCCTCTCCACCTGTAACCTTTCTGAATTTATCTTGTTCTCTTCGTGGCATCCATCCTTCCAGGCATTTTCTTTTAGCTTGATTTTCAGAAGCTATCTAACTGAATTCCTCAGCTTCCATTTTATCCTTGGCTTTCTTTTATAATACTCCTGGAAACTTTCTTTCCCGAGATGCAGCCCATCTGTATGAAATCCCGCAAAGAATCCTCCCTACAAGTCTCCCTTTCGTAAGAATAACCCTTCTGCAGCATCTCTAACAGATGTGCTACTCATATTTATCCCAGGCAATTATCCAGCAAAGTAAACTGCAGATTCTTTCTACTCATGTTCCATCTTCAGAAATTTCAAGATCTACCATAGCTCGATATTCTCCCTCTTAACTTCACAGCGGTTTCTTCTTTCTATTTCTTTTCTTTCAAATGTGTACCATCTCTATTTCAACTTCTGTATCTTTTATCATTTTTCTAATTTAGAGAAGTTTCAGCATCAATGAAAAGCTTTTATTCTTGTATTCTTTTAGCTCACTTTCCTGATCTAGTATTCTACTAGCTTTTATTCCACATCTTAGCAGTCGCATTTGACTAACATTGGCTGATATAAGAAAAGAACAGAATAACTATTGGATGTCGTCATCTCCAAATCCAATCAGTAAAAATCCATCGCTTCCCATCTCTCACTCTTCCTCTTCATAAAACTGAACATAGTCTGCCTCACTCATCCTTTCCTTCCTTCCATACTCCTAGTCTTCCAAGACTAGCGAATTAATATGCAATAGCAAATCTACAGCAAGTCTGTCACATGCTCTAGACGATATTTCTCTTAAAGACACACACGATGAATCCAGTAATTTGCATCTATTAGCAGATATTCTCATAAGAACACAGTTAGATATTAAAAATAGATAAGTGTAGCTACCACGATGATAATGAAAATAGGAATCACAAAATTTCACTAAATTTCAGATTCTCTAATATTTCTCTGCATCTAAATGGGGAGCCTGTGGCAATGTTTGAAATTCCCAGCTACATTCCTAAGTTGAGTAACTAGAGGTACAGAAGAAAAGCTGGTAAAAATGACAGCACTATCCCGTATTTCGAGCACATGAACGAGACCACTTTGTGTCTTGAGATTGCTTGGGCAGTAGGTTCATCTTAGTATAAACCTCTTTAACTCCTTCTGAAACTAAATGGTTCTTGAACCCCATCGCCATCAGCTCAGCACTTTTTAAAGCAGATACCATTAAAGTAGTCTGTAAGTGGATTACTTGCTTCCAGGCATTGGAAACATAAGCCCATTTTGTAGATTTACAAAACTTTCAGATCGATCCATAAATCTAACTTCAGACAGCACACGTCTCATATTCAACATACATTTCTCTATCTCATTTCTCTTCGTCAAGATTATTCTGCAGAGTCACTTCAATATAAATGAATTAATCAAAGTTTCATTAGATACTCAAGTCTCACAGAAAAACTTATAAAAATATTTAAAGAGACAATTGTAATAACTATAATATAAAAACTCTATTTTTCAATCTATTTATATATGGGATATCCTTTTAATCCCATAACCAAATAACTTGTACATAACTAACTCCTTTTCTTATTTATAAAATTTACTCTATCTTGTATTGTAACATATATTTTTAATTTTTATCAAATAAAAACCTTTTTAAATTTATATTTTAAATATAAATTTAAAAGGTTTTCGATAACTGCTTAGCATTTTTCAAAATTTAAATTTATTAGTTACCAGCTCTTAAAAGACTTGAATCGAAAATCAGAAATAATCTTGTTTTGTTTCGTTCCATTTCAGCTACTAATTTCTTTAAAGCATCTTCTTCATATTTTTGGAAGCTAATTCTTCATATTGAGAGTTTATAGAATCTTGGTGTTAGCTCACAGCTTGAAGTCTTCTTGAAATTCTCCTTTGGAGATAGTCCACTGTAAACTTGTTCACTGAGCTAACGCTCATGTCTAGCAGCGTGCAACGCTAGACGCCTTTCTTCATTAACTTGCTTCTTCCTTGAGACGCCAAGCTCCTTGACATCCAGCATCCAAAGAAACATGTAGTCTCCCACTAAGTCAGCTGTGTTTGCTGCACGTGCAGTGCAGAATACCGCTAATACTGCTAATAATAAAAATCATTTGTGGGTACCTCACAAATTAAATTATAATAAATTATCCTACATTGATAATTATACATAAAATTTTATTACAACATATAGTATCTCTTAGAATTATTTTAAATTTCAATTATTTTTCTTGATTTTCTTCTTTAGTTTCATTAGTTTCAAAGAGTAGCTTTTCTCATTAGCTATATCCGCTATTAATTGATTATAAGCTTTGTCCAAATAGATTTCTTTAGCATCATTTAATATGGTTTCTCTTTAGCTTCTTCGAAAGTAGCTTGTCTTTTATCTTCTTTTATCTTTTAGGTAAAGCATATGGATCCTTCTCTGTACTGAAACTAAATTTGCTAAAAATTACATCCTTTTATTTCTCATTAAAAATTTCTTTCAGCTACAGCTGGATGAATATCAGTGTTATAAATATAAAATTATCGTAACATGTGTTGAGATCTGTGTCATCATCTTTAATTTACATTAAAAATTAGCTCACAGTAACTTCTTTTTAATAATTTTTCTGCCTTATCTTGTTCTCTTTATAAAGATAGTATCTAGTTTAACTTTTCGTAGGGAATGTATAAAACTTTCCTTTGTTTTCATCATAGATTTTCTTTTAAAACTTCATCTTCCAATTTCCTTTTAGTTCCTTTCTACAACTTTAGCAGCTTCTCTTTCTAAGAAATATCTTATAAAAAGGTTTCAGTCTGTAAATTGATTTGTTCAATTTCAAAACTAGGAATATTCTGCCTCCTTAGCTTTTTAATAGAATATTATGTAATACTTTTATCGTCTCTCCATAATCCTCCAAATATTATTTTATTAGATTACATACCTATGCTATCATGCCACGATGCCAAGATATTCTATTTATTTATCAGAACTATGGATCATTTTTATACATAATTAGTATATATCAAAATATATAAAATTTCAATTGAATTTACAATAAATCATAAGTAAGCTTTTATGTAGTATTAATTTATATATTTAATTTATTAACACATATAAAATAAATTTTTATTTATACTATAATTCTGGTTTTACATTTGAGTAATAAAGTAGCGTGGTCAATTAATGGAGCTGCTTGGAGAGGTAAAAAGTGGTGGTATTGGCGACAACCATCAATGTAAGTGATTTTATTAAAACACAACTACACAGAGAGAGTATAAAGGAGATGAATCCTTCTTAGCTAGGATACGACTGAAAATACTAAAACTTTGGGATGAGTTTTAAGTGGTATGTTATCGAAAGAGAAAAAGGAATCTATGATGCTGAAACTAAAAATTCCTTCTAAAATCGATGCTATGGAGCTGGACATATAGATAAAGGATTTAGAAAAATAGTTTGGTTTACAAACAGGATGCACCTTTGCAAAGAGGCATGTTTCCCAAATGAATTGGATTAAGAATGTGTTGAAAATTCTTTTAGAGGCTTTTGGATATAAGTTAGATCCTAAACTACTAAAAGGAAATATATGAAAAATATGAGAAAAGCCACAATGCTGGAAGTTTTCTCTGCTTACACACCTGCAATTAAGAAAGCTACCAAAGACATGCAAGGAATCATAACTGGTCTTCCTGATGCTTACTGGAAGAGGAAGAATCATGAGGAGACTACAGAAGAGTTTACAAGGTCTTTGTGGAGTGAGATTAGGACTTATAGCAGAAAGAAAAGAGAGAGTGATGCTTATGATCCTGCTGAAACTGACAGAAGATGTTATCAGAGATAGAGAAGAAATGTTTGAACAATTAGAAGCATTAAAAGCATTAAAGAAAGAATGCTGCAGGACAGAAGTGCGTAGTTTGATGATAGGAAGACCTGTGGAAACTGCTCAAGAAGCTGTTCAATGGACTTATTTTTGGTTACTTAGGAGCTATTGAAAGACCAAATGGAGCTGCAGAAATGAGTTTATAGGAAAAACTGCTGGTTTCTTAGATGGTAGATATAGAAAGAGATTTAAAAGAAGCTGAGAATAACTGAAAGAGATGCACAAGAGTTTATAGATCACTTCATCATGAAACTAAATTGTTAGATTCTTAAGAACTCCCTGAATATGATCAATTATTTCTCTGGAGATCCAGTATGGGTTACTGAATCAATTGGTGGAATGAATAACGAAAGGAAATTCTTGGGTAACTAAAAATGCTTTCAGATACTTAAATACATTATGTCACTTAGACTGCTCCTGGAACCAAACTTAACAATTTTATGGAGTGAAAGATTACCAGAAAAAGCTGGAAAAGATTCTGTTCTAAAGCTTTCCAAATAGATACTTCTTCATACAATATGAAAGCTGATGATATCATGAGACCTCAATTTGGAGAAAGACTATGGAATAGCTTGTGTATCTCCTATGGCTATAGGAAAACAAAATGCAATTCTTCGGAGCAAGAAACTAATTTACCTAAAAAGCATTACTATATGCTATAAACGGTGGTAAGATGAAACAAAGAAAAGAACAAGTTACCACTGGAGAATTTGGATTACTCTGAATACTTAGATTTTGATGAAGTTTTGGGAAAATATGACAAAATGTTAACTTGGTTAGCTTCTACTTATGTAAAGCATTAAATATCATCCATTATATGCGTGATCAAATATTCTTGATGAAGCATTAGAAATGGCTTTACACTCATTAGATATTAAAAGAACTGAAGCATGTGGAATAGCTGGACTTTCAATGAGTTGCTGACTTTACCACTAGCTGCTATTAAATATGGTAAAAGTAAGAGTAATAAGAGATGAAGATGGAGATGCTGTTGATTATGTTGAAGAACAACCATATGTTCCTTTCGGAAATAACGATGATAGAACAGATGAATTAGCAGTTAAAAAGTGCTGAAGAACATTTATGAACAAAATCAAGTCATAAAATGTATAGAGATGCTGAACCTACTCAATCCAGTTCTTATAATAACTTCAAACGTTGTTTGATGGTAAAGAAAAACAGAAATACTCCTGATGGAAGAGAGCAGGAGGCTCACTGGACTAGGAGCAAACCCTATGCATGGAAGAGATACTAGAGGGCAGTTGCTTCTCTAGCTTCAGTTGCAAAAATTACCATTTGAAGATGCTAATGATGGAATTTCTTATACATTCCGCCATAACTCCTGAAACATTAGGAAAAACTGATGATGAAAAGAAAAATAACTTAGTTGGACTTCTTGATGGATACTTTTCAAACAAACAGGTCACCACCTAAATGTTAACGTATTTTGGTAGAGAGTTACTAGAAGATGCTATGGAACATCCTGAAAATTATCCACAACTTACAATAAGAGTTTCTGGATATGCAGTTAACTTCATTAAATTAACAAAAAGAACAACAATTAGATGTTATAAACAGAACTATCAGTAGCAAAATGTAATAAAATAAATAGGGAGAGATTTTCTCCCCTTTATAATAAATGTAGATGATGATATGCAAGTTATATAAATTCATTTGAATCTTTTGGAACTAAAAGATGGAGTATGGAATAAGATTTGTAGTCTTTATGCAAGGTTGTCCTTATAGATGTCTTATATTGTCATAAGCGTAGATACATGGGAGTTAAAGGATAAAAACTATATTTATACTCCAAAGATGAAAATTTTAGCTGAATTAAATAAGGTTAAAGCTTTTTAACAGGAGGAATAACAGCTTCTGGTGGTGAACCACTTATGCAAGCCTCTTTTTATATTAGAGCTTTTTAAATTATGTAAAGAAAATGGAATACATACTGCTCTTGATACCTCTGGTTTTATTTTTAATGATCAAGCAAAAGTTTTGGAATACACAGATTTAGTTTTATTAGATATAAAACATATTGATAAAAGATATGTATAATTACCTCTGTTGACTTAGAGCCTACTCTTAAATTTATTCATCTTCAAGAAATTAATAAACCTGTTTGGTTAAGATATGTTCTTTTACCTGGTTATACTGATGATGTAAAAAGACTTAAATGACTGGGCTAAATATGTTTCACAATTTGATGTAGTTAAGAGTAGATATTCTTCCATTTCATCAAATGGCTATTTACAAAATGGGAGAAAAACTAGAGAATTATAAATTAAAAGATGTTTCTACTCCTACAAAGAACAAATACAGAAAGCTGAGGAAATCTTTTATATGATTTACCTCTTTATAAAAGAAAGAAGCTAGATATTATTCTAGCTTTTTATTATTTTTCACTTTCATTGACATTTCTTTTATTTTTGATGTATCATTACTCAAAATAAGAAATCAATAACCATCAAGAGAAACTGAGGGACTGGCTCTATGACGTTTCAGCAACCGTATCATTAGACGAGGTGCTAATTCCAGATAGATGGAGATTAATAAAAACTTTTAACTAATCTCTATCACTTGCTTATAGTAGAATTTTATTAAAAATTATAGGAGGTAAAAATATGTCTACAGATCTAAAATTTAGAAATAGAAACTCAATTAGTACAATCATGAAGAATTTGAAGAAGGTGAATCAAGAACTCATCCCTTTAGTTCAAAGTACAACTTTTAACTACACTAACCCTGACACATTGGCAGAATTATTTGATTTATTAGGATATTTTTATTCAAGACTTAGTAATCCAACTGTTGCTGCTTTTGAAAAATAAGATGGCTATACTTGAAAAAGGAGTTGGTGCTTGCCTTTAGCTAGGACAAGCTGCTATAACTGCTGCAATATTAACTATTTGTAAAGCAGGAGATCATATAGTTGCAGTATCTACTCTATATGGTGGAACTATCACTCTTTTAACCTCAATCATTATTGTGGTATTGAAACTACTTTTTAAATCCTGAAGCTAGTGAAGAAGAATTTAAAAGCTAGCATTTAGAAAATACAAAAATATTATGGAGAAACATTGAAATCCTGAAATGAACACTGAATTTTGGATAGTTAAAGTTGCAAAAGAAAAGAGATGTTCCAACGATAGTTGACAATACTTTTGGCTAGTCCATATCTATGTAATCCTATTTCTTATGGAGTAAATATAGTTGTTCATTCTGCTACTAAATATATAGATGGACAAGGAAAGTGTTTTAGGTGGGTGGTTGTTGATGGTGGAAACTATAATTGGGATAATGGAAAAATTTCCTATGTTAGTGAACCTGATGTAAGTTATCATAATATGAGTTACTATAAAACATTTTGGGGAATCTTGCATATATCCTAAAAGCAAACAAATATTCTAAGAGATATACAGGAGCTGCTTTTAAGTCCATTTAATGCTTTTTATTCTATTAAGAGGTTTTAGAAACTCTACATTTCTATAGAATGGAAAGAGACATAGTAGAAATGTGCTCTAGCATTGGCTACTGCCTTGAGAAAAATCCAAATATTACTTGGGTAAAATATTCTAAAACTACTAGCCATTATTCTTATAAAAATGCTGAAAAATATTTAACAAAAAGGTGGTAGTGGAGTAATTTTGAGTTGGTGTTAAAGGCGGTAGAGAAGGAGCAGAAAATTTTCTATTAAAGGGCTTGAATGGATAAGAGCTGTTGTTCATGTTGAGAGTCGAGAACTTGCAGTATTACATCCTGCAAGCACTACTCATAGACAATTAAGTGAAGAAGATTTAATTAAATGTGGTGTATTACCAGAAGCAGTAAGAATCAATGTTGGTATCGAAAATATAAATGATATAATAGCTGATATTGAACAAGCATTAGCAAAAATATAAAAATAAAAATAAAAGCTTACTTGATAAAAGGATAATTTAAAGTAAAAATAAGTGAGTTACGAATGTAGATTTTAGGTAAAAATTAAAAGCAAGTGAGCCGAGCAAAAAGCATGAGTGTTTGAGCAAAGCGAGTTTCATGTTTCTGCAGCGAAACGTTAATTTTTATCGTTAAGAAAATCTACTCAGTAACAAACTATTTTTACTTTTGATTAATTTCATATAAGAATTATAACCAAAGAATAAATATATATCAATTTTGATTTTCATATTCTAGTGGATAGATAACTAAATTTAGAGATCTATAAGATAAATTAAAAATTATATGAAATTTTAATGATAGGTTTTAATAAAAATGATAAATAGAAATTTTTTCTAAAAATAAAGCTATGTAGTTAATTGATATATAGAAACTTGCTAAAGGTAAAAGTATCAAATTTGATATTAAAGATAAAAATTGTATTGTACTACAGAGTAATAAACTGTTATGGGTATTAAAAATATTTGAATAGTAGTAGTAAATAAAAAAGTAATCTAAAACTTTTATTTTTATAGTTTATTTTTCTAACATAAGGAAAAATATATATAATGGCTATCATGGCTCCATAAGATAGCTGAAAAGAAAGGAGAGAATACGACTGTAGGCTTAATTAAAATGGATAAATAAGCACTTATAATAAGGCTTTTTAGCTAAATCTATCTTCTCATAGACTAATTTCCTAGCAAATATACCAGCCATTATATAAGCTCTTGTAAATGATGGACTTTCTTTATTGAAAAGCAATATAGACTAAGTAAAGTATAGATGACACTTCAAGTACAATTTTATTCTTTATTATTCTTCTTAAGATAAAATAAAAAATAGCTATGACCAAGCTCTATATGTAAGCCTGACATAGCAAAGACATGTGATAAACCTATATATCTTATCTCTTTCTTGTAAACTCTTTTTAATCCTGCTATTATCGCTCAACAATATAGCCCTATTCAGATGTTTCATATAAATATCCTTCTTCAGCCCTATTAAATAGAACTTGAAGATAATTTTCTAAAAATTATTCTCTATCTTTTTCAGATTTTAATATCTTCAAGCTCAATAAAATAAATATCTTTATATTCTTTAATAGATTTCACTATACCCTTTTATATTTTCCATCTTCCTTATAATCTAGTTTTTCCATATATATTTTTCAAAAGGATATTTATTATTAATTTTAGATCCTTAACTTTTACTATCAACTAAATTAAACTCATTCTATATACTTCTTTTGAAAAATCTGTTATCCTAAAGCCTGTTGCAATTCTTGCACATTAAAATTATTACTAAAAATGCCAGTAAGAATAATTTTTCATAAGAAATCACCTTTTATTTTGTTCTTTGATTTTTAATTTCATCCTAGACCTAAACTTTTTCTAATAACTTCTTCAGAATATTTTCTATTAACTTTTTAACTTCTTCTTTCTTTAGTTCCTCTGTTTTTACTTCTTCCTGTTTAACTTCCTCTTGTTTTATATCTTCTTTTAGATTTTTCTAATATTTCTGTATTTTTAGAATCCTCAATTTCTGTATTTGTAACTATAGCCCTCAGGTTTTCTTTCGTAGTATTACTATCTTCAACTACATCCCTCATAACTGCAAAATAATCTACAAATTTTTCTGATTTTCTAAAACTCAAATGTTGTTTGTATTCAGCTTCTAGTAACATCCAACATTATTGAAATATTTTTGATCAGGATTTTCAACTGTTGGAGTACTTGCACTTGGTGTGTTTTAAAAGCAGTAGGAATTGTTGTTACTACTTTAGTTGTTTCTCTAGGTTTTTCAAGCTCAACAATATTTTTGAGCTTTCCTTCAAAAACAGGTGCTAATTTGTTTAAATAGTAACTTTCTTCAATATATTCTTCATCATTTCCATAGATGAATAAAACTCTTCCATGTTTGATATAGTTAACTATTTCTTTTAGTTAGAGCAGCAGGTAAAACTGGGCAACCCTAAACTTCTTCCTGCAAAACCATACTTTTTAATATATTCATCATTAACTACTCCACCATGAATAACTATTGCTCTTGACTCTGCGATTTGCATTTATATTTTCTTCCAAACCTTTTTAATCTTAAAGAATAAACCATAAGCCCCATTATATTCTCCTAAAGTCAAAAAGAAACCTAATGAACTTTGATAAGAGTTCGGATCATCTGAAAACTCTAAAGGAATTTCTAAACCAGAATTTTTAGAATGAGCAACACGAGTGGAATAAACTAATTTTTCTTATTCAAATCCAAGACATAAAATCTTTCTTTCGTTTTGAAGGTTTTTGTATAGTCTACTATAACCAAAACTCCTGGATTTTTATTAGGTATTTGGACATATCCTAAATAAGCTTTTTGGAATATAGAATAGTCTATTTTTCCTTTTTATATTTAAGCTATCATAAACAGATTTTACATCTAAAATTACTTTTTGAGGTTTAATATCTGTTTCTGTAGTACTGTAGTATTTTGATTTATACTTTCAAATTTGTCCTTCAGAAAAACTAAGACTTGATATAATTAGCAAGCTAAGAAATATTAATGTTTTTCAGATTTTTCCTCCACATCTTTTGTGATAATTGCTTTATCACTTTTTGGTTTTTCTTGAACTTTTTCAGCAAATTCTTCTTCTAAAAAGTTATAGAAATTTTTGAATTATCTGAACTATTCGTATCTAGATAAATTCTATACAATATTTTATTAGCTTCCATAGTTGGTGGAAAAACGATAACATATCTCAGAATTTTTAGCAAAAAGCTAATGAGTTTCTTGGAATAAATACTAATCAACCTCATATAAATCTACGCTTTGAAGTGAACTAATGGCATCATCTTTTATATTCAATTTTTAGATATTTCAGAAAAATTATCTAATTTTTGCTAAGATATCTAGACCTGTCTTTCCAATATTTGTTTTTATAATTAGGTATAGCAATAGTAGAATGAACAACCTGAGAAATATTTTTCAATTCTTCTACGTCCTATTACAACTAATTCATCTTTTAAATAAATCTTTTGATTTAAAGTCTTTTTAAGTTTTTAACATTTTCTTTTCATTAGTTATTATAATATCATAATCAGACATATTCTTTAGATCATTTTATTTTACTTGAACTTTATTTTCATTTCTTTCAAATTTTTAGCTAAATTTCCCAATAAAATACTCTATTTCTTTATCTGTATGAGACATTTATAACTTCTCTGAAGACCTTTGACAAGATCTTATAAGAGATCCCAAATAATATAATAGCTAATATCAATAAAATCCATCTCATACTTTCTCCTGTATTAAACTGTTTGTTCTCCACAAATTGAAGTTGAAAAAGCTTCCTTAATTTCTTTTAAATTCAATTTTCCAAGTAACACATCATCTTAGTTAATCCCGCCTCTGAAGTTATATCGCTTCCATTTATACATACCTAATTTTTGAAAGTTTATCTGTTGATTCATAAAGAGGCATTCTTACACTACCAGATATACATTGTGTATATATCTAAAATAGGAATTCCTTTTTCAACTATAGTTTTTAATGTATTTATAAAAATCTTCACTTGTTGGAGTATTACCACTACCATAAGTTTTTAATATCAATGCCTTTATATTTTTATTACTTTCAATAAAGCTTGATATATAATTTAGGATTTAATCCCGGAAATAGTTCTAATAGAAGCACATGGCATCAATATCAACATAAAATTTTTCTGTAGGAAGTTTTAAAATTCTATCTTTTTATAACTTTTATTTCAGTAGCAATTTTCAGCTAAAGGTTGATAGTTTGGTGACGAAAATCCGTAGTAGTTATTACTATCCGTACTTCTATTTGCTCTCATTAAACTATCTCTAAAACAGATAGTTACTCTGGAATAAGTGGAATATCAAATAGTTTATGTCCCTGCAATATAGATAGAATTTATTAAATTTTGTAAACCATCACTTCTAGAGTTTACCATTGGAGCTTGAGCGACCAGTTAGAACAACAGGTTTAGCTAAATTTTTCAACAAAAATGATAACATAGAACCTGTATAGGCCAGTAGTGTCAGTTCCATGTAAAATAACAAAAACCTAGATATTTATCATAATTTTCTTCAATAACTCTCTGCAAGTTTTATCCAAAAGTCCGTAGTTACATCAGATGAATCTATTAATCTTTTCAAATTGATAATAATCTATTGGAAATTTTTCTAATACAGAATAACCCTTTAGTTATTTCAGCCCAATTATATGCTGGTCTTAAAGGTTTCTCTACCATTCCTATAGTTCCACCTGTATTAATTATTAAAACTTTATTTTTCCATTTTTCCTCATTCTTTTCTTAATAGAGTTCTTATTATCTTCTAAAAATTTTTATAAGAACCTTAGCCATTTTTTCAGTAAAAAGGAGAATGTCCAACACTCTCAACTATAACAAATTCACGAATTATTTAATTTTTCAGATAATCTATAAAGCTGGAAGAAACTCTAGTATTAAAATCTAAACGTCCATGAGCTATTTGAGATTGGAATATCTTTATTTTATCAACTCTATTCAAAAATATAGTCTCTATCTTTCCAAAAACATTTTATTATAGAAATAATGTGTCTTCTATAAGAGCAAGAGAAATTTCAAAATTTTTGAATATCTCTTCTAAAGACCAAGTGTGTTCAGATTCCATTGTTCTTAATTCAAAACGACTCCAAATTTTAATTGCTTCATTTCAAGTTTAATATCATCGGAGAAAAATCTTTTTGTGATAAGCTTTAAGTAAATCATCTTGTTCTTCTTTAGGAATAAAATCTTTAAAGACTTTAAATTCAGCAGGATGGATCTCTGAAATTCCTTCTTGAAAATACCATTTTACATCATTTTCATTAGCTAAAGAATATTCCCTGTAACACCATTCTTTTTACTCTTTCAGGATGATGTATAGCATAAGTCAAAGCCTCAAAAGTCGAACTCATAGCTTCCAGCAACATATTGGTCTATCAATGCCTATGTAATCTTATCTTTTCCATGTCTTCTACAGAATAAAAATATTATTTTCTTTTTAACTCAACAAAGGTAAACTTCTACCACAACCTCTTTTGATCAAATAAAAATTATGTATGATAGTATTCAGGATCAAAGAATCTTCTTGCTTTTTCCACAGCCTGCTCCTGGATTCATCCATGTAAAAATTATAGGTTCTCCATTAGGATTTCCACATTCTTCTACATAGATACTATGAATATCACTTACTTGTAACATATAGGATTTAAAAGGCTCTATTGCTGGATAGAAATCATAATTTTCCATTTTTATTCCTTTTCTATTTTGAAAAATCTAAAGCTAAGTTAATAAGCTTAGTTTAATTTTTGACTATAATCAATTCATTTACAATTTCAGGGTTTTGCTTTTTCCTTAGATAGTTTCATAACTTGACCAACTATACCTTTTAGAACTCTTGGTTTTCTACCTTCGTCTGCAGCCTTATAGTCTTCTATCATTTTTGATTATTAGCAAGAACTTCTTCTACCATTTTCAATTTCACTACTATCACGATACTTGAAACCATTCCTTTTTCTTTTTACAATAACTTCAGGATCTCTATTGTCAGTTAAAGCAATTTCAAAAAGTTCTTTTGCTATTTTAGATGAGATAATATTTTTTTATCTATTAAAGTAATTATCTTAGCAAGATTTTCACTGCTAATAGTAAATTTTCTATATCAATATTTTGATGTTTTAAAACTCTTAAAACTTCTGTCATATATCCAGTTAGAACTTAATTTAGGATTATTTGAAACTTTTGCAACTTCTTCAAAAATAATCTGAAAGTTCCATTTCTTCTGTTAAGATAAGAGCATCTTTTTCATCTATTGAATAAGCATTTTGAATCTTTTCAACTTTTTGCAAGTCTTGTTTTCTGGCATATCTTTTTAATTTCTTCAATTTCTTCATCAGTTACAGAAGTTTTAATAAATCAGGTTCATTAAAATATCTATAGTCCATAGCTTCTTCTTTTGATCTCATAACTCTAGTAATTTGGTTTTCTTCATCCCAAAGTCTTGTTTCTTGATCAACTTTTCCTGCCATTTTCTATAAGTTCTATTTGTCTCAGCTATTTTGTAGTTCTATTGCTCTAGCAACAGCTTTAAATGAGTTTTAGGTTTTTAACTTCAACTCTTGTCCCAAAAACTTTTAGAACCTTTTTCCATAACAGAGATGTTAGCATCACATCTAAGTGAACCTGTTTTCCATAGAAACATCACTAACTTTAGTATATTTTATAATATTTTTAAAGTATTTAGATGCTCGTAAGCTTCTTCTGAGTTTCTCATATCAGGCTCAGAGATAATTTCTATCAAAGGATAGAAGCTCTGTTAAAGTTAAGATATGATTCATTTTTCCGTGTATAGCCTTAGCTGTATCTTCTTCTATTTGAACCTTTGTTATCCCTATTTTGACTTCTCTACCTGAATTTAATTTCAATTCTATATATCCTTTTTCAGCATAAGATTTTTCAAATTGTGTGATTTGATAATTCTTAGGTGCATCTGGATAGAAGTAATTTTTCTATCAAAAAGCACTTTCATTATTTATTTGACAATTAAGAGCAAGTGCTGCTTTAACTGCATAATCTACAACTTTCTTATTTAATTTAGGAAGTCTCCAGGATGTCCTAAAACAAATTGGACAAACATGAGTATTTATACCGAGTCTCATCATGAGTCTGATTTACAACCACACCATACTTTAGTACCTGTTTTAATTGTAAGTGAACTTCCAGTCCTATTACTGACTCCCATTCTTTTATCATAATCTATTCTCCTTATTAATCCAATTTAGGTAAATTTAATCTTCCTATTTTATTTTCAAGTGCCGAAGAAACCTTAATCAATGTTCCTTCATCAAAAAGGTCTTCCCATAAATTGTACTCCAACTGGTAAATTATCTAAAAGTCCTCCTGGTAATGATATTGCGGGTATTCCTGCTAAGTTTGCCGATATAGTAACATATACTTCTAAATATAATTCTATTGGAGTTTTTACATCAGATAATTTAGAAAGCTACACTAGGAGCAACTGGTGTTAAAAATAACATCTACCTTTGCTAAAACATTTTCAAAATCTTGTTTATTAGATTTCTTACTTTTTGAGCTTTTTAAAGTAAGCATCAAAGAAACCTGCACTCTAAAAGCATAAGTTCCCATCATTATTCTTCTTTTTACTTCAGCTCCAAAACCTTCAGTTCTTGTTTTTAACATATGGACTTTTCTAAATCCGTATAACCTTTTGCTCTATATCCATATCTAATTCCATCAAATCTAGCAAGGTTTGAACTTGCTTCTGCTGGAGCAAGTACATAACAAGTTGGAACAGCATATTTTGTATGAGGTAATGAAAACTTCAACAATCTCTGCTCCTAACTCTTTTAATGCATTGACAGAATTATCAACTATTTTTAATTTCTGGGTTTAATCCTCTATAAAGTATTCTTTAGGTAATCCAACTTTTAAACCCTTTTAATATCTTTATTTAAAAATTCTGTGTAATCAGGAACTCATATTTTTACTAACTGTTGCATCATAGTCATCAGCTCCTGCTATAACATTCATACAGATAGCTACATCTTCAACAGTTTTTGCAAGTGTCTCCTATTTGATCAAGAGATGAAAGCAAAAAGCCATAAGTCCATATCTTGAAACTCTACCATAAGTTGGTTTTAAACCTACAACTCCACAAAAATGAAGCAGGTTGTCTAACACTTCCACCTGTATCAGAACCTAGAGATATAGGAACTCTTGAGCTGCTACCGAAGCAGCTGCTCCTCCACTACTTCCTCCAGGAACTCCTATCTAGATCCCAAGGATTAGTTGTCTTATGATGATAAGAAGTTTTAGTAGTTGATCCCATAGCAAGTCATCCATATTAGTTACCTCAAGGATAATTGCATCTTCTTCTTTTAATAACTACTGTTGCATCATAGATACCAACATTAGTTTTCCAAAAATTTTCAGAACAAGAAGTTGATTTTTGTCCTTCCATTAGGATATTATCTTTTATTGCAAGAGGAATCCCTGCAAGTTTACCTAATTTTCTCTCCATTTTTCTCTTTTTCATCAAGTTTTTGCTTCTTCTAAAGCTAGCTCTTTTCTCAACGAAACAAAGCTTTTTACTTTATCTTCATATTTTCTATTCTTTCGTAAAAATGAGTTTACTATTTCTTCTGCTGAAATTTTCACCTGATAAAAATTTATCTCTCAATTCCTTAGCAGTTAATTCATAAACAAACATATCTCCTCCTACTCCCCAACAACTTTAGGAACTACAATTGCACTTTTCAGTCACTTTTCAGGTGCATTTATATAGTACTTTTTCTATTTCTATTGATGCTTTTCTTCTTTTTCTCTAGTATTTACAACGTCATTTTATATGAACCAAAGGTTGAACTCTGATGTGTCAAACCTCGTTTAGCATATATCAATATACTTTAAAAATATCATTTAACTCTACCTGAAACTTTTCATTTCTGCTTCTTCAAATGATAATTTTGATAATTTTTGCACCTTTTTAAAACTTCTTCCTTTGTCAGTGACATATCTTCCTCCTAAACTGAATACAAATATTCTATTTCTTCTTTAGTTAATTCTCTATACTTACCTTCTTTTAAAATCTCCTAAGAAAAGTTCACCTATCTCTCTCCTTAACATTAGAACTTTATATCCAAAATTTTTCTATCATTCTTCTAATCTGTCTATTTCTCCCTTCTCTTATAGAAATATACATAGAAGTTTTATTTTTATCATATTTTATTCCAGATATTTTTAGCAGGTAATGTTTTTCCATCTTCTAGCAAAACACCTTTTTAATTCTTCTATCTCTTCTTTTTACTTCACCAAAGACTTTTAGATAATATTTCTTATATATTTCAGACTTAGGATGTACAAGTCTATTAAATAACTCTCCATCATTTGTAAGTAAAATTAGACCACTTGTCATATAATCAGAAGCTCTATCAATAGGAAAAATTCTTTTATCTGTTTTATTAAATCTACCACTGTTTTTCTACCTCTATCATCAGATGAAGCAGATAAAAACTTCCAAAGGTTTATTTAACATAAAATATACCTTCTCTTCAATTCTTTTTGTTTCTATATTATCCATATAGATTTCATCATCTTCAGTAACATCTATACCAGTACTGTACATAACTCCATTTACTAATTCTACCTTCTTCTATATATTTATCAATAGCTCTTCTTGATATATTCAAGTGAAGATAAAAATTTATTAATTCTCATCAGTACTTATATTCTCCATATTCTTAATTTTTATCTTTAAACAAATCATAATCTGGTAACTCTCTTATATCCCTAATACCTAGATAAGATAAAAATTTATCAGTTACCTCATATAAATTAGCCTTTCTACCACTTTTCCTGTCTACCACAATTTCTGCAAATTTTCTTTCTTCTAAGTTCGAAATAATCTCTATCAACAGAAACTCCTCTAATACTTTCTATTTCTGATTTTGTAATAGGCTGTTTATATGCAATTATTGATAAAGTTTCTATTGAAGCTGAAGATAACTTTTGGGTTTAGTCTCCTGTTCAAAATAAGAATTTATAACCCTCACCGTATATAGGATTAGTTGCTAAATAGAAGCAAAGGTCAGCATCAACTTCTATGTTGATACCACTATCCTTTCTATCATCTTTTAATTCTATAATTATTTTTAACATATCTTCAACAGAAATCTTAAAAATCTAGCTAAATCCTTTATTTTATTTTCATCTCCACCTAAAAATATTATTGCCTCAACTTGATTTTTGATACTCATTCTCAATAGCCTCATATTAGTATTCTGTTTCAGTTGAAACTAGGAACTCTATTATATGTAGAGAAATCATTTAATAATACTCCCATACCGTTTATAACAGCATTTAAAGGATCTTCAGCAACTGTAACTTTTAAGTTAAGTCCTGATGATATTTTCTTATCTATTCTCTCAAGTAATGCTCCACCACCACTTATATATATATACCTTTTTCTTTATATCTGCTGCTAATTCAGGAGGAGTTTTTTCAAAAATAACTCTTATTTCTTCTATAATTTCTTGAACTAAAGCAGATAAAGTTTCAACAAGCTCTGATGAAGTTAATGTGATATCTTTTGGCAAACCATTTTAAAACATATTTACCACTTACATCAATTTGTAATTCTTCTGCTTCAGGATCAACAGTACCTATTTTTATTTTTAATATCTTCTGCAGATTTTTCTCCTATTAATAAATTATGTTTTTGTCTAACATACATCAACAATAGCCATATCAAATCTATCTCCAGCCACTCTGAAAGATGATGCAACTCCACCTAAAGATACTACAGCTAGTTCTAGATGTTCCTCCACCAATATCAACTATCATACTTCCTTCCAGGTTCAAATATGTTTATTCCAATTCCTATTGCAGTAGCCATGGGCTCTCTCAATTAAATAAGCTTCTTGCTCCTGCTTCTCTATAGTAACTTCTATAACTGCTCTCAACTTGAGTTATTCCTGCAGGAACGCAGATAATAACTCTTGGTTTTATTAAAAATTGTTCCAGATTTTTATTCTTTATAAAAACATCTTAACATTTTTCTGTAACTTCGTAATCTGCAATAACTCCATTTCTTAAAGTGTCTTATTGTTTCATAAATATTTTGGTGTTCTTCCTATCATGTGTTTGGCTTTTTCACCAACTTCAAAAAGTTCCTTTGTTTTTGAAGAAATAGTCACAACTGAAGGCTCTCTTAAAAATTATGCCTTTATTTTTCATATAGATTAGTGTGATTTGAAGTTCCTAAATCAATACGCCAAATCATCTGAAAATATTCTAAAATATTACCTATAAATTTTTCATTTTTACACCTCTTCATTATATTCTATCTATTTGACTTATATTATAACCATTTTTCTTAGATTTTTATTTTGAAATAGGAAAACCCATTATTGCAAAAATAATCCCTTCAATTTTCTCAACCAGTACTCTTCCTTTCCTTGTATTCCATAAGCTCCAGCTTTATCAAAAAGTTCTGAAGTATCTAAATACCAATTTATTGTTTCATCATCTAAATCAAAAATTTGACTTTACTAATTACTACATCTTTTATAATTATATGAAATATTTTAAAACATAGGCTGTTATAACCTTGTGTGTTTACCTGATAAAATCTTCAAAAAGCTTTCTGCCTCTTCTCTACTTTTTAGGTTTTCCAAAATTCTACCTTCTAGTTCAACAACAGTATCTGCTGCTGCAAGACAAATTCACTGACATTTTCTTTTTGCTATTTTATCTAATCTCAGCAATATCCAGTATCATTTCACTTATTTCTTCTTTATCGCTTATTTCTTCTATGTCAGAAGTTAAGACTTTAAAATTAAAACCCATATCTCTTAAAAATTTCTTGCCTTCTTTTAGAATTAGATGCTAATATCATTCTTCATCCTCTATTGTTACAGTCCTTCTAAAACTATCCCTTTCTTATCTATTTTCTTTTTATTTTAGCTTCATTTCTCAATCTTTTGCTTTTTATTCTTTTTGGGGAGAACTAGTTTTTCTTTCAGATTTTTACTGTACTTAATTTTTCACCTTTTTCCAAGTTTTTCTTGTATTTCAAACTGTTCCATAAGACCTGAATTCATTCCAGCTCTTTTTCTTTCTACTTTTTCTCCTTAGCTCTATTTATACTTCTTATAAGAATTTCAAAACCATCAATAGAAATAAAAAGAATGCAAGTCCATATAAAACCATAATAAAAAATAATGGAATGGAATTTGCTTTAAATCTCAATGATAGATTTATAAATTCATATAACATAGTGGTAAACATCCTATTTTATACTCAAATAAAGACTTATTTATTAAGTTTCTTATAAAGTCAGCATTTATTTCAAAACCTGGAGCTGTTCCAATGTTAATTCCTAAATTTGCTAATATAAATATATATGCTATGATAAAAAGAGTATATATATATGGTACAATCTTAATTCCCATCTTTTTCTATTTTCTAGCATAAAAACAAAAACCATATAAAACAAAAGAAAAGAAGAGTTGGTATTAACATTAATCCCATATAATTATATAAACTCGTCATATTCCCTTTTATATAGAGGAACATCACCGAAAAATCCCACTATTAAATAAAGTAAGAATAAAATAAAAATAAACATATTTCTATTCTTTTTTCAAAACTTCACCTCTTCAAAAATTAATTAAACTATTTAAATAACGCTTTTTATATTACCATATATATTTCAAGTTTTCAATCTATTTCTCATATATAAATTGTTTTTATATCAATAATATTTAGAATGTAAAAGACTGTTACATATTCTAACAGCTCTCTATAGATAATATTATTGTTTTTGAATATTTGTGCTAAACACCATAAAATAAATCTAGCTATTTAGCATAGCGAACGCTCTATGAACTCATCACTAGAATCTTTATCTATAGCAATAAGAGTTGACAATCCATGAGCAAAGACCCAACAAGTATGAAGCTAATTCTTCTTGCTTATCTTTATCGAATTGATATAATTCTTTTCATCTGTTTTTAACTCTTCACGAATTACATTCAAAAATTCATCAATTAAAGGACTCTTAACAGTATGTCTTGAAAATATTTGTAAAAGTTGTTTTTCTTCACGGGCAAAAACACAGAAATTCCATACCTATATCAAATAATATTCCAGTTCTTTCTTTTTAATAGATACTCAATAAATAATTTTTAGTTCTAGCAACTAACTCTGCTTTTAGTACTTCCATAGAACCAATTGGTTTATATATAGGAGCTGGAGATGAATCTAAAAGCTTTTGCTACATTTCTAGCACTTATAGCATCATAACCTTCTTCTTTAAATAATCTAAAGGCTGTATCTAAAAATTACTTCTTTTGAAAATAAAACTTTTTGGCATAGTTGACTCCCATAATAATTAAAATTTCTTAGTTACAGACAATCCAAATGCAGTTATCTCCTTATGATATTTTTGATTATCATTAACTTTATATTTTTCTTTCAAAGTTTCCATCTTCTTTATCATAAATAAAATGTGCTACTGAACCTGTAATTGATAAAGTATCATCATATTTATATCTAAGACCTGCACCTAAAAGTAACAGAATTTAAAGCATATTCAGTGTCATTGAAGGAAGAGTTTTTAGCACCTGTTCTAGCATAGTTTACGCTTCCTATTACAGTAAATTTATCATTTAATTTATATTCATTTCCTAATGCAATTTCCCAACCATTTTTATAATCTCTACCATGTTCATGTCCACCAAAAGTTGTTACTCTATCCATTTTAACATGACGATTAAAATAATAATTAGCAGATGTTGAAACCAAATAATTATCTGTTACCTTGTATGAAGCACTCTACTGATAGTATATAGCTGGTAAATCTCTTCTTATTTTTAGAATTTATAGCTATATTGTGGATAGAAAGTAGATAAACCTATATTAGAACCTATTATATCTGCTGTTTGTAATTGATTTTCAGAACCTTTTGTCTTTGAAATTCATTTTATTCTTGAATCATATCTTGCAGCTAAATTTAATTTATCATTTTGACTTTATAGTTTACACCTATTTGGAATCCATAACCCTCAAAGCTTCTCTCTTAGAATCTAAGTCTCCACTTAAACCATTTTGTTGTAAAGCATTCATTTTAGTTTGAAGTGAAGTTAATGCTTGAGTAGTTTTTGTTGCTTTATAGCTGCAATTTGAGCTGCAGAAAGCCCTGAACCTTGAGTTGCTGCATCTACAGCTTTACTAACTTCTTGTGCAACTTGTCTAGCTTTAGCTTGTTTATATGCTGTAGTTGGATTAGTTCCTATATTCAATGTACCGCTTAAGTTTCTTGAACCATGTACTATTCTACCTGCTACTGAAATTGATAATTGATCATTTTATTGTAAAAAGCTCTACCTAAAGTTGCTTGTTCATATAAATTTTCCTGTTAAAGTTGAACCTTTTATCATAAACTCCTAAAGGTTTAAATTGATCTAAATCTGATAAAAACATCTATTCCTGACACACCACTCATATTCTAATTTTCTCCCCACCTGCAAGTCCACCAAATGTAAAGAAAATAGCTCCATTATCATCAACTGGAAGTCAATGATACATTTGGAATTAATTGATTTAAAATGGCTTTATGCTCTTTTTCCTTTATATGACATTTTTCATGACCATTTTGCAGTGTAAACCAAGATGTATATATTTTCCTTTTATCTAATCTTGAAAAGTCCTGCTGGATTGTAATAAGGTGACACTTCATCTATCATACCTGTTTATGCTTGATTTGATAAATAATCTGGACTATAGGTTTGAATATGATCTATTGATGCTCCATATAATCCACTTGATAATATTCAATTAAAAACAATAACTTTTTCATTTTTCCCTCCATATCTATTTGAAAAAGTATTTAAAAATAGCATCCATTAATAATATAACAGATGTATTGTCAAATAAATATTAGATAATTAAAGTTGTATACTAAAAATTGCATAATATAAAAACGAAAGGTGAATTTTATGTATAAATTATTTTTATCAATTTTTAATAGTTAGTTTCTCTCTTTTTCGCTTTAGAGAGCAATGAAATAAAAGAAGTTATTCCTATACATAATGAAAAATATAGCAACTGAAGAGAGATTTTAGTTGAAGAAGTGGTCTCAAAATAAAGAAGAAGATAAAAACTTTATTAGAAAAAACCTCAAAAATAACTATAATTCAGAAGAATTAAAAGCTAGTAATGTAATAAGTACTAATAAGGATTTAAAAGAAAATAAAAAGAAGAATATGCTAGTGATTACAAGTCTGAAGAAATTTCTGATAAAACTAGTAGAGTAACAGCCTTAGGCTCTGCTATAGGAGCTGTTGATTTAGGAAAAATTGAAGAAAGAAAAATTTAGAATAGGAGCAGGTGTAGGAAGTTCTAACAATACTCAAGCTGTTGCTGTAGGAGTTGGTTATGCTCCAACTGATAGATTTAGAGTTAATACAAAAATTTTCTACTTCATCTACTTCAAAAAGAGCTTCCTGCAATTTCTATTGGAGCTTCTGTTGATCTAGACTGGTAAAATAAAAATTGAGGCTGTTGCAAAATAATATATAATGAGCTGCACCCAAAATCTTGGACACAAGATTGAGGTGCAGTAGTGAGTAAATTAACAAGAGAAAATAAAAATTGAAATATTTGAAAAGAAGAAAAATGGGGAAACTATTCCTTTCTTTAGCTAAAGCTTTTGATGTTCAGGAATCTAATATTAAATATTTAATTGCTTTAATTGAAAAACATGGATATGATATTTTTAAGAAAAAGATAAAAATAGAGCTTATTCTAAAAGATTTTAAACTACAAATAATTAATAGAATTTTAATTAATCATGAGTCTGTTAATTTTGTTGCTCTTGATATTGGTTTAGTATCTCCTGGTATTTTTACATATTGGCTTTCAAAAATTTATGGGTATAATGTTGTAAAAAGAAAAAGGAAGGAAACCTAAATCTATGACTAAACTTAAGAAAAATGATAAGACATTATCTGAAAAAGAGAAAATTAAACAATTAGAAGAAGAAAAATTTGTATCTTAAGGCTGAGAATGAATATTTAAAAATTGAGGCTCTAGTTCAAGAAAGGGAGCTAAAAAGAAAAGAAAAAGTAAGAGTAATAGCCGAACTTGGGAGCTAAATATCCTTTCAAAATGCTATTAAAGATTGCTGGAATATCAAGATCAGTATATTATTACTATATTGATAAAAAGATATTGATGAGAAGAATAAAGATATCATTGAAAAATCAAAAGAAATTTACTACGTGAATAAAGGAAGGTATGGTTATCGCAGGGTAACATTGGAATTAAAAATCAAGGTTTTAATATTAATCATAAAAAGTTCAAAAGACTTATGAAAAAGTTTAATTTACAAAAGTATTATCCGTAGAAAAATATTCTTCATACAAAGGTCGCATAGGAAAGATAGCGGATAACCATATTAAAAGAAATTTTGAAGCAACAGCTCCAAATCAAAAAATGGTTTACAGATGTAACAGAATTTAATTTAAGAGGAGAAAAGTTATACTTATCTCCAATATTAGATGCTTATGGAAGATATATAGTTTCATATGATATTTCGCGCAGTGCTAACTTGGAGCAGATAAATCATATGTTAAATTTAGCATTTAAAGAAAATGAAAGTTATGAAAAATTTGATATTTCATAGTGACCAAGGATGGCAGTATCAACATTCTTCATATCAAGAAAGATTGAAAAAGAAAAAAGATAACTCAAAAGCATGTCAAGAAAAGGAAATAGTTTAGATAATGGATTAATGGAAAGTTTCTTTGGGTTGTTAAAAACAGAAATGTTTTATGAACAAGAAGAAAAAGTACAAGACATTAGAAGAATTGAAAGAAGCAATAGAAGATTATATATATTATTACAACAACAAAAGAATAAAGGAAAAATTAAAAAGGATTAACTCCTGCTTCTTACGAAGTCAATCCTTATTAGTAAAGTTAAATTAATTTGTCCAACTTTTTTGGGGTCAGTACACAACAGCCTCTTTTTATTATTTTATAGTTTCAACTAACTTAGCAATATCATCTGCATTTAGTAAAGCCTCATCTACATTTTATAGAGTAAGAATAAGTTCCATCTGTCCAACTAGCTACAGATATGTTACCATCATTACCTTTTTCAGTAACTTCTAATTCTCCAACTTTAACTACATTTTCTTCTTTGTATTCATTGTAGTCTCCACTTATATCATCAGTTCCAACTGCTTTTCTAATACGAAGTCCTTCATGAGTTTTTTCTGCATCAAAGTAAATTACTTCTATCATATCATCTGCTATAGCTTGAATAACAATCGATTTGTAATCTGCATATTCTGTAGGAGCTTCTAAAGAAAAACCTGCTATTTTAGCTGCTTCATCTAAAGTATCCACTATTTCAAATGGATTAGGTACTCCATAGTCTTGTGCTTGAGTAGTACTTGCTTCTGTTACTTCCTCTGTTACTTCTTCTTTTTTTCCACAAGCGACAACAACTAAACATAATAATAACATTAACAATATTTTTCATATAATTACCTCTTACTTATCAAACTTAATTGCAGCTTCATCAACTACATAATCATAGAAGTCATCAAGTGATTTTGAAAATTGATCTTTAGATCCAAATCTTCTGATAATAACTTCTTTATTTTCTACTTCATTTTTCCAATTATTAATTGCATAGGAATTTTATATCTTCCATTTTGCTTCCCTTATCTTGTATCCAATAGTTTCATTTCTATCATCAAGTTCTGCTCTAATTCCTAATTCTTGTAGCTTATCCATAATTTCTTTTTGCATAAAGGGATACATTCATCATTAAGAGTTAGTACTTTAACTTGAACTGGTGCAAGCCACATAGGAAAGCTCCTGCATAGTGTTCTATTAATATTCCTATAAATCTTTCTATTGATCCATAGATAACTCTATGAAGCATTACTGGTCTATGTTTTTTCTCCATCTTCACCCTATATAAGTTACATCAAATCTTTCAGGTAAGTTAAAGTCAAGTTGGATAGTTCCACATTGCCACATTCTTCCAATAGCATCTTTTATTTTAAAATCTAATTTAGAGATATAGAATGCTCCGTCACCTGGATTGATTTTATATTTTCTTCCTAATTTATCTAAAAGCACCTGCAAGTGCAGATTCTGCCATATCCCAAATTTCTTGAGATCCAATTGCTTTTTCTGGTTTAGTTGAAAGTTCAATTTCATATTCAAAACCAAATAATTTACTATAGAATCTATCTATAAGATTTACAACACCTATAATTTCATCTTGAACTTGATCAGGAGTCATAAAGATATGAGAATCATCTTGAGTAAATGATCTTACTCTCATAAGTCCATGTAATGCACCAGAAAACTCATGTCTATGAACTTTTCCAAGTTCAGCAAGTCTTGCTGGAAGATCTTTATATGAATGTAATTGGTGTTTAAAAGATAAAACTCCTCCAGGGCAGTTCATTGGTTTTTATAGCAAATTCTAATTCATCAATTTCTGATGTATACATATTTTCTCTATAGTTAAACCAGTGTCCTGAAATTTCCCATAATTCTTTATTAAGCATTATAGGAGTTTCTAGTTGTAAATACCCTGCTTTTTCATGTTCTTTTTCTCCATAAGTCAATTAGAACATTTCTAAATACCATTCCTTTTGGTAAGAAAAATGGGAAACCTAGTTATATTCACTTATAAAGAATAATTCTAAGTCTTTTCCTAATTTTCTATGGTCTCTTTTTTTCAGCTTCTTCCATAAATTTTTAAATGTTTCTTTAATCTATCTTCATTAGAAAAAGAGTATCCATAAATTCTTTGAAGCATTTTATTTTTGAGTTTCCTCTCAATATGCTCAACAACTGTTCTTAATTTAAATGCTTTTTAAATATCCAGTTGAAGGTACGTGTGTTCCTCTACAAAGATCTGTAAAATCACCTTGTTTATAAAATGATACTTGTTCTCCTTGAGGTATTCCTTCTACAATTTCAACTTTATATTTATTTTTTTTATCTACATCTCTAAAGTAATCAATAGCTTCATCTCTAGGTAAAACATATTTTTCTAATTTTATATTTTTCCTTTACTATTCTTTTCATTTCAGCTTCAATTTTTCTAAATCTTCTTCTGTAAATTGTTCTACAGGATCAAAAGTCATAATAGAATCCATTTTCTATAACTGATCTCTATTGTTACTTTAGTTTCTGGATATAGTCTTAATACAGCTTGTGCCATTAAGTGAGCTGTTGAGTGTCTTACTATATCCTCTCCTTCAGGACTGTCAATATCTATAAATTCTACTTCTGCATCATGATCTAATACATATGACATATCAACATTTTTCCATCAACTTTTTGCTCCAACAGATTTTTTTAGCAGAGTGAATTAGAAATTCCCTTAGCTATTTCAAACATATTGATATTACTATCATATTCTTTATTTTTCTCCATTATATTTAACTAACATATTTTCCCCCTTGTAATCCTTTCCTTCTTCTTTCTAATTAGTATACAGAAAAATAAGTGAATTGCATTCTAAATTTTTAGATAAAAATCAAATAGAGTGAACCGAGCAAATGTCGCTGTGTTTGAAGCTAACTTGTTAGCAAGTTTAGCGAATTTGCAGTGAACTCTTGATTTTTATCGTTAAGAAATTTAGCTAGCAATGAGCTATTTTTCTGACTTAATAACTATTTTTTTAATTGACTAGGTCTATCTAATAGATATCCATCTGGTCTTGTAGAAGTATTACCACCTGTATTTTTAGCTCCAACTCCTAATAATGAGTTATTAGGGAAAGTTAATAGTGTGAAGTGTACTCCTACTCTCCATTCATAATCTTTACTAGATGCTTTATATCTATTTTCATAAGATACAGCCCATTCATAGAAGCCCATCTCTTTACCAATTTCTATACCTAAGCTATCAAGAGATTTCTTTCTATATCTTGTACCAGTGGTATCATTTTTATTTTTCATAGAACATTGCATAAGTTTTAACTTTCCAACCTTGACTAGGTTTTCCAATTTTTGCAAATAAACTAAACTCATGCTCTTTTGAATCTTTACCCCAATAGTAATTCCCACTTGAATTCTTCCAGCTAGCCTTTTCTGTAAATTGATATCCTATACCTACTCTATTATAAGTATAAGTAAGTCCTCCTGTAAATTTAGACATAGAGTTTCTTAAGTTTCCTGTTTGAGAATATCTTTTATTGTTTCTTTCGATATTTACATAAAAAAATTAAAAAGCTTTTTATAATTTCCTATTCTAAATGTCTCATCTTTTTATTCTTGTTAATTCAAATTGATTATAGAAATCACTTTTCTGTCAAGAATAGCTCTTATTTGGTCTATATCATTGGCTGTTATTTCATTTTCTGGTTTTTCATATTCCAATGTAGCATACTTCATAAGTTCTTCTTTTTCAAATCTCTTATCTCTATAAGCATAAGCAAAACTATATGTATCAGTATTTCTAATATCATCTTCTATACGAGTATTCCCATATCTATATGTTTTATATGCAGCAGTAAAATCTTGTTCTACATCTCCATAGATATTATAAGTAGCAGAGTACATTCTATTTTTTTCTATTTAAATATCCACCACTATCAACTTTTTAACTTATCTCTACCTTGAGCATAAGTAAAAAGCTAATCTGCTATTATCAAACTTATATCCTCCAGTAATTCTATGTTCGTTGATATCTTCTCTAAAAATTATTAGTAGTATAGAAATCATCACCAACAAAGTCAATATCAGTATTGCTGAATCCTAAATCATATTTTTTTAGTTTCAAATTTTACTGAATACTGTCTTGTACTTAAATCATTAACTTTCTTTTCACTTCTAGTTTTAGTTGTATATCTCTTGTCATCAGAATATTTAAAATCTAAATTAGTATCTTCATCAAATTTAATATTTAAACCTGTATGAAGTTCTTCACCATTTTTGATTTTTGTTCCGTAAGGATTTTTAGATGTTTTTATATCCTATATTGTAAGTTGTAACAGTTGATTTCCCATCAAATATTAGGGTATCATCAAATTTTACAAAGTCACTTTTATTTATTAATCTTCTTTCTTCATTATTTTTTTATTTCCTGAGAAACTATATTTTTGTCCTTCTATTCTAAATTTATTCGTGACATCTAAACCTGTTCCTTTATATAAAAATAAGTCATTATCAATTTTAAATTTAAAAGATTTGTTTTTATCTGATGAAGCATCAAACTCATCATGTCTAAATGTTGCATCTAAACCAAGAGTTCCCTTATCAGCTAATTCAATATTTTTCTACCTAATTCAAGTTCATAGAATGAAGATTTATTTTCATAACTTCTGTAGGTTCCATCAAATAGTCCATCTCTTGACCATATTTCTGAATTATTTTTCCAAAAGCCAACTCTATAAATCTCATTATCATTATATAGATTTAAATCTGCTCTTCTTTCTAAAGTATTTTCATAGATAGTATTTTCAAATCTGTTAAATTCAGCTAACCTATTGTCACCCAATACAATCTTCCTATATGTATCTCTAGCTTCATCTAATTTTTCTATCTAAGAAATTATAAGCAAATGTTGGAGTAAAAGTATATTTACCCATTTTTATAATTTCTAAAGAAAGCTTGATGTTTTCAAAATTGTTATAATCATATTTTGCAACAGTAGTTGGAGTATACGAAAAATCTATTCTAAGATATTTCTCTTTTTTAGCTGAGGTATTAATATCTTCTTCCCAGAAACTAAATCTTCTGTAGTCATCTCCTTTCTCTTATCATAAGAGATACTTGCTCCATTTTTCTTTTAATAATAAATCTGCTCCTATTCTTTCATTTCTAGCCATTAAGTCACTAGCAGTAGAACCTGGATCCATATCATATAAATAATTATATCTAACATTAAATTTATACTTATCATTATCCTTAGTCAAAAGAAAGATTTGTGTATAAGTCATGGTCAATAGTAGATCCATAAGATATATCATCTATTTTATCGTACACTAAAAGTCCTCAAGCTTTTTTTATCACTTACTAAACTCATTTTCCCTGAAAAACTTATGTCTTTCTTTTTCACCTAAATTATATAGATTTGAATCTAAAGTATAGAAACCTATATTCTTATCAAATTTATATCTATCTAAACCTAGAGAATTATAGACATTATTATCATCAAATTTTTCCATAACATCAGCTAAACTACCAACCATGCTTCTAGTTGAATTTTGTGATAAGAAATGGAAATTTCCATTATCTCCTTCATAATCATGACTCAATTCAACTTTATATCTTTTACGTCTTTTTTTCATATTCAGGTAGTTCATTTTGAAGCAGTAGGTTTTTCTTTATTTTTTTGCATAGATTAACCAGTCATCTATATTTAATCTAGTTTCACCAATTTTATCAAATTTATACCAGTTTTTCCCATCTTCCAACTAATATACCCATCTTATCTGCAAACTTAGGAGCAGATCCTCCTCTGAATTTATCTTTTCTGTTTCCATAAAGGAATCCCATTGAAGTCGCAGCTCCATAGTCATCAGAAGATTGTATAGTAACAAATAAAGGAACAGTAGAACCTGATCTTATATTTGCTCTAAACCATGGAAAAATTAAAAGGCATGACATCTTTACCTTTTTATAAATAAATCAGATTTTTAATGTTATTTGCTTATCTGGCTCAATTAAAACATCTGATGAAAAAAATATGATAACCTGCTTTTTCAGGTTCTTTTTGGAAATTAACTATATTAAAATCCGTTGTGACCCAAAGCATCTTTTGCATTTATTTTTTTCATCTGAATATTTTATTAGAGGACTTCAAAATATATTTTATCATTAGGAGCTTCAGCTCCCGTCATTTTAGCAACATTTACATAGGCAAAACTATTATAAAATTCTCCTTCTTCATTAGCTTGAGATATTTTTCCACCTTCAGTTTCTATTTTGATATTTCCTGTTGGTTGAGCAATATTCATTATGGCATTATCTTCAAAAGATATTTCACCTGTTTCAGGATTTCTTCTAAATTTATAGAATAACCCCTTCATATTTCCATTAGTAACAGCAACCCCATGATCTGAAGTTAAAGTATTGTCATTTAAATCTATAACTACTTCATCTGAGTCAGCAGTTATAGTTTCTGAATAGGCATTATTTACTATCATAGCTGATAGAATAAACAAAAAACATGAATTTTCTTCTCATCAAAATTCTCCCTAAAATTAAATTTATGTTAAAAATTATACCATATTTCTATTATTTTTAAAATTTAATTATCTATTATTAATTTTTATATCTCTTTTTAAATTTCTTTCTTGGTCTTTCTTAGCAATACTTTCTCTTTTATCATAAGTTTTTCTTACCTTTTAGCTATTGCTATCTGGACTTTTTACATAACCTTTTTGATAGATGAACATCTAAAGGAACTATCGTGTAACCTTTTATTTTTTTACTTTCTCGTGTATCTTTTTGATTTCTTTTCTATGTAAAAAGTAATTTTTCTAACTCTTCTTTCTTCAGGGTTATATATACTACCATATTCCCAAGGTACAACAGACATTCCCATTATAAATATTTCATCATTTATAATTCTTACAAATGATTCTTTTTATACTAACCTTTCCAGCCTTTATTGATTTTTACTTCACTCCCTTTAAGTTCTATTCCAGCCTCATATTTTTCCTCTATAAAGTAATCAAAAAGCTTTTTATTATTTGCAATTATCATAATTTCCTCTCTTTTAGAATATATCTTTCAATGGAACTACTCCAATTTCTAAAGTTAATAGATCAGCTTTCTCTACTAATGCTTTTACTTTTTCACCCTAAAGAAAAAAACAGTTCCATTATAATAATCTATCATACAATAATTTTCTTCATCAAAATTATAGAAATTTCCTGAAATTGTTACATCCCAACTACATTCTATATGTTCGCTTGTTTCAAAAAGACTTTTCTACTAGCAAAAACCTGTGACCATAAGTTCAAGTTCTTTACCAACATATTTTTTTCATATACTCAACTAATTTAATTCTAACACTTTCATCTTCAACTTTCATAGCTACTCTTTCTGTTTTAGAAATATGATGAGCTATTTCATCTAAATCAGATAATTTTAACTGTTTAATAGAATTATTTATACTTGAGAATAAAACTCTATGAACCATCAAATCAGCATATCTTCTTATAGGAGATGTAAAGTGAGTATAATGTGAAGAGGCTAATCCAAAGTGTCCTATATCATCTACAGTATATCTTGCTTGTTTTAAAGATGTTAAAATAGTCTTATGTACAAAGCATACTCGTTTCTTGATTTTTAGATCTCTCTATAATTTCTTGGAATTGTTTAGGATGAAGATTATCAAAATTAGGTATCTTATATCCAAATTTTGCAAGCATTTCATTCAATTTAAAAACTTTTTCTCTATCAGGCTTTTCATGGGTTCTATATATTGAGCCAATTCTAACCAATATATTCTTTCTGCAACAGTTTCATTTGCAGCTATCATAAAGTCTTCTATAATTTTTTCACCTTCTCCTCTTTCTCTTAAAAGGACTTCTTCGACTTTATTATTTTCTTCATCTAATACAACTTTAAGCTCTGGAAGTTCAAAATCAATGCTTCCTCTTGTATGCTTCTTATTTCTTAATATTTTAGAGAGTTCTAACATTTCTTTTTAGCATTTCATAAATATCGGAATATTTATCTATAAGTTTTTCATTACCATCTAAAATTGCATTTACATCTTTATAAGTCATTCTATGAACAGACTTTTATAACAGACTTATAAACCTCGTAGTTTACTACATCACCTTTAAGATCTATTTCCATTTCACAAGCAAAAGTTGCTTTTTCTTCTTTTTCATTTAGAGAACAAATTCCATTAGAAATTTCTTTTTGGAAACATAGGTAAAAACTCTATCAACTAAATAAACTGAATTCCCTCTGTTTCTTGCTTCTAAATCAAGAGTAGAATCTTTTTCACATAATAAGAAACATCAGCAATAGCAACTATCAGTCTATAATTACCATTTTTCAATTTTTTTCAACATAAACAGCATCATCTAAATCTTTAGCATCTGCTCCATCTATAGTTATTATAGGAAGCTCAGTTAAATCTTTTCTGTCTGTATAATCAATTTTCTTTTTTTATAACTTCCCTAACTTCTTGCATTGCTTCATCAGAAAAAAATGCTCACTTAGACCTTCTCTATATATAAGAGCTTCTATCATATTCTTGCTATTTGTTGATGAACCTAGAATCTTTATAATCTTTCCTTCAGGTTTTCTATTTTCATCTCCCCAAAATGTTATTTCAGCTACTACTATATCTTTATTATCAGCATTTCCCACTTGAGAATTTGGAATATAGATATCGCTTCCAAATGCACTTGTTGGTAAAACAAAAGAGAATTTTTTTATTTTTCTAAAAATACCAACAACTGTATTTTTTTCTACGTTCAATTATTTTTATAATTTCTCCTTCTGCACCAGATTTTCCTTGACCATTATGACCTTCACTAGTAATTTTTACTAAAACTCTATCTCCATCAAGAGCAGAATTAAAAATTTTCTCTAGCTATATATATTCCATTTCTTTCTTCTGAATTTTCGCTATCAACAAAACCAAACTTATTTTTTTATAATTCTAAATATTCCTTTAGCATAAAGAGAAGAATCTTCAATTGCTGTTATTCTATTTTTTTCTTATCTAAAAGCAATTCTCCAGCATCAACCCAAGATAAAATTATAGCCTTATTATCTTTTTCTTTTTTTAGGTGACCATTCTAAAAAGACTTGTTATTTGGTCAAAAGATAAGTATTTCACTGTTTTTAAAGATTTCTTTAATTTTCTCTAAGTCTTTTTCTAAATTCATAAATCCTCCCTCTATTACAAATATATTTTACTCAATTCAGTCAATATATTTTCCTTCAATTGAGAGGTATTAGGATGTGACTTTTTCCCTATACTTTCTAAATATTTCTCCTTATGTTCTATTTCCATAAGTATTCCTTTATTTAAATCTTTAAAAGTTCCTTCCCTTATTTCAGTCACACTAGGGTAATTTCTTCCATATTCTATTGCATCTGCTATATATATTATCTTTTCAACTAAAGTCATATCTTTTGAACCTATAGTATGATATTTTATAGCATTTAAAAACTTCTCTATCTTCTATTTCAAACTCTTTATTTACATAATAAGCTCCAGCAAAACCATGTAAGATTTCATTGTTTTCTAAATCTTCTTCTAATAGTTCATTTAAAGTTATTTTTTTACAAATATTTTTTTATATCTTCCATATCCATTTCTTTGCATATATCATGAAGTAAGGCAGCTAATTTACATTTTTCAACATCAGCCTTATATATATCAGCTAATTTCCTGCCATTTCTACTACTCCAAGAGTATGGGTAAATCTTTTTAAACTCATTTTAGATTTTACAATTTCTTTTTAATTGATTAAAATTATATTTCATATTAATCACCTTCTAACTATTTATTATACCATAATAAATAAAAAGTCTCTCAATTATTTTTAAAAATTTTTTTATAATTTATTAAATGTGTTAGAACACTCGTGGCTCTAGCACTCGTTAGGGTGTTAGCCGTGAGACATGTACTCGTAGTGTATGAATAACACCAACATTGAAAAATGTTGCACTAAAATTTGCAATTTTACTAGTTTTAGTGTATAATATATTTAGAACATTAGCAACTGAATATATGGAGTTAAGGCTAGTAAACAGTAGCCTTGTAAAATATTCACTGTTCTGTATAGTTGTTCTTTTTAATATAATATACAGATAAAAAGTAGCGGTGTAGACGCAAGTCTTATCCAGTAGTGGCTATCGTGGACTAGCCAAAAAGAATAAGGGTTTTAAAACCAAACTTCTTAGAAGATAACTTACTTTTTCAGTTATCTTATGAAGCTCTCGACTCTAGCACTCGTAGGGTGTTAGTCGTGAGTAGTTCACGTTACAATAAAAATACATATGATATAGAGAAAAAAATTTAAGGGAGAAAAATATGATTCAAGCACTTCATTTTTAAAGATGAAAAAAATCTGATAAATTTTTGGTTTATTGAAACTCTTGATTGTGAATTAATGGTCAATTACGGAAAAAAACTGGAGTAACAGGTAAATATGAAATAAAAAGAATTCGATACAGTTGAAGAATGTGAAAAAGAAGCTTTAAAGTTAATAAATTCTAAAAAGAAAAAGGTTATCAAGATTTTCCTGAATTTGATAGAGATAATCATTTCTATTTTGATGATGAAGAATGTGGTTTACATATTTTAACGAGCCATATAAATTTTAGAAAAATATTTCACAGATGAGTTCTATTATGATTGTGGTGATGAAGAAGCTCCTTTTTGAAGTGATGAAGGAAATGATGCATTGTATGAATTGCAAGAAGCTATACAAAAAGAAAAAAAGAAAATAAACTTTTTTTGATTTTCCAAAAGTAATAATTGAAAAAAATTTGGGAAATGGATTATATATCTCCTGATGTAGAAAAAAACAGATGAAGAGTTAAAAGAACAAGCTAAGACAAAATATAATGGTTTACTTGGAGATCAAATAATCTTACAAAGTGACCAAGTTATTTTAGCTGTTACTTTTGGTCAAGCAAAAAAATTACAGGAAAAAAATAGACAGTGCCTTATTAGAACTAGCATTAAAATCTTTAACTAGAATGGATAAATTAAATAGACTTATTTGGAATTGGGATAAAGAAGAATCAACTCACTATATTGAAACTATGAGAAAAAGATTTAATCCAATTTAAAGAAGATTGTCAAAAAAATAAAGAAACTATTTCAATATAATAAAAAGTAAAAAAATAGTTTGTTACTGAGTAAATTTCTTAACGATAAAAATTTCCATTCGTAACTCACTTATTTTTTTACTTTAAGATTGAAATTTTAATTTTGCAACACTTTCTTTTAATTTTTTTCTTTATTCTTTTTTTACTAAAACTTCTTAAAGAATTCTCTAGCCCTTTCAATATTGACATAGAATTTTTCTATCTTTTTGCAATATTATTTCCTTTTGTGCTAAGAGTTTTTAGACTTCGTGAAACAGTTTCTCTTTGATAACCTAACATCTTTGCAATATATGTTACTGTCAAATTTAAATTAATATATGCATACTCATCAATTTTATTTTCTTTAAGTCCATATTGTGTTCCTAGTCTGTAAAGTTTTGCTGCTAATTTTTCAATATTTGAAGAAGTTAAATTTTTAATTGTCTGTATAGTCTTCTTATTCTTTTTTTCCATTTCTAACATACAATTTCTAGCTAAAATATAGTCCTTAGACATAATTTTTATCAAAAGTTTTTAAACCTATTCTAAGAATTTTAGAATCTTCAAAACCCCAACATTCAATTCCAGAAGTATTTTTTTCTCATAAGAGGTTCATTTATCATAGATCCGTCATTTAATAAAAAGACAACTCTATTCTCACCACTTTCACTTGATTTTTATAAGACTTACATTTCCTGAGATTAAAAAAATACACATAGTCAAGTTGCTGTCTGTCAGAGTAAAGAGCCTTATTCTTTTTTTAACTCTATTACATCTGCACTATTTTTTTAATTTCAATGATTGAATTTTTTTGATATTCCACTAAAAACTTCTATTTTTTTCTATATCACTATTTTTTTAGCTTTTCATAATATCCCCTTCTGACATTAAATTTTAAATTCTATTTTAATATAGAATAGTCCTTTTTACAAAACTTGTCAATTGACAAAAATTATAAATTTACTGATAAAATGTAAATCATTTTTAAAAAAGGAGGTCTAAATGGACAAAGAAATTAAAACAGCTAATCCACTTGGATATAAAAAAATATCTAAACTACTAAGATCTTTGGCTATTCCTGCAATAATTGCCAACTTAGTCAATGCTCTTTATAATGTTGTCGATCAGATATTTATTGGACAAGGAATTGGGTATTTAGGAAATGCTGCCACAAATATAGCTTTTCCTATTACAACTATTTGTTTAGCCATAGGTCTTACTCTTGGAATTGGAGGAGCTTCAAACTTTAATTTAGAACTAGGAAGAGGAAATCCTGAGAAATCAAAACATACTGCTGGTACTGCAGCAAGCACTCTTATAATAATTGGTATTATACTTTGCATAACTATCAGAATTTTTTTAGAGCCTTTAATGATTTCTTTTTGGAGCTACAGATAAAATTTTACAATATGCTATGGAATATACAGGTATAACTTCTTATGGAATACCATTTTTACTTTTTTTCAATTGGGGTTAATCCTTTAGTGAGGGCTGATGGAAATGCTAGATATTCTATGATGGCAATAATTGTAGGTGCAGTATTAAATACAATTTTAGATCCATTATTTATGTTTGTGTTTCATTGGGGTATAGCAGGTGCCGCTTGGGCTACTGTTATAAGTCAAGTTGTTTCTGCAAGTTTGTTACTAATCTATTTTCCGAGATTTAAATCAGTAAAATTTTTCTTTAAATGATTTTATCCCACAAGTCCACTATCTGAAAAAAATTATTTCTTTAGGTTTTGCTTCTTTTTATTTATCAATTTTCTAATATGATAGTATTGGTTACAACTAATAACTTATTGAAATTTTATGGGGCTAAATCAATCTATGGAAGTGATATTCCAATAGCAGTATTTGGAATTGTTATGAAGATTAATGTTATTTTTTTATTTCTATAGTGTTAGGACTTGTCCAAGGAGCACAACCTATATTTGGTTTCAATTACGGTGCTAAAAATTATCATAGAGTTAGAGAAACTATGAGATTACTTTTTAAAAAGTTACTTTTTGCATAGCAAGTATTTTATTTGTAATCTTTCAAGTTTTTTTCCAAAAACAAATTATTTCTTTATTTGGTGAAGGAGATGAACTATATTTCTCTTTTTGCAACAAAGTATATGAGAACATTTTTATTATTTATATCTCTAAACTCTATACAGGTTTCTATTGCTACTTTCTTCCCTTCGATAGGAAAAAGCTATAAAGGGAGCGATAGTGTCTTTTAGCAAAAACAAATATTATTCTTATTCCCTTTATTACTTATTTTACCAAGATTTTTTTGGACTAGAAGGAGTAATATATGCAACTCCTGTTACAGATTTACTTGCATTTTGTGTTGCAATTATTTTTCTTAATACATGAATTTAAACATATACCTAAAGAATAAAAAAAGCTGTTGCAAATTACAAAAAGTAAAAAAATAGTTCGTTACTGAGTAAATTTCTTAACGATAAAAAAATCAAGAATCTGCATCATAAGAAGCTCTAAGCAATAAATTGCTAAGTGCTTCTAAGAAATCAGGAAACTCGCTATGCTCAGACACTCCTGAATTTGCTCGGCTCATTCTATTTGATTTTTTTATCTAAAATTTCCATTCGTAACTCACTTATTTTTTTACTTTAAATTGAAATTTTACATTTGCAACAGTTTTTTTATAATATTTCATCAAGGATTGCTAATGCTGTAATTGCTTCAATCACTGGCATTACTCTTGGAACTATGCAGGCATCATGTCTGCCACTTATTTTTAAAAATATCATTTTTCATCTCTTTAATATTAACTGTTTCTTGTTCTATACTAATAGATGGAGTTGGCTTTATAACAACAGAAAAAGACAAGAGGCATACCTGTAGAAAGTCCACCTAAAAATTCCACCATTATTATTAGTTTTTAGTCTTAATTTTATCATCTTCTAAATAATATAAATCATTGGCTTCTGAACCTAAGATATTAGAAAAAAATCAAAAACCTATACCAAACTGTATTCCTTTTTACAGCTGGAACAGAAAAAGGCTAAATGAGAAATTTTACTTTCTAAGCTATCAAAAAAATGGACTACCTAAACCAACTGGTAAATTATAACAAACACATTCTATTTCTCCACCAACTGAGTTTCCTGATAATTTAATTTTTTTCTAACAACTCTTTTGCTTTTAATTTCTAAGTCATCTTCTATAAAAAGCCAAAGAACTTTCTTTTAAATTTTTAAATTTATCAATATCAACTTCTTTAAAATCTAAAAAAACTTTTTATCTTTTATGTCTAAAAATCTTTTTATATGAGAGAAAATTTTTAATTCCTTTTTTTCTTCTAAAATATCCATTGCAACAGCACCTGCAAAAGTTAAAGCCAGTGTTATTCTACCAGAAAAATGTCCTCCTCCTCTGATATCATTAAAGCCTTTTAAACTTAATAGCTGCTGGATAATCAGCATGATTAGGTCTTAATAAGACCTTTAAATTTTCATAGTCTTTAGATTGAGTATTAGTATTTTCAAATATAACACAAAGAGGAGCACCTGTTGTATGTCCATCTTTATAGCCACTTAAAATTCTATATTCATCTTTTTTTCTTTTCTTGAAGTTGTAAATGGTGATTTTCCAGCTCTTCTTCTATCAATAAATTTATTTATATTCTCTAAATTTAATTTTGTACCTGCTTCTAAGCCATCTATAACTATTCCCAATGCCTCTCCATGAGATTCACCAAAAATAGATAGCCTAATTTTTAGTTCCCCAAGTATTCATAAATTTTTTTCCTCCTAGAGATAAGAAAACTTCCCAAAAAATTAGGATATGATTTTTTTACACAATCCAGATTATCTAAAAGTATTTCTCCATCATAGCAAGTTGCTGCTATGGCTATCATCATTGCAATTCTATGATCTGAATGTGCTGACAAAGATATAGCTTTTTTTCATTTTTATTAACTTCAAAAATTTTCTCTTGAATTAATTAAAATACTATCTTTTTTTCAATTAAATCAAAAATTAAGTTTTGATAATTCCTCAACAGTTGCTTTCAATCTGTCGCTTTCTTTTATTCTTAATCTTTCAATATTAACTATTTCAATCTTTTTCCTTGAAACTGCTGCTTTTTAAAGATAATATAGGTATAATATCAGGTGTTTCTGAGCCATCTAATACTAGAGTATCTTTAGAATTCCAATTATCTATTTCAGAAATATAGTCTATTATCTTTTTTTATCGCCTTGCAATGAGTCCTTACTTAAATCATTTATCTTTATCTTTGAGCCTATAGCATTGGCTACTAAAAAGAAAGCTGCTTGAGAATAATCTGCCTCAGTACGATAATTTCCTGCCCTATAACTTTGATTTCCTTCAATTATGAATTCTTGATATGAATTATTTATAATTTTTTTATACCAAACTTACTTAAACAATCTAAACTTATATCTATGTAATTTGAAGATTCTAATTTACCATTTATTATAATTTTAGATTCTCCATCTAATAAAAGGCAATGAAAATAAAAAGCCCCGTTATAAATTGTGAACTAATATTCCCATCAATTTCATAAATTCCTGCCTTTAGTTGTCCTTCTAAAAAGAATTGCATTCTCATCCATATACGAATGTTTTTATTTTAAACTTTTTCAAAATTTTTGAAAGTAAGGAGTCATAGGTCTTTTAAATAATTTACCCCTTCCTTTGAACAAAAACTTTATTTTCTTTAACTATAGATAATGGAAATAGAAATCTTAAAGTTGAACCAGACTCATTACAGTCTATTTCAATATTTTCATTTAAGTTTTTTTAAATGTATCACTTCCATCTATTAAAAGATAATTATCTTTTTTTCTATCTTAGCTCCTAATTTTTTTCATAGCCTCAATAGTTGCAATAATATCTTCGGAAAAAAAGAAATATTCTCTATTTTAGATGTACTCTTTTGCTAAAAGAGCTCGCAATAATATATCTATGTAATACACTTTTTGACGGAGGAGGGCTAAGTTCTCCAACTAATTTATCAGCCTTTATTATTTTTCATATTTGTCTCACTTACTTCTCTATTGAAAAATCTTTCAGCTAAAATTTCTTTAACTAAAAGAATGAATCTTTCTTGTTTATCCATATATAATGGAATTATAACTTGCTTTCTATCTTTTGTTATCATATCTATAACAGGAAGAACTTTTTTTCTTAATTTCATTTCTTTTTAAAGTTCCACTTTCTACATCATCAAAGTTTAAGTTTAAATTTTTTTAAATTTTATATTCTTAGCTTCTGTATCCACTTTAATAGAATAAGTAAAAACTGTCTTTGCTTGTTTTTAAACCTAGAGCAAAGAAAAGTGCTCCTATAAGTAAAAGATACCATTTGTGATAAATAGTATATGAGTATACTTCAAATAATCCAATAAGTATAAGTGGGATAGCTATACCATAACCAGATATTTTTTTAGCCTTATTTAAACCAAACTTTTCTATTTTTTTTATATCTTCTATCTTCTCCGTTTCAATTTTTTTGACTAAATCTTCATAAAATAACATAAATTCCCCTTTCTAAAGTAAATATATTTTCATTAAAAATAAATTATATTATTTATACATATTACTGTCAAGAAAGAAAAAAAGAGAATTTTTAAGTTTTTATTCTCAAAAAATTCTCTTAATTCCATCGGCTCATAGTCTAAACTTTTTTTATCAACACTATTTGACAAATAACTTAATATTATAGGTGCCGTTCAACTATATTCTTAAACTTATTACAACTTTTAAAAATAATTCTATTGATTAATCTAGTAAAGAGATTTTTTTCTTAAATTCAATATCATATTTATTAATCATAAAAAAATCTCCATAAAAATATTTTTATCTTATTAGACTCTTATGTTACAATTCTATTATATTCCCCAATGTTCAATTATTTTATTTTTCTTTTTTTCAGCTTTCTCACATAATAAAAACTAATTTTTTTAAATTTTCTATTAAATATTTTTTTACTAATTTTATTGTATGAGTGTTTTTTTCATTAATAAAAAAACAGTCCTCTTAATTCAATAGTTTTTTTCTCCTAGGTTAAATATATTTATCCAATGAAGAATAATATTTTTTTAAGTTTAGTAACACTCTCACCTTTGAAATAAGTTATTCCTGCATGATTTAGACCATTTTTTTCAATATTACTTTCTAATTCTGAGAAAGTCTTTATCCACTCAAAAGTATCCATCATATACAAAAATTAAATCATCATGTAAATGAACATCCTTTTTTTCTCCTACAATTCCAAAAATCGTGTACTAACATTATATCACTTTCCTTTATTGAGTTTTTTTATTGTTAATTTTTCTACATCTTATTATTTTATTATATTTTCTTGCTTTATCACATAGAATAATTAATTTTTTTAAACTTTCTATCACTTGCTTTTTTTATTACATTTCCATCTTTCATAATCATCTAATTCTCTATTAAAAAAACCCTAGTAAAAATAAATTCTTCACTTGCTTCACAAAAATAATTCTGTCCAAGCAGAAACTACTTCTTTCATCTTGTCTATATTTTCTTTTTCAATATATGTGCTACCATGATAAAAATAATCCTTTATTTCTCCTTGTTCTTAATTTATTAAATGTTTTTATCCATTTAAAAACTATCAAACATATATGAAACTACTCCGTTATTTATAAAAAAACTTTTTCTCCTTCTAAAAATTTCAAAACTATAAACTAACATTTGCTATATCTCCCATTTTATTTATATTTTTTTATTATTTAAAAAAATATCTATTTGCTATTTCTTCATCACGCTCTATTCTTTTTTTATTAAATCCTCTATTTCTTTTTTTATCAAAAAAATAATTTACATCTTTTGTAATTTTAAATTCAAAAACTTGGTATCTCATCACCAAAAATTCCAATAAAATTTATATACTTTCATATTATACCCTTCCTAGTTTTTTTAATATTTTCTGGAATTGTTGGTTTTGTACTTCATTTTAGAAAAAAAGCTATATAAATATTTTTCAATCCATATAGCTTTTACCATTAAAAATTTTAAACTAATTTTTTTATTTCTATCTATTCAAGAGAAATTTTTATAAAATCTCCTGTTTCTAAGTTTTGAATACTTTTTTTATATCTCTTGTTATTATATCAAAAGTAAATTTATAGTTATTTAGTTGTCCATAAATTTCTCTTTTTTTCTATATCAGTATCTAATGTTTTGTTATTGCGTAAAGAACCATAAATATCCTGTAAATTTTTACATTCTAAATAATTTTTTTATTTTATCTTTTGGATAATCCCATTCTTCATCTCTTTCCTTTACAAAACGAAAAAAACCTATTATATTATCTGCTAAATCTACTATAACAACCAATTCCTTATATTTTTTTGAAAGATAAATTTCTTCAAAAATCATCATAGTATAGACTATATTTATTAATTATCTCATTTGTTAATTTTACTCCTACTTTTAAACTATTATCTATTTGAAAATTTTTCATCAAATATTTTTTTATTAATAGAATTTTTCCAACTATTAAGTAAATAAATACTTGTATGTATTCATAAGGCTTATATATTAAAGAAAAAAAGTTAAAGGATTATATTCTGTATTGCTATTATTTAATTTATAAAAAAATTTCCTCTATAGTTTCTTCTAAATAAATATTTTTTTATATCTGTATTCCATCTTATCACCTTTTTTATTTATTTAAAGAGGTTTTTACATACTCTCCTGTTTCTAAATTTTTGAATACTTTTTTTATATTTCTTGTTATTATATCAAAAGTAAATTTATAGTTATCTAGTTGTCCATAAATTTCTCTTTTTTTCTATATTGACATCCAATGTATCATTATTATATAAAGAACCATAGATATCCTGTAAATTTCTACATTCTAAATAATTTTTTTAATTTTATCTTTTGCATAATCCCATTCTTCATCTCTTTCCTTTTACAAAAGAAAAAAACCTATTATATTATCAGCTAAATCTACTATAACAACCAATTCTTTATATTTTTTTTGATAAATAAACTTCTTCAAAAATCATCATAATATAAGTCATATCTATTTATTATTTCATCAGTTAGTGCTATTCCTACTTTTTAGAGTATTATCTATTTGAAAAATTTTTCATCAAATATTTTTTTATTAATAGAATTTTTTTCCAACTATTAAATAAATAAATACTTGTATGTATTCATAAAGGCTTATATATTAATGAAAAAGTTAAAGGATTATATTCTGTATTGCTATTATTTAATTTATAAAAAAATTTCCTCTATAGTTTCTTCTAAATAAATATCTTTATATTTATATTTCATTTTATCACCTCTTTGGATTTACAAAAAAATTATATTTGCATTTTCTTTATTAGTAATATTATATTTATAATTTTTAGGATCATCAAAAAAACTATCTTATATTTACCATCATTTGTCCCAAATAGAATATAAGCTGAATCGTGAGTCCCTCCACTATTAGTTCTTACACTTCCTATAGTTACCATTTTTTTCTTACCCTTTTTAAAAAGTCAGCAGATATCATAAATTTGTTATTAGGTATTGAAAATTTTTTTGACCACTTCCTTTTCCATTTACTTTATCAAAACTTTTAGGATTTAATCCTTCTTTTTTTCAAATAATTCTTTAATTTCTTCTGTTGTCATATTTTTTTAATTTAGCTATTCCTTCATCTGTCAATAATTCACTAAGATTTTCTACTTTCTCGCTTTTTAGGTTCTAATTCTTTTAAATTTTTGTTCCATTTAAAAAAATGTATTAGGTTCATCTTTTTTTATTCCCGTAACATAGCTATCAGAAAAAAATAGTACATCATTGGTACTCCAGCACCTGAAGTAGCATTAAGAATCATATATCCCTCTTCACCAAAAAGATTCTTTCCAAAGTTTACAGATTTCTTATCTTTTTGATTTGTTACTCCATAATAAACATCTTATCCACTCTCAGCCCCATCTAAAAAAATGAAAAAAATAGCTTCCCCTATACCATATCCAATAATAACTACACCTGCTATCTTTTGCGGTTAGTGTCGGTTCAGGTACTAAAAGTAAATCAACTCCTGATTTTTATAAATACATATGCCCCTGCTCCTCTAAATACTGAGCCTGTTAAACCAACCGCTCCATTTATTGCTCTATCAAAATCCATTTGAATATATTTATATTTAGATTGGTAGCCCGTTCTAAATGCTCTATCTCCAGAGGTTATAACATCCCCAACCTTTTTCTCCAACATCAGCATTACTTAAATCTATTCCATCTGTTGTTAATTTTATCTTACTGTTATTATCTTCTCCAAACTTTTTCTTTACATGTTCATTTGCTGGTCTTCCTAAAGTTTCTAAGACTTCTTCATCATTTTACTTATCTTCTGCTACTTTTTTTTATCTTGTCTTCCTTAACTCTTGAACCTATTACATTATAGAAACTTGTAACCCATTTTAGAAAAAAATCTATATAAATATTTTTTTCAATCTACATAGCTTTTTCATCATTCTTAATCTACTTCTATTATTTCTTCATATTCTTCATAATTTTTCTGGAATTTTTTTCTTTCTAAATTCTATCCATTTTTTTCATCAATTTTAACATACCTTTTCTTGATATTTCTGCTTTCCCTTCCTCATTATCTGGATCAAATACCCAATAAATATATACTCTATCTTCTATAAAAATCTCCTCCCCAAACCTGTCCATCTAACCCCTGAATCTTCTGTTTTTTTCTAACTCTCTACATATTTCATTTAAATTACTTTCAAAAAAACACTAATATCTATTATGTAACATGATATAATATCTTCATTTTGTGTTTCATTAATAGAACTACACATACTATCAATTTTTTTCATGAATACTTTTTTTCAAAAACTTTTTGTAATAATAGAATTTAAATTTCATTTTTTTCTCCTTGATTTAATTATTTATTTTTTTATTGTAAAGGGTAGACTGTGTATTTGGATATAGAAATCCTCTTACTTTTTACTCCTGATGGAGTAGTTCCTTCCCAATATCTATCTGTTACTATTTTATTTTTTTATAGGCGATATCTACTTCTACTATTATTCTACTTTTTTTGACCAACTTTCTGGAAATAATGTCGTTTCTTGTGGTGTTATTCCATCTCTTTTTACTTTTTAATTTCCATTGATTAGTATTCTGATCAAATACTGAAATATCTGCTGTACGAACTCCATTAGAACTTACTGAATGTAAATGTTCAATTTTAGCATTATTTACAATTACTTGTCCATGTCTTAAGTTTATTACTTTAGATTTTTTTTATATTTTTCCTTTTTTTATTTTTTTACTAGACTTTATTTCTTTACCTTGAAAATAATATTTTTCTTCCTTGATGTCACCATTTGGAAAAAAATTCTCTATATATTCCTGAAAAATTTTTTTCATTCTCATCAAATGCTACCTTTATTTTTTTACTTTATTATTTTCATACTCATGCCATATCCCTATTTTTTTTATTATTTAAATAACTTCCTCTCAATATAACATTACCATTATCATCTCTTACTTCTCTAAAAACCATATAATTTATTATTTTTTTATAGGCTTTGAAGTCTACTCTTTTTCCTGTTTTTTTACAATATATTTTTTTCTATTCTTAATATATTTTTTTGTGCTTAAATTCATAATACTTTTTATAGTATTTTTTTGTCTATATTTTCCCTTTTTTTCTAAATTTTTTTTATTAAAGGAGCATTTTTGATAAAGCTATCTTTATATATCCTATTAGTAGCCATGCAAATATCATCCAAATAGTCTATTTCATGAGCCAGTCTTCCACTCTTGTTACGATATGTGACAGTTATCCCTACTTCACGCCTTTTTTTCATCTAAAGTACAGATGTAAATTCTATCTTTTTCATTGACTACAATCATTCCTATTCTATTGTCATTTATATATGTTTCTTCTCTTAGTTCATCTTCCAAATAACCATAGTTAATACCTATATAATCATCTTTATATCTTAAAAACTTCATAAAACAATTTACCTTCTCTATAGCTTTTTTTCTAAGAAAAAAATCACCATGTATTTTTTTCCTGACTATTTGTAATTCACTCATCTTTAACCCCTATTTTTTTATTTATCTATTCTTTTCTTTACATATTCATTTGCTGGTCTTCCTAAACTTTCTAAGCCTTCTTCATCATTTGACTTATCTTCTGCTACTTTTTTTATCTTGTCTTCCTTCTAAGGCATCTTTTCCATAGCCCTTTACTATATCTCTTACTGCTTCTTTTTAAGTCTTCTTCATTAATTTTTACCAGTTTTAAACTGTCTACCTAGTCCTTCAACTAATGTATTTTTTTACAGCATTTTCTAAATCTTCAACTTCATTTTTTTAGCTTTTTTTGTAAATCTTCTTTAAATTGACTTGGATTTATAGCATATTTAATAGTTTGTGATTCTATAAATATATCTGTTTTTTTGTATCTTTATCTTTTATTATTTCTCACATAGAATCTAAATTCTTATTTATTTTATCACTATTATACCACTACAGTTATAGTTGAAAAAGTTTAGTATTTTTTTAAAAAAATAAGTAGCTTAAAAAAATTTTAAACTACTTATACACAATATATTTCTGAATTTTTTTAGCTCATTAAAACTTTTCTACTTTTTATTATTTCTCCATTTTCATAAGTCTCTATTTTTTTTGAAGTTTACCTGCTTTTACTATAATATTTCCATTCACCTGTTGCTATCCATCTTTTTTTAGCCTCTTCTCCCATATCATAAGCCATTCCTTCTTTTTTTATACTTTTTACCATCTTTATAAAAAAATTGCCATTTTGTTAAGTTAGAACCCATTTCATAATATGTGCTTGAATAAAATTTCCCATTTTTCATCAAAATTTTTTTAACAAGTCCTACTAATTTCCCATTCTCATAATTAGCAACATTTTTTTTATTTTTTTCCATTTTGATGATAATATCTCCATTCTCCTTCTTCTTCACCTTTCATATTAAATTCTCCATCAGATTCTAAATTTCCATTTTCATACCAAGATTTCCATTGTTTTATCCTAAATCCTTTTCCATATAGTACCTGTATATTTTAATTTCCCACTTTTTATAATAACCCTTTTCTTCTATTTCTGTGAATTGAGTTTCTTCTTGCTTTTCTTCTTTAAAAAAATCTCTATATCATTTATATCTTTCATTTCTTCAAATTTATAACCTTTTTAGGTCACTTTCTTCAATATAGTCTTTAAATTTTTTTATACAAAAAAATCTTTCTTTTTAGAAAAATCTTTTTTTCGATAGTTCCTATTTTAAAAAAATATCATTTTTTTACCACTTACTTTTTGAAAAAAATCATAAACATCTATTATATTTGAGGTAACTTTAAGCTATAACAATATTCTATATTTTTTTATATCTGTTACAATATAAAAAAATCTTTCTTATCATAACTTACTTTTTAAATATTCTAATTTTCCTGAGTATTTTTTTCTATATATTCTTTTTGCTTTTCTTGATAACAATACTTTCATTCCAAATCCAGGAATAGATATTATATCTTTAACATTAGATTTTTTTACCATCTGGTATTAATTCTACATATTTTTTTCTAATCCTTTATATGTACCATATTTATCTTTATATATATCTAATAATGTAACATCTAATATTTTTTTGCTTCCCCTTCTACATACCTTTTTAAATTTGCTTCTTTGTAAAATCTATCTTTTCTAAAAATACCTATCTAATTCTTCTTTTTGAAAAGAAAAAAATGAAGCATCTTTATTTATTTTAAATGTAAAAAAATTACATTATAATTAGCATAATCAAACCCTATTTCATATATTTTCATTCTATTTTTTTCACCTTTTTCTGTTGTTTTTAAATTTTCCATATTTTCGGCAATTCTGGTATAGATTTTTTTCTTCTGTTTTTTTCATTAATATTATGTAAGGAATTTCTCTTATTTGAATTTCTCTACCTTTTATTATTTCTCCATTTTCATAGGTTTCTATTTTTTTGAAGTTTACCTGCTTTTACTATAATATTTCCATTCTCCTGTTGCTATCCATCTTTTTTTAGCCTCTTCTCCCATATCATAAGCCATTCCTTCTTTTTTTATACTTTTTACCATCTTTATAAAAAAATTGCCATTTTGTTAAATTAGACCCTTCTTCATAATAAGTAGTTGATGAAAAATTTTACCATCTTCTTCATAGTTTCTTACAAGCCCTACTAATTTTCCATAATCATAATTAGCTATATTCTTTATATTTCCATTCTCATAATAAATTTTCCAAAGTCCATCTTGTTCTCCATATTTGTAATCTCCTATAAATTGAAGTTTTCCATTCTCATAATAAAATTTCCATTCTTTTACTCTAAGACCTAATCTAGTTAGTCCTTCATACTTTAAGTTTCCATTTTCATAATATTCTTTTTTTCTTCTATTTCTTCTATTTTAGGTTCTGGTTCTGGAATAAAAGGTATTACTATCTTGTACTTCTTCAAAAAAATATCCTTTTTAAATCACTTGCCTCTATATAATCTTTTAAATTTCTCTAAACAATAAACCCCTCCATAAGATTCTTTTTGTTATGTATTTATAATCTGAAGCAAAAAAATTATATTTTTCTCCACTTATTTTTTTGAAAAAAATCTAAAAATATTATTTCTAATAGTATCTTCAACAGAAGAAAGTTCAATTTTTTTGTTAATTCAGTTACTATATATAAAGGAATATTTTTTTATAGAAAAACTTCTATATATTTAAAATAATCAGAATATTTTCTTTCAATATAATCTTTTTGCTTTTTTTAGATAATATAAATCCTGTCCCTATACTCCAAACTTTCATAATATCTGATATTTTTAAGTTTTTTTACCATCTATTTTTTTAGTTTAATATTTTTTTCTAATCCTTCATATGTTCCATATTTTAACCTATACATTTTTTTAAAAATTTCAAATCTTGATATTTCTAATTTTTCCTGTTAAATATCTATTTGCTATTTCTTCATCATACTTTATTCTTTTTTTATTAAATCCTCTATTTCTTTTTTTATCAAAAAAATAATTTACATCTTTTTGTAATTTTAAATTCAAAACTTGGTATTTCATCATCAAAAATTCCAATAAAAATTTATATACTTTCATATTATATCCTTCCTAATTTTTTTAATATTTTCTGGAATTGTTGGCTTGTACTTCATTTTTAGAAAGGAGCTGTTGCAAAATTAAAATTTCAATCCAAAGTAAAAAAATAAATGAGTTACGAATGGAAATTTTTAGATAAAAAAATCAAATAGAATGAGCCGAGCAAATTCAGGAGTGTTTGAGTGCAACGAGTTTCCTGATTTCTTAGAAGCACTTAGCAATTTATTGCTTAGAGCTTCTTATGATGCAGATTCTTGATTTTTTTATCGTTAAGAAATTTACTCAGTAACGAATTATTTTTTTCACTTTTTGTGAATTTGCAACAGCCCCTTATCATTAAAAAAATTTTTAAACTAATTTTTTTATTTTTTTATTTCTATCTATTCAAGAGAAATTTTTACATACTCTCCTGTTTCTAAATTTTGAATACTTTTTTTATATTTCTTGTTATTATATCAAAAAGTAAATTTATAGTTATCTAGTTGCCCATAAATTTCTCTTTTTTTCTATATTGACATCCAATGTATCATTATTATATAAAGAACCATAAATATCCTGTAAATTTCTACATTCTAAATAATTTTTTTAATTTTTATCTTTTGGATAATCCCATTCTTCTCCTCTTTCTTTTTACAAACGAAAAAAACCTATTATATTATCTGCTAAATCTACTATAACAACCAATTCCTTATATTTTTTTTGATAAATAAATTTCTTCAAAATCATCATAGTACAAGCTATATTTATCAATTATGTCATTTTGTTAATTTTACACCTACTTTTAGAGTATTATCTATTTGAAAAATTTTCATCAAATATTTTTTTATTAATAGAATTTTTTTCCAACTATTAAATAAATAAATACTTCTAGGTTCTCATAAGGTCTATAGAATAATGTAAAAAGTTAAACGCTCATATTCTGTATTACTATTATTTAATTTAGGGAAAATTTCTTCTATAGCTTCTTCTAAATAAATTTCTTTATATCTGTATTCCATCTTATCACCTTTTTCTTATTTTTCAAACTCATCTAGATGTACTAATTTTTTTAAATTTTTATCATATCTAATAGAAAAACCAATATTTTTTTCAAATAAAAAAGGGGTTGTTGCAAATTTAAAATTTCAATCTTAAAGTAAAAAAATAAGTGAGTTACGAATGGAAATTTTAGATAAAAAAATCAAATAGAATGAGCCGAGTAATTCTCAGCATGTTTGAGCATAGCGAGTTGGCTGAAATTACAGCGAATTCTTGATTTTTTTATCGTTAAGAAATTTACTCAGTAACGAACTATTTTTTTACTTTTTGTTAATTTGCAACAACCCCTTATTTGTTTTTTTATTTTTTTACTTTCTTTGTTGATAGTCTGCTTCAATATCAGCTTTCCATTCTTTTTTTCAATTCATTTCCTGAACGAACTTCTGTAACTGCCTTATTTAAGCTCTTATAATTTCAATTGAGTTCCAACACTATCAGAATTATAGTTCACTGCTCTTTCAGCACTAATTCCTATTGTATTTGCAGTTTCTATTGCATCTATATTAGCACCCTAAGAATAGAAATTCCCAACCATCTTTTGCTTTTTTTGAGTTTCTATCAATTTTTTTAACAGCAGCAGAATTGTATTCCTTACTAGCATTTTCTAAACCATCTGTTATTATTATAAATAGAACTTTTGTTGCTTTTTCACCTTTAGATAACGTATTTTTGTATAGCTTTTTTTCTTTAGCTATAGTTTTTCCCTATAGCGTCTAAAAAGAGCTGTACTTCCTCTAACATAATATTCTTTTTTTCAGTTATATTTTGTACTTTAGTGATATCTACTCTATCATGTAACAATTCATATTGATCGTCAAATAAAACTGTTGTAATATATGCTTTACCTTCCTTTTTTTCTTTGTTTTTTTCTAAAACAGAATTAAATCCACCAATAGTATCTGATTCCAATCCACCCATAGAACCACTTCTATCTAAAATAAATATTACATCTACTACTTCTTTATTTTTTTACTTACAGATTTAGCTTGAATTTCTTCTGAAAAAAACTAAAAAGCAAAAAAACTGTAACTAACAATGCCATTAAAAAAATTTTCATTTGCATCAACTCCTTTTTATAAAAAAATTCCTATGACTAATTATAGCATAAAAAAATTTTTTTGAAAAAGTGTAAATAATATTAAAAAAATTATGATAAAATAAATAACAAATACTATTTTTAGGAGGAGATTATGAGAAAGGCAAATAGAGAAGTCAAAGATAGAAATGAAATTATAGAAATCATGAAAAGATGTGATGTATGTAGATTAGTTTTTAACAATGGAGACTATCCTTACATTGTTCCTTTAAATTTTGGTTTAGATGCTGATGAAGAAAAAGTCATTATCTATTTTCATAGTGCCTTAGAAGGAACAAAAAGTTGATATAATGAAAAGAGAAATGAAAGCAACTTTTTGAAATGGATTGTAATCATGAGCTTCAATATTATGAAGATAGAGGATATTGTACTATGGCTTATGAAAGCGTTATAGGTAGAGGTAAAATAAGAATATTATCTGAAGATGAAAAAATGGAGGCTTTAAAGAAATTAATGGCACAGTATCATAAAGATAAAGAGGCATATTTTAATCCTGCAGCAATACCTAGAACTCTTGTTTATTGTCTTGAAGTGGAAGAGATGACAGCAAAAAAAGAAAAATAAGCTCAGATAAGTTCACATTCATTAAAAAAATTATGATAAAAATATAGTGATTTAAATTAAATATAAGTGAGGTAAGATAATGAAAAAAATTTTGGAAAAAGCATAATATTTTTTTAGGACTACTGTTAACAATGGTATCTTGCTCTACTATGCATACTGTAATTTCTAAAAAGAAATTTAGATGTACAGACTAAGATGTCAGACACAATTTGGTTAGAGCCTGCAGCTGCAAATCAAAAAAACTGTATTTGTAAAAGTTTCAAATACAAGTGGAAAGAATTTAAATATTGAACAAAAAAATAATAAGTATTTTTATCAGCAAAAGGTTATAGAATAGTTAACGATCCTGCCGAAGCAAAAATATTGGTTACAAGCTAATATTTTAAAAAGTAGATAAAGTTAATCTAAATAATGAGAATGGTTTCTCTGATGCTGTTTTTAGGTGCTGGAATTGGAGGAGTTTTAGGTGCTCAACGTTCAGGTGGAGCTTATACTGCACTTGGTTGGGGACTTGCTGGAGCTGCAATAGGTACAATAGCAGATGCTTTAGTTAGTGATACTGCTTATGCAATGGTAACTGATATTTTAATTTCTGAAAAAAACAGGAAAAAAATGTACAAAGTTCTACAAGAAACTCTGTTAAACAAGGAAATTCAGGGACTATGACTTCAAAAACTAGCTCTTCATCTAATATGGAAAAAAATATTCTACAAAAAGTTTTAAGTACAGCAAACCAAGTAAACTTAAACTTTGATAGTGCTATTCCTATATTAGAAGATGAATTAGGAAAAAGTTATTTCAGGAATATTCTAAAAACAAAAATTATATAAGTGAGGTAATGGAATGAAGAAGATTCTAAAGACTGTATTTATTTTAACAATAATATTAACAATTGTGCTTTCTTCCACTATACACACTATAATTTCTAAAAGAAATCTTGAAGTACAGACTAAGATGTCAAATACAATATGGCTAGAACCTGTTGATACAGATCAGAAGACAATATTTGTAAAAAAATTTCAAATACATCTGATAAAGATTTAGATATTGAATCAAAGGTGATAAACGCTTTAAAAAAACTAAAGGTTATAAAATAGTAAAAGAGCCGTCTGAAGCGAAGTACTCTTTACAAGTTAATATTTTTAAATGTAGAAAAAAATCAAATCTAAATGATGCTGATGGTTCAGGATTTTCTGAAGTATTTATGGCAGCTGGAATTGGAAGTATTTTAGCTACTCAATCTGCAGAAGATAGATCTGACATTGTAGGTTTAGGTATGGCTTCAGCTACTCTTGCAAAGATATCATCTGCATTTGTAAAAAGATGTTGTCTATGCTATGATAACTGATGTTTTAGTCAGTGAAAAAAATTGGAAAAAAATGTGCAAGTAACAACTGTGAATTCAGTAAGCCAAGGAATTTCAGGAACAAGAACTTCTACTTCTTCTGAAACTTCTAATATTGAAAAGTATTCAACAAGAGTTTTAAGTACTGCCAATAAAGTAAACTTAAAATTTGAAAAAGCTATGCCTGTATTAGAAGATGAATTAGTAAAAAGTTATTACTGGAATATTTTAAAAAAATAAAAAAATATAGAAATGGAGATGATACTATGTACCTAGATGAATATAAAAAAATGGTTAGATTCTACTATGCTATCAGAAGATGAAAAAAAGAAGAATTAAGAAGCATTGCTAATGATGAAAAAGAAATTGAAAAATAGATTTTATACTAATCTAAGCTTTGGAACAGCTGGTATGAGAGGTGTAAGAGGTATAGGAAAAAAATAGAATGAATAAATATAATATAAGAAAAAGCTACTCAAGGCTTTAGCAAATTATATTATAGAAGCAACTGGAGAAACTGGGAAGAAAAAAAGGTGTTGCTATTGCCTATGATTCAAGATTAGATTCAGTTGAAAATGCTATCAATACTGCAATGACTTTTAGCAGGTAATGGAATAAAAAGTTTATTTATTTGAAGGAATAAGATCAACTCCAGAACTTTCTTTTTGCAGTAAGAGAATTAAAAAGCTCAAGCAGGTGTTATGATTACAGCTTCTCACAATCCAAAAAGAATACAATGGATATAAAGTTTATTGGGAAGATGGAGCACAAATAGTTGACCCTCAAGCAACAGGGATTGTAAGTGCTGTTGAAGCAGTAGATATTTTTTTAATGGTGTTAAATTAATGGATGAAAAAGGAAGCTATAGAAAAAAAGGCTTACTTGTTTATGTTGGTGAAAAAAATTAGATGATAGATTTATAGAAGAAGTTAAGAAAAAAATGCTATCAATCCTGATGTAGAAAAACAAAGGATAAAAATCAAAATTGTTTATTCACCTCTACATGGAGTTGCAGCAAGACCTGTAGAAAGAATCTTTAAAAGGAAATGGGTTATACAAGTGTATATCCTGTAAAGGAACAAGAACAACCAGATGGAAACTTCCCTACTTGTGACTATGCTAACCCTGAAGATACAAGTGTATTTAAGCTAAGTACAGAGCTTGCAGATAAGGTTGGAGCTGAAATCTGTATAGCTAATGACCCTGATGGAGATAGAATGGGACTTGCTGTTCTTGATAATAATGGAAAATGGTTCTTCCCTAATGGAAACCAAATAGGTATCTTGTTTGCAGAATACATTTTAAATCATAAAAAAATATTCCAGCAAATGGAACTATGATAACAACAGTTGTATCAACTCCACTTTTTTTGATACTATTGTTAAAAAAAGAATGGAAAAAAAGCATTAAGAGTTCTTACAGGTTTCAAATATATTGGTGAAAAAATTAGACAATTTGAAAAACAAAGATTTAGATGGAACTTTCTTATTTGGTTTTGAAGAATCAATTGGTTATTTAGTTGGTACTCATGTTAGAGATAAAGATGCTGTTGTTGCTTCTATGATAATAGCAGAAATGGCTACAACTTTTAAAAAAACAATGGTTCTAGTATCTATAATGAAATAATAAAAAAATTTATGAAAAAAATATGGTTGGCGTTTAGAAACTACTATTCCTATAACTAAAAAAAGGTAAAGATGGACTAGAAGAAATACAAAAAAATTATGAAGTCTATGAGAGAAAAAAACTCATACTGAAATTGCAGGAATAAAAAGTAAAAGAATATAGAGATTATCAAAAAGGTGTAGAAGATTTACCAAAAATCTGATGTTATACAAATAGTTTTAGAAGATGAAACTTACTTAACAGTAAGACCTTCTGGAACTGAACCTAAGATTAAATTCTATATTTCAGTTGTTAATAGCGATAAAAAAAGTTGCTGAAGAAAAAAATTAGCAAAAATTAGAAAAAGAATTTTTGAATTATGCTGAAAATCTATAATACTTACATACATATTCCTTTTTGTGAAAGAAAATGTAACTATTGTGACTTTACTTCATTAAAAAGGAACTGATAATCAAATTGAAAAAAATATGTTAATTATCTTTTAAAAAGAGATAGATATTTATAGCAAAAAAACTATGATTTATCAGAAAAAAACAGGATACTATATACTTTGGTGGAGGGACACCTTCCCTCCTACCAATAGATAGCTTAAAAAAGAATTCTATCTAAATTTTCTTATGATGAAAAATACTGAGATTACCATTGAAGTAAATCCTAAAAACTGTTGACATCAATAAGTTGAAAGAATATAGAAATTTAGGAATTAATAGATTAAGTATAGGAATTCAAACTTTTAATGATGAGAATTTAAAAATTTTAGGAAGAATTCATAATTCAGAAGAAGCTATAGAAGTATATAATATGGCAAGAAAAGTTGGCTTTTAAAAAAATATTAGTCTAGATATTATGTTCTCTTTACCTAATCAGACTTTAGAAATGTTAAAAAATTGATTTAGAAAAAAATTAATTCTTCTAAATCCTGAACATATCTCAATCTACTCTTTGATATGGGAAGAAGGAACAAAAATTTTTTAGAGATTTAAAAAGCTGGGAAATTAAAAAGAAACTGATAATGATTTAGAAGCTACTATGTATGAATATATAATTGACTATTTAAAAATCAAAAGGATATGGACATTATGAAATCTCAAATTTTTTTCTAAAAAAAGATTTTGAAGCAAGACATAACTCTATATACTGGGAAAATAAGAACTATTTAGGGCTTGGTCTTTCAGCTGCAGGTTATTTAGGAAATCTAAGATATAAGAATTTCTTTCATTTAAAAGGATTATTATGATAAACTAGATAAGAATATTTTTACCTGTTGATGAAAGAGAAGAACTTACAGAAGCTGATATTGAACAATATAGATATCTAGTAGGATTTAGACTTTTAAATAAGCCTCTTATTCCAAGTAAAGAATATTTAGAAAAAAATGTGAAATTTTAGAAAAAGAAGCTTATCTTGTAAAAAAAGAAAAATGGATATATTTTAAGTTCTAAAGGACTTATGTTATTTAATGACTTTATTGCAAATTTTATAGATGATTAATATTACAAAAGAGGTTTTATTATGAGTATTCAAGCTAGTGTTGAAGAAATTTTTAGAAGACATAAAAAAATATTCTCCTTATCCAGAAAAAGGTAAAATTGATTGCTGTTACTAAGTATTCTACTGTTGAAGATATAGAAGAATTTTTAAAAGACAGGACAAAAATATCTGTGGAGAAAATAAAGTTCAAGTTGTTAAAGATAAAATAGAATATTTTTAAAAAAATAAGAATACAGATATTAAATGGCACTTTATTGGAAATTTACAAAAATAAAGTAAAAATACATTATAGATGATGTAGTTGCGATACACTCTGTAAATAAATTAAGTTTGGCTCAAGAAATCAATAAAAAAAGGCTGAACAATCAGGAAAAAAACTATGGATGTTTTATTGGAAATTAATGTCTATGGTGAAGAAAGTAAACAAGGTTATTCCTTAGATGAATTAAAAATGTGATATAATAGAATTGAAAAAAATCTTAAAAATTTGAATATAATAGGAGTAATGACTATGGCTCCATTTACAGATGATGAAAAAAATTTTTAAGAATGGTTTTTCAGAACTTAGAAAGATTAAAGATGAGTTAAACAAGGAATACTTTGATAATAATCTTACTGAGCTGTCTATGGGAATGTCCAACGATTATAAAATCGCCTTACAAGAAGGAAGCACATATATAAGAGTTGGAACAAAAAATTTTTTTAAATAATTTAAAGGAGGAAAATAGATTATGGGAATTTTTAAAGGACATAAAAAGAATTAGTAGGGATTAATACTGAAGAAGAATATGATGAAGAAGAAGTTATAGAAGAAACATCAAGAACACTTTCTAAGAGAGAACAAATGGAAATGGATACTGTTGATGATTTTAGATATGATGACTACAGTACTATTTTTATTGATCCTAAAACAATTTGAAGATTGTAAGAAAAATTGCAAACTATATAGAAAAAGAAAAAAATGATTACAATTAATTTAGAAAATATTGGATCAAAATGTTGCTCAAAGAATAATGGATTTCTTAGCTGGAGCTATGGAAATTAAAAAAATGCAAGTTTTTGCTCAAATTGCAAAAAAATGTATATACTATCGTTCCTGAAAAATATGAAAGTTTATTATGAAGGAAAAAGAAGAGAAAAAGAAATTAATAGATTTAGAAAAAGGTGAAAGATTTGAAGGAGAAAAATTAAAGCTTTAGCTTTATTTTCAGGTGGTTTAGACAGTGCTTTAGCTATAAAACTGGTACAAGATCAAGGTGTTGAAGTAATTGCTTTAAATTTTGTATCACATTTTTTTGGTGGAAAAAATGAAAAAGCTGAAAAGATGGCTGAACAATTAGGAATTAAGCTAGAATATATCGATTTTAAAAAAAGAGACATATGTTTGTTGTTGAGGATCCTGTCTATGGTAGAGGAAAGAATATGAATCCTTGTATAGATTGCCATTCATTGATGTTTAAAAATAGCAGGAGAATTACTGGAAGAATATGGAGCTCATTTTGTTATATCAGGAGAAGTTTTAGGACAAAGACCTATGTCACAAAAATGCACAAGCTTTAGAAAAAGTTAAAAAGTTATCAGGTATGGAAGACTTAGTTTTAAGACCTTTATCTGCTAAACTTTTACCTCCAAGCAGAGCCGAGCTTATGGGTTGGGTTGATAGAGAAAAGCTTTTAGATATAAATGGACGTTCAAGACATAGACAAATGGAGTTAATGAATTCATATGGACTTGTTGAATATCCTAGTCCAGGTGGAGGTTGTTTACTAACTGATCCTGGTTATTCAAGTAGATTAAAAGTTTTAGAAGATGATGGACTTCTTAAAAATGAGCATTCATGGCTTTTTAAACTTATAAAAGGAAGCTAGATTCTTTAGATTTTCTAAAGGAAGATATTTATTTGTTGGTAGAGATAAAGAATCAAATATGAAAATTGATGAGTATAGAAAAGAAAAAAATCTAAAAATTCTATATCCATAGTGCAGAAGTTCCATGGACCTCATTTAATTGCTAATACTGATTTAAGTGATGAAGAAATAGAATTTGCTAAAAATCTATTTTCTAGATATTCTAAAGTAAAAGGAAACGAGAAAAATTAATTTAAATAATTCTGGAAATATAGAAACAGTAGATGTAGTTGACTTGAAAAAGTTAGATGAAGAGATTAAAAAAATATCAACAACTATAGAATAAAAATGGGGAATGAACCCCATTTTTTTATTATTTTGTGTAGTCATCAAAAAACCTTTACCAGTTTTTTTGTCCTAATTGTTTTCCACGAACCATTTTTTTCTTAATAAAAGTATGAGCTCTATATTTGCTATCTCCTGTTTCATGATATAAAAACATCCATTATAGCAAGACATACATCTAGTCCAATTAAATCTCCTAAAGCTAGTATCCTATAGGGTGATTAGCACCTAATTTCATTGCAGCATCTATTCCTTCTACACTTGCTACTCCATCAGCATATATTCCTACTGCTTCATTAATCATAGGAATTAAAAATTCTATTTACAACAAATCCTGGAGCTTCTTCAACTTGTACTGGTACTTTTCCAATATCTTCAGATATTTTTTTAATTTTTCTACTATTTCAGTTGGAGTATGTAATCCAGCAATAATTTCTACAAGTTTCATTACAGGTGCTGGGTTAAAGAAGTGCATTCCTATCATAGGTCTCTTTAATCCTGCTCCAATTTCTGTAATTGATAAAGAAGAAGTGTTTGTTGCAAATATAGCATCTGCTTTTACAAATTTCATCTAATTCTTTAAAAGTTTGTTTTTTTAATTTCCATGTTTTTCAATAGCAGCTTCAATTATTAAATCACAATCAGCACAAATTTCTTTTTGTACCAGTTGTAATTCTTGCTAAAATAGCATCAGCTTCAGCTTGTTCCATTTTACCTTTAGCTATTCTTTTTTTCAAAACCTTTTAGCTATTTTATTTTTTTCCATTTGCAGCAAATTCATTATTAATATCACAAAGTGTTACTGTAAATCCTTCTGTTTGTGCAAATGCTTGAGCAATTCCTGCACCCATTGTTCCTGCTCCAATAATTCCTACTTTCATAATTCGACCTCCGTTTTACTTATTTTTTTATATTCTACACCTTTAATTTTTTTCTAAGAATGCTTTCATTCCAACTTTTTTTGATCTTCTGTTGTAAAACAACTTCCAAATAATTTTTTTCTTCTATTATTATTGCTCTATCCATATCAGTGTCAATTCCTTCATTTATAGCTTTTTTAGAAGCTCTAACTGCGAAAGGAGCATTTTTAGCAATTTTAGCAGCTAATTTTTTTGTTTCTTCTAATAATGTTTCTTGAGGGTAAACATGATTTACAAGTCCAACACTAAGAGCTTCATCAGCTTTAATAGCATTAGCTGTATAGATCATTTCTTTAGCTTTTCCTAAACCAATAAGTCTTGCTAATCTTTGAGTCCCACCAAAACCTGGAGTTATTCCTAAACCAACTTCTGGTTGTCCAAACACTGCATTTTCAGAACAAACTCTGAAATCACAACTCATTGCTAGTTCACAACCTCCACCTAAAGCAAATCCATTAATAGCTGCAATAACTGGAAGAGGAAAAGTTTCTATTTTTTTCTAAATACTTCATTTCCTTTTGTTACTAAATCTAGCTGCTTCACTGTTGTTTAAAGGAGCCATCTCTGATATATCTGCTCCTGCAACAAAAGACTTAGTACCTGCTCCTGTTAAAATTACAACTCTTGTTGTTTCTAAATTTATGTTAGCAAAAGTTGAATTTAACTCATTTAATACTGCTGTGTTTAAAGCGTTCAATGCCTCTGGTCTTTCTATAGTAACAATACCAATAAAAATCTTCTTGTTTATAAGATACAACTGACATTTTACCACCTTCCTTTAATATAAAATATTATGTGTATTTTTTTATATCTTTATTATAGCATAATTGAATACAAAAATCAATAAAAAGCCTATTGATTTTGTCAATAGACTATGCTATAATTATTTGAAAATTAAGAGATTTATTTATTTCTCATAAAAAAAGGGAGTAGTTGTAAATAACAGTATCAACATCACGAAATTATTTTTCTGGTACTGTGACCATTTTGGTAACAAGACTTTTTGGTATGAATTATTTTTCATATCAAAAAGTTTTTTTAGTTTTATAATATAAAAAGAAGGAGACGATAATGAAACATTTTACAAAAGTCTAAAAAAACATTTATTTGAAGAGTTTGAAACAAGCTCAACTGGTTTAATTGAAGAGGAGGTAGTTGCAAGGAGAAAAAATATGGAGAAAAATAAGTTTGTTGAAAAAAAGAAAAAGATGGACTTATAAAAATATTTTTTTAATCAATTTAAAGATTCCCTTGTAATTATTTTGCTTATTGCAGCGGTTATTTCATTTTTCTGGAAATAAAGAAAAGTGCACTTTGTTATAGTTCTAGTATTAATTTTTGAACTCTATTCTTGAGCTTATCAAACTATCAAGGCTCAAAAAAATCTTTAGATAGTTTAAAAAGATGTCTTCACCTAAAATGTAAGGTTATTAGAGATCATGAACAATTAGAAGTGGACTCTGTTGAATTAGTTCCTGGAGATATTGTTATTGTTGAAGCTGGGAGACATTGTTCCAGCTGATGGAAGAATCATAGAAAACTTTTCATTATTAGTAAATGAAAAACTCTCTTACAGGGTGAATCTAACTCAATAGAAAAAAACTGATGAAGTTTTTAGAATATGAAGATTTAGCACTAGGAGATCAAGTTAATATGGTGTTCTCAGGAAGTCTTGTTAACTATGGTAGAGCAAAGATTTTAGTTACTGAAACAGGAATGAGCACTCAATTAGGAAAAAAATTGCAACTCTTTTTAGATCAAACAGAAGAAAAATGTTACTCCTTTACAAAAAAATCTTTAGATATATTTGGTAAGAGATTAACTCTTGGAATAGTTGTACTTTGTGTTCTTATCTTTGGAATTTATGTATATCATGGAAATACAGTTCTTAATTCTTTTATTATTAGCTGTTGCTCTTGCTGTTGCAGCTATACCTGAATCATTAAATCCAATTATCACTATAGTATTATCTATGGAAACTGAAAAAAATTATCTAAAGAAAAATGCAATAGTTAAAGAATTAAAAATCTATAGAAGCTTTTAGGTTCTATCTCTGTTATTTGTTCTGATAAAACTGGTACTCTTACTCAAAAACAAAATGACAGTAAAAAGATTTTTTTATCAATGGAAAATTAGATAATGAATACTCTTTTGGATAAAAAAATAAAAAAATTGATAAATTATTACTAGACAGTTTTATTCTATGTACAGATGCTACTGACACTATAGGAGATCCTACAGAAACTGCTCTTATTCACCTTACTCAAAAAAATATGATATGTCTTTTTAGAGATGAAAGAAAAGATAGTAAGAGAATATCAGAAATACCTTTTTGACTCTGTAAGAAAATTAATGACAGTTCTTTATGAAACAAAAAAATGGTAAACACATTATTTTTCACTAAGGGAGCTTTTCGATTCTCTTTGTAACAAGATTTAAATATTATCTTGATGAAAATGGTAATGTACAAAATGTAAATGAAGAATTTATTAAAAAGATTGAAAAAAAGTTAACAACGAATTAGCTGAAGAAGGTTTAAGAGTTTTAACTTTTGCATATAAATATATTGATGGAGAAAAAAAGAACTTTCTGATGAAGATGAAAATGACTATATTTTTCCATGCTCTTGTTGGTATGATAGACCCTCCTAGAGAAGAGTCTAAACTTGCTGTTCAAGAATGTATTAGAGGTGGAATTAAACCAGTTATGATAACAGGTGACCATAAAAATAACAGCTAGAACAATTGCTAAAAAAATATAGGTATATTTAGAGAAGGAGATATTGCACTTGAAGGTGTAGAACTTGAAAAGATGACTGATGAAGAATTAGAAAAAGAATGTTGCAGCATATATCAGTTTATGCTAGAGTTTCTCCTGAACATAAAAATAAGAATAGTTAATGCTTGGCAAAAACTTGGAAAAAAATTGTTGCTATGACAGGTGATGGAGTAAATGATGCTCCCAGCTCTTAAAAAAGGCAAATATCGGTATTGCAATGGGAATTACAGGAACAGAAGTTTCTAAGAATGCTGCTTCTATGATACTAGCTGATGATAACTTCTCAACAATAGTTAAGGCAATAATAACTGGTAGAAATGTTTATAGAAATATTAAAAAAATGCTATAGGTTTCTTACTTTCAGGAAATACTGCTGCTATACTTGCTGTGCTTTATTCATCACTTGCTAACTTACCAGTTATATTCTCAGCAGTACAATTACTATTTATAAACTTATTAACAGATAGTTTACCTTCAATAGCTGTAGGGGTTGAACCTAAAAATGAAGATATCTTAGATGAAAAACCTAGAGATCCTAATGAAGCAATATTGACAAAAAGATTTTCGTCTAAACTTCTAATAGAAGGAGTTTTTAATTGCTGTCTTTATTATAATCGCTTTCTATATAGGATTAAAAGATTCTGCTTTTAAAAAGGTTCTACAATGGCTTTTTGCTACTTTATGTTTAGCTAGATTATTCCATGGTATTGATTATAGAGGTCAAAGAAATGTTTTTGCTATAGGTTTCTTTTAAAAAAATAAATTCTCATTGATTGCTTTTTTGCAGTTGGATTTATTTTATTAAATGCTGTTCTACTATGCCCACCTCTATATAATATGTTTGGAATTACAAAATTAGAAACAACTAACTTTATTCAAATTTATGTGTTATCATTAATACCAACAGTATTAATACAAATATATAAAGCTATAAAATATAGATAATAAAAAGAGAAAGGCTATTGTAAATAAATTAAGGCTTTACAATAGCCTCTCTAATTCTTAATTGTAAGTAATTTACTAGTATCTTGAACAACAACTTGGTACTTTATTAGAAGAATTCTCCATTATCGCAATAATTATCCCCAGTTAGAGTGAAGAATATAATACAACAATCTTTGTTATTATTTATTCTCTTAATTAGTTTTGTTAAGAAAGTCTGCAGTATCCTTTTTATTTTTCATCTCTTGCAAACCAATATACTTCAACAAAAAGTATAACCATCAACTATTTTTACCATCAAAGATATATTCAGTATTTTTGATGCTCAATGGTAAACCAAGTTCTATCACAACCGATAATTTCAGTTAAACCATCAATAATTTCTTTACTATTTTTCAACTATCAAGTTTTTTTCTATTCCTCTAATCTTTAAATGTGGCATATCATCACCCCTATTCTATTATCTTTATTCTATCAATAACTATATTATTTAAGCAGTATTTAAAAAAATAAGCTATCACAATATATTAACTGTAATAGCTCTGTTTTTAAATATTAATACCATCTAGAACCTGAACAACATCCTCTGTTTTTCTCCATTATAGTAACTATCAGAATAATAATTATTTGAACAGTAATCTTTATTATATGTTCTTTCATACATTCCAAAAATTATGATATTGAGATTCTCCATTCATCATATATCCCATATGTCTTGGTCTATGGTAAAAAGTGGCTGCCATACTTGAAACTCCAACAACTAATAATAAAATAACAAAAAAACAAATAATTTTTTTCATATTAAACCATCTCCTTAAAAATTTAAAATATTTTTGTATATTATACAACTTTATACAGCCTTTGTCAATAACTTAGACTATTTTTCTTACTAAAAAGCTAAGTCTACAATTTTAATACCATCAACAGCAGCACTCATAATTCCACCAGCATAACCTGCTCCTTCACCTATAGGAAAAAAATTCCTTTAACAGAAATTGATTCTCCCTTTAAATCTCTTAAAGATTTTTAACTGGTGCTGAAGTTCTAGTTTCTGGTCCTATTAAATTCACTTTATTTGAAATAAACAATTTATTTTTACTCCAATTCTCAAAAAGCTGAATGAAGATTTCTTCTTATATAATCTGGAAAAGAAATTATTTATATCATATGAAAAATAATTTCATCTTGTAACTACTTTCTATCTTAAAAACTAGTTTTTTTGATTTTTTTCATAAAATCTATAACATTTTGATATATAGCTCCGTAATTTCCAACTATCTCATAATTTTTTTCTTTTTCTAATTCCTCTTGTAAATACATACCTGAGAAGATTTGACTTCCATAATCTCTTTCAGATACTCCAACAACTATCGCTGAATTTGAAAATTTCCCATTTCTTGTAGAATAACTCATACCATTGACAAGTGAAGCTCCTATTTCAGATGAGGCATTTACAATTTCTCCACCTGGACACATACAAAATGAGAAAGTTCCTCTTGTTTCTTTTTTTATTGTTAAAAAGCCATATTGTAAGTTGCTGCCTCTAAAAAGTGGATTTGAAACAGCTTCTCCATATTGCATTTTATCAATATCTTTTCTTAAATGTTCTATTCTTACTCCAATAGCAAAAGGTTTATTCTCCATAGCAATTCCTTTTAAATATAGCATTTTATATGTATCTCTCGATGAATGTCCTATGGCAAAAAAATAACCTTATCTATATCATAGTTGTATCTTTTTCCACTATCTACTTCTAAAAATCTTTAAAGAACTAATTTCATTATTTTTTTACTTCTATATCTTCAACAAGTGAAGAAAAAAAGTAAAATTTTTCCTCCTAAAAGATTTAATTTTTTTCTCTTAAATTTTTAACTACAATTCTTAAGACATCTGTTCCTATATGTGGTTTGTAGTTCCAAAAAAATTTCTTCCTGAGCTCCACATTCTATAAATTCTTTTGAAAACTTTTTTTCTATATATTCACTTTTTAATTCTAGTATTTAACTTTCCATCAGAATAAGTTCCTGCTCCACCTTCTCCAAACTGTATATTTGAATTGGGATTTAGAATAGAAGTTTTTAATAAAATTGTCTGTTGTTATATTTCTTTTATCTACTTCTTCTCCTCTTTCAAATACAATGGGAATATATCCCAATTCTGCTAGTCTTAGAGCTGAAAAAAGTCCTGCAGAGTCCCTGTTCCTACAACAGCAACTTCTCTTTGAGGATAAAGTGCTACTCTCTTATCATAACTTTCATCTTTTGCTAAACTTAATTTTGAATATTTTTTTCTAAATTTATATTTTTCTTTAAACTAATCTCTAAAGTATAGATAAATTTAATATCATTTTTTTCTTTCTACTATCTATAGATTTTTTTAAATATTTTAAATTTTCTATATTATCTCTAGAAATACCATTTTTTTCTCTAATTCTTTATATATTTCTTTCTCTTGATTTTTTTATTTATTGATACAATTATATTACTAATATTAACTTTCATCTATTTTTTTACCTAACTTTCAATAAATCGTGTATTCTGATAACTCCTACAAAATTATTATCATCAAACACTGGTAACACATTTATTTGATGAGGTCTATCTTCCATGATTGATAAGGCTTGAGTTGCCATTTCTTCTTTATCAACCTTAGTATAATTAGTTGTCATTATATCACTAGCCTTTTAAGCTAAAGAATTTTTTTCTTTGTGGCTTAAAAGCTCTTCTTATATCTCCTTCAGTGATAATTCCTACCAAAAGACTGTTATCATCATTCATTACACAGACTACTCCAAGTTTTTTCTCACTCATTAAAATTACAATGTCTTCCATACTTGTATCAGCTTTACAAAGAGCAAGAGCTTCACCTGTTTTCATTAAATTTCCAACTTTTGTTAATAACTTTCTTCCTAAACTTCCACCTGGATGATACATTGCAAAAGTTTTGAGGTGAGAAATTTCTAAGTTTCATAAGACAACCTGCAATGGCATCTCCCATAACAAGTGCATTAGTCGTAGATGACATAGGTGCAAGATTTAAAGGACAACCTTCTTCATCTACATGAGTATTAATATATAGGTCTGAAGCTTTAGCAAGTCTTGAATTAATATTTCCTGTCATTGCAATTACAAAGGCACCTATATTTTTTATTGCTGGCATTATTGCAAGAATTTCATCACTTTCACCACTATTTGAAATAGCTAAAACTATATCTTCTGGATTGATAATTCCTAAGTCACCATGTAAACCTTCTGTTGAATTCATAAAAAAATACTTGTTGTTCCTGTTGAAGCAAAAAGTTGCTGAAATTTTTCTTACCTATTATTCCTGTTTTACCTATACCTGTAACAACTACTTTTCCTTTACAATCAAATATTTTTTTCTAACTACTTTTACAAAAATTTTCTGATAGTTTATTCATTCTCTTTTCTAGAGATTTTTATTTCTGTATCATAAATATTTTTTTAGCAATTTCTATAATTTCTTGATCTAACATCTTCTATCCAACTCCTACTAATAAATTATATTGTCTTCTAGTTATTAAAACATCAACTTTCATATCATATTCAGTTGTTTCTATACCTTCTTCAATTATTTGTTTTTTTCAAAGGCTATAGCAATTTTTTTAGCATTCTTATGAATAGCAAAAAAATCTATCATAATAACCTCTACCAAAACCTACTCTATTTTTTTATCTCTATCAAAAAGCTACTCCTGGTGTAATAATTACATCGATTTCACCTATATATTCTTCCCCATCAGGTTCTGAATTACCAAAAAGGACTTACAATATATTTATTTTTTTATCTTCTATTGCTATCATTTTTTTCCTTAGTAATTACCTTAGGTAAAAACTAAAGTTTTCCCAGCCTTTTTTTAATATATTCATTTATTTTATCTGTCTTAACCTCATTCTTAAAATCCATATAAGACATGATGACTTTAGCATTTTTGAAATCTTCATTTTCTAATAATTTTTCAAATATCTTATCACTGGCAGTTTCAATATACTCCATAGATAAGTTCATTCTTCTTTCTTTTTATTAAATTTCTAGCATCCTTTTTATTCATTATGATCTAGCCTCTTTTTATATTTTTTTAATATCTAACCAGAAATTAGTTGCAACAGCTGCTTTTTTTCCCACTTTCATTTCTTGCCTTAATAACAGTTTCGACATCATAAGTCAGATAACAATCTATGTCACCTTTCCATTTTTTTGAATTTTTCCTCTTTCTTTTTCAAGGTCTACTTCTCTATTTTCTATCATTTGTGCAACTTCTTTTCCTAAGAAAAACAATAATTTTTTTGGAGATATTAGAGCAATCTGCATATTTAATAAGTCTAAAAGTATTTTCTTTTTCTTCCTCATCAAAAATTCTTTATTTTAACTTCTCTTTTTAGTAAGTGTAGTTATATAGTAAGCTTCAGGAACTATCCCTGCAAGATCAAAAAAAGTCTTATAAGGAATTCTCCACTTGATTGAGCTTTCAACCTTATAATCTTCTGATAAATAAAGTTTAGGGTCATTTCCAATAAATAGAACATCTGCATTTCTATTTCCCATACCTATATATATTTCTTGTTTGTCCTTAGGTAAAGTCTCAATACCTACACTTCCAAGTTCAAATTTTAATTCTTCCCATAATTCTGATATTTCTTCCACGAGTTATCACCTACTTATTCTATAGTAAATAATTTTTGTAACCTTATCTTGACTTGTAATTTCACAGTTTGGCTTTTCTTAACATTCCTGTGAATTCATCTTCCAATGTTTCTTTAATTATACTTAAATGATTGCTATCCTTACTAACATGTGCCAAGAATACTTTCTTCAATTTATCTGTATACATCTCTTTGATAAACTTTTGCACACTCATTATTTGAAAGATGTCCATTTCTACTTTTTAACTCTTTCCTTTAAATTCCAAGGATATGAACAATTCATAAGAGTATTAAAATCATAATTACTTTCTATTACCATGGCATCTACATCTTTAAAAATATTCTCTAACTATATTTGTTATATAACCAATATCGGTAGATATTGCTATTTTTTTATTAAGTTGGCTTTCTAATTTAAAAACCAATAGTTCTTTCAGCATCATGCATTACATCAAATGGTGAAACCTTTAACTTTATCATCAAGTATAAAAGAACCATCTATAAATTTTTATTAGAGATTTATCTATTTCTCCTAATTTACTTGCTCCTGCCCTGTAACTTTCAGGAGTTATATAGATAGGAATATCGTATTTTCTTGCTATAACTCCCTGCTCCATTTATATGGTCACTATGCTCGTGAGTTATTAAAATTGCTGATATATCTGATAATTTTTTTACCTATCATTTCCAATTTTTTTCTTCAGTTTTTTTACAACTAAAACCTGTATCTACCAATAATTTATAGTCTTCTATTTCTACAAAAGTCGAATTTCCTGAGCTTCCACTTCCTAGAATTGAAATATTCATTTGTATTATTCCTTTCTTTTTATCTTTTTTTATTTTATGCCTTTGAGGCTTTATTGTTACATCTGTAAAAAAACTATATTATCACTTTGATTTAAAATAAACTCTATTGTTTTTTTGCTATATCTTCACTTTTTTTATATGCTTTTTCATCATCATCACATTCAAAAATATGTATTATTCTGATAGAAAGTTTGTCTTAGTCATATCTGGATAGATTGTTATAACCTTAACATCATTCTTTTCTAACTTCTTCAAACAAACTTTTTGAAAATTGACTAAGACCTGCTTTTTGTTGCTGAATAAACACAAGCTAAATGGACTTTCTTTATTTGCAGTAACTGATGAAATATTTATTATTGTCCCCTTTATTTTCTTTTTAAAGTTCTTAAAAAAATATTGACTAATTACAAGAGGTGCTTGTAAATTCACTGATATCATATTTTTTTAATCTTGGCTATGTTTATCTCTTCATGTAAACCAAAAATAAGCAAGTCCTGCTGAATTTACTATTAAATCAAATTTTATTTTTTTCAATGAATGTAAAGTTTTTTTCCAATTCATCAAGTTTAGCTAGATCACAAAACAACAGGAAAAAAAGTTTTTCATATTCTTCAAAAAAATCTTAGTTTCATTTTTTTATGAAATTTCTAGCAACACCATAAACTTCATAGTCCATATTTAATAATGTTTTTGCTATCTCATAACCTATTCCTGAACTAGCTCCTGTAACTAAAGCAATTTTTCATAAAAACTCCCTACCTATCATCTATTTAATGAAATGTATAAAAAAATAGGTGAGTTACATTCCAAATTTTTAGAATAAAAAAATTAAATAGAATGAGCCGAGTAATTATCTACGTGTTTGAAGCTGACTTGTCAGCAAGTTTATAGAACTTGCATTTAATTACTTAGATCTAGATGCAATTCTTAATTTTTTTATTCGTTAAGAAATTTGTCTAGTAACGAACTATTTTTTTAATAGATCCTCTCTATATTTATATATTTTAAAAAAATTTTTCTTTAATAAAGTCTATCATATATGATTTTAATTTATCAGAATATGTGTAAACTCCATCGATGCATTCAAAAAGGATAGTATAGAATTTTCAGACTTCTTATTTTGATTTCTCATCTTTTTAAATATTCTTTTGAAGTTCTAAATACTCCTATACTTACATCTATAACCTTTATTTTTTTATCTATTTCACTGAATAAATATTCTATCATTTCACTATAATTTTTTTCAAAAATCATCTGTATATATTAAAGGATCTATACAAATTCTAACTTTCCAACCTTTATTTTTGCAATTCTTTAATAGCCTTAACTCTATTTTTTTAAAACTTGCTGTATATTTTTTTCATTTTTTTAAAAGCTATCTCTTCTGGTGATAGAGTAAAAGCAATTATAAAATTATCTAAAACATCTAAATTTAAAAAAACTTATCAATGTTTCCTGACTTTGTTCTTAATTCAATTTTTTTAAATCTTTTTTTATCTTTTGATGAAAATGATACCACTTTCTCAGAGAAAGAACAGATATTTTCTATAGCTAGTAAATCTGTATCATAAGACACACAAAGATATAGACTTTTTTTAACTTATTATAAAGTTCTTCAACTTCTTCAAAAACTTTTTCTATATCCACAAAAAAATAACTATATTTCCTGAAGAATAAACTCCTTGTAGATAACAATATTCACAGTCATAGACACAATTTATTATAGATGAAGTATAATAGAAGTTATCATTTTCAAAAATCTTCACAAACTACAGCCCCTTCATAAATCATATTGGGTTTATTTCGAAGCTAGAAATTAAATTTTGTCCTAATTTTTTTGTAAGTGAAAATCTTGATTATTACTAGAAAATACTTCTTTATAGTTGTCTATTTCTATTATTTTAGCATCTTTAAATTTAGATAATATCTCTAAAGTATTCTTATTATCTAGAATTTTCTTCTCCACATAGATATGAGAAAATCTATTATTTAAAGAAATTTTCTTTTTATTTATCTCAGGTGAAAACTGTTTTTTTCTAAACTATTTTTTTCTGTAGAGATATATTTTTTTATTTCTTCAAAAAGTTTTTTTAGCTTGAACCTTAGAAGTTACTTCAATATTCTCATATTTTTTAATATATCTATGTTTCCATATTTTATTTTTTTAAATACCTTAATATATTAAAAAGCTCATAAGTCATTGTATCACTTAATCTTAAATTTTCTAATACTTTTTATCAATTCTTGTTCAGTAATAGTGAAATCACTGTCATCATTGACAGTCTTAAAATTTACTAGAAATTTATAGATATTATTATAGCTTTTCAGTAAATAAATTTTTCATCTTTTAAAATCTACTAAAAATTCTATCCTCAGCTTTATTTTTTAATATATCAGATACAATTTTTAAAAACCATAATTTTATCTTTTTAAAAAATGGAAGCTGTTTGGAAAAACCATAGGCTTCCTATATCAATATATTCTATATTTTCAATCTCAACTATACTATCAAAAGTTGTCAAAACTTCCTTCTAAAAATTATGTTTATAAATCATCTCTGGATAGAACCAAAATCTGAGTAAGTTTTTGAATTTTTGATACGTATACTATATCTCCTAATTGAGAATTTTTATTACTTGCAACATAAATCCAATATTGACTATATAGTCATTTTTCTTAATATCTCTTTTTGATATCAGATAAGTTAAAGCTAGTAGCAGATTTAACTTTACCTGTCCCACTGATAATTAATTTTACATCTTTCATTAGAAAATACTTGAAACTTTGTATAGCTATTGTCTTTTTAAAATTAAATAATGATATTAAAAGAGCTTGGCTTCAATATATAATGCTGTTACTATATATAACATTTTTACCTCATTCTATTTTTAAATATCATAATTTTCTAATAATTCCTCTATTGTAGCAGGTGCAGTTCTTACATTTTGAACAACTCTTTCTTTGCTACTTTAAGTTCAAAAAGGAATTTTTTTGTTCTCTCAAACAAGCTTTCTTCATATATAGTGTTATTGCTGTTGACATATCTAAAACCAAGTTCTTCACAAAAATGCATAAAAATTTTCTGTTGTTTTTTTCATCTGTATTAATTGTTAGTGTAGCTCATAAAAACTCCTCCTATCATATTATAATTATATAATAATAGTAAGTACTTATCAATATTTATTTAATATCACTTTGCCAATTCATAACTTATATCTATCAACTTATAAATTTCTTTTTAGTTCAACTGTTCCATCAAGGCAAATAGTACACCAGTGTTTTTATTCATATGATAAGCTGGAAAATATCTTTTATTATCTATAAGTTTTTCAATTTCTTCTGGACTATTATGTAAATTAATTACTTCAACAAGTTCATCACTATCTAAAGTTAAGTTTTCTTGGATAGTGTCAATATAACAGCAGGTACCATTTCTTACTGTATTTTCTACGAACAACCTCAGTTTTTAGGAGATTTTTCCATAGAAATTCCAATTCATCTCCATATTTATTTTTTTAACATAATCTATAATTTCATTTGTGTAATCAGTCTTAAATATCTCATCTTCAAAACATTCTTTCTTTATCTAAAAACTTCACTATATGCCCCTATAAACTTTTTCACTATAACCATTTCTTCTTTTCTTCAAGTAGATGTAACACATAAGTTTCATTTGTTTCTGCATCTATTAGTTCAGTAAAAATTGAATTATCTAAATTGATTTTTAACAGTCATCTTAAATTGATTGTTTAACAGATATCATAGTAATATGAATTCTCTTTTAATTTAAAAGCCAAATTTTTCAAGTCTTTCAAATCCATTTTCTTATCTTTAATGAAAATCTTTTACTTCTCTCATAGAATTTCCTCCATATTAATTATATCATTTTGCATTGAAAATTTTACTATTTTATATTATTTTGATAGAATATTTATATCAAAAATTAAAAAGGTGATATTTGTTTTCTTCAAGAAAAAGAAAATTTATTTGTAGATATATTAGATTTAAAAAGTGATTGTAGTGAAAATTATAAATATAAAAGAGGCAAAACTTGTTTTATATAAATGGTAAAGGTAAACTTACTGTTGAAATAGGAAAAACTGAACCTAATATTTGGGAAGCACCTTCTAAAAATAAAAATTAAATGATATTCCTCTTATACAAAGTCAAAAGTTTCTGATATTCCCACTTGGTGTAATTTACTTGCAACTAGGTTATGGTATAGAAAAATGCTAATTGTAAGGAATTATTAGAAATACAAGAAAAATTAATTCTGACTATATAAATTTAGAAACTTCTATAAATAATATGAAAAGCTTTATTAACTTCTACTAAAAAGTGGATTTTATTTAATTGCTGACGCTATTTTGCTATCCAACTGATGGTGAAAATTTCTTTTGGAATGTTCCAAATAATTTAACAGAAAATTTAACAACTGCTCCTGCATATTTAGGAGAAGGCACATATGTATTTAACCAACCTGTTTATTTATATCCCTACCCAAACTACTGATTCTTATAATAAAGATAGAGTTGACTATTATATTGAAAAATTTAAAAATTCAGCTGATAATAAAGCCAAGAGCAATAGTTTATAATTTTTGAAGAATTTATAAATTTTCATAATTGATAGACATCATAAAGCTTTGTAGCTTCTACATTACTAAAAGAACCCCTAAGTTGCATATTAATTATTCCAGCTAAGATTTATGAAGATTATTATAAGAATACTCGTTTAAATTTTTCAGGAATATTAATGGATTATAAAAATATTCTAAAGAATATACTCGATACATAAAAAGAAAGATTATCTCCTAGTCAAGAAAAATTGAAATTAAAGATGGAATGGTTAATAACAGAGGTGGGAAAAAGAATATATAAATTCAGCTAAACACTACCCTTCAATTATTGATTGTGCTAATGTTATAGATATAATGCAAGATAAGAAAATAGAAGTAAATGATATTTTCATTGAGGAAATTGCTTGGAAAATTTTGATGAAGATAGTCAAGTAAAAATGAAAAAGCTACTTTTATTTATTGGAATTTACTGATATTAAAAAGCTCAAGAGATTGCTTTAAAATATGCTAGAAAAACTTTAAGGGAAGAAGAAATTGACAAAGAATTAAAGCAATTAGTATATAGAATTTTTATTAAGTGCTATAATGAAAGAAGTTGAGAAAAATGTATTGATTATCTTGTTTTATTATTCTGAAAACAAAGAAGATCCTATACTTAAGATTATAAATTTATATTGGGAGGAAAAATAATGGATAAAAACTTTAAAAGAAAAATAATAAAAGCAACTTTTGAAGGATTGATAAAAATAATTGAAAGTGAATATAAAAATCATTCAAATGAAAAATCTTATTCATCTTGTAGAATACAAGAAGGTTATAACGACTATTTGAAAATTGTTTTTAGAAAGGAAAAAATTAATTATTTTAGATATAATTTTGAGTGGTCTACTACTCCTGATGAAAAATAAACTGTGAAGAATTAAAAGAAACTCAAAAGAGATGATTTTTGTTAAAGAAATCGTTCCAGAAATAAAAAGCTAAATTTGAAGACTTATTTTTCAAAATATGAAGATAGTTTTCTATTTCGTTATAAGTTTCTATTAGTTCTTGAATTTGAAGGAGAAGAAGGCTTAGCTAAAGATAGAATTTATAAAAGAAGAATTTTATTTTTGAAAAACAGAAAAGAAGAATTAAAAAGCAAAATGGAAGAATACATTAAAGAAGTCTTCTTAGAGAAAAAAGAGCTATTAAAGATGAGAGAGAATGTGTTATTTTTGCTGGAAATCTTTTTAGATTTTAATTTAATGGGAATATTCTGAAAAATATATACTGAACTTATAGAAAAATTTTTACAAGTGATGAAATCAGTTAAAAAAACAGAAGATTTGACACTACTTTAAAATGATATTAAATACTATCTCGATAAATGGACTAGAGAAATTTTTTTCTTAAATTAGAGCCTGAAAAAGTTACAGAAGAACAAATAGACTTATATATTTACTCTGCACTTTTAAAAATAAAATATCGCACTTATAGTTTTTGATGTTAAAAATGCTTGTGATGATTTAGAAAATGCTATGAATAATTATTCTTCTCAAAAAGGCTAAACAATATTTAGAAAAGGAAGTGGTACTTTAGCCGATGAATTAATCCATTATAAAGATAAGGACTTAGAGTGTAAGGCTAATGATATACTTTCAATAGTTGATATAAATAAAGAATGAAGTTTCAAGTTCTTATGAAAAAGCTTTTGAGACTTTATAATAACTCTATTAAATAATGGTTTTCCTCATAGCTATTCAATCAAGTTTTTCTTTCAAAATCTGAGAAAATATTTTTAGATATAAAGGTCTTGCTAAATCTTCTACTCATAGATTTTTAGAAGAATTTTCAGATTTTCCAGAATTATATGATAAATTAGAAGTTTATAGCAAAACAGCAATGAAAAGAAATTTGAGATGCTATCAAGATGTTGAAGAAGGAGAAAAAGTTTGTTACCAGGAAGTTAGTGCAGTTTTTGCTTTAGGGACTATATGATGAGAAATATTTTCCTTTAATTAAAATACTATTCTAAACTCAGATGATGAACATCAACTGGCACATCAACATTTTATCACTGCTTTTAATTGACAGATATGGACTTACAGAAAAATTCTACCTATATTCTTGAGACGGCTTCTTATCTGGAGCAATTTGATAAAGTATTTAAAAGACTTAGCAATTTTATTAGAAGATGAAGAAAATAAAAATTACTAATAAAAAGAGCTAGAAAAACTATGGTAAGCATGAAAAACAAACTATCCTGCTACTCTATCTGGGGAAATAAATGTGCAAAAATTTCTGTAAACATTCTATAAAGGAGAAGTCTTATGGATAACACTTTAAAAAGAAAAGTTGTAAATACTATTTTTGAAGGGGTTTATAAAATAATTGAAAAATGAATACAAACATCATCCTGATGAGAAACCTTATTCATGTTCTGCAATACAAGAAGGTTATAATGATTATTTAAGAATTGTTTTTAAAAAGAGAAATAAATTATTTTAGACATAATTTTAATTGGATAACTAAATCTGATTTATAGTTTGTGAAGAGTTAAATGAAATAAAAAGATGATTTTGCAAAAGAAATAATACAGAAATAGAATCAAGTTTTGAGGAAATATTTTTAAATATAAAGATAGCTTTTTATTTCGTTATAAAATTTTATTAGCTCTTGAGTTTGAAGATGAATAAGTTTCATTAGGAAATAGGACTTATAGACATGAATTTTATATTGAAAATAAAGAAAGAAGAAGAATTAAAATCTAAAATGGATGAATACATCAAAAGAAATTACTTTAGAAGGAAAATAATCTTATTAAAGATCATAGAGAGTGTTATATTTTTGTAGAAATTTCTTAGATTTTTAATTTAATGGAATATTCTGAAAGGTATTTGATTGAACTTATAGAGAAAAAATTTTACAAGTAATGAAATCAGCTAGAAATATGAACAAATAGAGAGTGATTTTAAAATATAATACTATCATATTTTTAGAAAACTGACTAAGAATATTTTTCTTAAACTAGAACCTAAAGGAGTTACAGAAGAACAAATAGATCTATATGTTTATAAAGCATTATTTCAACTAAAATACAGTAAATATAAAGACGATATTATATATGCCTATGAAGATTTAACAAATGCTCGAGATATTTATCATTCTCAAAAAAGCCAAACAATATTTAGAAAAAGGAAGTGGTACTTTAGCTGATGAATTAATCTATTATAGAAATGAATATTTAGAAGAATTTTAGATTTTCTTGAACTATATGGTGAACTACTCACGGCTAACACCCTAACGAGTGCTAGAGCCACGAGTGTTCTATACATTTAATAAAAATTAATGGGGATGAAAGAAGAAAAAGTAGCAGAATTTTTAAGGGAAGAAGGTTATAATGTTTCAGCCGAAGATATTTTTAATAGGACAATTTGTCCCTAGTTTTTACTAAAAATTTTATTACTTTTGTACCTAAGTATGTTTTTAGCTTATAATGATAAAAGAATTTTTGTTATAGGAACAAATGTTTGGAAGGGGTACTCCAGATAAAAAAATAAGTTAAAGATCTTATTCATTAAATGAGGTAGATATCAAATTAAAAAATGCACTATTAAATGGCAAATTAGTCTCACTTTTTTAATGATGGTAAAAAAAGAAAAATATAGAATTTTTAAAATTAAATTTTTGCTTCATTTGCTTCAAGGAACTTTAAAAAGCTTTTAGAACATTTTTGATAGATAAATTTTTAGGAGGTATAATGGATAATTTTTAAAAAGAAAAGCTTTATAAATACTACTTTTTGAAGGGCTTGATAAAATAATCGAAAGTGAATATAAAAATCATTCAAATGAAAAATCTTATTCATCTTGTAGAATACAAGAAGGTTAAAATGACTATTTAAAGATTGTTTTTAGAAAGGGAAAAATTAATTATTTTAGAACTGATTTTGAATGGTCTACTACTCCTGATGAAAAAAATAAACTGTGAAGAATTAAAAAGCAAAATGGAAGAATACATTAAAGAAGTCTTCTTAGAAGAGAAAAAGCTATTAAAGATGAAAGAGAATGTGTCATTTTTGCTGGAAATCTTTTAGATTTTAATTTAACAAATCTTAGTAAGAAGTCCTCTACTTCTATAAGTAGGGGATGAATTGCTTTTTATTTTCTTGAAATTGTTTCAAAAAATATGATATAATCAAATCAGTTAAAGGTAACAAAAATGAATATTTTTGAAGTAGAATTTTTGTATTGAGTATTGGTGGAGCAAGTAAGGAGGAGGAAATGAAGATAATTAAAAAGCATATAAATTCAGAATATATCCTACCTTAGAACAAGTAATCTTTTTCTCAAAAACTTTGGTTGTGTTAGAAAGGTTCATAACCTTATGTTAGATGATAGAAAGAAAGATTATGAAGAATATAAATCAACAGGAATTAAAACTAAATACCCTACTCCCTGCAAAGTATAAAAGAAGAATATCCTTATTTAAAAAGAAGTTGATAGCTAGCTCTTGCTACTGCACAATTAAATTTAGAAAAAGGCTTTTTAAGAATTTTCTTAAAAATAAAAGATTTTGGTTTTCCAAAATATAAGTGTAAATCTAACCCAGTCCAAAGCTATACTACAAAATAATCAAAACACAATATACATTAAAGATAGCTACATAAAACTTCCTAAATTAAAATCGCTAGTTAAAAATTAGACTACATAGAGAAATAAAAGGTATAATTAAATCAGTAACAATAAGTAAAAATAGTCTTTGACCCGATTATTTTGCTTCAATATTATGTGACGAAGAAATAGAAGAATTAGCAAAAACTAATAAAAATATTGGAATAGATTTAGGAATAAAAGAATTTGCAACAATGAGTGATTGTACATAAAAGTAGAGAATTTAAAACTATCAAAAGAATATGAGACTGAAAAAGAGAACAAAGAAAACTATCAAAGAGATGTAAAGTTGCTAAAGATAGCGCCAAAAAACTATCAGATAGTAAGAATTATCAAAAAGCAAAAAGAAAAAGTAGCAAAGATCCATAATAAAAATTAGAAATAAAAAGAAAAGACTTTTGTAAATAAGTTGAGTACAAAAATTATCAATAACCACGATATAATCTGTATAGAAGACTTAAATATAAAGGGAATGTTAAAAATCACAAATTAGCAAAAAGTATATCAGATGTAAGTTGGAGTGAATTTGTAAGACAACTAGAATATAAAAGCAAATTGGTATAGAAGAAAGATTATAAAAAGGTACCTACATTTTATCCAAGTAGTAAGACTTGTTCTAGTTGTGGTGATATCAAAAGAAACACTAAAATTATCAGAAAGAATATATCATTGTGAATGTTGTGGACTAGAAATAGATAGAGATTACAATGCAAGTATAAATATATTAAGAAAAGGTTTAGAAATATTAAGAGAAGAAAAAGTAAGTTAGAAAAACATATCAGGGTAGGGACTACCCGAAGAGCTTAGTAAATATATGTGGCTAACAAAAGCACATACTTCCCAGAAGCTCCCACTTCTATAAGTGGGAGTGGTTCACTTTGATTTACTGTAGAATTATAGTAAGTAATATGACAGATAAAAATATTTCAGAGGTTACTACATATTTAAACTTGGAAACAATTGCATCTCATAATAAATAATTTTATTAACTTTTTATGGTTATCCTTATATTTATAAATAAAGCTAAAGTATTTCTATCTATCTTGTTTACTAAAAACAGTGTTCATAATAATTGGTGATTTATATTTAATACCAAAATTTCAAGTCAATGGAGTTGCTTTTTCTAATATTCTAGTAAATCTTTTAATATTAATATTTTGCTTATTTGTATTATATAAAGAAGATTTATTTCCTAAATTTAGTTTAAATTTTGATAAGGCATTAATTAAAGACTATTTTTATGGAGGTAGCTTATTGGATTACAAATAATACTTGATAATTTAATATATGTGCTTATTGTTGGAAAAATGATTACTACTGTTAATGAACAAGGAAACTATTGAGTTGCTAATAATGTTATATGGAGCCTTTTTATTGATTCCAATAATGTCACTTGGGGATATTATAAAAAGAAGCTAATACTCTAACTAATTATAAGATAAAAATATTTTTCTAAAGTTATTGTTATAAATTTTATTTTTATTCTTAATTTACTTGCTATTTTCTGATGCTTTCTTAGAAAAAGTTATGCAATTAAAAAGATTATACTCTTATAACATCAATTATAAAAGTTTCAACAATTTTCTATTTATTCTATATGGTTAGTTTAGTAGTTGATAACATTTTTATAGCACAAAATCAGTCAAAAATATTTATTCTATATTTCAGTTATTGTAAATCTAATATACTATCCAATTGTTTATTATTTAGTAAAAATTAATTTCTTTATCACAAATATCAATTTTATATGCTATATGTTTGAGTACAGGAATGTTGATTCATATGTTGATTAAGTTTCATATTTTTATATTCAGCAATAAAATCAAAGAAAAATAATTATAAGTAAATAAATATAAAAATATTAAAAAGTTTCTAGTATAAGTTGAAAAACTTAATAATTTATCAAAAATTTCTAGTATATCTTTTAAAATAGTATTTGATAAAAAATAAAGGGGCTAATACCCCTTTATTTTTCTATAATCACTTAAAAGTTTTACCTTCATAAGTTTTCCATTCTGTCCAACCATTAGCTGAACGTCCTAAAACTAATATTGCAGCTGCACTTGGTGAAGTTGCAATATAATTCTTTGAAAAACATATCTATCTTCAAGTTTTTTTCTATTAAATTTTTTCTTATTAAATCTTCAATTAAATTTTTTTATTTCTTCTAAAAAGTAGAAGGATTATCTGATTTAACTTCTAAAACTATAGAAGTTCCTTTTTAAAAATTTTCAAATTTTTCATTGGATAAAAGTCTTCCTTTCCTGAAGTAATCTTACCTTTTAAAAACAAAGGTAATTTTTCCATATCGTTTGTTGCTTTATCTTCAGGTCTTTTTCCAAATTTTTATAATATCATCATAGAGACTTTCAAATCTAGCTTCCATCGATAGAAGGTTCCATTCTTCTAGTCTACCAAGGTATTTATTCATATATAGTTTACTATTTTCTATAACCATGGACTTCATCATCTCTCTTCTCATGAAAAGCTTTATTACTTAAATTAGAGTTGCTTCCAGTTAAAGTTAAATTAGAGATAGTATCTTTAAAAGCTTTATCATTTGCTCTAACTCGTTATCTGAATAGTTTTCCTTCCAAGCCTTATTAGGTTTTTGTGGGAAAAATATGCTCTATAGTAATCTTTTTCATTTTTCAAAATCAATTAATTCATTATGATTATAGTTTTCTAATTTCTTAAAGACATAATTTAATTTTTTTCCTTGTCTTTATATACATTTTTAATTTCAAAGCACTTTCTAACTCTTCATCAGTAGGAAAATCTTCAGCCATTAAAACATCAACCAAATTTTTCATAGTAATTTCAGATCTTGAAATTTTTCCATACATTCCTTGAAATATTTTATTTAAAGCATTAGTTGGCTTTTTCAGTGATATACCTTTTCTCCATAGATAACTTTGAAGTAGGATAAGGATATTTAGAAGTTCATCTTTTTCTAGAATATTATCCTTATAATCTTTTAATATTCCTATAAGAAAGGTATTGATAACAGTTTTATCTAAAGATTTTAAATAGTCTAATTCTCTTTTGAATATCTCTATCCTTTTCTAAACTAGGCTTGATAATATATGAATAAGCCTCAGAATATTTTTCATATCTTCTAATTTCTCATCATTTTCTTTTTTTCATAATATACCTTAAAAAGTTTCAAAAACTTTAGGCTTAGAAGAAATTTTTCTCTGTTTTCAATGTCAAATAATCTCTGATAAAAATCTGAAACATAGCTAGTTATTTTCACTGCCATCACTAACTTTACAGTTATTTTCAATAGGTATCCATATTTCTTTTATATATACGGTTTTGTTCTCCTCTTTCTAAATCCATCAAAATATAGTTTCTGATTAAATCTCCTTGTGACAAGTCTAAACCTGTTGAGTTAAGACTTTCAAAAATCTTTTGAGGATCATCTTTACCTTTTTCAAGAGCAATATCTATATAAATTAATTTTTCTATTCCATTAGATAAAATGCTTCATATCCTCAAAGGATAAAGTTTCCAATTCTTTTTTTCAAAAAAATAGATAATTTTTCAACATATTTCTATCTTGGAAAGCTTCCAATTCATTAAATTTATTATGTGAAATTTTATTTTAATATATACAGATTTTCTTCAGGGGGTAATAATTTTAATTTTTATTTCTTTTTCAGAATAGGGATTAACAACATATTGGTTATATATTTTATCAGCATCTTTAGCTAAGATTGTACCTTTTAACTTAAAAATATATTGCCAAAAACAATAAGGTTAAGGTAGTCATTCTTTGTTGACCATCAATAACATGAAATTCCTTTTTCTCCAACTCCATAAATTCCATCATGTATATATACTATGCTTCCTAAAAATAAGAGCTTACTTTTTCATTTTTCCTGTTTGTAATATATCTTTTAAATAATCTTTGACACTGCTTTTCCTACAATTATAATCTCTTTGGTAAACAGGAATAGAAAAAGACGGTATCACTTTCTGAAAATAATTTTGTAATCTTTCTTTCACTTGCCTTCAAAAATATATCTCCCCTTCAATTTTTTTCCTTTATATATCAAATATTAGCTTATATATGCTATTTTATTTATAAGTTTCTTCTATATATTATACTACGTTTTTTTAATATTTTTGTAGCTAAAAATTAGATAGAGGATTTTTATATTTTGATTTAGAAATTTTTCTCTGCTCTTGACTTTACTAATATATTCTGGTTCTACTGTGTAAATATTAGCATCTTCCCTATTTAAAGAAAGCTCACAAAGAACAGAGGCTCTAGGGAAAAGAGTTGTATCTAGGAACTATAATAGCATTTTCTCCTAAATTTTCTTTTTAAGATATCTGCATAGTTTATTGCTCCATCTCCAACAAATACATATTTTTATTTTTATCTAGACTTGAAAGTAGATTAATTAAATAATCATCTTGACATTTCCCTTGATATTTATAGTAAACTCTTTCTTTTCTAGCATCAATTAAAGGAATAATTTCATTTTCATTATCACTTGCCATTGCTTCTAATATGTCAAGTTCATTCACTGCAACAAGACCTTTATTAAGAGCCATAGCTAGACCCTTAGCTATTCCTAAAAGCTATTCTAACTCCTGTAAATGAACCAGGCCTCTATTGCAACTGCTAATTTTATCTATATCTTTAATATTCAAATCTGAAATCTTAAATAGATTATCCACTATTGGCATAACTATGTTTGAATGATCACTGATAAACTTGTCTCAGCTATGACACCTGCTTTCACTATCATATATAGAACAAGTACAAATCTTTGTAGATGTATCAATTCCCAAAAAGCAACATTGAATTTTTCCTCCTTCTCCTTGTTTCCTACATAGCTGATATCAACTATTCTTTCATCTTCTTTTTCTGCATATTTGAATTCAATTCTTATATATTCTTTAGGTAAATCTTCTGATATTATATTAGCCCATTCAATTAGAGCAACTCCTCCATTATTGATATAATCTTCATAACCTATCTCATATATTTCTTCCGAACTACATAATCTATAGACATCAAAGTGATATAGAGGTAATCTTCCTGATAGATATTCAAGTACATAGTTAAATGTTGGACTTTTTAGATTTTTCTTTTACTCCAAATTCTTTAGCAAAAGTTTTTGTGAATGTAGTTTTACCAGTACCTAAGTCACCTATTAAAGCAATAGCTGTATTTTCTTCAACATAGTTAGCCAGTTTTTTTGCCAATTCATCTATCTGACTAAAAAGTCAAAACTTTTTCCATTTCTCTCACCTTTTTATTTCTTATTAATTTTTCTATTATGTTTGTTGTAGACTTCCCTTCAACAAAGTTTAAAAATAATAACTTCTCCACCATAACTTTCAACAATTTTTGTTTCAGGTAAATCTTCTTTTTGTAATCTCCACCTTTTTACATGAATAGAAGGCTTTTAAACAAGCTATTAATTCTTCAGGAGTATCTTCTTCAAAAATAACAGTATAGTCAACTGATTTTAAAAGCATCAAGTACAAAAAGCTCTATCATATTCAGAATTGATAGGTCTTGTTTCTCCTTTTTAATCTCTTTACAGAAGCATCCGAATTTACTCCGACAATAAGTATATCTCCTTGTCTTTTAGCTTCAGTTAAATATGTCACATGGCCTACATGAAGGATATCAAAAACATCCATTAGTAAATACAACTTTTTCCGTTTTTAGCTTCTTCTACAAGTTCTGTAGCTAATTTTTCTATTTATATTCATAGAAACCAACCTTTCCTTCTTTTTTTCAATGTCTTTATAAAATCACAAATTATTTCTGCTGTCATACCCCAAATTGGCTCTTCCTCAAACATATAAATATATACATATCTATTAGAATTCTCCAATCATTTTCATATCTTTTTAGGGAAATTATATTTTTTTAATATCAAACTTTGCCTTTATTACAAATTTCAACTTCCCCTTTAATTGCCTCATTTTTCATAAAAAATTCTATAGGGTACTACTAGCAACTTTTTCAACTTCATCTCTATTATAATTGATTTCATCTAAATTTTCTATATTTAATTTACATATATAGCACTCAATTAACACTCCAAGAGGTGCAACTAAAAGCCCAAACTTACTAACATTTGAAATCTTATTTCTTTTTATTTGTAGCTCTTCCATTGTTTCTCTTATAGCTGTTTCTTTAAAACTTTTTATCAGTCTTATCTTTTTACCACCTGGAAAAGATATTTCTCCTGCCTGTCTGATATTTTTAGCTCTTTTCTCTAGGATAAAACAATCTTTCCCTCCAATATTTGCTATACAAAAGCATAACAGCACTCTCAAAAATATCTTTCTCTCAATAAAATTCTATTTTTATTCATTTTTCCTTCCTAAAAATTTTATGAATTTACTTGGAACAAAATCTGTAAGCCAAACTTTATTTTCTGATAAGTAAAATTTATAGTTTTCTTTTTAACATAGCTTCAGTATCTATTTCAAGAATTACATATTTTTGAACTATGTCTTGTGGCAACATTTTTTGCTGTCTCTAAATCTGCTGATAGATGAACATGTTGTCTTTCCATCTTTTTATTCCTTCTTTTTATACTTTCTACATTTTTGAAAGCTGTTCCATGATATAGAACAGCTGGTGGAATAACTTCTTTAAGCTCTAAATTTACTTCAATAGAATGTCCTTGAACTGCTCTTATCTTAGTTTTATCTTCATTAAAACTATATCTTTTTTTATTGTTTTCATTCACAATTCTTTCCAGTGTTTTCGAAATCTATTTCTCTTCCACTTTTTACTAATTTTTTTCTATTAATTCTTTTTGTATCAGCCCAACCATTTTCATCTAATTTTAAATCTATAGTTTCTGGTTTATGTCTTAAAAATAAGACTGATAAATTTTCCTAGTTTAACATCATTATCCATTATTTTTTTCTCCTTTAATTTTATACTATTTAATTATACTATTAAAATCAAAAATGTGAGTATAATCACATAATTTTTTTAAGAAAAATGTGATTACACCCACAAAAAGGAGGTCGAATATGTTTAATTTATTGTTTAAAAAGTATTTTTTTAAGAATTTACTTTCAAAGTCATAGTCCACGTAAACTCTCTTATTTACTTTTTCTGTTCTTATATTTTCAGACTTTTTCAATATAATATTCACTTTCTTCAAGTACAGCTTCTAAAAGTAGTTCCCTCAATAGTATACAATTTTTTTCTATTCTATAGAAATCTCTTTTTAAAAACTTTTTCCTTGCTTCATCAAAAATATTCAGTATATTTAGGGAGAGTTTTTAAGTTATCTTCTAAATAACCTAATTCAACATTTGTTTCTATATCATCTTTTTAAGACCTTTTAATTGTAATTTAATATCAACAAGTCCATCTATAAATCTATCTGGATAATTTATATATTTCTCATTTTTTTATTATCATAAATTTTTAAATCTTTCTTAGTAATTAAACTATCTTCAAAATGATTTTTCTATTTTTTTAAAAATTAGACATTCTATGGAATTCTTCAATTCCATCATCAAAATAGATATCAAAATAATCTATACTAGAAATCTTTTCATTTTCATCATAATGAATTATTTTTCTCAATATACCTGCACTAAAAATAGGCTTTTGTTTTTTTATTTTATCATCTTTATATTGATTAGCTTCTAAAAGACCTGTATTTGATGAAGATATAGGAAAATTAAATAAATCTCTTTTTACCTAAATTTTTTTAAATCCTTTTTACTATCTTAGTTCCATCTCTAAAAATTAATATTTCTTCCAATTTTTGATAATCAATGCTCCCAATTTCTAACTCATCTTTTCTATTGTAGTGATATTGTGTAAATGATACTTTCTTATCATCAGCATATATCCCTTCTTCATATATTCTTATAATTTTATTTTTGCTTCTTACTAAAACGGTATATGCTATATTTTTCCATCTCTCTTTCCATTCTTATAATTTACTTCAAATCTAATATTTGTCTTAAAAAAATTCATAGCTAACAGTTCCATCTTTTTCCCATCTTTGTAGAAAGCACTTTCTTTTATGAAGAAAGGTATTAAGATTTTGATAATTCAAATCTATATCAATATAATTTTTAACTTCTTCATATTCTCCTGTATAGATTTTTATTTTTTTCTTAAAAACCCTCTTCTTTTTCTCTATCATAGAAAAAAATCAAATTCTTTTGTTTCTTTCAAAATACTTTTTATAACTTTATTAATTTCATTATCTCTATCAAGAACATTAGTAGTTTTTACCATTTTTATCACCTCTTAGAACAAAAAAACATATAAGTCACCTTGCTGAATATTTTCATCAATATCTTCAAAACAATTTCCAAAAACCTATAAATTTATAGATTGTCCCTTCTTCTATATTTGCTGGAATTACAATTTCTTTTGTATATGTAACAGGTATAATTTCTGATGTTTCATTTCCATCTATATAATTATATTTAGTGATAAGTTCTAATCTTTCAAAAGTCAATTAGCTTAGTAGTTCCATTTTTATCTCATCATCTGTCAAATATATTTCATACTTTATATTTTTTTAGCAACTCTAACATTATCATCTAGGTAAAAGTCATTATTTTTCAAAAATTTATCCAATTGAATTTTTTTAAATTTTTCTTCTGGAGTTTCATCAATATTATCAGTATCATTATTAAGTGCTGAAAAAAATAAGGTCAAATTCATTTTTGTCCTTTAAAAAAATACTTTTAAGGTATTTTTCTTCTTCAGTCTTTTCACTATCTTCTTTTATAGGTCTCCTTCTCTAAGCCAAGGCGAAATATCCTTTTCATCATCTTTTTCTTTTTTTAAAAATGCCTAACCAAGCTGGTATTAAAATATCATCTTTCTCTTTCATAAATTTATCAAATATTGATTTCTGAGAAGTTTCAACTTCTTCTTTATCTTCTATTTCTTCTTCAACTAACATAGATATACTTTCTAATAGTCCCATACTTTTCCCTCCCTGAGATTTATTAAATATATTATAACAATTCTTAGCGACAAAATATGTCATAAAAATAAAAAGGCTTAAAGTTTTTTTCTTTAAACCTTTTTGATTTTTACAATTTAAACTATACTAATTTCTTATTTTAATAGTAAATACTACCTTTTTATAATTTTTTTCCCAAAGACTTTCATGAGTAAGGTCTTTTAATTCTTTAATTTTTCTACATCTTCTTTTCTTCCTTCAGTCTCAGCTTTTTATAGCTTTTTCTAATTCTTTTATAACTCTTTCTTTTTCTAACTTTTTCAAATTCTAATGGATCTGGATCAAAAATTTATTCATAAATATCTCCTCCTCTAAATAAAAATAAATATTACTTTTTTTATGTCTTTATTATAGCAACTTCTTTTGACAGATTATGTCATTTTTTTATAAAAATTTTAATTTTCTATACTGACAATAGAAAAATCTTTTTTTCTGAATAAAATGAAGAAAAAAATCTTTATCTATTCCTTCTGTTAAAAACAAAATGATATTTCACTATATTTTTATTTAAATTTTTTATCATAATAAAAATATCCATCTGTTATATTTACAACTTCTATGGCTTCTTTGTATCTTTCATTAAGATAAGAATGAAGATAGCTAATATCTGTTCCACCACTAGAATATATTTCTTTTTGCAAACTCTTTAATATCTTTTTACATCCTCATAATAAGTTTGATTTTTCTTTAATATCATTATCACTCCAATAAATAATGTCAAATAGATAATCTTTTTCTTTTTATTTAAGCCATATAACATATTAATAAATTTTTCTAAATCAGCTTCAGTAATAGAACCAGAAACATCAATAGCAACTACCAATTTACTACCATTAATCTTTTTATTTCCTTTTAAATATAATTTCTTCTGTTTTGCCTTTTTCTATTTAAATTTTTATAAGTTTTAATCACATTAATATTTAAGGATTTTGTTATAATTCTTTTTTTAACTTTAGTATATTTAAAAATAATCTGTTTTAAGAGTTTCCTTTTTTTCTCATAAATAGCTCCTTCTGACTTTCCATAAGTTTTGGAAGAACTTTCATATTCTATTTCAAAATTACTAATTTTATTATAGATTTCTTGAACTTTATCTTGAAAAATTTTCAGAATCTCCATTATCTTCCATTGTAATTTGTTTTTCCACTTTCTTTATAAAAAAATATCATGATTATCTAAATCAGCTAATTTTTGCTCTAAACTCTTCTTCCATTCAGAAAAAAATAAGAATTTATTTTAGCCTTTTCTTTCTTTTTAAAAATAACTCATATAATCTTTCTTCTAACCACTTATGTCTCAAATCAAAAACTCTGGAAAAATCATCATAACTATATTTAAAAAATATTATAATATAAATCAGAAATAAAGTCATAATCTATAATTTTTTTATATTTAAAAATTTTTTAAAAATATAAAAAAATATCTACATTTTTCGATTATTTAGCAATTCTACACATATTGAATTAACATAATAATCCGTTACTATATTTATTAATAAGTTATTTTCTTTAAATCTAGTAAAAATGATAAAGATAGTGATGTAATAATTCATGAAAAATTATAAATAGAATCTCTTTATTTCCAAATACAAAGTTATTTTTCTTTTATTATTTACTATTAACTGATATTTTCAATTTTTAAAATTAATATAAATTTCAATTCTTTTGATTTTCAAAGTTTGCCTTTTGTATAAGCTAATTCATCTTTATGATTATCTTCAACATCTTTTTATATCAAATACTGAAATTAAGAGATTTATAAAAAAATGGAAATTCATTTATATGTTCAATAAGAAGTTTTTTTCAATTAATTTTTTTCTTTCATTTTCAGAAGAGATATCAAACTTTCTTCTTCTCCTATTCACTTTTTATTTCCATAGTAATTCACCTATACTTTTTAAAATTTAATAAATCTGTTACTTTTGTATAATGATTTTCCAAGTTCACTTGTTTCAGAAATTTCTTTTTAAAAATTTTTACAGCTATTCTTCTCCAAATAGATTTATTTTTATTATTTCCTTTTTGCTCTTTCTTTAAATTCTTCAATTAAAAATTATAAACAATAAAGTATCATTTTTTTAAATACTTGGAGGATATCATCAAAAATAATCTAAAAATAATTTTCATCTTTATTTAAAAGTTTGATTTATAATAAATTTTTTAGTTCTAATTTTTAATTCTGTTAACATAATGGCTTTATTTATAACTTCACCTTGTTGATTTAAAATATTTTTACTCATTTTCTAAACCTTTATTTACTATAATTTGATTATGCACATCAATGTCATCAAGTTGTTCAAGTAGTGTTAGATTATTTAAAAATTTTTTCTTTGTTTTACTTGAAAAAGAAGTATTCACCATATTTAGAAATATCTAATCTTCCTGCTTTGAATGTTTCAATTTTTTTAATTTTTCCATCTATCATTTAATAAAGACCACGAACCCAACTGAGTATCTTGTTCTAGTTCTAAACTTGTGTCATCATGGCTAATAATTTTCTTCTATTTTCATATCAGAAATAGCTGAAATGAGTATATCATTATATCTATTTTTCTTTCATGAAATCTAATATATCATCTTTTGAAGGTTTGTATTCAATAAAAATCTGTCTTCTCCTCAATGCTGAATCAGAAAAAATCAAAATTACTTATATATTCATCTCCATAGTTTGAACTACACATAACTAACATATTAGGGTGCTTTAATACCATTTATTCTTCTTTTCAAGCAATCCAAATAATAATGGAGTTATTGAGGAGTCAGCTCTTAAAAAGTTCATCAAAGAAAAACAAGATACTTTTTTTATCAGGATTATCTAAAAATCTCTTGAAATATTCCCATATTTATCAATTCAACAACTTTTCTCTCTTCTTCGAAACTAAAAATTTTTCTTAAGAGTTTTTTTATAACTGGTAATCTAAAATCTTCTGATGATACTCCTTGTAGTCTAACTATTTTTAATTCATCTATTTCTAATTCTTTTAATATTTATTAAGCTTTCAACCAATGAAGTTTTTCCAGAACCTGAGGACCTATTAAATGAATTGTTGTATAAGGTAACATTGTTGTAATTTCTTTTAATAATGTTTTTATCATTAATTATTATTTTGACCATATTTCCCTATCATGAATCTCTCTCCCTTTATTATTTAAATTTTTATATATTATATCAAACTTTTTGTGTCATATGTTGTCACAAGCAAATATTTTTATAAAAATCAAAAAAATAAAAAGGCTTAAAGTTTTTACTCTAAACCTTTTCTCTAATTACTATAAATAAAATTTTACTTCTATGTTCAAAATCTACTGCTACAATAATTAACTGCTCATCTTGAATATCAACAATTAGACGATAATCCATTATTCTGTATCTCCATAAACCTTTTTAAATTTTCCAGTTAAAAGCTTTTCCATGTAATCTTGGATTATCAATGTCCTTTAAATTTTTTTACTTATATAATCATACAATAATTTCCTAGTATTTTTATCAAATCTCAAAATCTTTTTATTGACCCTATCTGGAATCATTATTCTATATCCCATTCTTTACTGCCTCCTCAAATGGAATTAAATTTAATGTCCCTTCAGATTTTTGCTTTTTAAATACTCTTGAACAAGTTTTTAAATCATATTCTTCTTCAATTTTTCAAAAATTATATTTTTTTAATATATTGAGATAAAGCTTTGTTCCTTTTACTTTTTAACATAATTTTTTACTATTTCTTCTTCCTCATCATTAAATCTAATTGAAACAACTGACATATAATCACCTCTTTATTATCTAGTTGTTTACATTGTAATACTTTTTGAATTAAAAGTCAATTACCAAACTCTATTCTTGGCAAAATAGTCTCCAAAAATTAGCATTTACAAGACGAATATATCTATTTATTTTCTTCAATTTCATCTATTTCATTATTATCATTGTATTTTTCAGTTTTTCTCTAATACTCCATCTAATGATAAGTTAGCATAAAAAAAGCAAGAGTCTGAAATCTCCATTATTCTTTCAACCTTGAAAAATATCTTTTTTTATAATTTTTATTATTACTATAGTATTCTGTTACTGTTGGGAAACTTTTTAATTCATTAATAAAATCTTCAATATCTTCTTGTTCTATTTCTATGTCATCTTTCAATATTTTTTTAATGTCAGAGATTCTTTTATTAGCCTTTATCATATCACTTGGATAATTCCCTACAAATTCAAACCCATATTCAGTATTAGCATATATTTTTATATCACTTTCCTCTAAATTTTTATTTTAAAATATTTATCCATTTTAGAGAAAAAAATAAATATATGTCTGAGATACTTGATTGTTTGCTATCATAATAAATATCAAAATAATCTATATTATTAATAGTTTGATCTTCATTATAATAAATTATCAAAAAGTCCATAATGATAAAAAGCATTCAACTTCTATTTTTCCGTCTTTATTATATTTTTTTCTATTTTTCAATAATTTTTGTTTCACAATCATCAAAATCAACAGTATTTTCTTCATATTTATGTATGATTTTTGTTTTATTTTTAAGGTGTAAAACTCTTTCTCAATATTGACCTCTTCATTCTCTAAATCATTTTCATCATCATCTTCTTCAAATAAAAGATTATCCCAAAACTCCTCAGCTCTCTCTATAATACTAGGATCTTCTTCTTCCATTCTTTTTCATTTCTTCTTCTATTCTCTTAATTTCTTCTTCTAAATTTATTTCTTCTTTTGGATTTTTCAATACGATATTTTTTTCTAATAATTCTTTCAAGAACTCTTGCTCAATCAAAAAGTTTCCTTTTCTTCCATTTTTATCTCTACCTCCATATTTTTTGATTAAACAGGCTATTGTAAATTTACGAAAAATACAATAGCCTTTTAATTATTATTCTAAACTTTTAATAGGAAGTCCTAATCTAGTAAATTTATCTGAATTGTAAAAATCTAATTAAAAAACAGCATATAACTACTTTTTGTTATCTAATTATTAACAATTTAATATATTTTTACTAAAATCTATATAAGTCAGATTCAAAAAAATAGTTTTATCAATTTCAACTTTATTAACCTTATTTGGTTCTTCTTTATCATCAGATTGAATTACAATTTTTACTTTTACACATATTATACAAAAATACTCACTAGATAAACTATATTTTCTAGACATTTTCTTTCTTTTTCATTATATGAATCATAATCTGTTTTTCCCAAAAATCTTCAATTAAAAGTAGTTAACAGTCTTAAATTTTTCAAAAATACTTATCAGAAATTCTTGTGAATGATGTAAAAATTTTTGTAGCATATGTATTAAGTTCTTCCAAATAACTACATACTTTATTTATTTTTCTTCTCTGCATTCAACATTTGATTATATGCTTCATCTGCTTTTTCACTCATTGAATTTCCAACCATATTGAATATAATACCACCAACCAATAGTCCAACTCCTAAAGTTACTCCTGATAAAAACAGTAGCTCCAAGTGCCATTCCACCGCCACCTGTTGCTAAAAGCTCCACCACCAAGAGCTGCTAAAGTTGCATTAGTTGCTGCAGCACCACTTAATGTGGCAATTGCAGTTCCTGTTGAAGCTGTTCCAAAAGCCATAACTGCTGATGTTAGCTACTCCTGCTGCTGTAAATCCACCCGCTGTACCTGCTGCTCCACCTAACCCACCCAATAGGATAGAAGCTCCTATTGAAACTTCTTTTAATTTTTCTAATGAAAAATCTGGATTATTTATTTTTCTTTCATCATTAGAATCTTTTTCAAAAATTTGGCTTATTCTTTACTTTTTCAAATAATTCTTGAAATTTTTCAAAACTTGCCAAAACTTCTAGTTCTTTTTCCCAGATTATCCATAGTTGTTATTGTTAGTTTTTTTCTTGTTTATTATATTTTTCAATATTACGATTATGACGATTTCTAGCACTTTCAACTGTATCACTAGCTTCTTTATATTTCATTCCCCTTTGACTCCAGCTCCAATTCCTAAAGCACTTGCAACTGTTGCTCCTGCTAAAACTATTAATGGTAATGGCATAAACATTTCCTCCTTAATTTTTTTATTTATTTAAATGTTAAAAACACTATTTGGATTTTTTTCATAAATTCATCAAAACTATTTTTCTTTATATGGTTTTTCTATTTCTAAAGTATCTAATAAATTTTCCAAAAACTTTATTAAGTTCTTTTTTTGATTTTGAGCTTGGTATATTTTTCAGTAGCATTTTCATATTTTTGAGCAGTTTCTTTTTAAAAATTTATAATCTATTTTTAAAAGTTCAGCAGCATACTTTTTCAAAAATAAATAGCTTGTTTTTGTAGTAATCTATTTCTTCTATAATCTGTGTTGTAGGATCTATTTTATTTAAAAAAAGCAAATATTTCTTTCATTGCTTCATTTTTATCAATAAAAATATAATAAAACACAAGTAGAAATTGAGCTTATAAATGTTGTTATAAAAGTTTGTAGTATATCATTAGTTATTCCAATAACTCCAAAATTATTCAAAGTTTTACCAAAAGCTTCTCCACTTATTACTCCTATTATAACACTTGAACCTGTAGCTAATACTTTTAAAACTTCCTTTATTCTGTCTCCTAATAATAAATTATCAGGATTAAAAATAAAATTTTTAATGCTTGAATAATAGAAACATAAGCATATCTCATAATTTTCACAATATTTTTTTAGCAGTAGTAAAAATATATTACAAATTGTTGTTGTTAAACTTGAAAGAAAACCAGCAATAGCTCCTTCTTTTAAATTTACTTATCAATTCTTTTTATATTTTTTTCTTTTGCTTTAATAAAAGGCTCTTTCAATTGTATCTTTTAATTGTAAAAAAATTTTCTTTTTAAAGTATTTGAAGAAGAAAATTTTTTCAAAAATCTTCTTTTGACCATAAACCAAACTTCTGTAACTATTAATCCTATAACTTGTTTCATCCCCATTTTTTTATACTTAATGAACTAGAAGCTTTTTAAAGTATCTTTCATAAAAGGTGAACTAAAATTTAAACTATAATAATTTTTATATAATTCTGAGTCAATTTTTCTCTTAGCATTTTTCTAATTTTCTCATTCTAATTTCAGTTTCTCTATCTAAATTACTACTTTTTCCTCTTTTTATTAATAAATTCCTCATTTGTTAAATTTCCTTTAGATCTATTTAAACTACTATTTGTTATTTTTTTAAATTTTTTCATTATTAGCTAAATCTTTTGTATCTATTCCTGTTAAAATTCTCCTTTGTCATTATAAATTTTTTTCTATTGGAATAACATGATCTAAATCTGCCCCACTAACTGTCTCAAATTTTTTTTTCCTGTATATTCATCATAAGAATCTCCTAATTCTCTTTCTTTTTTTATAATTTTTAGTTGTTATAAATACCTTATCTTTACGAACTTCAGCACCATGAATATTACTATTATATTTAGGTGTAGCTTCATAAGTTTCTTTTGTTTTTGGACTTTTATAACTCATTTCAGGATCTCTCCCTATTTCTCTAACATTATGGACGGTATCTACATCACCACCATGTTGATCATTAATAAAAATATCTAATCCAAAAGAAACTAATATACTTTCCATAATAATTTTTTTCATATGAACTTAATAAAGTTGTAAATAAATTTCCTGAATCTTCTATTTTCAAGATTATTTAAGTCTAATATTCCTATTTGTTCCATACTTCCTCCCCTTTAAAAATAAACTTTCTTTTCTTTATGTCTTTATTATAGCAAGTTCTTCTGACAAATTATGTCATTTTTATAAAAAAATAAAAATTTTTATTTTATTTTTATAAAAATAAGTTGTTAATAATACATATAGTATTATACTAATCTATTTGTCAATCCGTTTTTAGTAAAAAAATACTTTTTCTAAATTAATTAGAAAGAGATAAAATTTTAATAGATTTAGCTTTTTGTATTATATATAAAAAAGAGAGGACTTTCTATTCTCAAAAATCCTCTCATATTTCTCTTTTAATATCTAGCATCAGATTTAAAAATTTTAGTCAAGAAACTTTCATTTGTTAAACCTTTTTAATTCTTTTTAATTTTTTTCTACATCTGAGGTATTCCACTCAGCTTCAGCTTTTTTTAATAGCTTCTTTTTAGCTCTAATATTCTTTGTCTTTTTTTCATTTTCTTTTCTAACTTCTTCCATACTTGTTAAAAGATAACTCATAATATCACTCCTTTTACAATTTTTTTCAAAGTCTAATGGCTCTGGATCATAAAAATTATTCATACGTATAACTTTCCCTAAAAACGAGTATTTCTTCTTTATATTTTTTTATTATAGCACTTTTTTTCAAATAATTTATATTTTTAAAAAATAATATTTTCTTATTTTGATTTATAATATTTTTAACAATACACACAGTTTATTATACTATCATTTTTGCTTATTAATTAATAGATAATTTTTTTCTAATTGCTTGGTTGCTAAATAAGTGATATAATTAGCTTAAAAATCAAAAATATTCTATCAATTTATAATTTTGAAAGGAAGGTATAAAATGACAGAAGAAATAAATGAAAATAAACTTGCTAAAGATGAGGAGCTAAAAAAAGATTGCTTTTAAAAAATTATGGAAAAAAATTTGAAAAAAACTTTTGAGGTGTTAGCAAAATGATTATATTATCTAAGGAACAAATCTTAAATCTACACTCTCAATTAATTAATAAATTTGGTGGAATTGACGGTGTAAGAGATGAAGGACTGCTAGAAAGTGCTTTAAATAATGCTTATGGCGTATATTTTGGACTGGAAAAATTATCCTACAGTAGAAGAAAAAGCAGCAAGATTAGCCTACTCTTTAACTAAAAAAATCATCCTTTTCTTGATGGAAATAAAAGAATTGGAGTTCTAATTATGTTAGTATTTTTAGAAATTAATAAAATGGAATTAACTTGTAATAATGAAGAACTTACGGATTTAGGTTTAAAAAAATAGCAGCTTCTCAAAAAGTTATGAAGATATCTTAGAATTTATAAATATTCATAAGAAAGATATCTAAATTAATAATTTTTTTCCTCATAAAAATAGACTATATCTTAATCAATTTTTAATTTTTTTAATGATATAATACTCAAAAAAATATTTAGATATATTTTTAAGGAGGAAAAAAATGAAAAAAACTTTAATATTAATACCAGCTTTAAATCCACCAAAAACAATTGATTGACTATGTAAAATCTTTATTAGATAATAATTTAAAAGATATTCTTTTAGTTGATGATGGAAGTAAAGAAGAATTCAAAAGAAATATTTGAAAATAATTGAAAAAAATTTCCAGATGCAAACATTAAAGTATTTAGACATGCTAAAAAAATTTTGGAAAAGGAAGAGCATTAAAAAAATGCTTTCAATTATTTTTAACTTTACCCAATTTAGATGAGTATAATGGAGTAGTTACTGCCGATTCTGATGGTCAACATAGAGTTGAAGATGTTATAAGACTTGCAAAAGAAGTGGAAGAAAATCCTAATACATTAATTTTTAGGATGTAGAGATTTTTGACTTGGAACAAGTTCCACCAAAAAGTAAGTTTGGTAATAAAATTACAAATGGAGCATTTAAACTATTTTATGGTAAAGATATTTCAGATACTCAAACAGGATTAAGAGGCTTTCCAACTGCTATAATAAAAGATTTTCTTGATATAGCTGGAGAAAGATTTGAATATGAAACTAAAATGTTAATTTTTTTGTTTCCAAAAAGAAATTCCTATAAAGGAAGTTGTAATTGAAACTATATATTTTTGATGATAATTCAGAAACACATTTTAATCCAATAATAGACTCTATAAAGATATACAAAGTAACTTTATCTCCATTTTTAAAAATATATAGCTTCTGCCATTTCATCATTTGTTTTAGATATTTTATCTTTTAAATGGATTTTAGTTTTGTTATTAGCTTTTTGGAAACATAGAGGGAGCTTCAGTTATAACTATTGCGACAATCGTTGCAAGAATAATATCTTCAAGTTTTAATTTTTACTTAAACAAAAAAATTTGTTTTTAAATATGAAAAAAATACAAAAAAATCTCTTTTTAAAATACTATAGTCTTTGTGCTATACAAATGCTAGTATCAGCTTTCTTTGTCACTTTAGTTTGGAAGCATACTAAACATTCTGAAACAAGTATTAAGATAGTTGTAGATAGTGTTTTATTTTTGTTAAGTTATTTTATTCAACAAAGATGGGTATTTAAAAAGAAAATAAATACGAGGGAGAGGGTTTAAATGAGTGAAATAATTTTGTCAGTGAACAGAGAACGGTTGCTAGATATAATGAAAAATGGAGTTATTAGGGTAAATGGGGAATCTGGTAGTGGAAAAACTTTAGTTGCTGTAAAAAGAGCTATTTTTAGCTAAAGATTATAAATATGCTGAAAAAGGATGATAAAATCTTATTTCTTTTTCTATAATAAAAAGTTTAGAGAGAACTATAAGGAAATTATTTGAATCAGACAAAGATTATGAAAAAGTAAAAAGATAAAATTGAAATAAAAAGTATTGACGCTTTTTTTGGTCAGTGATTATATCAATACTAATAACCAAATTTTCTTAGAATATCTAAATAAGGCTAGAAATAATAAAAATTTTTTTATAAAAATCATATGATAAAAGAAGAAAAGAAAGAATTGAGAAAATTTTATTAGCTAAAAAAAGAAGAATTTAAAAATTTTTCTGTAAAGGATGCTGAATTCATTTTAAGTGAAATAGATTGGCTTAGAAATTGTTGCTATAAAAAGATTACTTAGAAATAACTAGATATGGAAGAGGAAGTCAAAAATAAATTAACTACAAATGACAAAGAGGAAATTTTTAAAAAATATTAGATTTTTATAGAGTTCTTGTCCCAGAAGAACAAGAACTTAGATATACAGATTTTTATGATATTGTTTTATTATTTTTATCTTGTTTTTGAACAAGATAAAAAAATAGAAATAAAATAAAAATACAATCATGTTATAGTGGATGAGGCTCAAGATTTATCAAAGATACATTTTAGATTTATAAATTTAATCTGTGAAATTTCGAAAACTTCCGGAAATACTATATCTTTATTTATGGATAAAAATCAAAGTATATATCCTGTACAAGCTTGGATATTTGGAAATAGAACTTTAAAAACAAGTTAAAATCAATATAGATAAAAGTACAAGCTTTTCTTTTAAATAGAGCATATAGAAATGCAAAAGAAATTTTTGATGTGGCTAAAAAACTTAATCCCGAAACTGAAGTTGGAGATATTTCAACTGATAAAAATCAAAAATTTAACTTTAACTTTTAGTGTAGATAGAGGAATTAAACCATTATTTTTAAGATATCCAGATTTAAGCTTTGAAGAAGGAATTAAAAATTTATCTAAAAAAATATTGAAAATCTTAGTTGATAAATTTAATTATAAGTATGATGATATCTCTGTTATCTCACTAAATAAATTATATAATCCTAAAAAAAGAAAGAAGAATATAAGACTGAAGTAGATAGAATGATAGAATCTTTACATGACAAAGGAACTGATGTTACAACATATTATTCAGCAAAAGGAACAGAAAAACAAAGTAATTTTTATTCCTAGTATAGATGAATTTGATATTGATAAATTAAGTGAAAGATATCCAGATAAAACAAAAGAAGAAATCTTAGAAGAATTCAAAAATTACTATATGTTGGAATGACAAGAGCAACAGAAGTTTTAATAATATCTTCTTTAAACTCGAAGCATCAGATTCTTTAAAAAAATTACTTGAGGGTTTTTGATTTTTGAAAAATGATTTTATCAATATAGATACAGATTCTAATGATTTCTATAGTGTTTTTAATAAGGAAATAAATAAAAATGAAAAATATAGAAAAATCATACAAAAATTTTCAGAAATAAAAAGAAGTAATAGAAGAAGAAAAATTACTGATATAGTTATACAAAAAGAAAAAGAAGCTTTTAAAAAATTGATATAGATGAAAGAGATAATATTGAAATTGAAAAAGAAATAGAAAACAAATTTCCTTCAGCTCATAAGTTCACTAAAATGGGGCTAATAAAGGCAGAAAATTTCTTTTTAGGAGCTGATAAAAATGGAAATGCTTTTACATACTGAAGGTTTTTGAATATCTAAAAGCTTTTGAATATGAAATAAGGACTTATTATATAACAATTCAAGAAAAAAAGCAAAAGAATCTTATAGTAAAAACGAAAGAATGCATACTATATTGAAAAACTAAAAACTCATCATGAATTTAAAAAAATATTGTTTCTAAGTGTTTTGATAGTAAAGTGTTTGATGAAAGAAATGATTTAGCTCATGACTACAATGAATTCACTTATAATGATTTGCTTGAAATAAGAAAAATTAGTTATGGAGGATTTACTTCCTAGTTTTATTAAAGCATTTAATAAATATAAAAATAAATAAAGGAATAGATGAATTTATCATTGTTGGAAAAACTTGAAACTTCTTACAATAAGGTAGATATCCAAAAAGAAAAAAATACTACTCTTATTGTATTATAGATGAAAACAACAATTCTTTTTCTTGCTTTCTCTGAAAAATAAATATAAACAAGATATAATTTATAAACTAACTGTCAATAAATTAATGTTAAAAGGTAATGAATACTATAGAATTCTTGAAGCAAATAATTTTAGGGATTAAAAATATTTTTTGATTTTATAAAAAAAGTGCTACAATGAGTTATATTATTTTAATTTATATAGGAGGTTTTAAATGAAAGCATTACTTGAAAAAGTTAGCTTGGAAAAATGTCATATTGCCACTGTAAATCATAAATTTAAAGATGCAACTATTTTAGAGGTTGCTGATGGTTTCGTTCTTATAGAAAACTGATGAAAAAAGAAAAAGCTTTAATTAACTTAGATTTCATAAGAATTGTTGTTGAAGCAAAAGAAGGAGCTTTACCTCCAGTATTTGTTCCACATGATCTATAAGATTAATTATAAATGGTATTGATAGAAGAATTTTCTATTAATACCATTTTTTAGTTGAGATAAAGAAATCAATAGAAAGGAGATCTTTTTGGATATTTAAATTTCAATTAGCACTTAAGTTTTCTATTCTCAAAACTTTTCTTAATTATATTTGCTATTTCTATATCTCCAAAGCTATTTTAAATTTTTATTATGATAATTAGATTAAAAATTCTTTTTATTTTTTAAAAAGTAATATCTTCAAAATTACTGGTTAAAAACAACTATAATAAAACATATAATTTTATATTGATTTGATAATATGGAGGGGAAAATGTCAAATTTTATTTTTCAAATGAACAAAAAGTATTTTTGAATACGATAAAAAATGATATAATTCAAGTAAATGGGAGTCCTGGAAGTGGAAAAACTTTAGTTGCAATTAAAAAGCTATTCTTTTAGCAGAAAAAAATATAATAAAAAGTTTTATTTCTTTATTATAATAAAAGTTTAGGCTATGAAATTAGAAGATTATTTGGAACTTTTTGATGAATATTCTTTATTAAAAATAAGATAGTTATTGATCATATAGATAATTATATAAAAATTTGCCTAACTAGTCCTATTTTTAAAAAGAAAGTTTAAAAAGAAATTAAAGGTAGAAAAAAATAAGTATCCTAAAAGTGATTTTGATAGACAAAATAGAATGAGTATCGCAATCGATGAGTATAAAAACATAATAAAAACTCCTCTTTTTATAGAATGGATAGAGATTTTTTTATTATCTGAAATTGATTGGTTAAGAAACTGTGATTTCACTAAAGAAGAATATTTAAAAGAATAAAAGGCTAGAAAGAGGTAGCCTAAAAATTGATTTAAAAACAGAAGCAGGAGATATTAGATATTTTAAGTTATTATAGAAAAAAATTGAAGGTGAAGAAGAATACTTTCAAGACTATCATGATTATATGATTTCTGCTTTATATTATCTAAGAAGAAAAAGATGTTTTTCTTGATAAGCAAAAATTATTTTGATCATATAATCATAGATGAAGCACAAGATTTTTCAAAACTACATTTAGAGTTTATTAAATTAATTTCTAATATCGATAGTAATACTGAATCTTCGATTACATTTTTTTATGGATATCAATCAAACAATTAATATCGAAAAAGCATGGTGTCTAAGTAACGAAAGAAATCTAGAAGATGCTAATTTTGAAATAAAAAGAAGAAAAATGTTTTATATTTAAATAGATGTTATAGAAATGTTGAAGAAATTTATTCTGTAGCAGAAAAAATTATTGGATAATGATTGCTATAAGAGCAATAATATTTCAACTGATGAAAGAGGAATAAAACCTTTAAGATTGAAATCAAGAACCTTAGAAGAAGAAATTAATAATGTTATTACAATAATTGATATACTTATTAATAAGTATCAATATAAATATAGTGATTTTACAATAATTTCTCAGTTTACCAAAACTTTAGAAGAAAAACTTAAAAATAAATTTCAATAACTTCTAAAAATGAAAATAATAACTCTATAAATTTAACAACTTTTTATTCAGCAAAAGGTATTGAGAGTAAAGTCGTTTTTGTCTTAGGTTTAAATGATGAATATTTTTCCTAGTAAGAAGATTTTTCCCATTAAAGAGCAATGATGAAATAATAGAAGAAGGAAAAATTATTGTTTGTCGCTATGACAAGGGCAACTGAACTTTTATTTTTATCTTCTTTATATAAAAGAAAGCTCCATTTTCTCATTTTTTTGATGAAGATGATTTTATAAACTTAGATTTTGAAAATAATAATTTTTGATATTATCTTTGGAAGAGAGTTATCAACTAATGAAAAATATAACAACTGAAAATGAAAAGCAAAAGATATGACATTATTAAAGAAATAAAAGAATTTGAGAAAAAGAATTATATCTGAATTACAAAGTTTAAGAAAAAGAAACTTCATTAAAGTTTGAAGATTTGAAGAAATCAGAGACTATAAAAGAAAGTAAAAATATAAAAAGAAGAAAAAGATAAGGAAGAACCTAAGATAATTGAGAAAAGAGGTTATTAAAGAAGTTCCTGTCGAAGTTATAAAAGAAGTTGAGAAGATTATTAAAGTTGAAGTACCAGTTGAAAAAATAATAGAAAAAGAAAAATTGTTGAGGTAAAAAGTTGAAGTTGAAAAAGAAGTCAATAAAATTGAAAAAATTAATTAACCCTGAAAAATAGAAGAAGAAATTAGAAAAAGTTTTCCTTTAGCTAGTGAAACAACTCAAAATGAATTAATTGGAGCTGAAATAAATTATAATATAAATTATATTAATAAAGATAATCAAAGCATTATTAAAAAGAATGAAATTTAAAATATAATACTGTTGCTTACATAATTGCTCTTGAAACTGAGTTAAGGGACTATTACTCAAAAATGTGTAATGCAAAAATCATTTTCAGAAAAAATTTAATGATAGTATTACATTAGGGGGACTTATACTAAAATTAAAAAGAAAATCCTGTATTTAAAAATCCAGTCGATGATTTTTATAAAAAAGATTTATTAAATTTAAGGAATGACTCCTTACATGTTCATGCTGATAATGAGAAATTTATAGATTTTGAACAATTAAAAAGAAGTTAGAAAAAACTATTATGAATGACCTACTAAAAAGATTTATACTAGAGTTTCATAGCTTAAAAAAATAAAGAATAAAGATAATAATGATTTAAAAGAAATCTGTTATAAGTGCTAAAATAGTTACTAAAGGAGAATCATACGATTCTTCCATAAAAATATAAAAACTTTAAAAGGTTTCTATAGTTGTATATTGAAAGATATAAATGGTAACCAATATGGAGCTGTTACAAAAATTTACTTACGAACTTGATAAATTCTATAAATTTATATGTGAAGATTGTTATATAGATGGAACAACTGTAAAAAAATATAATAGGGAGAGAAAAAAATAAAGGGGAGAGATAAAAAATGGGGTATATTTTTAAATTTTTAGCTTTTAATATTGGTCAATATATTGGGGTTTCTTTGACAATTTCTGATTTGATTATTTATTTTGTAATGGGCTATATTATAGTTCATATCATAAAAATAATAAAAATCAATGATAAAGAAAAAGAAATTTCTATATAAATTTATTACCTATATTAGGAGTAATAGGTACATTTGCTGGTATTTGTATTGGACTTGCTGATTTTTAATTCAAATGAAATTGAAAAAAAGTGTTCCCTTATTGTTACAAGGTTTAAAAACTGCTTTTTGGACTTCTTTAATTGGAACTTCTTTAGCTGTTTTCTTTAATGTCTGGTATTCATTTAAAGATAAAAAGATGTAGATGATGAAGATGATGAAATTCCTTTATTAAAGTTACAAATAAAAGAGCTTCAAGCAATTAGCGAAAAATTTAATAGCTTTTTAGATAATCAAACAATAAACAATAATAGCTTAAAAATTTAACTGAATTTTTCAATAATAATGAAGATAAAAATCTAAAAATTTGAAGAAATTAAGAATGAATTAAAAAGTACTAAATGATAAACAAGAAAAAACTAATAATTTTTATGAAAATTCTTTATTAAAATTAGAAATATTAGATGAAATTAATAAAAAAATATGATAAAAAAATATAGAAAAATTTTTCATTGTGGAATGAGAATATTTCTGTCTTAAAAGAAAACTCTCTTCTAAATTTAGAAGAAAATAAAAAAATTAAATAATGCTACTACTGAGACTTTAAATAAATTAGAGTCAATGAGAAAAATAGATGGAAATGTTTTAAATAAGCTAGAAGTATTGGAAAAAGTAAATTTTGATAGTCTAGCTGAGCTAAAAATCAATAGAAAAAAATAAATTCTGATACTTTAATTAAATTGGAATCATTAGAAAAGATAAATACAGATGTTGTTGATAAAAAAATTCTGCTATTTTTGAAAATATAGAATTACTACTAGATAATTTTAAAAATTATAAAGATGAGTTTTCTAACTTCTTTAAAGCTTCAGAAAGTCAAAGTAGAGAATTAATTACTGCTTTTAAAGAGTTTGCAACTTATATGGCTGAAGAGAATAGTAAAGCTTTTATTGAAGCATTAAATAAAACAATAAAGGATTTTCAACAACAATTTAATTGAGTCATTTGGATCAAACTTCAAACAATTAAATGAAGCGGTTATAAAAATTAGTAGATTGGCAAGAACACTATAAAAGAAACAATAGAAAGTACAACAGAAAAATCAAAGAGTGATTTTTGATAGTTTCACAGGAATAGAAAAAGAACTACAAACTTTCTCATCTGGAACAAAGAATATAAATTCTATCGTTACAGAATTATCTACTATTACAAAAGAAAGTATGGAACAAAATATTAAATTAAATGAAACTTTATCAGTATTCTCTGAGTTAAATAGTCATGCAAAAGAATTGATTCCAAATCTTGTAGAAATCAATAATACTATAGATAATGATATTAAGACTTTTAATAGTTACTCTAATGAGTTAATAGATAATTTAAATAATTTCACAAGTAACTACAAAATAACTTCTCTCAATATATAGACGATATAAATAGAGGAGTAAAAGGTTCAACTGATAGTATAATAGGAATAATGGAAGATTCTTTAAAAAATAGAAAAATAATTTTTGATAAATCTTTAGAAAACACTGATCTTAAATTAAAAGAAACTTCTGAAAAATATATTTACAGGAATAGAAAAATTCAATTCAGATTTCTCTAACAATATGAAAAAAATCAATTGGATATATTCATAACTAATAGTGAAAACTATTCAGCTGGAATAAACAGATTAGTAAAAAGTACATTAGAAGGAATAGATGAAAGTGAAAAATAATTCAAAAGATGATAGATGAAAATCTAAAACATATTGAAAAATTAAATAATGAGATTAAGCAATCTTTTTAAAAAGGGCATGTTGAAAATTGAAAAAAAGCATTAGAAGAAACATTAAAAGCCTCTTTAAATTCATTAGGGTGAAGTAATGGCAAAAATATCTGATAGATTTGCTAAAGACTATGATCCATCTTGCTGATAAATTAAGAGAAATTATGGAGATACCTAATAATAAGAAGGTGAGATAATTGGCTAAAAATATCATGAAGATCACTTTTCACCAAGAGTTGCTGATTTAATGTCAGCTTTAACTTTAATTTTTATTTATTTCAGTTGTCTATATGTTACAAGTAAATAAAGAAAAAGAACGTATAGAAATGATAGCTAAGGACTTTAAAAAAATACCAAATATGAAATTTATACTGATTTAAATGAAGAATTTAAAGATGATTTAAAAATGGAATGCTTATATTGATAAAGATACCTTATCTATTACTTTTAAAAGAACCTGATGTATTTTTTTGATGTTGGAAGTAGTAATATAAATCAAAAATTTAAAAGATATTTTAGATGATTTTTCCCAAGATATGTAGATATACTTTTTACAAAAATATAACAATGAAATTGAGGAAATAAGAATAGAAGGACATACTTCAAGCGAATGGAATAGAAATGATGATGGCTTACAAAGCTTTATTTTTAAAAAAATATGACTCTGTCTCAGGAAAGATCAAAAAGTGTTCTAGAATACTGTATGTTATTGAATAAAATGAAACCCTACAGAGAATTTCTTATCAGTAAAAGCTACTACAAATGGTTTATCATACAGCCATAGGGTAATGGAAGATGGAAAAGAAAATTTTAGTAAATCAAGAAGAGTTGAGTTTAAAAATAAAAAACAACAGCTGAGGCACATATAAATGATATTCTGGAAGCAGGAGGTTTTAATGAAGCTAATTAATTTTTAGAATTTGAACCTTTTAAAAGACATTATGGAAAAATGAAAATAGATAAGGATGAAGAGATAGAAATTGAAAGAATAGAAAAATTAAAATTGCTAAAATTTGGAAGGAAATAAGTAGTTTATCAGGATTAGACATAGATATTAATGAAACTGACTCTTCAGAAAAAAGGTTATATTAAGTACAAGGAATTTGATAAGTTAGTAGCCTATATAAGAGATCAGAAATATAACAAAGATGGGACTTTTTCTCTAGAAGATTTCATATTGCATATAATTGTCAAATTTTAAGAGATGCAAGAGAAGAAGGGAATGCTAGTAGATTTAAAAATAGTTCAAAAATAAAAGTCCTGAATTTTTTTAATAAATATTTTTATCTAATGATGACAAAATATAATTAAAAGTAATTTTTAAAGCAAAGTTAGATGTTTGTAGATATTGTTTAAGTACATTAAACTATAAAAACTATTTGAGAGTTGAAAAAGTGAGCGAGATAAAAATATGGGAAAAATTTTTTTCTTTTGAAGAGTTTTTAGGAACTGAATTTGATAAAAAAATGAAGAGTTAATAAAAAGTTATAATTTAGATGATATAGAAAATGATAAAAGTTAGACTGTATCCTGAAAACTGGGATGAAATTTCTTCTAATTATAGAAAATCTAAAAAAATGGGTTTGTGAAGAATGTGGTAAAGATTGTTCAAAAATAAGTCAGAGCTAGAAGTTCATCATATTGACCATATTCAAGTAATTCAAAATTTTATAACTTAAAAAGCTTTATGTAGAACTTGTCATTCTAAAATACATCCACATATGGAATAAATAATAGATATGAAGTTTATATAATAAAAATAGGCTGTTGCATATTATAATCTTAATTCAAAAAGTAAAAATAAGTGAGTAACGAACTATTTTTTTACTTTTTAT
>BNJS01003577.1_pt1 | contig 116472 bp, 125 predicted proteins | sample 8540461 | NCBI WGS metagenome assembly BNJS01 (sample SAMD00202454, study PRJDB9452) | human saliva metagenome | isolation source: human saliva | place: Japan | reverse complement strand
AAAATGATAATGATGGTTGCCAAAATGGTCACATCGTGATTGTAACGGTTAAATCCATAAGCGATGGCTACGTTACCAATACCGCCAGCTCCAACCGCACCAGCCATAGCTGTTTCCCCAACAAGGGAAATCAAGGTCACAGTCGTCACACGGATCAAATCTGGAAGACCTTCTGATAGGTAAACACCTACGATATCCCAGAATGTCGCTCCACTAGCTTGAGCTGCCTCAATGACACCACCATCTAGCTCAGCCAATACCACCTGTACTTGACGGGCAAAGAAGGCAAAGACTGCAAAAGATAGCGGTACGATAGCCGCATTTGGACCAATACTTGTCCCTACGATTAGATGGGAGAAGGGTGACAAGACTGCCAAGAGGATGATAAAGGGAACCGCACGGAAAATAGAGGTAATCTTATCCAAAATCCAGAAAACGACCTTATTCTCCAAAACCCCACCTGGCGCTGTCAAGACAAGGAAAAGACCTGCCACTAGTCCCAAGAAACCTCCGATGATGAAGGAAAGAACTGTCATATAAAGGGTTAGGTAGATGGCTGTTCCCCAGCCTGCTTGACCAGCCCAGCCCATTTTATAGACATTTGGTAAATAGGTTTCAATCAATGATTCCATCTTACTGTCCTCCCTTCAATACTTTTAGCTGCACGCCTGCTTGACGAATGGCTTCTTGGGCACCTGCTAGCGCTGCTTTTTCACCTGACAAGACCACCACCAATTCTCCAACAGGAGTACCATCGAGGATTTCGATATTCCCATAGAGGATATTAGCCGTTACTTGATAATGCTTGTACAATTCATTCAAAAGTGGCTCGTCTGTTGAAGAACCTGCATACTTGAGTTGCACCAAGAGACTGTTTTCAGACAAGTGTTCCACGATTTCTTGCTTCTCAATCTTAACCATGGCTTCATCAATACCTGTGGCTGTTGAGATAAAGTCTTGAGTCAAAGTTGTTTAGGGTCTGAGAAGATTTCAAGAACACTACCCTCTTCAATCAAATGCCCATCCTGCATAACTGCTACACGGTTGGCGATGTCTTTGACAATCTGCATTTCATGCGTAATCAAGACAACAGTCAAGCCTAGTTTCTGGTTCAAATCTTGCAACAAGGCCAAAATCTGCTTGGTTGTCTTCGGATCAAGCGCAGAAGTTGACTCGTCTGAAATCAAGATTTTCGGATCATTGGCCAAGGCACGCGCAATGGCTACACGCTGTTTTTGCCCTCCAGATAATTGTGAAGGGTAGTTTTCAGCACGGTCTGCCAAGCCAACCAAGTCCAACAACTTAGCAACTTTAGCTTTCTTTTCTTCCTTGCTGAGTCCAGAGTGTTTGAGGGCAAAAGCTACATTCTCCTCTGCCGTCTTTTGACTCATCAGGTTAAAATGCTGGAAAATCATCCCGATATCCTGACGTTTACGACGTAACTGCTCTGCCGTCAAGGTTACTTTGCCATCAAAAATCACATCGTCGTCAATGGTAATTTTCCCTGCAGATGGTTTTTGCAAGAGGTTAATCACCCGTACAAGGGTTGATTTCCCTGCTCCAGAATATCCAACGATTCCGTAGATATCCCCTTCTTGGATGTGAATGGTCACATCCTTGACCGCTGTGATGGTTCTCTTCTTTTGGTGAAAAGTCACATCGATCTGATCTAACTTGATAATATCTCTACTCATAGCTTCTAATCAGCTCCTCTACTAATTCAATATGGGTGTAGTAATCGGCGATTCTCACGTTCTCATCTCCACCGTGGTCTCGGCTATTGGCATTTCCTAGACCAAAAGCCACCATTGGTACCTCTATGGCATCAAAGACCGTATGCATAGGCCCTGTCCCAGCTGTTGTCGGCAAGACTGAAACGCCCTGTGGATAGAATTTCTTGGCCAACTCGATTACGTTGAGAATGGCTGGCGCGCTCATATCGCTTCGATAGCTCATCTCTCCCAAGGTATAGTACAATTCTACCTTATCAAAGCCATTTTTGTCTAGCTGTTTCCGAATTTTTTCCAGAACATCATGCGGTTCTAGACCAGGAACCAAACGAACTTCTAGCTTAGCACTGGCTTCTGCTGGCAAAATCGTTTTAACTCCTTGCCCTTGATAACCTGACTGGATCCCTTCGATATTAAGGGCTGGTTCAAAAAAGAAACGTTTTAGGAAGGCTGCACGGTCCTTTTGTAAGAGAGGCAATTCCAAACCATAAATCTGACTGATTTCCCCTGGATTTCGTTGGGCATAAGTATCCACCAAAGCTAATTCTCGTTCATTTGGCTCTTGTACTTTTTCGTACAAACCTTCAACCAAGATACGGCCATCTGCTGCACGAAGAGACTGTAAGGCTTGAAGGAGATACCACGGAGCTGATTCCACAACCCCACCATAACTAGAGTGGATATCCACATCAGCACTTTTTACCTTGGCATCAAAGGTCACAATCCCCTTATTTCCACCAGAAATTTCTAGCTGTTCCAAGGCATTTTTGGTCCCTTGTTCCCAGACCAACAAATCTGCCCCACGGAGTTTGTCCGCATGTTTTTCCAGATACTTATCTAGGTCTGTCGAAGCCGATTCCTCCGCCCCCTCCATGATAAAACTGATATTGACAGGTAGGTCATCATGGTGCTGCATATACTTTCTCAAAGCACTCAAACGAGCTGTGATATGACCCTTATCATCATCAACCCCACGCCCATACATAAAGCCATTGCGGACCGAAAGCGTAAAGGGATCCTCTGTCCAGACCTGATCCCCATCCGCTGGCACAGTGTCATAGTGATTATAGAAATCAAGGTCTTGGCATCTGGACGCGAACTCTTGAAATGCGCCATGACAAAGGGCGCCGTATAAGTCTCATCAATCTCCACTTCAGCCCCAACATGCTTGAAAATCTCGCCCAGATAGTTTGCGACATCCTTAAGTCCAACCTGTTGGGCAAAGACTGATTTCTTAGAAATCAAGGTACGCAAAACCTCAAAATAATGCTGGGCTACATGATCCTTTTCAAATTTTTCAATCTGTTCTTGTTCGCTAGGAAAAACCATATTCTCTCTACCTTTCTATGAACTACTCTTCCTGACAATCCATGCTCTATACAAAAGCAAGAGGTGGAATTCTCTCTCCCACCTCCCTGTTTCTTATTACCAAACTGGTTGATCCAAACCGTCTGATGTTTCTTCGATAACTTTTTTCACTTCATCTGTGTGGTAAGCTGCGATTACTTTCTTGATAGCATCAGCCTTAGGTGATGTTTCCCAATCTTTTTTCGCAACGATGATGTTGTACCATTGTTTTGAGTTTTCATCAGCTTGTTCTTTGAAAAGTGCTTTCTTGTAGTCCAATTTTGCTTCTGTAACGAAGGTATTGTTTACAACGGCAGCGTCAACTGATGACAATGAACGAGCTGTTTGGCTAGCGTCCAATTCAGTGATTTTCAAGTTCTTTGGATTTTCTTTGATGTTAGCAACTGTTGCAAGAGCAGTTCCTGACACGTCCAATTTAATCAAGCCAGCTGATTGAAGCAAGTAAAGCGCACGGCTTTCGTTTGTAGCGTCGTTCGGTACAGCGATTTCTCCGTTTGCTGGGATGTCTTCTACTTTAGTGTACTTGTTGTCACTTCCATTCAAACCTGAGTAAAGGCGGATTGGAGAGATGTAAGTATCTGCAATCGCTACAAGGTCTTTCCCGTTTTCTTTATTCCAGTTGTTCAAGAAGTTGTAGTGTTGGAAAGCGTTCAAGTCTACTTCACCATCAGCAGTTGCCTTGTTTGGTTGTGAGTAGTCTGTGAACTCTGTAAATTCCAAAGTGATTCCGTCTTTTTTAACCAATTCTTGGATTTTGTCCCAACGTTTTTCTTCAGAACCGCTACGGTTAACAGTTGCGATTTTAACAGTTGTTGCATTGTCTGCTTTCTTTCTGAGTTTCCGCAAGCTGCAAGAGCCAAACCTGCGACTGTAGCAAGGGCTGCTACACCAAGCCATTTTTTGATTTTCATGATTCTTTCTCCTTAAAAATAATACCGTACTAGTATCTCACAATTTGTTTGATTTCACAAATTGTTATTAGATAGCCAGATATATAGTTTAAAACTATACCCCTAAAAACTGAGAAATCACCCATCTTATTCCGAATGGATGACTTCAAAAAATTATTTAATATCAGCTTCTGCTGGTAGGTAAGTGTCTCCGAAGAATTGTTTAGACAATTTTTCAAGAGTTCCGTCTTTGTAGAGTTCTTGGATACGTTTGTCTACAAATGTTTTCAACTCATCTTGACCTTTAGCAAGAAGTGGGTAAACATAAGGTTGTTGGTCACTTGGAAGTTCAATAACTTTCAAGTTGTCCAAACCTTGGTCCTTGATGACTGTTTCAACACCGATTTTATCAAAAATCTTGTAGTCAAACTGGCCATCGCTCAAGCGTCCCATGATTTGTTGGAAGTCCGCTTTAGTATACTTTAGGACAGTTGGATTATCTGAATGTTGTTTGTTGTAGTCTTCTAGCTGTTTAGCAGATGTTGTCCCTTGAACAACTTCTGTTGATTTTCCACCGATATCATCAAGCGATTTGATGCTAGGGTCATCTTTTTTCACTACAAGAACGTTAGGGTTTTTAGCAGTTGGAGCTGCATAAAGGTATTTTTCAGCACGTTCTTTAGTGTAGCTGATGTTGCTAACAGCCATATTGTAACGGTCAGCATCAAGTCCTGCAAAGACTCCTGACCACTCTGTCTTCTCGAACTTGACATCATACTTGTCAGAGTCTTTAAAGATAGCGCGAACCACTTCAATTTCGTAACCAGTCAATTCGCCATTTTCTTCATAGTTGAATGGTTTTGGTGTAGCATTAGTTGCAACGATAATTTCTTTCTTGCTAGCTGCTTCTCCTTCTTTTTTCGCACCACCTGAGCAAGCCGCAAGCACACCTGCAGCAACAAGCCCTAGGGCAGCAAGAGATGAGTATTTAACGATTTTTTTCATGTCATTTCCTCCAAAATAGAATACCTTATTATCTTATCAGAAAAAAAGTAATTATGCCATTATATGATATCTATCTCTGTGATAGATTTTCTTTATAGCCCATTTAAAATAGTAAACGTAGGACGGCAATCAAGACAACTCCAAAGAGAACTGTTCCGACTAGATTGCGGTAGCGAAAGGCTACCCAAGCTGTTGGAAAGACTGCTAAGAAGTCCAGCCATTTGATTTGAGGAAGACTCCCAACCTTGCCTGTCACTACGCTTGAAAGAATCAAGGCGAAGATAATAGAAACGGGCAAGAATTTCAAAAAACGCTCAACGATTGCAGGCAAGCCCTTATACTTGACCAAGATGAAGGGAATCATACGGGGAATCCAAGTCACCAAGCCAGAGAAAATAACTGCTAATAAAAGATACTTACTGACCATCTAAAACCACCCCCATTGTACAACCTAGCAAGGTCGCAAACAGAACAGCTAGCGACTGAGACACCACTGTTAAGAGTAAAAAGAAGGACACCGCAACAACTGCTAGGATAATGAGCAGATTGCGGACAGGAATCCGTCTTTGCATAATCTGGAATTGCGAAGCAAAAATTCCAATGAACATCCCAACCAGGGCAAATCCAAGCCAAAGATTTCTGGATTTGGCAGCAGACCACCCAGAGCCGTTCCGACAACTGTTCCCACAAACCAAGCCACATAGCTGTTGAGATTGTTTCCGTGCATCCACATAGGATTGACCTTGTCTGTATGGGCTAACTCGCCCATCAAAACGCCATAAGTCTCATCCGTCAAGAGACTAGACATACCGATATTTTGCCAGAGACTGGTATGACGGAAATAGGTTGACGCATGCAAACTCAACAAAAAGAGACGCAAATTAATCAAAAAGACCGTCATAGCAATAGCTGCCACAGGTGCTTGAACCGCAATCAGTGCCAACATGGCAAACTGGGCGCTCCCAGCATAAACAAAGAGGCTCATCAAGCCCATCTCAACAGGTGTCACATAGGGCGCACCAATAATCCCACAGGCCAAGCCAATACTGACATAACCAAGGGCCGTTGGCATGGCCGCCTGCGCCCCCTCCCAAAATCCTTTTTCTTTCATCTTTCTCCTCATATTGTCTTAATAATACTCAATGAAAATCAAAGAGCAAACTAGAAAGCTGGCCACAGGTTGCTCAAAACATTGTTTTGAGGTTGCAGATAGAAGCTGACGCAGTTTGAAGAGATTTTCGAAGAGTATAAGTAGGCTGAAAAGGCTCCAGCCATAGCATGGACTATTATAACACATTCAGGAAAGAGAAAAAAGTCTGCTGATTGTAATCAGACAGACTCCATTTTATTCTTATTTAATCTTGAAGAATTGAACAATTGCCACAATACCTTGATAAATAAAGACAAAGGCAATGGTGTAACTAATATAGAGACCGGTCATCAATGGGTGTCCCATCATGATTAAACCTGCTACGATTCCTAAAATCCCCATCCAAACTAGAGGGGTACCTACCGATTTATCCGTCTTACGAACCTTGAAACCAACGATAGTTTTTGTAATACCATTTGTCAAGGCCCATAAAGAAATGATAAATGGTACAAATGTTACCATTTCAATAAAGCTACCTGAGAACAAGGTAAGAGCGAGGATGAGGGTAACAATTCCTCCAAATAAATTCCAGCCATGCTTTTCTTCTGATTTGAAGTATTGTACAATCTCAGAAATCCCTTGAACTGCAAATACAAGTGCAAACCAGAAAGTCATGGAAGCCAAGCTAATAAGAGGATGTGCAAACATATTAAAACCTGCAAAAACTGCAAAAATACCCGCAATTAGTAACAACCATTTCCAAATTTTCGACATTATTTTTCTCCTTTTTTAGAGGAATCTTCCTCTAGTATTCCATCAAATCATCATATCCAAAACCTGTGATAATTGATGTTCATATCCTGAAACCAAGTCAGGCAAACTGCTATCTGACGAAACAGTTAAATAATAGGAACGAAACATATCCTGAATCAATCGCAGATAGTCCATAGCTCGTTTCTCATCAATATGCTCTTTCAGTTTGGATTCTGATATAAGTTTTTGACAAACTTGTTCATTCAAGTCCAAAAAGATAGCTTTTGGATTCTGATATAAGTTTTTGACAAACTTGTTCATTCAAGTCCAAAAAGATAGCTTTCTGTGGTGCAATGTCTGCTTCCAATTCTTCTGGTGTCGCAATCATTGCCTCAAAGAAAATGTGGCTATGTTCTGGGTATTGCTGATAAAATTGGTGACGTCTTTCCATATAATCAGCTAAGGAGGGCACTTGACCTTCCACCCCCAGAAACACTGCCAAAGCTTTCTCAAAACTCTCCTGAAAACAAGTTAGATAGAGGTCTGATTTCCCTGAAAAATTATGATACAAAACTCCTTTGGAAATACCATCCACTTTACAAAGTTCATTGATGACAAAACCTTGATAGCCTTTTGTAGCAAATTCAAACAAAGCAGCGGTAATGATTTTCTCTCTTCGTAGTCTTGTTTTTTCTTCTTTTCTCATGTATTTATCTCTACATTTTTTAATTATAAACCGATTGGTCTGAAGTGTCAAGCAACTTTCTCAAAAATTTAACAGTCTGCTGATTGTAGCCATCATAAACAGACTGGAATCCAGTCTCAAACATATAATATACACATTCTTCGCTAAATGTTTTCACGGATATTCAAGAGTATGATAAAGGCAGCTAGAAGAAATAGCAATAAAACAAAGCTAACTGCCAGAGTTCCAAAGCTAGTAGCAATGGTTACCAAAGCTATTGTAAATAAGCTAGGTAAAACAACTGTAATGGCACCGATAGAGGATTGAACTGCTCCCATTGACTCCTCAGGTATTTGTTTAAAAATGAGTTCCTGTAATCGAGGAGAGAGGATACCTGCGAAAAAGGCATCCAAGGCACTAAAGATAAGAATCCAGTCAAAACGAACTGCCACAAAGCCAACTAAAAGGAGTAATTGGATAATAAGCGAGGCATATAGGGCTAGTTTTATGGAGATTGTATTCTTCAGATAGCCACTCACAAGGCTTCCGACAATAAGGGCTGACAATTCAAGGGTGGATAACAAGGCAAGAGATTGACCTGTTTGTAAATTCAAAAAGGGCTGATTCCTCAAAAACAGAGTAGAAACAGGAACTGTAACATTTATCACTGCTTGACTAATAGAGATAATAAACAAAACCAAGAGCACCTTATTCATATTCCATATCAATTTTGATGATTGGAGCAGATGCTGGCAAAAGGATTTTACAGAGAGTCCTTCTTGATAGCTAATCGTTTTTTCTACTTTCAAGAGGTCTGTTTTTATGAAAAGAATACCTAAAAATGCGATTAAAAAGGTCAGAGCATTCAGTAAGGAAATAGACTGGATAGATAGAATACCTAGTAAGACTCCTCCTAGAATATTACTGATTGTTTTCACTAAACTAACAGTTGACTGTTTAAATCCAATAGCTTCTGCCAGATGGTCTTGCCCAATAATTCTAATGAAAATCGGAGTGAGCATGGCGCCTGAAAAATAACTCAATGTGTCAGATAAGAGGTTAATCAGACAAATAAATGCTACTAATAACAAGGAAAAGGACTGCCCTGAAAGTGATAAAGAAACGATAGAGTAAAGCAAAAATTTTGCAAAACTAATCATTGTATATTTTAGGACACGATGATGTTGAAAATCCGCCAAAACTCCCAGAAAGATTTGCAGAACTTGAGGAAGGGCTTTCTGAAATCGTGATCAGTAAAATCGCCAAAGGGGCAAAAGATGCATCTGCCACATAATTCAAAAAGGCCAGATAAAAAATCGTATCCCCAACCGTTGAAATCCACTGGTTGATAGTTAATTGCCTAAAATCTCTATTTTGAAGAAATACTTTCATCACAACTCCTTTTTAAGTTCAAATGGGAATCTTTCCCCAAGGATAGACCGCGATACTACTAACAACCAAAATTACAGTAACATCAAAAGCTGACCAATACCATTGTAGACTATATGCAGTCCAATAGGCCAATAAATTGACTTTGTCATTCTAAATAAGACTGCAAATATAAGACCTCCACCCATATAGAAGACAAAGTCTGTCAATACCCAACCATGATTACTAATATGCAATATTCCAAACAAAGCAGCAGAACCAAGTACATCTAGCCCCCATTTCTTTCCTTTTTCCAGAGCAGTCATCACTAATCCACGATAAATCATGTCTTCAAAAATGGGACCTGCAATCACAGGATAAAAAAAATACATCAAAAATGCCGTAGCTCCTGTAAAAAGTAGGAGCAGCATGTTGATAAGAAATTTCATTTTCGAGTAGGGTGGGAAAAAGAAAAAAAGGTGACAAAATTCCAAGCAACAAAAGCAAGCAGAGCTAGGAAGGAATAGAAAAGATAGGATCTTTTAAACTTTCTATTGTTGATTTTCTGCCATTTCCCCGACCAAATCATAACAATAAGAGCAAATAAAACCACAAGAAAATTCAACATCATATCCGACAGATAATAGGTAAAGTCAGATAGACCAAGAGCAAAGTCGCTAGATAAAACCAGACCACTGAACTTCTGGTCAGCAATAACTAGTAGAGCAGCTATAATAAAGTAGTAGCGTGAGATTATCTTTTTCATCCTATTTTCTCCTATATTACGAAATAAAGAAAGCCCTAACCCAAACAAAGGCAAGGGCTTTAAATATCAATGACGACGATTAACAGTGGAAGAATCATGGTTAAAATATTTCTTCCAGAAATTAGTGATTGACCAAGGTGCTCCTAAACCTACTCCAATTCCACCGCCTGGGTTAACCACAGTGTTGCCTCCTCTAACATCTTGCAACTCAGCTTCTGTCAATTCCATTGTTTCTGCAAATTGTAAATTTAACATTTTTTACACTCCTTCAATTATTTTCATTTGTAAACCACTTCTGCGACCTAGGATTTGCTTCAAGTGCTTTACAAAAACACTATAACACGAAAATTAGCTTATTGTAGAAAATCGCATATTTGATATTTTTTCTTATAGAAATTTCAGATTTGCGATTTTGGTAGATTTGATTATTTCACTGGTATAATAAAGTTATTACTAATGAGGAGTGGAGGAACTATGAAAAAACAAATTTTAACATTATTGACAATCGTTGCTGAGATTATTATCATTTTCCCGTTTCTAACTAATCGATAAGTTCTTTGTATTGCTGAAAACGCAATTCGAAGAGGGCTATCAATTGTGGATTTTCTAATACTTGCAGAGATTGGATAAAGTGTTCAATCTCTTTTTGATTGCTTCCTTTGGTTTGAAGGAAAATACTCATTTTCTTTAAAAATTGCCACAATACTTTTTCAAAAACATCGTATGGACGAAGCATACTCTCCAGCTCAGCTTCAAAGATTGGGATGTAAGAGAAAAGTTTGCGCTCCATGAGCTCTGATATAATATTCAGAAAGCCACTTTTCATATACAGTCTATTATGTACCAACTCTTTAAATTCCTTAGATTTCTCAAGTAAAGTGGTTGATAAAAATATCAAATCTTGATTGCTCAAGAAAGGCATGGTATTGCAAAAGAGATAGAGTTCAAACCAGGTCCAAGACTCAATAGCATAGAGGTAGGGTCGTCAAAAACTCGCTATCCTCCTCTGCTAGTGGGATAGCTTTTTATCTAAGTGAATGGATGGCATCTTTGATTACAATAGCATTCAAACGACGATAGGTCTCTGCCATCTGTTCTTGCTCGACTTCCTCCAACAGTTGCTCTAAACCAGCGATATCTTGGTGGGCAAAGCGATCCACAACCTTTCTGCCAAATCGCATATGTGGAGATTCTTGATAATTGTTGAGCTTATGACCAAACTCATCGAAGGTCACATTGATTCCTTGGATGGCTAAGATCAGTTTGTCCGCAGATAGCATAGACTGTCCTAGTTCAAACTTGGACAACTGAGAAGCTGTTAGACCCTCACAGGCCACATCTGACTGCTTGAGTTTTCTCGCCAAGCGCAATTCCTTGTAAAATTCTCCCAATTCCATTCTCTCAATCATCTGACCACCTCCTATTTTTTATATAGTATATCATTATTTTTATGGTTTTGTCAAAATATTCTGACATTTAAGAGAGCAAAAAAGCCAGCCTTAAGCTGACTCCTTATTCCATAGTATCAAAGGCGAGACTTGGTTTGGCATTGAGGTCCAAGTTTGCAAAGTTTTCTTTGTTCCACTCGCTGACGCTGGCATAAGCAATCATACCTGCATTGTCTCCGCAGAGGCGCAGAGGTGGAATGATGACATTGACATCTGTGATTTCAGTTGCTAGGCGTTCTCTGAGACCTTTATTGGCTGCCACACCTCCTGCCACAACTAGGGTTTTAACAGGATATTTCTCCAAAGCCTTCTTAGTTTTTGCCATAAGAATATCCAGTACAGCTGCTTGGAAGGAAGCACACAAATCCTCTGTGGACAAGCTTTCTCCCTTTTGCTCGGCATTGTGATGAAGATTGATAAAGGCCGATTTCAAACCTGAGAATGAAAACTCCAGATTATCTTCCTTAATCATGGCACGAGGAAAATCATAAATATCCTGCCCTTGATGAGCTAGCTCATCAATCTCACGACCTGCAGGATAGGTCAAACCCATGACACGGCCGACCTTATCATAAGCCTCACCAACCGCGTCATCTCGCGTTTCCCCAACAATCTTGTAGTCACCAGCCTCAGAAACATAAACCAACTCTGTGTGTCCACCGCTGACCAAGAGGGCTAGCAAGGGAAACTCCAAAGGCTCCACGCTCTGAGCTGCCATGAGGTGACCAGCCATGTGGTTAACAGGGATAAGTGGAAGTCCATGTGCCCAAGCAAAGGCCTTAGCAGCTGATAAGCCAACTAGCAAGGCTCCGACCAAGCCCGGTCCATAAGTAACCGCAACAGCTGTCACGTCCTCTTCGGTAATCCCTGCTTCTGCCAACGCCTCCTCGATACAGGCTGTAATGACCTCGACATGGTGACGACTGGCTACTTCTGGCACTACGCCCCCAAAACGTTTGTGACTCTCAATTTGACTAGCAATAACATTGGACAAGAGCTGGTCGTTGTTTTTCAAGACGGCAACACTAGTCTCATCACAGGATGTCTCAAATGCTAAAATATATCTATCCTTCATCTATTTCTCTCTTCATGATGATGGCGTCCTCGACTGGGTCATGGTAGTAGGCCTTTCGCTCAGCGATAACTGCCATCTTTTCTTTCTTGTAAAATGCTTGCGCTCGGTGGTTCGACTTTCTGACCTCGAGGAAAATTTCCTTATCTGCCGGCAATTGAGCAAACAAGTCTGACGCAATTCCCTGACCCTGATAGGGCCCTTTAACAGCGATTTGCAGAACTTCTGCTTCAAATAGATTCTCCTGCACAGCTAGAAAGCCAATCACTTCTGCCCCATCATAAGCTAGAGCATACCAAGTCTGATCTTGGGACAGGTCTGCTTGGATTTGTTCCAGCGTCCAAGGACTGACTGGGTAAACAGCTGCCATGACAGTGTAGATGTCTTGAGCCAAGTCAGGTTGCTGTTGGATTCGTTTGATTTCTATCATAGGCGTTTAATGTAAGACTCGCCAGACTCGGTGTGGTTCTTGAGCCAGTTTTCCTCTGCCTCGACTCGTTTGAGGTAATTTGGCACAAAATCATGCAAGGAATCAGCTTCCTTATCCCAAGCCAAAAGAGCAAGATTGGCTGCATTTGGCAAGGTTTCTTTGAAATTAGTCCTTGGCAAATGTTCTTGAATTTGCTCCACAAAGGGGCCAACTTCTCCGACAAAGGTTACCTGACTAGCACCCTTGATTAGCTCAATCACTCGCTCAAAAGGCAGGTGCGCTTCTGGCATGACAGGTTTGGCATTTTCATAAAATCCTGCATAGACATTGTTGCGACGTGCATCCATCAAGGGAACGAACAAGCCTTCTTGCTGGTAGGGCACCAGAGCCAAGAGACTAGACATACCAACCAACTCGATGTTCAGGGTATGAGCCAAAGTCTTGGCAGTTGCTACCGCAATTCGCAAGCCTGTGTAGCTACCAGGTCCTTCAGCCACCACGATTCGGTCCAAATCCTTGGGCGTCCAGTCCAAACTTGCCATCAAAAAATCGATGGCAGGCATCAGGGTAATACTGTGATTTTTCTTGATATTAATCGTCGTCTCGGCAAGAACCTGCTTGTCCTCTAAAATAGCCAGAGAAAGAGCCTTGCTGGACGTATCAAAAGCTAATACTTTCATAACACATTCCTATCTTTTTGTCTGCTTACTATTATACTACAAAAGCTGGCACATGGGAATTTTCTTTACCCCCAAACAAAAAGGCCCTGCATCAGCAGGGCATCTAAGCATTTAATCCAAAGTAAAATACAAACCAAACGACATAGGTTACGAGGAGGAGAAAAAGCGAGTAGAGGGTCACAAAACTAATCTTCCACAAGAACTTGCTTTGTCGTTGTTCCAGTTTGGCAAATAGAAGATTCCCAGTATAAACGCAAGCAACAAACACAATAAAAGCCACCAAGCGAGCTCCGATAGCAAAAGCAAATAAGTTATACATAGGGCAACCTCCTTGACTTAAAATCTATATGGAATTATGGCAAGCGATAAAAATCATTTCCATTATCAAAATAACATATTTTCTCTGTTTTTGCAAACGATTACCAATAAGTTACCCTGTGACTTTCTCGTTTCCGTCTTTTACTAATTTTTCATTTTATGTTATAATTGAAATAATTGTAACGAATCAAGGTCAATCTAGACACAAAATGGAATGAAATCAAGCAAATATCTGCTAAAAGTTTGGAATAAGCTGACCTGTAAATAGAAAGGAACTATATGATTTACAAAGTTTTTTATCAAGAAACAAAAGAACGTAGCCCACGTCGTGAAACTACACGCGCACTTTACCTAGACATCGATGCCAGCTCAGAACTTGAGGGCCGTATCGCTGCTCGTCAACTTGTCGAAGAAAATCGCCCAGAGTACAATATCGAGTATATCGAACTCTTGTCTGACAAATTGCTAGATTACGAAAAAGAAACTGGCGCTTTCGAAATTACGGAGTTCTAATATGGCCTACACTCTTAAACCTGAAGAAGTCGGCGTTTTTGCCATCGGTGGTCTGGGAGAAATCGGGAAAAACACATACGGGATTGAATACCAAGATGAGATTATCATCGTCGATGCTGGGATTAAATTCCCAGAAGATGATTTGCTGGGTATCGACTACGTCATTCCTGATTACTCTTACATCGTGGACAATATCGACCGCGTCAAGGCTGTTTTGATTACACACGGACACGAGGACCACATTGGTGGGATTCCTTTCCTGCTCAAGCAAGCAAATGTCCCTATCTATGCTGGACCGCTTGCCTTGGCTTTGATCCGTGGGAAACTCGAAGAACACGGCCTCTTGCGCAACGCCAAACTTTACGAAATCAACCACAATACTGAGTTGACCTTTAAAAATCTCAAGGCAACTTTCTTTAGAACGACTCACTCTATTCCAGAACCTTTGGGGATTGTCATTCATACTCCACAAGGGAAAATTGTCTGTACAGGTGACTTCAAGTTCGACTTTACTCCAGTTGGAGAACCTGCGGACTTGCACCGTATGGCAGCTCTTGGCGAAGAAGGCGTCCTCTGTCTTCTGTCTGACTCGACAAATGCAGAAGTGCCAACCTTTACTAACTCTGAAAAAGTCGTTGGTCAGTCCATCATGAAGATTATCCAAGGCATCGAAGGACGTATCATCTTCGCATCCTTTGCCTCAAATATCTTCCGTCTCCAGCAAGCAACAGAAGCTGCTGTTAAGACTGGGCGCAAGATCGCTGTCTTTGGTCGTTCTATGGAAAAGGCCATTGTCAACGGAATCGATCTTGGCTACATCAAAGCTCCTAAGGGCACCTTTATCGAGCCAAATGAAATCAAAGATTATCCTGCAGGCGAGGTTCTCATCCTCTGTACAGGTAGTCAGGGCGAGCCTATGGCGGCCCTCTCTCGTATCGCCAACGGAACCCACCGTCAGGTACAACTCCAACCCGGTGATACAGTTATCTTTTCTTCTAGTCCAATCCCTGGAAACACTACTAGCGTCAACAAGCTGATTAACATCATTTCTGAAGCCGGTGTCGAAGTTATCCACGGTAAGGTTAACAATATCCATACATCTGGACATGGTGGCCAGCAAGAGCAAAAACTTATGCTCCGCTTGATTAAGCCAAAATACTTCATGCCTGTCCACGGTGAATATCGTATGCAAAAAGTCCATGCTGGACTAGCAGTGGATACTGGTGTTGAGAAGGACAATATCTTTATCATGAGCAATGGTGATGTGCTTGCCCTTACTGCTGACTCAGCTCGCATCGCAGGTCATTTCAACGCCCAAGATATCTATGTCGATGGAAATCGTATCGGTGAAATCGGTGCCGCTGTCCTCAAAGACCGTCGTGACCTATCTGAAGACGGTGTCGTTCTGGCAGTCGCAACTGTTGACTTCAAATCACAGATGATTCTGTCTGGTCCAGACATCCTCAGCCGAGGCTTTGTCTACATGAGAGAGTCTGGCGACTTGATTCGCCAAAGCCAGCGTATCCTCTTCAATGCCATTCGTATCGCACTGAAAAATAAGGATGCCAGCGTGCAATCTGTCAACGGTGCCATTGTCAACGCTATTCGCCCCTTCCTCTATGAAAATACAGAACGTGAACCAATCATTATCCCGATGATCCTCACACCAGATGAAGAATAAAGCAAGAAAACAGCCCCGAGGACGGAGCTGTTTTTCTCTATGCTTTCTTTTCTTGATTTTTAGAAATACTACGATTTTTACCTTCCAGATACACCATCAAAATAGAAATATCTGCTGGGTTTACTCCCGAAATACGGCTGGCTTGGCCGATGGTTTCTGGATTGATGAGTTTGAACTTCTGACGAGCTTCTGTCGCGATAGAATCAATGTCATCCCAATCAATATTGGCTGGAATGCGTTTTTCTTCCATGCGTTTCATCTTGGCAACCTGATCCATGGCTTTGGAAATATAGCCTTCGTACTTGATTTCTGTTTCAATCAATTCGATAATCTTGTCATCCAAGTTCTCTGCAGCTGGTCCGATGAAGGCCACCACATCTTGGTAAGAAACTTCTGGACGGCGAAGGAATTCCTTAGCTGTCACGGCATCTGTCAATGGCTTGAAGCCCATCTCCTCAACCTTGGCATTTGTTTCCTTGACTGGCTTGAGTTTGATGCTATCTAGGCGCTTCATCTCATTGTCAAATTGATTTTTCTTGATTTCAAAGCGAGTCCAGCGTTCATCATCCACAAGGCCAATCTCGCGTCCCATCTCAGTCAAACGCATATCAGCATTGTCATGGCGGAGAATGAGGCGGTATTCAGCACGACTGGTCAAGAGACGGTAGGGTTCAATGGTTCCCTTGGTCACCAAGTCATCAATCATTACTCCGATATAACCGTCACTGCGTTTCAAAATTAACTCAGGTTTGCCTTGAACTTTCAGAGCGGCATTGATGCCCGCGATAATCCCTTGACCTGCTGCTTCTTCGTAACCTGACGTTCCGTTTGTCTGACCAGCAGTGAAAAGACCTGAGATTTTCTTGGTTTCCAGAGTCGCACGCAACTGGTGTGGCAAGACCATGTCGTACTCAATGGCATATCCTGTTCGCATCATCTCAGCATTTTCCAGACCTTTAATGGAATGAACCAGCTCACGTTGGACATCCTCAGGCAGACTGGTTGATATACCTTGAACATAGACTTCCTCTGTATTGCGCCCTTCTGGCTCTAGGAAGAGTTGGTGGCGTTCCTTGTCCGCAAAGCGCACAATCTTGTCCTCAATCGATGGACAGTAACGAGGCCCCACTCCTTTGACAACACCTGTAAACATAGGCGCACGGTGAAGGTTGTTTTGGATAATCTCATGACTGGTTCCATTGGTATAGGTCAACCAGCATGGCACTTGGTCTTTGACATAATCCTCATCTCGTGAAGTGTAGGAGAAATGATTAGGCGCTTCGTCTCCTGGCTGAATTTCGGTCACATCGTAGTTGATAGAAGAAGCCTTGACACGTGGAGGGGTTCCTGTCTTGAAACGACCGATTTCGAGCCCCAGTTCCTTGAGATTGTCAGCAAGGTTAATAGAAGCTAGGCTGTGGTTAGGACCTGATGAGTACTTAAGGTCTCCAATGATAATTTCCCCACGGAGGGCTGTCCCTGTCGTCACGATAACAGCCTTTGCAGCATATTCTTGATGAGTCGCTGTACGAACACCGACAACCTTGCCATCTTCCACCAAAATCTCATCAATCATGGTCTGACGAAGGGTCAGATTTTCTTGATTTTCAACCGTCTTGCGCATTTCCTTAGAGTAAAGCTCCTTGTCAGCCTGCGCACGAAGGGCACGGACAGCTGGCCCCTTCCCTGTGTTGAGCATCTTCATCTGGATGTAAGTCCTGTCAATGGTTTTGGCCATCTCGCCACCGAGGGCATCAACTTCACGCACGACAATTCCCTTGGCAGAACCACCGATAGAAGGATTACAAGGCATGAAAGCCAGCATTTCAATGTTGATAGTCGCAAGCAGGACCTTACAGCCCATACGGCTAGCGGCCAAGGAAGCCTCAACCCCAGCGTGTCCTGCACCAATTACAATAATATCGTATTCTTCTGTAAAATTATAAGTCATATTTCTCTCCTATTCCTCAAGATGAATGTGTCGCAGTTGACCGTCCCAATCTGGTAGGGCTGTTTTTAAAAAGGCTGGAACTAGATTGATACCCTCAAGCTTGTCTATGTCAATCCATTCACAGGGCTGCCTTTTCTCATCTTCCTGCATGGTCAATGGGGCATCTTCAAGCAAATCCACCAGATAATGAAACTCGATATTGTGATAGGAAACACCGTCCTGTTCAAAACGATTTTCAACCACAAAAGCAAGCTGCTCAGCTTTAGCTTTGACACCCAGTTCTTCCCTCACTTCACGGACTACCGCGTCTTCCGTGCTTTCATTGACTTGAATCGCACCGCCGATAGTGTAATACTTGCCCTTATCTCTGGTAACTAGAAGCTTGCGATTTTGGAGAATCAAGGCTGTCGCCCGAACACCGAAAACCGTATTTCCTACTTTTGTCCGAAAGTCTTGTTGAGTCATTTTTGTCCTTTCCCTTAAACGACACAAAAACAGTCAAAACTCCAAAGAAGTGCAGGACAAAAAAGCCTGCAACATCCATGAGCTTTGACCATCATTTCTATTGCTTTTATTATTGTAGCAAATTGAGAAAATTTGTCAATCTAAATGTACTGACAAACTTGTCCATCGCGGTAGGCATTGTCAATCAAACCACCACCTAAACACTCTTCGCCATCGTAAAAGACAACGGCCTGTCCTGGTGTAATCGCGCGTTGCGGTTCTGCAAAGATGACCTCTGCCTTGTCTCCTTTGACATGGACGGTCACCTAGAATCAGGCTGACGGTAGCGGAATTTAGCCGTACATTCGATCGTAAACTCCTCTGGCATGTCACGAGTAAAGTGGACTTGGCTAGCCTCTAGGCTGGTTGACATGAGCGAATCATGGTAGAAACCTTGGCCTACATAGAGAATATTCTTGCTTAGGTCTTTTCCGACAACGAACCAAGGTGCATTGTCACCACCGTGTTGCCCACCGATACCGAGACCTCCACGCTGACCAATCGTATAGTACATCAGGCCAGCATGCTCACCCATATCGCGACCATCCACAGTCATCATGCGACCAGGCTGAGCTGGTAAGTAGTTGCTGAGGAAATTTTTAAAGTTCTTTTCTCCGATAAAGCAAATCCCTGTCGAGTCTTTCTTCTTGGCAGTCGCAAGGCCTGCTTCTTCTGCTAGTTTTCGCACTTCAGGCTTTTCCAAATGTCCCAGAGGGAACATGGTTTTTTGAAGTTGTTCTTGCGAAAGTTGACTGAGGAAATAGGTCTGATCCTTGCCATTGTCCACGCCACGAAGCATGTGAACGATGCCGTCCTCATCACGCGCCACACGAGCATAGTGCCCAGTCGCTACATAGTCTGCCCCCAAGGTCATGGCATAGTCCAAAAAGGCCTTGAACTTGATTTCCTTGTTGCACATAACATCTGGATTTGGCGTGCGCCCTGCACGGTATTCCGCTAGGAAATACTCAAAAACACGGTCCCAATACTCTTTTTCAAAGTTGACAGAGTAGTAAGGAATGCCAATCTGGTCTGCCACCGCAGCCACATCCTTGTAATCTTCGGTCGCCGTACAGACGCCATTTCATCTGTGTCATCCCAGTTCTTCATGAAGATACCGATCACATCGTAACCCTGCTCCTTGAGAAGAAGAGCCGTCACCGACGAATCAACACCACCACTCATCCCCACGACAACACGTGTTTTAGAGTTATCACTCATGGTAAGTCTCCCATCTATTCGTTTATTCACGATTGAAGGTCGTGTGTGCTTAACGATTGAAGGTCGTTTGAGCAGTTTTCATTATAACATGCTTGGTTAGAGAAGACAAGAAAGAGGCTGATAATCGACCAAGATCTTATGTAAATACATGAAGATAAGGATACAAAAAAGGCAATTCATACCTAACCCCTATTCTCTTTATAAACTTACTTTTAAAATCAGCTAAAAATGATATACTATAATAGGGAGGAATGCGCACATGATTCCATATATACACCATCATCCATGTGCGTAGGACTAATGTGAACAACTACAAAGATATTCTAAAATCAAAAAATACTATTTTTATTATTACACTTATTGCAGGTATTGGACTTTTGACAGGCTTAGTCCTCCATCAAGAAAAAATCCAAGCAGAGAGAGGGAACGTTGCTCTCATCAAACAACAACAAAAAAATCATCAAGATGTTGAACAAGTAAGAAACGCTATTAAAAACTTCAATATCGATTCTGAAACCATTATAGAAGATTGGAAAAAAATCCAAGAATTGAAACCAACTACTGATGAAGGCAAAAAGACACTAGCAGACTTTCTTACTTCTACTGCCGATAAAGTCACAAATCATTATAGTGAAAAAGCTTTAAAACTAGATATAAAAGATTCTGATAGTCAGTTTCAAGATAAACAAACACTTGAAACGACCATCACTTCCTTACAAAAAATACTAGAAATCATTAAAAATATCAATTCTGCAAACGATCAAACTGCTCTTGAGGAAAAGATTAAACCAATTCAAGAACTAATCTCTAAATTTCAAAAACAAGTTGAAGTTTTGACCAAAAAAGAGGAACAAAAGTCTAACCAGACTGAAACGACTAGTAGCGTTCAGGGAGGAGAAAACTACAATTCAGAAGATAGCAACTACACTCCAACCTACACTGAATCATATGGAACAATAAATAATTCCCAAGCACCTGCAGCTGAACAATATTCATCTGGTAGTGGTGGAAATAGTGTTGTCAATACAGGAGATCAAGCAGAGGCTAATACCAATAGTAATAATGCTGAAGATAGCAATACAAATAGTCATCAACCTACTAATTCAGGTGTAGAAAATCCATAAACTTGTCAGAATTTTAATAAATCTGCTACCACTAATGTTTAAAAATTATCCTTCATCAAATAAAAATAATAGTACACAAAAAGAGCCATTCCAGGCTCTTTTTTAGAGCTTTATAATATTTGTAGTGGGTAAATTCCCTATAGATATTATGTAGCCAATTATTGATAAAAAAACTTTAGTCATCATCGTCTCTATAAAAAAATATTTTCTATACACTCTTGATAATACCAAAAATTAATGCCAATATCATACCAAGAGCTATAATAATAGAATTTATTAGATTTATTTTAGTATATCTAATCACTAGTCCAATAATTGGACTAGTAGACATGCTTATATATAATAAAAATGACAAAAAATGAATCTCACCAATTCCTGCAAAAAAATGTTTCATGTAACGATTCTCCATTTGCTCCATTAAATCCGTTTTATTTTAGAGTAGCATAAAATAAGCAATCCTTCAATAAAATCCATTGACGAAATACTATTCTAAAGCATTGATAACTCAGATTTATCAGAATAGAACTGTCCAAACTATCGAACAGACTAAATCCATACATATCCACGCAATTCTACGTTTAGAATTGCTATAAAGTAAATGTTTCAGGATTATTCTAAGCCTTTGACTGCTTAAAATTTTACGTTCTGAAGGATTCTGAAGCTAGAATAGCATAAAAATCATGAAAACTGAACTATTCGAAGCTTCAGAGTCATACGATTTCCATAGGAAGTATCTTTTTAGTACGTGTGGTTAGGAGGTAATTTTAGGGAATCTCCCCAAAACAACCGATTTCCTATTTTTATCAATCAAAAAATGTTGATAAATGAGTGTTTTAAAATTAAATTTTAAAGGTATCCTTAAATCTAAAGATTTTTGATAAGATTTCTGTATTTTTCACAATTCAATGATTCGATGACATTGTTGGGCTACATAAGCATCGTGGGTCACAATAATGACTGTTTTCCCTTCTCGATTCATCTCTAAGAGAAACTTCAAGACCAAATCTCTATTTTCAGGATCCAGAGAACCTGTTGGTTCATCGGCTAAAATCAACTGGCTGGGTTTTAAGATGGCTCTAGCAACTGCAATTCGTTGTTGCTCCCCACCAGACAACTCGGAAACCTTTTGATGCAAAGTAGCTGACAAACCTACTCTCTCTAAAATCTCTTCCACCTTTTTGAGCTTGTCTTTCTTAGACAATTTCACATATTTCATCGCCAGCATGAGATTGTACTCGACCGTTTCATCATCAATCAGGGCAAAATTTTGAAACAGATAAGAGATATGTTCACGGATTATTGTTTTGCGACTTAGCAGAATTGACCGCTAGATTTGTCTGGCCAAAAAAATCTCATACCGTCCGCTGTAATCACCATCTATCAAACCTAATAAATTTAACAAGGTTGACTTGCCACTACCACTCTTACCAACAATGGCAACCAAATCCCCCTGATCAATCCTGAGAGACAAGTGATCCAAAATCACTTTTCCTCCAATGGTTTTGGTAATATTTTCCAACTCAATCATAAGATGCCCCCTTTCAATAATTCTACTAGACTTTTTTTCTCCATCCTAGAGGCCAAGACTAGCACAAATAGTATATCCAAACATGTAAAAGCCTGCAAACAGTAGAAGTGGGCAAGAGCGCATGGGCAAAGAAAAATCAAGACTAGAAGAGGGCAGACTATAGCCCAACAAAGAGCAGAACTAAGAGAGCGCGGTAGCGATCGACCAGTTTCCACCCATAAACTTCTTGGTAATGATATCTCTGCGCTTCAACAAGAAAGTAGTTACGAGTAAAAAAGTAGGAAATCAATCATGCTGAGGAGAGCAAACAAAGCAAAAGAACGTTAAAAATTTCGAACAGAATCTCGATAGGTATCAACCATCTCCTCTTGAATGGCTTGAATCGATGAAAAATTTTTAAATAACTACCCATCTAGATAAGTTATCGACTAACTCTGTAATCACTTTTTGATTTTGTTCTGTATTTTCAACTTTCATCGGATTGTTTAAACCTGTCGTTGACAAGTGAGTCTTTTCTTCCCACATCATGTCTTGATCATTTACCAGACTAATGATTGGATTATGGAGATTTTCCTTTCGTTCATTGTTATAAGGGAAGAAAGACCAATCTCCTTCATAGTAGACAATTTCTACATCCATATCTTCTATCCTTTGCTTTTGCTGATCTTCATACCTCATAGAAAGATAGGCGATGGATTTTCCCAAGAACTGATTCTTGCCTTCTTGTCCTTTGTCACTGGCTGGCATCAAAATAACTTTTTTAGTGCTGGTATCTGGTAACTTGAATCCCTTGCTCTTTAGAAAAATTGCTATTAGCATAGTAAACATCTACCTTATCAGGCAGTTGGTAGTTCTGCACTTGTTCAGCTTTGATGACTGGTTTGATAGGAAGACTCGCACTTCGCACATAGTTTACTTGTGTTTTTTTACTAGCAAAGTCTTGATAAAAATTGGTAGAAATAATCTGTAGATTTCCCTGACCCTGCTAGCTCTTCTTGCCACAGGTTATCATTGAGTTTGGAAGGTTTCTAAGGTCAGGTAATTACCTTGAGCTTACCCACTGTTGCTGATAAGCAAGTTCTTTGTTTTTCTTGTTCTAAACTTCTGCCCACCCCAATCAGTAAGGCCGTCAGTAAAAATAGTTGTCCCTATTTTCATCACATAATTGAAGATGAGACCAAGTTTGACAGATGAAAAAAACCTTTCAACATGGAACTGACTGTCATTTTCTGAATCATCAGGTAGGTCAGCCAACTGATGAACAAATACAACTGTAAAAAGCAGAAATTGGGATAAGAGTAGACTTGGGAACAAAAGTTTTTGGTCTGTAATCCAGCACTAAAAAAATAATCCCCAAGTCAATGATAAGACTTCCACCCAAGAGAAGATAAAAAAATTAGTCTTTGACAAAAACCAGCTAAAATCGCTCTGCTTTGAAAAACCAAGTAACTTTTTGAACTCCCCACTCGTTTCATCTCCATCATCGGCTGATAAACTGTTACTAACACAAGAAGTAAAATAGCCAAGACAAAAAAACAATGGCAGATAAAAAGCAAATCTCGATTTATGACTTCCACTGCACTTTTTATAGGTAGGCTCTAGCAAGGTAGCCTGATCTATCTTGAAAAAAATCGCTCCATTTCTGTACAATCCTATCCTTATCCATCTCTTGTGTAGAAGTTATCGTATAGCGACCATTTTAAACTACGAGATGTATCCTTGATATAGGTTTGAAAAAGTCATAAGCTGAATAGGCTTGGCTTTTAGAAAGGTCGGAATCGTACCAAGTTTATTAGAAATTTCTTTATTACTGTAGACTCCTTCACCATCTGTGGTAAAAATCAAGAGAAGAAATCCCAAACTCTTGGTAGGGGAAGGTATCTTTATCAAAAACACCAGACTTGATTACCTCATCACCACTGTCTGTTTTGATGATGGAGACCTTGTACTCCTTTGATACATCCTCAAAAAATCGAAGAACAGACGCTGCAGGTTCGTTAATATCTTTCAAATACAAATCCAAAGAATCTACAGTCTTTCCCATTTCCCGAATCCGAACCGCTTCACGTGTGTAGTTTACATTAGAAAACAAAAAAAGTGGTACACAGCAACAGCAGAAACATACAAAGATGACTGATTTTTTTCATAGAGATACCTCCCGTGAAGAGACGAAAGCGAGATAGATGCAGGTACTTTTTATTTTTTACTAAATTTTAAGTAGGTGTAAATAAATCCTGCACTTATAGCCAGAGTTGTCCACCATTTAAAAATCAATATGTAAAAAGTGAAAAGATTACAAAACTGATGAACAGCGAGGCTAAAATATAAACAATGATTAAAATTTTTAGTTTTTTTCATAGGAATTTCCTTTCTGAATAGATTCTAGTATTTACAGCTTATTTGTAAAGTTTACAATAAACAACTAGGGCAATTGTCTATCAGAAATGTCCTTTTTATCTGTCAATAATCCTAGAAAAATCTTGTCGTTTCAAGTCTGAGAAATGTTTGGTAGAAAGACTTCCCTTTTCTGAAGTTCATCATCTCTAACCTGTAAATAATAGCTATGTTGGTTTGTTTTTAATCGTCAAAAAAGTCTCCAAATACAAAAAGCTCTTTTTCCAGTTGCGAATCTCAAATTCTTTCATCTCTGATTTTTGGAATGCGGATAAGTCCTTGCTGCAAATCACGATGATGCTCACTTGTGAAAGTCATCCCATTCCCAAGATTTCTTATCAGTAGTTCATCTGGAGTTACCATCACCAGCGCTATTTTTAGTTAAGAAAAATTTCAACTGTTGGTGGTAAAAATCGCTAAATCAAACCAAGGGATGTAGGTAGCGATACGCTAAGAAATAATGAGGGCTCCTCACCCAATCCTAGTTGTTTATATAAGGTCTTGACTTCACTATCTAACCTCGCTTCAAAAGACACATCCGAATGCTCTTCTTCCTTCTTCTGATTAAAAATAACGCATCCAGACGAGGAAACCTATAAAGGCTATGATAAATATTCCTGATAAGATATATTTTTAAATTGTAGTTCATCACTTAACCTCCTGATTCACTACTCCCCTTAAAGCAGAAGCCCATTTATTTTTTTGAAAGATAGTTCCATAACAATTTTAAATAAGACTGGTGTTATTAAAATGAGGATGATTCCGATCACAAATATCATGACTACTCTAAAGAGCTCCTTATTTTTTTAACATTTTTAGCATCCCTTTTCTAGCTACACCATAGTACTCATTAGCCCCATCTTAAAAATTACACCAAGCTTATTTTTAATTTTCTTTTTCTACTTTTTTTATATTACTATGATAAAAATATTTTTTTAATAGAATTTTTATTATTTGTTAACTTTTTTCACGAAAAGGAGAAAATTATGCGTTATGACTTCGGAAAGGTCTATAAAGAAATACGCGAGTCAAAAGGATTGACCCAAGAAGAGATCTGTGGAAATGTCCTCTCAAGAACCAGCCTATCAAAGATTGAAAGCGGCAAGGCAACTCCCAAATATGAAAATATGGAATTTCTTCTCCGACAAATCAATATGAGTTTTGAAGAATTTGACTATATCTGCCACCTCTATCAACCGAGTCATAGGATTGATTATAACACTTTTTGAAAGCGAAATACAAGGGAGTCCCATATTGACTCCCTTAATTTGAAAAATATTTTGACCCTTATCCTTAGAACTAGAAATTGTAATATATTACCACATTTGTTTGATTTCTTCTCTATAAGCAACTTCATATCTCATTGCTTCATCAGAGTAAAAATGGTAACAGTATTTGTAAAATTGATACCCATTACGATAGTATCTACTTAGTTTTACATACATACCTGGAGCTCCTTCTCCTAATAAGGCATCTAATATTGAACCAATACCAATCGCAGGGGTTAAATAAGGGATGAGAAAAGCAATAACACCTAACAAAACTGTACGACCTCTATTTTTGAAAGTCAATATTATAAGTATGTGTATCAAGATAATACCAAGTAATAGCTGATCTTGCCATAATAGTCTGTTCAGTTGACTGGTCTTCATTTTTACTTACTTGAACCATACCATCAAATTCATCTGAGGTTAGTTCTAAGACCCCGTCAACAAAAACATTGTGTTCGTCATCAATATATACTTTTGACACCACTCCATCTTCGTTTGTGATTGCTAGATTATGTGAATCTACAACACGAACATACGACAGAGTAGATTGAAAATCAGACGTTGTCAAATTAGATTTATTACTCATTGCAGATTCTAAAGCTAACGCCGTTGGAGAGAATATATTAAGAAAAATTACGGTCAAAAGAAACAGAGAACATTTTTTCATTTTGTAAGCCTACTTTCTTATAAAATATTTAATGACAACATAACTCATAGGGAATATTAACAATATCAAAAATATAATTTGAATCCTATAAATATCTGGTTGAAAAAATGAAATATAACAACCCGTCAATAACAATCCCATGAAAACGACACCAAAAATAAAATCAACTATATAGTCATTTTTTTATTTCTTTTTCAAAAAAACATCACCCCTATCACTATACAAATCTAACACCAAATGGCTGATGATAGCACATTACGTCTCTATGTGTCGTAAGCTCCCTCCTCTCTTTATTAAATCATTAGCAGATTACATCGGCCATTTCCATGGGAAAACCGTAGCAATGCTGAATAAGAAAGCAAGAACAACTAAAAAGCGAAAAACTTTTTTATTCATACTTTTTCCTCCTATCTGTATTTTTGTGTCTATAGTATACCTCTTCTTTACTCTATTTTAAAATTAGTTAACTTTTTTCACACATTATTTTAGTTTTCTTTTTACTATTCCTGTTACTATGATACAATATTTTTAATTGGATTTTATTATTTGTTAACTTTTTTCACGAAAAGGAGAAAATTATGCGTTATGATTTTGGAAAGGTCTATAAAGAAATACGTGAGTCAAAAGGCTTGACTCAAGAAGAGGTCTGTGGAAATGTCCTCTCAAGAACTAGCCTATCAAAAGATTGAAAGTGGCAAAGCAACTCCAAAGTATGAAAAATATGGAATTTCTTCTCCGTCAAATCAATATGAGTTTTGAAGAGTTTGACTACATCTGCCATCTCTATCAACCGAGCCAACGAACAGAAATCATGCAAACTTATCTCAATATGACTTCTATAATTGGTAGTAGTAGTCTAGTTCATTTTTTTGAAACATGCCAAGACTATCTCAAAACCCACTACGACCTGCCTATAGAAGAAATCAGGGACATGCTGGAAATTGTCATTCATATCCGTCGACATGGTACAGAGCAACTGTCAGACCAAGTAAAACAGACTATCAAAAAACTTTGGGAAAAAATTGAAAAACAAGATACATGGTATGAAAATGATCTAAAAATCCTCAATACCATCCTTTTCAGCTTTCCTATTGAACATCTCCATCTCATCACTGGAAAAATCTTGCAACGCTTAGAAGTCTATAAAAACTATCAACATTTATATGACTTGCGAATGACAATCCTACTCAACCTTTCCACACTCTATCTATACAATCAAGATAAAAACATATGCCAACAAATCTGCGATACTTTACTAGAGGATGCCAAGAAAAAGAAAAAATATGATAGCTTGGCTGTCGCCTATGTCCGTATCGGGATTTGTAGGGATGATGCGAAACTTATCCAAAAAGGTTTCTCACTTCTAGAGTTGACCGAGGAAACTTCTATGCTGTCTCATCTCAAAAAAGAAGTGGAGACCCATTATCAACCGAAGGAAAGATAAAAAGGTCGAGGGATTTCCTCGACCTTTTCATATTATGTGACTATTAGTCCGTCTCGCTCCGTTAGGTGCGAGACAAAAAAACCACCCGCTATGCGGGTGCGCGTCGAAGGTTATACCAAAAAAACTCCGAACGCGATACAATAAAGGTGTTCAAGCCAATTGTAAAGCGAAAGGAGAAAAATATGGCACAAAGGCACATAGTTTATCACACACAAAGTGGATGTGTAAATATCACATTGTGTTCACCCCTAAGTATAGACGAAAAGTAATCTATAATCAATATCGAAGTAGTTTAGGCAAAATATTTCATCGCTTGTGTAGTTATAAAGGAGTTGAAATTATCGAGGGTCACTTAATGCCAGATCATGTACATATGTTAGTAAGTATTCCACCAAGGATAAGTGTTTCGAGTTTCATGGGTTATTTAAAAGGAAAAAGTGCACTCATGATGTTTGACAAACACGCCAATCTCAAGTACAAGTTTGGGAATCGGCATTTCTGGGCGGAAGGTTATTATGTAAGTACGGTGGGACTCAATGAAGCCACAATTAAGAAATATATTCAAGAACAGGAAAAGCATGATATAGCACTAGATAAATTAAGTGTAAAAGAATATGAGAATCCCTTTAGGGATAGTGGTAAAGTAATACTAAAGCCTCTTTGAGAGGCAAGTGACGAGTCAAGAGCAATAAGGCTTGAACAAAGTGAAAGCCAGCGTCTTCAGGCGCTGGCTGGTAATTTGGGCTTATAGCCCTGGGACAAACCACCCGTTTGACGGGTGGTCATGATTATTCTGTTTGTTATTTCTTAATACCAGCCGTTGTTAAGCCAGAAGTTTTTTTAGCGGCTGTCCATGAACCGTAACGTCCTGCAACATAGGCATCTGCTACACGTTCTTGGTTTTTCAGCTGAGTAGTCACCGTTCAAGTATGAATCTGTCAATTGGTAACGTCCGATATAACGTCCGTTTGTAGCTGTGTAGCTACCGCCTGATTCTTTTTGAGCAATCCATTCTTTGGCTTCTGCTTCAGATCCGCTTACAGTTGAAGCAACTGTTTCTTCTGCTACTGTTTCGCTTACTACTGGAGTTTCTTCCTCTACTTCTGTAGTTTCTACTACTGGAGCTGAAACAGTTTCATCTTGAGCAGCTGGTGCTGCATAAGTAGTTGGCGCTGGTGTTGTAGCAGGCGCTACAGGGGCCATCGATAACCAACTCTTGACCAACATAAATCAAATGAATGTTGTCAATGTGATTGTTTTCTGCCAATTTCTCAACTGTTGTGTTGTGAGTTTCAGCGATTTCTGAAAGTGTATCACCTTCTTTAACAGTGTAAGTTGATGATTCTTGAGCAGATACAAATGATGGAGCAAATACTGCAAACAAGGCAGCTACTCCTGCAAGAGTTGTTTTTAATCTTTTTTTAGTTGTTGATTTCATATTTGAAAATTCTCCTTCTTTCTATAGTTCTATCATACCCTTTAAATATTACCGTTTCTTGACACTTTTTATGTAGAAATATTACAAAAATTATTTTTTTATTTCCCTAAATAAGCTATTTTTTTTGTTACAAAAGATGCTTTTTTTATGCTATTTATAGTGTAAAAAGGTTTTCATCCACAATTAAAGCCAAGACCTTCATTCTTTGATATAATAGAGATAAGAATTTTTATAAGGGGAAACTGATGAAATCACTTCGTTTTCAATCTGTCTTTGATATCATCGGACCAGTTATGATTGGCCCATCTAGTAGTCATACCGCTGGTGCTGTTCGTATTGGGAAGATTGTCTCTTCCATTTTTGATGATACTCCGACAGAAGTCGAATTCCAACTTTTTAACTCATTTGCCAAGACCTATCGTGGTCACGGGACAGACCTAGCTCTTGTTGCTGGTATTTTAGGCATGGATACAGATGATCCTGAAATCCCAAACAGTCTGGAAATTGCCCACAAGCGTGGCATCAAGATTGTCTGGACCATTCAGAAAGACAGTAATGCTCCTCATCCAAACACCACTAAAATTACCGTCAAAAATGCTCACAAGACCATCAGTGTGACTGGTATTTCTATCGGTGGAGGGAATATTCAGGTCACCGAACTCAATGGCTTTGCCGTCTCTCTCAATATGAATACACCGACTATCATCATTGTTCATCAAGATATTCCAGGTATGATTGCCCTCGTAACAGAGGCCCTTTCACGCTATGGTATCAATATCGCCCAGATGAATGTTACTCGTGAAAAAGCTGGTGAAAAAGCTATCATGATTATCGAAGTCGACAGTCGCAACTGTGATGAGGCTATCGAAGAAATTCGAAAAATCCCTCATCTCCACAATGTCAATTTCTTTAAATAGGAGGAAGCATGTTTTATTCTATCAAAGAATTGGTCGAGCAAGCAGATCTGGACTTTCAAGGAAATGTCGCAGAACTCATGATTACAACAGAGTTTGAATTGACCGGTCGCGAACGTGAAGAAGTCTTCCTTCTCATGGAACGCAATCTGGAAGTCATGAAAGCCTCTGTCCAACTTGGTCTCAATGAAAATAAATCTCGTAGTGGCCTGACAGGTGGAGATGCTGCCAAATTGGATCACTACATCAAAAACGGAAAAACTCTATCAGATTACACGATACTCTCAGCTGCCCGAAATGCCATCGCAGTCAATGAACACAATGCCAAAATGGGCTTGGTTTGTGCCACTCCGACCGCAGGAAGTGCTGGCTGTCTGCCTTCCGTTCTCACTGCTGCTATTGAAAAATTAGACCTCAGCCACGAGCAACAGCTGGATTTCCTCTTTGCTGCGGGTGCCTTTGGACTAGTCATCGCAAATAATGCCTCTATCTCAGGTGCTGAAGGTGGCTGTCAGGCCGAAGTCGGCTCTGCCTCTGCTATGAGTGCCGCCGCCTTGACTCTAGCTGCAGGTGGAACACCCTACCAAGCCAGCCAGGCCATTGCCTTTGTCATTAAAAATATGCTAGGCCTCATCTGTGACCCTGTTGCTGGTTTGGTTGAAGTTCCCTGCGTCAAGCGTAATGCCATGGGAGCTAGCTTTGCCTTCATCGCAGCAGATATGGCCTTGGCAGGTATCGAATCTAAAATCCCTGTGGATGAAGTTATCGATGCCATGTACCAAGTGGGTTCAAGCATGCCAACTGCCTTTCGTGAAACAGCTGAAGGTGGACTTGCTGCTACCCCAACTGGTCGTCGCCTCCAAAAAGAAATTTTCGGAGAATAAGCTTATCAAATAGGAGAAACTATGACCTCTATCTCAGCTATCTTTTTCGATCTGGATGGAACCCTCGTTGACAGTTCTATCGGGATTCACAATGCCTTTTCCCATACCTTTAAGGAGCTGGGAGTGCCTAGCCCTGATGCCAAAACGATTCGTGGTTTTATGGGACCGCCCCTTGAAAGTAGTTTTGCGATCTGCCTGCCCAAAGAACAAATCGCTGAGGCTGTACAGATATACCGTTCTTACTACAAGGCAAAAGGCATCTATGAAGCTCAACTCTTTCCTCAGATTGTAGACTTGCTTGAGGAGTTATCAAGCAGTTATCCACTCTACATCACCACGACAAAAAATACTCCAACCGCTCAAGACATGGCTAAAAATTTGGGAATCTATCATTTCTTTGATGGCATTTATGGTTCCAGCCCTGAAGCACCCCATAAGGCCGATGTCATTCGCCAAGCCTTGCAGACACATCAACTAAGCCCTGAACAAGTCATCATCATCGGAGATACCAAGTTTGATATGCAGGGAGCTCAAGAAACAGGCATTCAGAAATTGGCCGTCACTTGGGGATTTGGAGAGCAAGCAGATTTGCTAAACTATCAACCTGATTATATCGCCCACAAGCCCTTAGAAGTTTTGAGGTATTTTCAATAACATAGACTGAGCGACAACCCCATTTCAGAAGAAAATGAAGCAAGTTTCTACATAACAAAACGCATATTACCAAGGTTTCAAGTCCTGATAATATGCGTTTTTCTTTTTTATTCAACGTGGGTTGTTTGATTGGCAAAGGCGATAATGGCTTGTTTCAACTCATCTCCTCTGAGAGTTCGGAACTCTTCAATCTTTTGATCGATGGCTTCTAGAGGCATGACATTAACCTTACCAACGAAAATCTTATCCATAACTTGGTTATCAACAAGTTCGGTTGATACCAAGAGTTCCTCGTAGAGTTTTTCACCTGGACGGATTCCAACTTCAACAATTGGAATTTCACTTTCGGTGTGTCCACTTAGAAGCACCATTTTCTTAGCTAAGTCATAAATCTTGACTGGTTTGCCCATATCAAGGATAAAGACTTCCCCATCCTTGGCATAAGCACCAGCATGGATAACCAAACGGCTAGCTTCTGGAATGGTCATAAAGTAACGAGTCATGCGGAAGTCTGTCACCGTTACAGGCCCACCTTCAGCAATCTGACGTTCAAAGACTGGTATGACACTACCACGGCTACCAAGAACATTTCCAAAACGAACTGCACAGTAGGTCGATTGGCTACGTTGGTTAAAGCCAGTGACAATCAATTCCGCCACGCGCTTGGTTGCTCCCATAACATTTGGTGGATTAACCGCCTTATCTGTCGAAATCATAACCATCTTAGGTACTTTGGCTTCATCAACAGCCTTAGCAACATTGTAAGTTCCACGGATATTGTTTTTGAAGGCTTCTTTGGATTGCGCTCCATCATAGGAACATGCTTGTGAGCAGCCGCATGATAAACAATAGCTGGCTTGTACTGCTCAAAGACTTGCAACAAACGGTCATAGTCTTGAATGTCTGCGATAACTGGCACATAATCAATCCCTTGGAACTTACGAATCAGTTCATGATAAACAAGGTAGATTGAGTTTTCCCCATGACCGAGCAAGACGATGCGTTCAGGATTGAAGCGACTAACTTGGCGACAGATTTCAGAACCGATTGAACCACCAGCCCCTGTGACTAATATGGTCTTACCTGTCAGTTCTGCGCCCAGACGCGATTCGTCAAGACGAATTTCCTGACGGCCCAAAAGGTCTATGATATCAATTTTTTGGAACCCAGTACCTGCTTGGTGAAGTCCTTGAACAACAGTTTCAACATTAGGCATCTTGTAACATTTGACATCCAGCTTATTACACATCTGCAAGATACGTTCATATTCTGACGGATCAAGTGACGGAATCGCAACGATAACACGCTCGATTTGATGGCGTTTAGCCAATTCAGGCAGATTGTCATAAGAGCCCAAAACAGGGATTCCACCAAGTTTTTGGCCCTTTTTCTTAGCATCCTTATCCAAAATACCGACAAGTTCCAAATCACTGGTTGGATGTTGGTAGCTATCCATAAAGAGGGCCCCACCATCACCAGCACCAATCAAGAAGGTTCGACGATGTTCTCCATCACCACTACCTTTTTGCGTCTGGAATAGATTAACTGCCAAGTAATCCGTGGCAATAAAATCAAGAAGGTACTCAACAAGATAAAGAGAATGATGAAACGGATGGAGAAGAGTGGCAAGAAGGCATAGCAGATACTATATGACAAGACGCTGCTCGCAGTCACACCAAAAAAGATTTTCATGAAATCCGTAATCTTGCTGTAACGACTAATACTAGCGTTCAAGCCCCAAAATGCAATCATCAATTGATAAAACAAGAAGGCCAAACTCGTATAGATAATGTAGTCAACAGGTGCTGGATTAATCAAGCCGTAAAATAAGATATAAGATACAATGATGGAAACCACCATACTCAAAATATCAAATACTCCCCAGAAAACCTGTTTTTGTTGTTTATTTAAAATTTCCACCAGATCAATCACATAATCTGTGAGTTTTTTATTCATAGAAATTTACTCCTCCTTAAAAGAGCTGAATAGTTATATTGTTATTATAACACTTTTTCTCTAGTTTACGATTTGCTACAATCTTTTACTTGCTTTTTCGTAACAGTTTCATAAAAATAAACTGTCTGACAAATCCTGGACAAAGAGCAACAACCATCTGAATCGCAACACTCTTGGCATATTCCAGATAAGAAATTTGTCCTCTCTTCAGCATGCGCTGACGAGCTTGACGATAGAGTTTGAGATAACGCAGTCCCCCACGACGTTCAAACATTCCTGCTCCGACACGAACCTGACACAAGATTTGATCGAGGTTGCCAGTCTTGGCTCCTGCAGCAATCATATTGAGCCAGAGGAGGTCATCCTCCATATAAAGGCCATCCTCATAGTTGCCTGCCTTGAGAACCATGTCCTTCTTGAACATGACAGTCATATGGTTAAAGGCACTTCTCATCCTTTGATAAGCCACAATATCTGCATGTTGAGTCGGAACACGACGGTAAGAAACAATCTCATCAGGATTGTCAATAAATTCTGCAATATGGCCACCTAATAGGTCGAGGTTGTCCTTCTCCATTAGCTGAACCTGTTTCTCAAAACGGTCTGAAACAGCTATATCATCGGTATCCATACGGGCAATAATATCATACTGACACTGCAAAACACCGTATCGAAGAGCTAGGCCCAAACCTTGATTCTGCTCAAGAGGATAGCGTTTCACTGGAATATCAGACTCAGCTTCAAGCTGGTCTAATACCTGATAGAGCTCAGGTGTCAAAGGCCCATCCTCAACCAGAACCAACTCACTCGGTTTTAAGGTTTGATTTTGAATACTATTAATGGCATCTCTCAAAAATGTCGGATTTTCCTTTACATAGACCGACATCAAGACGCTGATTTTTTGCTTTTCAAGCACATTTTTTCTCCAATATATAGATTTCCTTCCACTATTTTATCATAATTTTCAAGACTTTCCTATTTTTATCTTGAAAGCCCAAAACCTTACTTGACATTATAGGGAAAAAGCCTTAAAATAAGCTGTTATTAAAATCAGCTAGAAGAGGTATTATATGAAAAAGCAATCACTCTTTTTTGTTCCAGGAATTATCCTGATTGGTGTTTCCTTGCGGACTCCTTTTTACTGTTTTTACCCATTATTTTTGGGAGATATTTCGCAAGGTCTAGGAGTAGAAGTTAGTTCGCTTGGTATCTTGACCAGCCTTCCTCTCCTTATGTTTACCCTCTTCTCTCTATTTTCTACCCGACTGGCTCAGAAAATTGGCTTAGAACATCTCTTTACCTACAGCCTCTTCTTCTTGACTATCGGTTCTCTGATTCGACTAATCAATCTGCCCCTGCTCTATCTAGGAACCTTGATGGTTGGGGCAAGTATCGCAGATCATCAATGTTCTGCTTCCTAGTCTCATCCAAGCCAATCAACCAAAGAAGATTGGTTTTCTGACCACCTTATATGTAACTTCTATGGGGATTGCAACTGCTCTGGCTTCCTATCTGGCTGTGCCTATTACACAAAGCCAGTTCTTGGAAAAGGAGCTTATCATCCTCCTCACCCTGCTCTGTCTAGCAACTTTTTTTGGTCTGGCTTCCAAATCACCGCTATAATCACAGACTGGCTCCACAAACCAAACAAAAAAAGCCAAACAAAGGTCATGCATAACAAACAGGTCTGGGCAGTTATTGTCTTTTGCAGGTTTTTCAATCCTTGCTCTTTTACACCGCTATGACTTGGTTACCTACCATGGCCATCCATGCAAAGCCTATCCAGTCACGAAGCGGGCTTGCTGACCTCTATCTTCTCTCTGATTAGTATTCCTTTTTCAATGACCATCCCAAGCCTGACAACCAGCTTGTCAACTCGCAACCGTCAGCTCATGCTCACTCTGGTTTCACTGGCTGGTGTAGTCGGCATTTCCATGCTCTTTTTCCCAGTCGGTAATTTCTTTTTACTGGCTTGCCATCCATCTCCTCATCGGAACCGCAACTAGCGCCCTCTTCCCTTATCTCATGGTCAACTTTTCACTCAAGACAAGCGCCCCTGAAAAGACTGCTCAATTGTCTGGTTTGTCTCAAACAGGAGGCTATATCCTAGCAGCCTTTGGGCCAACCCTCTTTGGTTACAGTTTTGACCTGTTCCACTCTTGGGTACCAGCTGTAGCTACCCTCTTGCTCGTCGATATCCTGATGACTGTGGCCCTCTTTACAGTGGACAAAGCCGATAAAATCCTCTAAACTTCTAGTTTTTTTCCTAGAAGTTTTTTTATATAAAAAAATTTTTACACATTTCTCTTGACAGGGCTTTCTTTTTAGATGTACAATGTATGTGTAGAAAAAAATTATATAAAAAAATCTTACACATTAGAAAAGGAGGTTCCCCATGTACTTTCCAACATCCTCTGCCTTGATTGAATTTCTCATCTTGGCCGTACTGGAGCAGGATGATTCTTATGGTTATGAGATTAGCCAAACCATTAAGCTGATCGCTAATATCAAAGAATCTACACTCTATCCTATCCTAAAAAAATTGGAAGGCAATAGCTTTCTGACAACCTATTCTAGAGAGTTCCAAGGTCGCATGCGCAAATACTACTCCTTGACAAATGGTGGTATAGAACAGCTCGTGACCCTAAAAGATGAATGGGCACTCTATACAGACACCATTAATGGCATCATAGAAGGGAGTATCCGCCATGACAAGAACTGAATACCTGACTCAGCTAGAACTCTATCTCAAAAAACTGCCTCAGGCTGACCAAATTGAAGCCATGGACTATTTCAGGGAACTCTTTGACGATGCTGGAGTCGAAGGAGAAGAAGAACTCATCGCTAGCTTGGGAACTCCAAAAGAAGCAGCCCACGAAGTTCTCTCCAATCTCCTCGATAAAAAAATCAATGAGGCACCCACTCAAAAGAATAACCGACAAATTTTGCATATCGCCTTGTTAGCTCTCCTTGCAGCACCCATCGGTATTCCTCTGGGAATCGCCATCCTCGTGTCCCTGTTCGCAATCCTTGTGGCAGCCTTGACTGTCATTCTAGCTTTCTTTGCAGTTTCCATACTGGGTATCATCGGCGGATTCCTATTTTTAGTTGAAAGTTTCACTGTCCTAGCCCAAGCTAAATCAGCCTTTATCTTGATTTTTGGTTCTGGTTTACTGGCTATCGGTGCTTCTTCACTAGTCTTACTAGGTATTTCCTATGTAGCCCGCTTCTTCGGCCTACTCATTGTTCGCCTGGTGCAATTTGTTCTTAAAAAAGGAAAGAGAGGTGACCAGCATGCGTAAATTGACAAAAGGATTTCTCATTTTTGGTGTGGTGACTACCGTTATCGGATTTATCCTGCTCTTTGTAGGCATCCAATCTGACGGAATCAAGAGCCTACTTGCCATGTCCAAGGAACCTGTCTATGATAGTCGGATGGAAGAGCTGACCTTTGGCAAGGAAGTCGAAAACCTAGATATCACGCTCCACCAACACGCACTGACCATCACAGACTCTTTCGATGATCAAATCCACATTTCTTATCATCCATCTATTTCTGCTAACCATGATCTTGTCACAAATCAAAACGACAAAACTCTAAGCCTCACTGATAAGAAACTGTCTGAAAGTCCGTTTCTCTCTTCTGGAATTGGCGGGATTCTCCATGTCGCAAGTAACTACTCTCGTCGTTTTGAAGAAGTTATTCTACAAGTTCCAAAAGGAAGAAGTCTAAAAGGAATCAACGTCTCAACCAATCGCGGTCAAACCAGTATCACTAATGCCACTCTTGAAAATGCGACCCTCAATACAAACAGCTATATCCTCCGAATTGAAGGAAGTCGTATCAAAAACAGCAAATTCACGACACCCAATATCATTAATATCTTTGATACAGACCTTACAGATAGTCAGCTAGAGTCAACAGAGAATCACTTCCACGCTGAAAATATTAAAGTATATGGTAAAGTAGAACTATCTTCTAAAAATGCGCTGAGTATCATGCTAACTCAAAAAGAAAGCCAAGAAATTAACTTAGACCTCTCGAGTCACCATGGTCCTATTTATCAGTTATCGAGAGATGAGAGTCAACGCCACCCCAACGAATTAAGCAACCCTTACAAAACTGAAAAAACTGATGCAAAAGGTCAACTCATCGCTAAGGCTGATGATTATATTAGTCTTGAAACTACAGCTAACAGACCTTAATAAACCTATTTATATCGACCACTATGACACATAACCCACTAAAAAGGAGGTTCTACCATGAAACAAGAATGGTTTGAAAGTAATGATTTTGTAAAAACAACAAGCAAGAACAAGCCTGAAGAACAACCCCAAGATCTTGCAGACAAGGCTGACGAAAGGATAGCCGATCCCGATACACCAATTGAAAAAAATACTCAAGTAGAGGAGGAAGTCTCTCAAGCTGAAGTCAAACTTGAAAACCAGCAAGAAGAGAAAGTTGAAACACCTGAAGACAGTGAAGCGAAAACAGAAATAGAAGAAAAGCAAGACCTTTCTAAAGAAACAGAAAAAGTCACTATAGCTGAAGAGAACCAAGAAGCACTTCCTCAGAAAAAAACAACCACGAAAGAGCCACTTCTTATCAGTCAATCCTTAGAAAGTCCTTATATCCCCGACCAAGCTCCAAAATCTACGGATAGATGGAAAGAGCAAGCGCTTGATTTTTGGTCTTGGCTAGCGGAAGCAATCAAATCTCCTACAAGCAAGCTTGAAACAAGTAGTACACACAGTTATACAGCCATTCTCTTGCTCATTCTGTTTTCTGCGTCTTCCTTTTTCTTTAGTATCTACCACATCAAACATGCTTACTATGGACATATAGCAACTATGCATAATCACTTCCCTGAACAATTTGCATCATTAAATCTCTTTTCGATTATTTCTATCCTAGTAGCAACAACACTCTTCTTCTTTTCATTCCTCTTGGGTAGTTTCGTTGTGAGACGATTTATCTACCAAGAAAGACTGGACGCTAGAAAAGGTTCTCCAACAGTATAGTCAACTCTTGGCAATTCCAATCTTCCTCACTGCTATTGCTAGTTTCTTTGCCTTCTTTGACAGCCTACGATTTACAGCCCTCTTGTGTGTGATTAGCATTGGAATCATTCTACTTGCTAGCCTCCATATCATTACAAGACCTAGTCAAGCAAGTGAAACCGACTCCTTCTATCAGTTATTCTTGTCTGTCCTTGTGAACGGAGTTATCATCCTCCTCTTCTTTGTAGCTGAAGTGGCGCTGATTGGGGATTATCTCCGTATCTTGGCCTTTCTTTAAACTTCAATCCTGTCTTTCATGGCAGGATTTTTTATATATCAAAAAGCAAGTCGATTGACCTGCTTCTGCTTTACTCTTCTTGTGCTAATGTTTTAAAATCTTTGTCTAAGATGGGTTGCACTTCTAATTGATTGGCGTCTAGTTGGTAGTAAGATGCTGATGGTAGTGACTCTAGGAATTTTGCATAGTTCAAGCGAGCGATAGCTTCATAGTCTTCTGGTTTAGAGCCATCTCCTGTGATTTGAACCAAGTCAATCTCCCACTGGACTTCCTTATCCAGCAATTGCTCAATATAGGCTGCAGGAACAAATGGTTCTCTCGGCAAAACTGTCTTGACTCCTTGCGCCAGATGGTAAACGCCATGCACTTGCCCTTCTCCATCCTGATAGAAGGAAACTCTTGCAAAGTAGGCATCTGTCTCTTGAACCGCACGCACACGCGCTTCAAACTGAGCCAAACCATCTTCCTCTAAAAAGCTTTTCAAGTCTTCATGACCAAAGAAAACAGGGTTAAAAATTCCTTGGCAAATCGTAAAGCGGGCTGCAGTGTCTGCCATATGAGCTTGAATACCTGCTTGGAAATAAGCTTCAAAGTCAAAACCATCGAGCCCCTCAATCTCAGTTCCTGTGTAAGCAAGCAGGGCATCTAAAAATGCTTTGATAATCTGCCAGTCTGTCTTTGTGAGTAGGTCAGGAAGATAGACACGATAGGCCTTTTGACCATCAGCATAACTGACCTTAAAGAGAAATTGCGATTGCCCCACTATCGCACACTCGATATACTCGAGACGATTAAGAGGCTGACGGAGATAGACAGCATCATAGCTATGCGACTCAAACCATCTACCAAGGCCAAGATAGACTTGGCAGTCAAAAATTTCCTGTTCTCCTAAAATACTCTGTTTATTTAGAATAAAAAAATGTTTTCGTCATAACTGGACTCCTTTGAAATCGTTTACATATAGTATACCTTATTTTTTTCTGAAAGATACAAAAAAACAAACTTTATACTCTTCGAAAATCAAATTCAAACCGCGTCAGCTTCGCCTTGCCGTACTCAAGTACAGCCTGCGGCTAGCTTCCTAGTTTGCTCTTTGATTTTCATTGAGTATTAGATTTTTTTGAGTAAAAAGCATGAGAAAAACAGCCCCTGAGGACTGTTTGATCTTATACAGTAGCTGCTTGATCCAAGCTTTCACCGATAGTGGCTAGGCGCTCGACAACTTCAGCTTGTGTCAACTCATTTTCTGAAACATAGCGGTTACGTGGGTGAACACGGCACTCGTGTGAGCACCCACGAAGGTACTTGTCTTCATTTTCTTCTGATGTCAAGATACGACGGTTACAGAATGGATTTCCACAGTTGACATAACGTTCACATGGTGTTCCATCAAACCAATCTTTCCCTACGATGGTTGGGTTGACATGGTTAACATCAACGGCGATACGCTCGTCAAAGACGTACATTTTCCCATCCCAAAGTTCACCTTGGACTTCTGGATCTTTACCGTAAGTAGCGATTCCTCCGTGCAATTGTCCGACATCTTTATAGCCTTCACGGACCATCCAGCCTGAGAATTTCTCACAGCGAACTCCACCTGTACAGTAAACTACGACACGCTTGTCCATGAATTTTTCCTTGTTGTCACGGACCCATTGTGGCAACTCACGGAAGTTGCGGATATCTGGGCGGATAGCCCCACGGAAATGTCCTAGGTCGTACTCATAGTCGTTACGTGTGTCAAGGACAACTGTATCTTCGTCAAGAAGGGCTTCTTTGAACTCTTTTGGAGATAAGTAAGCACCTGTTGTTTCAAGTGGGTTTATGTCGTTGTCAAAGTCGTTGTCTTCCAAACCAAGGTGGACAATTTCTTTCTTGTAGCGAACAAACATCTTCTTGAAGGCTTGTTCATTTTCTTCGTCAATCTTAAACCATAGGTCTTCCATTCCTGGAAGGCTGTGAACATAGTCCATGTATTTTTGAGTTGTTTCGTAATCACCTGAAACTGTTCCGTTAATTCCTTCGTCAGCGACTAGGATACGGCCTTTAAGGCCGATTGATTTACAGAAAGCCAAGTGGTCTGCAGCAAATTGCTCTGCATTTTCAATTGGAGTATAAAGGTAGTAAAGTAAGACACGAATATCTTTTGCCATAAGATTTGTTCTCTTTTCTATTCTTAAATTTTCTAAATTTTTTATTTATCCATACTAGTATACCTGCTTAAGAAAACGAATGCAATTTATTTGACTGGAAATTGTAGAAAGGAATTTATCCCTGCATTTCATTAGTAACCATAGCGAATCGCCGATAATTCTCTTAATTTCTTTATCTGCTCGGCTTGACTTTCTGACAAAGTCAGCTTATGGTCAATCAACACACGTGAGATATCAACGTTCATTTGGCTTAGAATAAATGGAACAGAGGTCCCATCGTCCTTTAATCGTCTTTTATAAATCACTAACTGATTTCCAAAGGAACAAGTTGAGGCGTATCCTTTATATCTTCCAATAGATGATTTATGATCGTCAGGGCTTCACAACGTCTTTCGCTTCCTCCTGCAAACCATTTTAATGGTGTCATACTCATTTACCTCCTGAAACTCGCTTATAAATTGAAAAAACTATCATTCCTAACTCGTCTGTCAGTATTTTATCCAAACACCCTATGTAAAAAAGTCAGCAAAAATGGTAATGTTGCGAAAATATTATTGATCACATGCACCGCATAGGAAGGATAAATGCTCTTGGTATAGCGGGTCAAACTAGCAAAGATGATGCCAGATGTTGCAAAGACGAAGATATCTAACAAACTAGGCAGGCTTGAAAAATGAGGAAGAGCAAATAAAATTGACGGAAGAAGCAAATCAAGGCCAAATCTCGAATGCTTAAAAAAGGCGTGTTGCAGTAATCCTCTATAGATTAACTCTTCCATCAGTGGAACCAGAAAGAACAGGGCTATATAAATACCTAGCTCAGCAAAGTTGGTCCCACTATAACCGATCAATACAGCCCAACCTTCAGCAGTTGACTGAACATGTTTAGCGGTCTGAACGTTAAAAGAGATCTGGAGCACTACCACTAATACTGTCAAAATCGAATACCAAAGCCATTTTTTTCTTGGAATGCGAAAGAGATAACCATGGCCTGTCTTAACCAGAATCCAAATCATGACTCCAATAAAAAGTAAACTCAAGATATTTTGAATCCAGAATAAATTGCCTATCTGAGAAGAAAATTGCCAATAGTTTTGGACGATAAGCGTCAGCTGAGAAAGACCAAATACGAAAAATAGGTAAGAGAAGACTGCACTTATTTTGAATAGAAGTTGATACTTTTTCATTTGAACCCTCCTTTGTAAACTCGAGACATCTCTAATATAAGCCATATTTTCCTAAATCCTTACTCCAAATCCTAAATGGTGCTTGAGATTTCCTGAATGGTTTAAGAGGAAAAATCCGAAACACGGATATCTATGCCCTTGTTTCAAAAAATCACTGCCTCCCCCAGATAAGACTGAGGAAAACAGTGATTCAGTTTTTAGGAATTAGGAATGAATACACGAAATCAATTAATCTTATGATTTTTTGTTTTTCAAGAATTCATCGTATTGTTTTTGCATTTCTTTCAATACTTTATCGTAGGCACCTTCAGATTTCAATTTTTCCATCAATTCTGGAATAGCTTTATCTGGGTCTACAGTACCAGTGTTGATAGCTGTATCGAATTGTTGCATTGTGTTAGAGATTGCTGAGATTTCAGATTTCACACTGTCAGTGTTAAAGATGAATCCAAGCGCTGGAGATTCTTTAGCTTCAGCCAATTGTTTCTTAGAATCTGCGATTTGTTGGTCTGTAACGTTTTCGTTGATGTAAAGGATCCAGTTGTTACCAGTGTTCCATCCACCCATGTGAGTGTTTCCTTTGTATCCATCAAGAACGCGAACACGGTTTTCTTTACCTTCAATTTTTTCCCAGTTCTTGCCTTCTGGACCATAAACAAGACCATTCAAGAGTTCTGGGTTAGTGTTCAAGAGGTTCAACACTTCCATTGATTTTTCTTTGTTCTTAGAGTTGTTTGAGATGACAAAGTTAGCAACTTGTGTTGTTTGGTTTTTCTTGATGAAGTTAGTGATTGGTTTGATTTGGATATCTTTGTTAGCAACACGTGAAAGCAAGCTGTTACCGTAGTCAGCTGGTCCTACTGTTTCTTCACGAACAAACCAAGTATCTTGTTGAAGATCAAATGAAGTATCGCTTGTTGCTACGTCTTTGGAATGTATCCAGCTTCATAGAATTTGTGAAGAGTCTTCAAGTGTTCTTTGAAACGAGGTACTTCGTAACGGTTTACAATCTTAGTAGTGTCTCCTTCAAGGTCGATAACGAATGGAAGTCCGTTTGGAACTGGATAGTCAAAGTTATCAGATGGGATGAAGTTCTTGGTAACCGCAAATGGTACTACATCTGGAGCTTTTTCTTTGATTTGTTTCAAGACTGGTTCAAGTGTTTCATATGAAGTGACACCTGAAATATCGATACCGTATTTAGCAAGAAGTGTTCCGTTGAAGGCGAAATTTTGAGATGATGCAACGTTGGCTGCAACTGGAACTGCGTAAATTTTACCGTTAATGCTGTTACCTTTGATGTAGGCTGGGTCAAGTGCTTTGTAAAGCTCTGCCCCTTCTTTCTTATACAAGTCAGTCAAGTCAGCATAAGCACCTTTTTGAGCATTTACAACATAGTTAGATGCAAAGGCGATATCATAGTTTTCACCAGATGATGTGATAACTGACATTTTCTTATCATAGTCACCCCATCCAAGATATTGGATATCCAATTTAGCACCAACTTTTTCTCCGATGATTTTGTTAGCATTTTCTAGCAATTCATCCAAGTTATCTGGTTTGTCACCGATTTGGTACATTTTGATAACAGGTTTTTCACCTGAAGCTGAGTCAGCAGCTTTTTTTTGTTACCTGAAAGGTTTCCACAAGCAGCAAGACCAGCAGCCAAAGCGACTACGCTAGCAGATGCAAAAGCATATTTTTTCCAGTTTTTCATGACAAAAACTCCTTTTTTTATTTTTAAACTTATAAACAATGTAATGATCTTAACTTCACTCAAGGGAAGTTTGGAAACGAGAAATTTTTTTCTCAACAAGCACTATTCTTTCACACCACCGATAGTCAAACCTTTTACAAAGTAGCGTTGGAAGAATGGATATAGAATCGCGATTGGAAGGGTTGCGACCACAACCATGGCCATACGACCTGTTTCTTTTGGAAGAGCAACTCCCAGTTGACCAGATAGGCCGACTGCTTTGGCGATGTAGTCCATATTTTGTTGGATTTGCATAAGCAAATATTGCAATGGATACAAGTTGTCACTCTTGATATAAAGAAGGGCGTTGAACCAGTCATTCCAGAAACCAAGAGCTGTCAAGAGCGTGATGGTTGCGATACCTGGTAGTGACAATGGCAAACAGATTTGGAAGAAGATCCGGGCCTCACTAGCACCATCGATACGAGCGGATTCAAGAATGGCTTCTGGAATGGTCTTCTTAAAGAAGGAACGCATCAAGATGATGTTAAATGGTGAGAGAAGCATTGGAACAATCAAGGCCCAAACTGTATCACCAAGTTGAAGTAAACGAGTGACCACGATATAGCCCGGTACCAAACCAGCGTTGAACAACATACTAAGAAGGGCAAAAATCGTAAAGAATCTGCGATACTTAAAGGTTGTCCGTGAAATAGCATAGGCATAAGTTGTTGTGATAAAAACGTTTGTGATAGTCCCCACCACTGTTACAAAGACTGAGATGAAGAGGGCTTGGAGAATTTTATCCTTAAACTGTGCCAAAAATTCAAAACCGTCTAAGCCAAATTGGGATGGGAAGAAGCTATAGCCATTTTGGAGGATACTCTTTTCATCTGTCACCGAAATAACGATAACGAATACGAAGGGTAGGATACAAGAGAGGGCGATCAAACCAGAAATGGTACTGAAGAAGATATCTGCTTTCTTACTGAAGGAGTGAATGCCGACATTATCAATTTTTTCTTTTTTAATTTTCTTTTCTGCCATATTCTCCTCCTTTCTAGAACAAAGCTGAGTTTGGATCAACTCGTCTTGCAAGTAAGTTTGATAAGATAACCAAAAGCAAACCGACTACTGATTGGTAGAGACCTGCCGCTGAAGCCATCCCGATATCCGCTGTCTGAGTCAATCCGTTATAGACATAAACATCCAAGACGTTGGTTACGTTGTAAAGCTGGCCAGCATTGTGTGGGATTTGGTAGAAGAGACCGAAGTCTGCACGGAAGATATTTCCGACTGCAAGGATAGTCAATACAGTTACCAATGGTGTCAACTGCGGAATGGTTACGTTGCGAATACGTTGCCATTTGCTGGCTCCGTCTACTGTCGCTGCTTCATAGTAGGTTGGATCAATTCCCATGATGGTCGCATAGTACATGACACTACTATATCCAAAGCCTTTCCAAATACCTAGGAAAAGTAGGAGATATGGCCAGATACCCAAGTCAGCGTAGAAATTGATTTCTTTGAGACCAAGAGTTTCCAATAAATGGTTGAAGACCCCTTTATCAATGTTTAGGAAGGCATCTGTAAAGAAACTGATGATAACCCAAGACAAGAAGTAAGGGAACAACATAGAAGTTTGGAAGATCTTAACCATTCTCTTAGAACGGAGTTCACTGAGGATGATGGCAATTCCTACAGATACAATCAAACCAATAAAGATAAAGCCGAGATTGTAGAGGACAGTATTTCGTGTGATAATAAAGGCGTCTTTTGAACTAAACAAGAATCTGAAATTATCGAGTCCGACCCATTTACTATTCATGATACTATCTATGAAACCATTACTGGTCATGTGGTAGTCTTTAAAGGCAACCACGTTTCCAAATACTGGAATGTAGAAGAATAGAATCAACCAGAGTGCCCCTGGTAAAACCATCAAGAGAAAGATCCAGTTGTCTCTCAAGGTTTTTGAAAACTTATTCATAATTTCCTCCCTTTTTATTTTGATATCCATCTAAAAATTCCTTTTTAGACTTTTGATAACGATTACATTATTAGTATACTCCTATTTGCAGGTTAGGTTAAACTACTAATTATAGAAAAAACTCCACAAATTATTTTATGTGGAGTACTTTTGAAGAAAGGGATGTTTCACGAGAAACACTCTGAACAAGAGACACTGTTCTTGTTTCTAAGTTGTATAAATGGTTGAAGCTGTCGCAATAGTATGCCACTGGTTGGCTGTTGTGGCTGCGAAGTCTTTGTCTGCGTAGAAGTCCGTAAATGGTAAGATTTCCACTTCTAGCTCGTCGATGCGGTCAAGCTGATCAGCCAGATAAGCCTCGATGCGGCTTTCTGCTCGTTTGATGCGTTGCAAGAGTCCGCCCATACGGATGTCAACTGTATCCAAGCCAAAGACCTTGTTTTCCTTCAACCATTGATGGCTAAAGAGGGCATGGAAGTGTTCGATTTGGCTTCTGAGTTCTGGTAATTCTTGTCTGACGATTTCTTGCAGACTTTCCTTATCACCTTCTTGGTAGGCCTGACGAATGCGTCGTCCTACATCCACTTTACTGCTTAAATCTGGTTCAACTGAGCCTGAGTTTCAAAGAGGTAAGCATAATTTCCTGCTTTTTCTTTAATCTCAGCAAGCGTCTCAGCGGCCTGAGCGAAGTGTGGTTTGTCCTGTTCAGGTGTCATGTGCTGGTCAAGGATCGGGCAGAGAACATCCTGATAAAAGACATAGCGGTTGGGATTGATGCCACTGAGATTGTCTGGCAAGTTTGGTAAGAGATTGGCAAGGTCAATCTGCATAAAATCCTCAACTGATAGACCTGTATTGGTCTGGAAATGAGCAGACAAACGGTCTAGGTCATTTCGGTAGCTGAGTTCTGCCCAGATTTGCAGGCTTGGTAGGATAGAAAACTGGGCAGTTTCACCACCATTATCCCCCCAACCCGTTACAATGACTTCTTTAATATCATTGGAACGACAGGCTTTATTGGCTTCAAGAGCGATGAGACGGCTGAAATGGTTGTTGGGTGTAAAACCAATCCACTTCCAAGCACCACCTGCAAAGGCAAGGTCATGACTAATCTTGTGATGGTTGCGGAAATTGCGGTTGTATTTTTCCTCGCTATCCTGATAATAGTCCCAGTAAACCAAAGTTACTCGATCTTTGAGACGGTCTAGGTAGACACGCGTTTCCTCTGGAATTTCCACATCACGGTCGTACTGGCCATCTGCTGACATAAGTTTAAAGAACATATCGCTCCACATCTGGCAGTGGAAACCATATTTGTCAGCAATATCCAGCACGCGCTCCAAGTGTTGGCACATGAGGAGACTACGATCCACAACACCGTTCAGAATCAAATAACGTCCCAAGCCAACCAAGTGGGCTTCGTCCATTCCGATATTGACCTTGCGAGTCTGCAGTTTAGACAAAGTGGCAAACATGCCATCAATCAAATCATACACCTTTTCTTCGCCGATAAGGAGGATGTCCTCCACATCACGGAGTTCCTGCACTTCTTTGACACCCCATTTGACAAAGGCTGACAAGTGGGCCAAGGTCTGAATGCAAGGCACAAAGGTCATGTCAAACTGTTGGGCATAGGCTTCGATTTCCTGCAATTCCTCAGCTGAGTAGGATCCACGGAAATAGCCAAAGTAAGGCTGCCCTTCAATCTGGTAGGTGTCTTCCATGTAAAGCTCAAAGGTTGAGTAGCCCATGAGAGCCAAGACTTCAATCATCTGCTTGGCAGAGGCTACATTCAGCACCGCATTGCGAGAACAGTCTGCCATGTAAGCTAGATCCTCGTAAGCCGCCTGTTCTTCAATCGCTACTTTGGCACCTTCTGACAGAGCTGTTACCAACAAGGACAAGGCGCGGTAGAGTTGGTGAGGTTTGCGGTAGGTTAGTTGATAGTGCCCACTTTCACCCTTAATAGAGATAGACGCTTGGTCAGACTGAGCGACTGCCACTTCCACATCTGGTAAAGAGATATGCTTTGTCAGCAAGTCGATAGCCTGAGTTTGTTTGGGACTAAGTCCTGTAAATCTTACCATTGATTTTCCTCCTGTAACCAGTTGACAAGGGCACCGTAGAGATTGGCATCTGCGTGATAGGTGCAGGCTTGGATGACAGGTGCGACCGTGTATTCTTCGTAGGTCTCGACAAAGTCATCGACAGCTTTTTTGACGCCTTGAATAAAGTCTGGATTTTGACTGATAGAGCCTCCCAGGCTAATGACGTCCGGGTCGATGAGATACTGAATATTGAGCAAGCCTTGCGCCAGATTGCGGTTCATGCGCTCAATAGCTTCTTGGCAAAGGGTATTACCAGCTGCAGCCTCTTGGTAAATATTGCGTCCGTCCCAGTCAGTCTGACCAGATTTTTTTCAATCACGTAGCACACCATATTTCCAGTTGATGCTAATTGTGACCAGTTGTTGAGTTTTTTTCCCGCAGGGGCAAGGGGTTGTCATGTAACCAAATTCTCCACCCAAGCCATGGCGACCTCGGTGAAGTCTACCATTGATAATCATGGCTCCGCCAATCCCTGTCCCAATCACGACACAGGCTGCATTTTTCTAGCTCTGGATGAGCCAGTAATTCACTGAGTCCAACGCAGTTGGCATCATTTTCAAGATGGACAGGAATCTGATAAGAGCTAAGCGCCTCATACCAAGAAAAGCCGTGGATATAAGGGACAGCACTGAAGCCATCAATCACACCAGTTTCTTGATTGACTGCTCCTGGAACGCTCATAGCAATCCCGCTGTAATCCTGCTCTGACAAGCGCTGGTCTAACCAAGCTAGTAATTCCTCCAAGCTTTCAGGCGTTGGAATGCTTGTCTTATCCAATATCTTCCCATCAGGAGTCAGACTAGCAAACTTAATCCCAGTCCCTCCAATATCAATCGTTGCAATGATCATTGTTTTTACCATAAAAAGGGGCGAATTAGCAGTCCGTTCTTACTTTTTCGCCCCTCCTTTCTTTTTATGTTTACTTTTTGAAATTAAATTTCTTCTTTTTTAATCAATTCTGTACGAATCTCTTGCGGTGCAATGAGGCCTCTATGAACTGGGTATGGTCGTTCAAGTAGGTCAAGGAAGAGATGTTGACTTTCCGGTACACGTACATTTTCATTACACATATTGTAGTAACGAAGAACATAGCCTTCTTCATTTTCCGCCACTTTAAAGGCTGTTGGGCAAACTTGTGGTAAGCTGAGTGCCGCATGACTCAAGAGACTACCAGTCGCAGCAACACTTCCTTCTTGTCTAGTAATCTGAAGGCTGGTAAATGGTGTCTGCAAGGCTTTAGCACGACGATAGGCTGAGAAGCGTTCTTGGACTTGGTGGCATTCAAGTGCAAACTCGACTTCAAACTCACGCAAACACTGAGCTTCTGGTGTTGGGAAGTAACCCCAGTCGCCTAACTCACCTGATGCACGCAGAATGGTCACTGCAATGGTGTCGTCTCCAAGGATTTCATATTCATTCAATCCCTTGTTGGATACAGTCACACCTTTTTCATCGTCATACAGACTAACAAAGGCTTGTTGGTGTTGAGGATTTTCAGGATTTTCCCATGAAGCAGCTGGTTTGTTTGGTCGTGTTACCACCTCATAGATGCTTTCAGAATCATTGCTTGGACGCGTGTTGTGAGTCTTAACCAAAAGACGGATACGGTGATCTTTGGCAGTGTTAGTAAAGCGAGTCTTGCAACGGATTTGTGGATTATCAACGAAGACAGTCATCTCAGTTTCCAGAGGAATGCTTGTCAATTCTTCTGAACGTCCAGCCTCACGCTTCATAAACTCGATGATGCCTTTTTTTGCTCTTCTTCTAGTTTTTTTCATCCGCACTGACAGGCACAGTCAATTCATGTTTGAGCAAAATTTTTCGCATAACGAGCTGTGTTTTCCAAGACCTCGTAACCCTTAAGCTCTGCATAGATTGGCTCTGTTCCTTTTGGTTGGAAATAGATATACTCGTTTCCGATGTCCCCACGGTCTTCGAAGCGGATAAAGTCTTCGTAGGCTTCGTGAGTTGTCTTGTCATAAACTGTGATGTTGTCATCCACACTCACCGTTACGAATGGTGTATCAATCACTCCGTTTTGGTAAATACCGTCGCGGTGTTCTTGCTCTCCTTCCAGCAATTGGAAGGTTGTCCAAGAAAGCGGTGCTAGGTGAACTGGAATGGTCACGCGCACTTGGCGAGCGATACGAGCTTGGCGGAACTTGTCTTTTGGTAAATCATACTCAAAATTAGCCCCAAGGTCTTCGATTTTAGCCTCTACAGGACGACCATCCAAGTCCTCCACACGATAACTTGGCAAGGTTAAGGCAGCCATCTTCTTGTAACCTTCTGTTGGGTGCAATTCCTTGAAATCACAAGTCGCAACATCAAGCACTGTGCTGACAGTATCGACCTTATCATGCAAGCCTGTGTTAATGACAGTAAAGAGAAAATCACTTTGAGCCTTAGCTGTAGCGATTTTACCCTTCCACTCGTTGAGAAGATTGCTCTTAACAAAGTTTCCTACTTGGTTGACCTTGGCAAAACGAGTTTCCATCTCGCGGTGAACTTCGTCCACGCTACAGCCACAGATGCTATCATGCGGTGCATTTTGCAAAAGAGTTTTCCAAGCATAGGTCAACTGGTCCTTGTGGTTGTGGCCCCCAGTGATAATAGTCAAGGGTTCTACAACTTGCTCTAGGAGGTTGCTATTTTCTTGGAAGGCTTGTTTGAGGTAAATGCGGGATGAAGAAGTGTTGGCAAGTGTGTACCAGCCGTCTGTTTCCTGACTGGTCAACTCACCTGTAACCGTTGATAAGTGTTCAGGCAGGGCACCTTCCACAGCTTGAACATATTCATCAAAGGAACTGTGAACAAAGGTCACGTCAGGGAATAGTTCATTTGCCACACGAATAGCTTCGCTCAGATTTTTCTGTACAGGCTGGTGGTCACAGCCGTTCATCATCAACCATTGGTTAGTCGAAGCGTAGGCACGCACATCTGACAATTTTTGTTTCCAGAAGGTCAAGGCCTCATCTTTATCAACTGGAATTTCATTCCCGTTACTGTACCAGTTGGCAAAGAGAATCCCAAGAACACGACTTCCGTCCGCACCCTGCCAGTACATTTCTGAAAACTGGGAAGTAAACTGCTCATCTTCGAGGACTTGGTTATCAAACCCAATCGGTTTCACACCACGACCAAAGGCTGCCACGTGAATGCCTGATTTTTGAAGAATTTGAGGCGCTTGTCCCATATTTCCAAAGGTATCTGGGAAGTAACCAATCTGGGTTGATTTGCCCCATTTTGCACATTCTGCTTGACCAATCAAGGTATTGCGAACGTTGGCTTCACTGGAGATCAAGTAGTCATCCTGCAAGATATAAAAGGGACCAATCTTCAATTTTCCTTCGTCAATGTAGCGTTGGACTTTGTCGCGATTTTCAGGGCGAATCTCCAAGTAGTCATCAAGGACAATGGTTTGACCATCCAAGTGGAAGCTCTTGAATTCAGGGTCATTTTCAAAGAGATCAAAGAGAGTGTCAAACAATTCCACCAACTGCATACGGTGGCTTTCAAAAGGCAAGTACCACTCACGGTCCCAGTGACTATGTGAGATAATATGTACGACAACATTTTCCATGAAGTAAAACCTCATTCTAAATTAAATTTTTAATGTTTTAAATGTAAATTTGTGATTCTGACAAGAATCAGTTGCGCTAAAGCGTGTTCCTTAGCGGATATCCAAGTAATCCAAGACCAACTCACAGAACATCATGTTGGCCCAAGAGAACCATTCACGTGAGTAGAGGGTCGGATCATCTACGTGGAAGCTTTCGTGCATCACACCTGTTCCACCATCACAAGCAACCAGCTGATCTAGCAAGAATTTTTTCTCAGCTTTATCTGTAGCTGTCAAGCCTTGGATAGAAAGGGCGATTGGCCAGATATAGCGATAGAAGGTATGAGAACTTCCGAGACCGCTAGCGTATTCTCCTTGGTAGAAGTAGGGATTTTCAGGGCTCAGAATGGTGCGACGAGTTGCTTGATACACTTCATCATCGACCGAACAGTAGCCCAGATAAGGCGCAGCCAACAAACTTGGTACATTTGGATCATCCATGATGCTAGCATTTCCTAAACCGTCTACTTCAAAAGCATAGATCTTCTCGCCCTTGCTGTTAGTCATGTAGGCGTAATTTTCAATCCCTTCTTGGATTTCAGCTTGCAGACGTTTAGCGTCAGCAATGATGCTTTCACTATCAGCTAGATTCAATGTAGCAAAGATTTCTTGGACATAACCTAAGACAACCACCGCAAACATATTTGATGGAATCAAGTAGCTATATTGACAACAATCATCACTTGGACGAAAAGCTGACCAGGTCATTCCTGTCACGGCAAAGTCAGGACCAAAACCATCATTTACCAAAGTGTCTTCCTTACGGTCCGTATCTCGGACAAAACGATAAGGAGAGTTGTTGTGGTCTTGTTCCACTGTCCAGAGGTGAAGAATTTCCTTGGTCGCTGCGACAAAAGTCTCATCAAACTGACTAGTCTCACCAGTCTCTTTCCAGAGGAGATAAGCCAACTGCAACGGATAGCAAAGCGAGTCCACCTCGTACTTGCGTTCCCAAATCCAGCCGTTAAAGTCTGTGTGGTCAGTCTCGTGGTGCCCCCTCCAGTTTTCCTCTATGTTGAAGGAGTTGGCATAAGGATCCTTGAGTACCAAGGTCATCTGACGTTTGACCAAACCTGCAATGGTCTGACGCAGGAAGGCATCTCTTTTAGCCACATGCAAGTAGGGTCTGAGTTGGGCTGTCGAATCCCGAAGCCACATAGCAGGAATATCCCCAGTCAATACAAAAGTTGAACCATCTTCTAGGATTTCAACCGTATTGTCCAAGGTGTCTGTATAACAACGCTCAAATACATCCACCCACTCTGGATGGTCCTTAGCCCGCTCTGCCACTTCATCTAGCCATTCTCTAACAATTTCTTTTGAATAAATCATCGTGCAGTATCCTCTTTCAAACAAGTTTCATTTTCAGTATATAGCTTTTGAGACAGAAAATACATACACAAATGATAGTCATTTTTCTACAAAATAGTTATCTTTGAAACTCCTTTTCTAAAGGCTATCTTTTTCTGATATAATGTAGAAAAACAGCTAAAGGAAAGACTATGAAACCACTACTTGAAACCATCGATACCCGCTTTGGAACTGCCAGCAAGCATGCCTTCTCTCGGGGAAATACCCTGCCTTACACAGGCGTGCCTTTTGGGATGAATTACTTTGTGCCCCAGACCAGTGACCAGGAGGGCTCTTGGTTTTTTGATCCACATCTGCCTATCTTTCAGGGGATTCGATTAACCCACCAGCCCAGTCCTTGGATTGGGGACTACTCTTGGCTCCTTCTGACACCTGTCACAGGCCAACTGGGTGGAGACAGCCTCTTTCACCGCCAGTCTTCCTATGACATAGATAAGACCTCTTTCAAACCTCATTATCTGAAGATTTTCTCCCTGCGCTATCAGATTGAAACCCAGCTCACACCGACTTGCTACGGTGCTTCTATTCGTTTGGAGCAAAAGCAAGGCAAAGCCCTCTCCCTCTACCTTCACGTAGCAGATAAACTGACAGTGGAGCGAGTAGATAAGCGAACTCTTGCCCTCCGACAAGAAGGTAAAACTGAAACCAACAAAAATTCGCTAACGATGTTCACTGCCCTGCAAATGAATACGGATATTCTTGCTGTCAGCCAAGAAGGGAGAGACTGGCGAATTGACTTAGCAAGTAGCCATACTGAGATTCAGCTAGCCACTTCTTTCATCTCTCCTTCTCAAGCACTGCTTAATCTACCTCAAAAGGACTTTGATAGCTGTAAATCAAGTGCCCAAGCCGACTGGAAAAATCTCCTCCATCGTTTTGACGTTATCGAGACAGGAGAGGCTGACCGAACCTTCTTTGACCACTGCCTTTACAGACTCTTCCTCTTCCCACAGACTTTTTATGAGATTGATGAATCAGGGCAAGCCATCCACATGGATCTGGCTACTGGCACTGTCAAGCCCGGTGTTCTCTTCAGCAACAATGGTTTCTGGGATACCTTCCGCACCACCTTCCCCCTCTTTGCCCTTATCATACCGGAACACTACCACCGCTTTTTAGAAGGTTTCCTCAATAGCTACCGCGATACTGGTTTCCTTCCAAAATGGCTAGCTCCAGATGAACGTGGCATGATGCCTGGTACACTTTAGACGGTATTATCGCAGATAGCGCCTGCAAGGACATGGCCCCCGACTTGGAAGAAGAACTCCTCCAAGCCATGCTTGAAACAGCCAGCAAGACCGACCCTCTCGGCATCAATGGCCGTCACGGACTAACCCAATACCAAGAACTAGGCTACCTCTCTATCGACCACCACGAAAGCGTCAGCCATACCCTAGACTATGCCTATAGCGACTTTTGTATCGCAAGCTGTGCCGAGAAACTAGGGAAAATAGAAATCGCTGAGACCTACAAGGCCGCATCACACAATTACCGCCATCTATTTGATACTGATACAGGTTACATGCGAGCGCGTGATGGTCAAGGCAACTTCCGCCCTGACTTTTCTCCTTATAGTTGGGGACGTGATTATGCCGAATGTTCAGCCATCCAAGCAACTTTAGGCGTTCTCCACGACATCCCAGGCTTAATCCAACTTATGGGTGGAAAAGAAGCATTCAGCAACTATCTTTTGAAAACCTGTCAGGAGGCTCCCCCTCTTTGAGACAACAGGCTATGGCTACGAGATTCATGAAATGAGCGAGATGGCTACTGCTCCTTTTGGACAAATAGCCATTTCCAACCAGCCGAGCTTCCACATTCCTTATCTCTTCCGCTACAGCAACTACCCTGACTATACTGCCCTTCTCATCAAGACTCTCCGTCAGAAAGCCTTTCATCCAAGTTGGGAAACCTATCCTGGCGATGAAGACAATGGTAGTCTCTCTGCTTGGTACATCTGGTCAGCTCTCGGTTTCTATCCAACCTGTCCAGGCAAGCCCAGCTATGATCTCGGAATCCCTCTCTTTGACCACCTCCGAATCTATCTGGCTAAAGAAGATAAATGGCTGGATATCCATACTAAACAAAACTACAGCCATTTTAACTTTGTAAAAGAATGCCGACTAGATAATACCTCTATAACTAGCATTCAACACCAAGACCTCTTAAAAGCTGAACAACTAACTTTCACCCTCAGCTGGTTACCAAGTCAGCCGTCCACTTCCTGAAATGCAAAAATCTCCTAGCAGGCTTTCCTGCTAGGAGATTTTCTTATGAAAGGTACTTGTTCAAGCTTTGAAAATCGGATTTATCATCTGATGTTTATCAAACAATCTACCAATTAAGCTTCTTCGTCTTCTTTACGACGACGACCTGCAAGACCAAGACCAAGTAATGCACTTGCTGCAGCTGCTACCATAGCTACAGTAGAATCTGCTGTACCTGTATTTGGTAATTCTTTAGCTCCTTTACGCGCATTTGCTTGAGCTGATGTTGCTTGGCTAGCATTAGATGCTGCCTTAGCTTTGTCAGCGTCTGTCAAATTGCTTGGATCTTTAACCGCTGTTGCTGATGGATCTTTAACTCCTTCTGAATCATTAGCTTTCTCAACTGCTTTAGCTGCTGGGATTTCTGCTGTTGATCCATCTGGGAAGGTTACAGTCGCTGTTCCATCTTTACCTACTTCAACATCTTTCGCTGTTGGGTTAGCTTTCTTAACTTCGTCTGCTACTTTAGCTTTTTCAGCGTCTGTCAAGTTAGCTGGATCTTTAACTGGTGTCTTAGCTTCTGGATCTTTAACGCCTTCTGCATCTTTAGCTTTCTCAACTGCTTTAGCTGCTGGGATTTCTGCTGTTGATCCATCTGGGAAGGTTACAGTCGCTGTTCCATCTTTACCTACTTCAACATCTTTCGCTGTTGGGTTAGCTTTCTTAACTTCGTCTGCTACTTTAGCTTTTTCAGCGTCTGTCAAGTTAGCTGGATCTTTAACTGGTGTCTTAGCTTCTGGATCTTTAACGCCTTCTGCATCTTTAGCTTTCTCAACTGCTTTAGCTGCTGGGATTTCTGCTGTTGATCCATCTGGGAAGGTTACAGTCGCTGTTCCATCTTTACCTACTTCAACATCTTTCGCTGTTGGGTTAGCTTTCTTAACTTCGTCTGCTACTTTAGCTTTTTCAGCGTCTGTCAAGTTAGCTGGATCTTTAACTGGTGTCTTAGCTTCTGGATCTTTAACGCCTTCTGCATCTTTAGCTTTCTCAACTGCTTTAGCTGCTGGGATTTCTGCTGTTGATCCATCTGGGAAGGTTACAGTCGCTGTTCCATCTTTACCTACTTCAACATCTTTCGCTGTTGGGTTAGCTTTCTTAACTTCGTCTGCTACTTTAGCTTTTTCAGCGTCTGTCAAGTTAGCTGGATCTTTAACTGGTGTCTTAGCTTCTGGATCTTTAACGCCTTCTGCATCTTTAGCTTTCTCAACTGCTTTAGCTGCTGGGATTTCTGCTGTTGATCCATCTGGGAAGGTTACAGTCGCTGTTCCATCTTTACCTACTTCAACATCTTTCGCTGTTGGGTTAGCTTTCTTAACTTCGTCTGCTACTTTAGCTTTTTCAGCGTCTGTCAAGTTAGCTGGATCTTTAACTGGTGTCTTAGCTTCTGGATCTTTAACGCCTTCTGCATCTTTAGCTTTCTCAACTGCTTTAGCTGCTGGGATTTCTGCTGTTGATCCATCTGGGAAGGTTACAGTCGCTGTTCCATCTTTACCTACTTCAACATCTTTCGCTGTTGGGTTAGCTTTCTTAACTTCGTCTGCTACTTTAGCTTTTTCTGCATCTGTCAAGTTAGCTGGATCTTTAACTGGTGTCTTAGCTTCTGGATCTTTAACGCCTTCTGCATCTTTAGCTTTCTCAACTGCTTTAGCTGCTGGGATTTCTGCTGTTGATCCATCTGGGAAGGTTACAGTCGCTGTTCCATCTTTACCTACTTCAACATCTTTCGCTGTTGGGTTAGCTTTCTTAACTTCGTCTGCTACTTTAGCTTTTTCAGCGTCTGTCAAGTTAGCTGGATCTTTAACTGGAGTTACTTCTGGATCTACAAGACCATTTGAGTCAGCTGTTTTAGCTGTCTTCTCTGGTGTTAGTTTTGCTGTTGATCCGTCTGGGAAGGTTACAGTTGTTGTTCCATCGTTACCTACTTCAACTTTCGTTGCTGTTGGGTTAGCTTTCTTAACGGCTTCTTCTACTTTAGTTTTTTCTGCGTCTGTTAAGTTTGCTGGATCTTTAACTGGAGTTACTTCTGGATCTACAAGACCATTTGAGTCAGCTGTTTTAGCTGTCTTCTCTGGTGTTAGTTTTGCTGTTGATCCGTCTGGGAAGGTTACAGTTGTTGTTCCATCGTTACCTACTTTCAACTTTCGTTGCTGTTGGGTTAGCTTTCTTAACGGCTTCTTCTACTTTAGTTTTTTTCTGCGTCTGTTAAGTTTGCTGGATCTTTAACTGGAGTTACTTCTGGATCTACAAGACCATTTGAGTCAGCTGTTTTTAGCTGTCTTCTCTGGTGTTAGTTTTGCTGTTGATCCGTCTGGGAAGGTTACAGTTGTTGTTCCATCGTTACCTACTTTCAACTTTCGTTGCTGTTGGGTTAGCTTTCTTAACGGCTTCTTCTACTTTTAGTTTTTTTCTGCGTCTGTTAAGTTTGCTGGATCTTTAACTGGAGTTACTTCTGGATCTACAAGACCATTTTGAGTCAGCTGTTTTAGCTGTCTTCTCTGGTGTTAGTTTTTGCTGTTGATCCGTCTGGGAAGGTTACAGTTGTTGTTCCATCGTTACCTACTTTCAACTTTCGTTGCTGTTGGGTTAGCTTTCTTAACGGCTTCTTCTACTTTTAGTTTTTTTCTGCGTCTGTTAAGTTTGCTGGATCTTTAACTGGAGTTACTTCTGGATCTACAAGACCATTTTGAGTCAGCTGTTTTAGCTGTCTTCTCTGGTGTTAGTTTTTGCTGTTGATCCGTCTGGGAAGGTTACAGTTGTTGTTCCATCGTTACCTACTTCAACTTTCGTTGCTGTTGGGTTAGCTTTCTTAACGGCTTCTTCTACTTTAGTTTTTTCTGCGTCTGTTAAGTTTGCTGGATCTTTAACTGGAGTTACTTCTGGATCTACAAGACCATTTGAGTCAGCTGTTTTAGCTGTCTTCTCTGGTGTTAGTTTTGCTGTTGATCCGTCTGGGAAGGTTACAGTTGTTGTTCCATCGTTACCTACTTCAACTTTCGTTGCTGTTGGGTTAGCTTTCTTAACGGCTTCTTCTACTTTAGTTTTTTCTGCGTCTGTTAAGTTTGCTGGATCTTTAACTGGAGTTACTTCTGGATCTACAAGACCATTTGAGTCAGCTGTTTTAGCTGTCTTCTCTGGTGTTAGTTTTGCTGTTGATCCGTCTGGGAAGGTTACAGTTGTTGTTCCATCGTTACCTACTTCAACTTTCGTTGCTGTTGGGTTAGCTTTCTTAACGGCTTCTTCTACTTTAGTTTTTTCTGCGTCTGTTAAGTTTGCTGGATCTTTAACTGGAGTTACTTCTGGATCTACAAGACCATTTGAGTCAGCTGTTTTAGCTGTCTTCTCTGGTGTTAGTTTTGCTGTTGATCCGTCTGGGAAGGTTACAGTCGCTGTTCCATCTTTACCTACTTCAACATCTTTCGCTGTTGGGTTAGCTTTCTTAACTTCGTCTGCTACTTTAGCTTTTTCTGCATCTGTCAAGTTAGCTGGATCTTTAACTGGTGTCTTAGCTTCTGGATCTTTAACGCCTTCTGCATCTTTAGCTTTCTCAACTGCTTTAGCTGCTGGGATTTCTGCTGTTGATCCATCTGGGAAGGTTACAGTCGCTGTTCCATCTTTACCTACTTCAACATCTTTCGCTGTTGGGTTAGCTTTCTTAACTTCGTCTGCTACTTTAGCTTTTTCAGCGTCTGTCAAGTTAGCTGGATCTTTAACTGGTGTCTTAGCTTCTGGATCTTTAACGCCTTCTGCATCTTTAGCTTTCTCAACTGCTTTAGCTGCTGGGATTTCTGCTGTTGATCCATCTGGGAAGGTTACAGTCGCTGTTCCATCTTTACCTACTTCAACATCTTTCGCTGTTGGGTTAGCTTTCTTAACTTCGTCTGCTACTTTAGCTTTTTTTCTGCATCTGTCAAGTTAGCTGGATCTTTAACTGGTGTCTTAGCTTCTGGATCTTTAACGCCTTCTGCATCTTTAGCTTTCTCAACTGCTTTAGCTGCTGGGATTTCTGCTGTTGATCCATCTGGGAAGGTTACAGTCGCTGTTCCATCTTTACCTACTTCAACATCTTTCGCTGTTGGGTTAGCTTTCTTAACTTCGTCTGCTACTTTAGCTTTTTCAGCGTCTGTCAAGTTAGCTGGATCTTTAACTGGTGTCTTAGCTTCTGGATCTTTAACGCCTTCTGCATCTTTAGCTTTCTCAACTGCTTTAGCTGCTGGGATTTCTGCTGTTGATCCATCTGGGAAGGTTACAGTCGCTGTTCCATCTTTACCTACTTCAACATCTTTCGCTGTTGGGTTAGCTTTCTTAACTTCGTCTGCTACTTTAGCTTTTTCAGCGTCTGTCAAGTTAGCTGGATCTTTAACTGGAGTTACTTCTGGATCTACAAGACCATTTGAGTCAGCTGTTTTAGCTGTCTTCTCTGGTGTTAGTTTTGCTGTTGATCCGTCTGGGAAGGTTACAGTTGTTGTTCCATCGTTACCTACTTCAACTTTCGTTGCTGTTGGGTTAGCTTTCTTAACGGCTTCTTCTACTTTAGTTTTTTCTGCGTCTGTTAAGTTTGCTGGATCTTTAACTGGAGTTACTTCTGGATCTACAAGACCATTTGAGTCAGCTGTTTTAGCTGTCTTCTCTGGTGTTAGTTTTGCTGTTGATCCGTCTGGGAAGGTTACAGTTGTTGTTCCATCGTTACCTACTTTCAACTTTCGTTGCTGTTGGGTTAGCTTTCTTAACGGCTTCTTCTACTTTAGTTTTTTCTGCGTCTGTTAAGTTTGCTGGATCTTTAACTGGAGTTACTTCTGGATCTACAAGACCATTTGAGTCAGCTGTTTTAGCTGTCTTCTCTGGTGTTAGTTTTGCTGTTGATCCGTCTGGGAAGGTTACAGTTGTTGTTCCATCGTTACCTACTTCAACTTTCGTTGCTGTTGGGTTAGCTTTCTTAACGGCTTCTTCTACTTTAGTTTTTTCTGCGTCTGTTAAGTTTGCTGGATCTTTAACTGGAGTTACTTCTGGATCTACAAGACCATTTGAGTCAGCTGTTTTAGCTGTCTTCTCTGGTGTTAGTTTTGCTGTTGATCCGTCTGGGAAGGTTACAGTCGCTGTTCCATCTTTACCTACTTCAACATCTTTCGCTGTTGGGTTAGCTTTCTTAACTTCGTCTGCTACTTTAGCTTTTTCTGCATCTGTCAAGTTAGCTGGATCTTTAACTGGAGTTACTTCTGGATCTTTAACGCCTTCTGCATCTTTAGCTTTCTCAACTGCTTTAGCTGCTGGGATTTCTGCTGTTGATCCATCTGGGAAGGTTACAGTCGCTGTTCCATCTTTACCTACTTCAACATCTTTCGCTGTTGGGTTAGCTTTCTTAACTTCGTCTGCTACTTTAGCTTTTTCAGCGTCTGTCAAGTTAGCTGGATCTTTAACTGGTGTCTTAGCTTCTGGATCTTTAACGCCTTCTGCATCTTTAGCTTTCTCAACTGCTTTAGCTGCTGGGATTTCTGCTGTTGATCCATCTGGGAAGGTTACAGTCGCTGTTCCATCTTTACCTACTTCAACATCTTTCGCTGTTGGGTTAGCTTTCTTAACTTCGTCTGCTACTTTAGCTTTTTCTGCATCTGTCAAGTTAGCTGGATCTTTAACTGGTGTCTTAGCTTCTGGATCTTTAACGCCTTCTGCATCTTTTAGCTTTCTCAACTGCTTTAGCTGCTGGGATTTCTGCTGTTGATCCATCTGGGAAGGTTACAGTCGCTGTTCCATCTTTACCTACTTTCAACATCTTTCGCTGTTGGGTTAGCTTTCTTAACTTCGTCTGCTACTTTAGCTTTTTTTCAGCGTCTGTCAAGTTAGCTGGATCTTTAACTGGTGTCTTAGCTTCTGGATCTTTAACGCCTTCTGCATCTTTTAGCTTTCTCAACTGCTTTAGCTGCTGGGATTTCTGCTGTTGATCCATCTGGGAAGGTTACAGTCGCTGTTCCATCTTTACCTACTTTCAACATCTTTCGCTGTTGGGTTAGCTTTCTTAACTTCGTCTGCTACTTTAGCTTTTTTTCTGCATCTGTCAAGTTAGCTGGATCTTTAACTGGTGTCTTAGCTTCTGGATCTTTAACGCCTTCTGCATCTTTTAGCTTTCTCAACTGCTTTAGCTGCTGGGATTTCTGCTGTTGATCCATCTGGGAAGGTTACAGTCGCTGTTCCATCTTTACCTACTTTCAACATCTTTCGCTGTTGGGTTAGCTTTCTTAACTTCGTCTGCTACTTTAGCTTTTTTTCAGCGTCTGTCAAGTTAGCTGGATCTTTAACTGGTGTCTTAGCTTCTGGATCTTTAACGCCTTCTGCATCTTTAGCTTTCTCAACTGCTTTAGCTGCTGGGATTTCTGCTGTTGATCCATCTGGGAAGGTTACAGTCGCTGTTCCATCTTTACCTACTTCAACATCTTTCGCTGTTGGGTTAGCTTTCTTAACTTCGTCTGCTACTTTAGCTTTTTCTGCATCTGTCAAGTTAGCTGGATCTTTAACTGGTGTCTTAGCTTCTGGATCTTTAACGCCTTCTGCATCTTTAGCTTTCTCAACTGCTTTAGCTGCTGGGATTTCTGCTGTTGATCCATCTGGGAAGGTTACAGTCGCTGTTCCATCTTTACCTACTTCAACATCTTTCGCTGTTGGGTTAGCTTTCTTAACTTCGTCTGCTACTTTAGCTTTTTCAGCGTCTGTCAAGTTAGCTGGATCTTTAACTGGTGTCTTAGCTTCTGGATCTTTAACGCCTTCTGCATCTTTAGCTTTCTCAACTGCTTTAGCTGCTGGGATTTCTGCTGTTGATCCATCTGGGAAGGTTACAGTCGCTGTTCCATCTTTACCTACTTCAACATCTTTCGCTGTTGGGTTAGCTTTCTTAACTTCGTCTGCTACTTTAGCTTTTTCAGCGTCTGTCAAGTTAGCTGGATCTTTAACTGGAGTTACTTCTGGATCTACAAGACCATTTGAGTCAGCTGTTTTAGCTGTCTTCTCTGGTGTTAGTTTTGCTGTTGATCCGTCTGGGAAGGTTACAGTTGTTGTTCCATCGTTACCTACTTCAACTTTCGTTGCTGTTGGGTTAGCTTTCTTAACGGCTTCTTCTACTTTAGTTTTTTCTGCGTCTGTTAAGTTTGCTGGATCTTTAACTGGAGTTACTTCTGGATCTACAAGACCATTTGAGTCAGCTGTTTTAGCTGTCTTCTCTGGTGTTAGTTTTGCTGTTGATCCGTCTGGGAAGGTTACAGTTGTTGTTCCATCGTTACCTACTTCAACTTTCGTTGCTGTTGGGTTAGCTTTCTTAACGGCTTCTTCTACTTTAGTTTTTTTCTGCGTCTGTTAAGTTTGCTGGATCTTTAACTGGAGTTACTTCTGGATCTACAAGACCATTTGAGTCAGCTGTTTTTAGCTGTCTTCTCTGGTGTTAGTTTTGCTGTTGATCCGTCTGGGAAGGTTACAGTTGTTGTTCCATCGTTACCTACTTTCAACTTTCGTTGCTGTTGGGTTAGCTTTCTTAACGGCTTCTTCTACTTTAGTTTTTTTCTGCGTCTGTTAAGTTTGCTGGATCTTTAACTGGAGTTACTTCTGGATCTACAAGACCATTTGAGTCAGCTGTTTTTAGCTGTCTTCTCTGGTGTTAGTTTTGCTGTTGATCCGTCTGGGAAGGTTACAGTTGTTGTTCCATCGTTACCTACTTTCAACTTTCGTTGCTGTTGGGTTAGCTTTCTTAACGGCTTCTTCTACTTTAGTTTTTTTCTGCGTCTGTTAAGTTTGCTGGATCTTTAACTGGAGTTACTTCTGGATCTACAAGACCATTTGAGTCAGCTGTTTTAGCTGTCTTCTCTGGTGTTAGTTTTGCTGTTGATCCGTCTGGGAAGGTTACAGTTGTTGTTCCATCGTTACCTACTTTCAACTTTCGTTGCTGTTGGGTTAGCTTTCTTAACGGCTTCTTCTACTTTAGTTTTTTCTGCGTCTGTTAAGTTTGCTGGATCTTTAACTGGAGTTACTTCTGGATCTACAAGACCATTTGAGTCAGCTGTTTTAGCTGTCTTCTCTGGTGTTAGTTTTGCTGTTGATCCGTCTGGGAAGGTTACAGTTGTTGTTCCATCGTTACCTACTTTCAACTTTCGTTGCTGTTGGGTTAGCTTTCTTAACGGCTTCTTCTACTTTAGTTTTTTCTGCGTCTGTTAAGTTTGCTGGATCTTTAACTGGAGTTACTTCTGGATCTACAAGACCATTTGAGTCAGCTGTTTTAGCTGTCTTCTCTGGTGTTAGTTTTGCTGTTGATCCGTCTGGGAAGGTTACAGTTGTTGTTCCATCGTTACCTACTTCAACTTTCGTTGCTGTTGGGTTAGCTTTCTTAACGGCTTCTTCTACTTTAGTTTTTTCTGCGTCTGTTAAGTTTGCTGGATCTTTAACTGGAGTTACTTCTGGATCTACAAGACCATTTGAGTCAGCTGTTTTAGCTGTCTTCTCTGGTGTTAGTTTTTGCTGTTGATCCGTCTGGGAAGGTTACAGTTGTTGTTCCATCGTTACCTACTTTCAACTTTCGTTGCTGTTGGGTTAGCTTTCTTAACGGCTTCTTCTACTTTAGTTTTTTCTGCGTCTGTTAAGTTTGCTGGATCTTTAACTGGAGTTACTTCTGGATCTACAAGACCATTTGAGTCAGCTGTTTTAGCTGTCTTCTCTGGTGTTAGTTTTGCTGTTGATCCGTCTGGGAAGGTTACAGTTGTTGTTCCATCGTTACCTACTTCAACTTTCGTTGCTGTTGGGTTAGCTTTCTTAACGGCTTCTTCTACTTTAGTTTTTTTCTGCGTCTGTTAAGTTTGCTGGATCTTTAACTGGAGTTACTTCTGGATCTACAAGACCATTTGAGTCAGCTGTTTTAGCTGTCTTCTCTGGTGTTAGTTTTGCTGTTGATCCGTCTGGGAAGGTTACAGTTGTTGTTCCATCGTTACCTACTTTCAACTTTCGTTGCTGTTGGGTTAGCTTTCTTAACGGCTTCTTCTACTTTTAGTTTTTTTCTGCGTCTGTTAAGTTTGCTGGATCTTTAACTGGAGTTACTTCTGGATCTACAAGACCATTTGAGTCAGCTGTTTTTAGCTGTCTTCTCTGGTGTTAGTTTTTGCTGTTGATCCGTCTGGGGAAGGTTACAGTTGTTGTTCCATCGTTACCTACTTTCAACTTTCGTTGCTGTTGGGTTAGCTTTCTTAACGGCTTCTTCTACTTTAGTTTTTTTCTGCGTCTGTTAAGTTTGCTGGATCTTTAACTGGAGTTACTTCTGGATCTACAAGACCATTTTGAGTCAGCTGTTTTAGCTGTCTTCTCTGGTGTTAGTTTTGCTGTTGATCCGTCTGGGAAGGTTACAGTTGTTGTTCCATCGTTACCTACTTTCAACTTTCGTTGCTGTTGGGTTAGCTTTCTTAACGGCTTCTTCTACTTTAGTTTTTTTCTGCGTCTGTTAAGTTTGCTGGATCTTTAACTGGAGTTACTTCTGGATCTACAAGACCATTTTGAGTCAGCTGTTTTAGCTGTCTTCTCTGGTGTTAGTTTTGCTGTTGATCCGTCTGGGAAGGTTACAGTTGTTGTTCCATCGTTACCTACTTTCAACTTTCGTTGCTGTTGGGTTAGCTTTCTTAACGGCTTCTTCTACTTTAGTTTTTTTCTGCGTCTGTTAAGTTTGCTGGATCTTTAACTGGAGTTACTTCTGGATCTACAAGACCATTTGAGTCAGCTGTTTTTAGCTGTCTTCTCTGGTGTTAGTTTTGCTGTTGATCCGTCTGGGAAGGTTACAGTTGTTGTTCCATCGTTACCTATTTCAACTTTCGTTGCTGTTGGGTTAGCTTTCTTAACGGCTTCTTCTACTTTAGTTTTTTTCTGCGTCTGTTAAGTTTGCTGGATCTTTAACTGGAGTTACTTCTGGATCTACAAGACCATTTTGAGTCAGCTGTTTTAGCTGTCTTCTCTGGTGTTAGTTTTGCTGTTGATCCGTCTGGGAAGGTTACAGTTGTTGTTCCATCGTTACCTATTTCAACTTTCGTTGCTGTTGGGTTAGCTTTCTTAACGGCTTCTTCTACTTTAGTTTTTTTCTGCGTCTGTTAAGTTTGCTGGATCTTTAACTGGAGTTACTTCTGGATCTACAAGACCATTTGAGTCAGCTGTTTTAGCTGTCTTCTCTGGTGTTAGTTTTGCTGTTGATCCGTCTGGGAAGGTTACAGTTGTTGTTCCATCGTTACCTATTTCAACTTTCGTTGCTGTTGGGTTAGCTTTCTTAACGGCTTCTTCTACTTTAGTTTTTTCTGCGTCTGTTAAGTTTGCTGGATCTTTAACTGGAGTTACTTCTGGATCTACAAGACCATTTGAGTCAGCTGTTTTAGCTGTCTTCTCTGGTGTTAGTTTTTGCTGTTGATCCGTCTGGGAAGGTTACAGTTGTTGTTCCATCGTTACCTACTTCAACTTTCGTTGCTGTTGGGTTAGCTTTCTTAACGGCTTCTTCTACTTTAGTTTTTTCTGCGTCTGTTAAGTTTGCTGGATCTTTAACTGGAGTTACTTCTGGATCTACAAGACCATTTGAGTCAGCTGTTTTAGCTGTCTTCTCTGGTGTTAGTTTTGCTGTTGATCCGTCTGGGAAGGTTACAGTTGTTGTTCCATCGTTACCTACTTCAACTTTCGTTGCTGTTGGGTTAGCTTTCTTAACGGCTTCTTCTACTTTAGCTTTTTCTGCATCTGTTAAGTTTGCTGGATCTTTAACTGGTGTTACTTCTGGATTTTTAGCTACAAAATCTGATAACGGTCTTGTATCTTTAGATCCGTCTGTGTATGTTACTACAAGATTTCCAGCGTTATCTTTTTCTACTGATTTAATCTTAGTCTTAGCATCTTCAGCATCTACAGCTTTACCTTTTTTCTCTGCTAAGTTAGCATCATCATTACTCTTAGCATACTCAATTTGTAATTTTTCTTTGATTTTCGCTAAGTCATCTGCTGTTACGTTAGCTGGGTCTGTTACAGCAACTTTTTCAGTTGGAGTTGCTATATCGTATTTAAATGTTTGATTCTTAACTAGGAAGTGAGCGTATCCTGGTTTTTGTCTCGCATTAGGATCTTTATCTAGCGCTCTATAATCAGTGTTTGAAAGTTTACCATCGTTGTCTTTAGAAACAATAAAACTTGTCCACTGTTGCCCAGCTGGTAGATTAGTTTTACCAGTCATCTTGATAGTAGCAGTTCTTTTATCTTCAGATACTGAACCTTCTCCAGTCACTGTACCATTTTCAACTTTACCTGTTGGTAATCCATAGCCTGCTGCATTATTCCCTGAAATATCTCCAGGTCCACGTAGGTACAGATCTTTAATTTCTTTTTCATCTGCACCTTTGAAAGTTAAATCAGTGTTTTCACCTGTATAAACATAGATTTGTTTATTAGCTTGATTTGAGTATGGAAGTTCAACTGTTGGCGCTGGTCCTTGAACAATTACAGTGTGAGTTAATACATCTGATTCTTTTCCTTGGCTATCAACCGCTTTATATTTAACTTCATATCTTCCCGCAGTTGTTGTATCCACAGTCTTAACAGATTCATCTCCATTTACTGAGATTACTTCAGCACGTACTTTAGTTCCAAGTGTTGCATCTTTATCATCTTCATGGTCTGCTGCAGTAACAAGTGATACTGGATCTACAGTATCTCCTACATTTACTGTAGTTTCTCGTTGACCATTTTTAGAAGCAAGTGTTGGTTGTTCGTTTGTTACATTAATTTTGTATCTTCCAAAACGACTTGGAGGAGAAGAAGGTCCATTATGACTGATAATTTCTAGCTTATTTTCACCTTCTTGGAATGGTGCATTTTCGTTCATTGTCAATGTGATTGTATGAACAGATACTCCTTTTTCCACTGACTTAATAGTTGCTTTATCACCATTTTTGATGATTGACCATCCATTTTGGCTTTGTTCTAAAGCAATCTCTGTCGTAGATTTAGCACCTTTAGCAGTATAGAAGAAATATGATCTTCCCGCATCATGTGGTACTGTTACAGTTACTTCTTTTGCTCCTGCTACAACACTTGTACCATTTTTAGCTGCTGGTGATGGTAAAATCTTAGATTCCCCTACTGCTACTGAAACTGCTTTCGACGGTGTTTCTATTCCATTTACAACTTGTGTAATTTCTACTGGATTTTTAGGTGCAAAGAAGCGTCTTGTTGCTTCATTAGCTCCTGGTAATTGTGTATTACTATTTAATCCTTCTTCTAATGGAAGTCTCCAAGTACCATCTTCTCCTACTACAGCTGTTTTTTCTGAAATCACAGCTCCTGTTTCTGGATTCTTAACAGTAACTTTAACTGTTGCTCCAGGTATCCCTGTACCTGTTAATTCTGAATCTGATGATGGGACTGAATCCGGAATACTTCCTGATGCTTTTATTGTTGTATTTACTGTTGGGGCTGCTCCACTCTTGATTAGTTTAGATTTGGCAATTGAATCTGTTGATCCATCTTTATAAATAACAGTGAAATTATTACCAGACTCGGTTACATCGGCAACTACAGTTTTAGCATCATCAAGTAAAGTTCCTTTTTTACTTGCTAATTGTGCATCGTCATTTGTTTTTGAATATTCAACCTTAAGGCTGTTTTTAACGTTTGTTAGTTCTTCTGTTGTTAGTTGAGCAGGATTTGTAACTAAAACTTTATTTGCATTCGCTAACTCAACTGGATCGTATTTATATGTCTGAGGTTTAACGATAACATTAAATGAACCTGGGTCAGTATTTATATCTGGTCCTGCCGCCTTATTTTCAATAAAATTACCCGCTTCGTCTGTCGCAGTTACAAAACGCCAACCTAATGTAAGTCCGTTAGTTCTCGCTGCTTGCAGTTGATCCGGTCTCAATTCTCCACCTGGTACACCTGTATAATGAATAACTGCTGGATTAGATTCTGAAGCTTCTGTTTTAGTTGTAATCTCATTGACAGTATAACCATATTGAGCATTTAATTTACCTGGTTCTGTTGCCGCATTAAAAGGTTGATTCCCACCTTTTTTAACTGAAGCACTAGTGATAAATCCTGAATTGTCTTTTATTTTGATATCAAAACCTGATGACTCTGCACCATAAACGTAGACATCTTTACCGTTTGAAAATGGAATCTCTACAGTCGGTTTTTCTGTGTCTGTCTCAGCTCTAAAAGCATTGTTTTTATCTAATGCTTTTCCATTACGTGGATCGTTAGACCCTGTGTTTTCGATTGAGTTTGATTCTGATTTTTTCTCAGTGTTTTCTACTTTTTTACCTACAGTTGGTTGTCCGTTAGTAGTGTCTACTGCAGAAGTTTCTTTTTTCTCTACAGGTTTGTTTTTCAACTTAGAGCTTGTAGTTGTAACAAGGATTCTGTAAGCTACGTTCAATTGATCTTGGCTTGTTGCACTCTCAAGAACAGATTTAGCAGAAGCGACTTCATTCTTAAGAAGAGCAACACTTTCTTCGGTTTTATTATCGTAAGAACCGTTAGAAAGTTTGTCTCAATTTCTGAAATGTAGCTTTCAAGTTGAGTTTTGTTCAAAGCTGGCGCCACTTCTGTCGCAGGCTTAGAATCGTCTTGTCCAGATTGTGGGTCAGTGCTTCCAACAACCTGTGGTGCCTGAATTTCCTCCGCTTGAACTGATACAGCTCCATTTCCTAAGAACATGAAAAGAGCAGCGACTGCTACACTAGCCGCTCCAAAGCTATATTTACGAATCGAATAACGCGTGACCTTCTCACGGCGCAAGCGTTCAGCACGACTCATGGAGTTTTTGTGTTCCATTTTTTTCTCCTTTTGGAATTAGTTGATTGAGCTTCTACATAACAAAATTTGTTACTTAAAAAGAATAAGCACCATTCTCTTGTGTATGCAGTAGCCTACACTCATATTCTATCCTTTTTTCAATATATATGCAAACTTTTCGACTATAAAATTTCGCAAAATAAAAAAAAAAAAACATTTTTGATAAAGTAGGGGATTTTCAGACAGTTTGCTTTTGCATTTTTTTACGCTTGGATATATATTTAATCGCCATATTATACTGTTGTGTTTTAGTGCGATTTATACTTATATTATAGAAGGTTATACATATATATAATTATAATTCAGGTGAGTTTAAAAACAAGAATTGACTATTAGCCCAATATTCAATGAAAATCAAAGAACATACTAGAAAGCTAGCCGCAGGCTGCTCAAAACAGTGTTTTGAAGTTGTGAATAGAACTGACGAAGTCAGCTCAAAGCACTGCTTTAAGGTTGTAGATAGAACTGACGAAGTCAGTAACATATATACGGTAAGGCGACATTGACGTAGTTTGAAGAGATTTTCGAAGAGTATTCGAAGAGTATAAGTTTAAAAAAACGAAAACAAACATTGACTATTGGCCTAAAACAAAACATGCTATCTAGTTCGATAACATGTCCCCATTCTCATTTATAGTAAGGTCTCAAACTCAGCAACGGTCATTCCCAATTGTTCACTCGCAACCTCAGGTGTCAAAAGACCTTGACGGACCATATCCAGGAAGGCAAAGAGTTTCCCACACTCCAGTCCCTGTTCAATACCCTCTGCACGACCACGCTCCAAGCCTTTTTCTTCAGCTCGTTCCAAGGCATAGTCCTGTGCTAACAAGGCTTGTTCTTCGCGCATACGTAGTTGACTAAACATTTTCCTTTCCTCCTCGGACCAGCTCTTGTAGTCCAGCAGTTGGTCTGCTTGGCTGATGGCTCGTTCGGGGTGCTGAGTAAAGGGCTTGTTGCCAAAAAACTCCAACCACGGCTTGCGAACCTCCTCCTTGCTGGTTTCTCTGTATTTTTTAATTCCAAGAACGCCATCTTAACCAAATGGTTTTCTTGTCCGTTAGTACTGGTCTTACAACAGCGCCTCAAACTCAGCAACGGTCATTCCCAATTGTTCACTCGCAACCTCAGGTGTCAAAAGACCTTGACGGACCATATCCAGGAAGGCAAAGAGTTTCCCTTCTTCCCTTCCTTCAACTTTCCCACGCTCTAATCCTTTTTCAATACCTTCGGCCCTAGCTGTTTCCAAGGCATAGTCCTGTGCTAACAAGGCCTGTTCTTCGTGCATACGTAGTTGACTAAACATCTTCCTGTCCTCCTCGGACCAGCTCTTGTAGTCCAGCAGTTGGTCTGCTTGGCTGATGGCTCGCTCAGGTTGTTGGGTAAAGGGCTTGTTACCGAAAAATTCCAACCACGGTTTACGAACCTTATCTTTACTGGTGTCTCTGTATTTTTTTAGTTCTTATTTGTGATGCTCTTTCAATAGTGACTCAAAAGTGACTCAAACTCTGCGACAGTCATGCTCAACTGTTGACTTGCAACCTCTGAAGTCAGAATGCCTTGATGGACTAGATTTAGTAGCATAGACAAACTTCCTTCAACTTTCCCGCGCTCTAAGCCTTGTTCAATACCCTCTGCACGACCACGCTCCAAGCCTTTTTCTTCAGCTTGTTCCAAGGCATAGTCCTGTGCCAACAAGGCTTGTTCTTCTCGCATACGTAGTTGACTAAACATCTTCCTGTCCTCCTCGGACCAGCTCTTGTAGTCTAGCAGTTGGTCTGCCTGGCTGATGGCTCGCTCGGGTTGTTGGGTAAAGGGTTTGTTCCCGAAAAACTCCAACCATGGCTTGCGAACGCTATCCTTGCTGGTTTCTCTGTATTTTTTTAGTTCCAAGAATGCCATCTTAACCAGATGGTTTTCTTGACCGTTATTGGTGATGGTTAAGACCTCGCCTGTCGTATCCTCGCGCATACTAAAGCTATGAAAAGCCAAGTCATCTGAGAAGTAGTTGCTATCCACGATTGCGATAGCGTATACTGGTGCGATGTGTTTGTAACTTTGATGAGTATTGCCTTCTTGTTGGCGAATTTTTTCTAGATTTTGATTGACCTGACTACACAAATAAGCCCACAGGCGATTGATGAAAAAATTCTGATGATGCACCTGAATCTCAATAATTACTTGAGTGCCATTATCTAGTTCAGCTAAAACATCTATACTGGTATAGAAATCCTGAGCCGAGTACGGCAGGGAAGGCAAGACATGAATATTACTCCCCTCCAAAATGGTTACATTTTTGGCTGGTAAATCCAACATATCGCGGATAAATTGACAAGTGATTTCTGGATTGCTAAAGATTTTCTTAGCAACTAAGTCATTGGTTGGACTGATGCCCGGATGACGTACAGTCATATTGCTTCTCCTTTCATTATAGCACATTTTTAAATCTAGGTTTACTAGATTATCTGGCTCTATCTATTTATTCGGAAAAGGAAATGAATTGTTAAGATATTTTATCTCCGTTTTAACTGAAATATGAACCTTAGCAAGCAGTTGTCTATCCAAAGTCCGATTTAGATAGAGCTTCAAAGTTCTACCAGTAGCCAAACTTAGAGTTAGTATGATCAGATTTTTTTAGTTGCCCCAGCTTGAACTTGACGGACTTTAAACTACACCATACCCACCTGTATCCAGTTAAGCTCAAGTCTTAGCCACTTCTAAAGAGGAGCTACTTTCACTGAAATGAACCAGTATATTGAACTACACCATCTTATCAACAACTTTATCCACAACTGTGGATAAAGTTGTTGATAACCAAACATCCTCAAAAGTTTCTTATTACAGTGTTAAAAGTCTTGACTTTTCTCACTAAGCACTATTCTCTACCAAATCCCCTCCCCTCCTAGCTAATAATTAAAATTCTCTCCTCGTCAATAAGTGATAATCAATGAAAATCAAAGAGGAAACTAGGAAGCTAGCCGCAGGCTGCTCAAAATAGTGTTTTGAGGTTGCAGATCGAAGCTGACCTAGTTTGAAGAGATTTTCGAAGAGTATGAAACAGTATTGTTTACAAAGATTATCCTACTTCTCCCTTTAATTTGCTACATGGAATAGACTATCAATTCAAAAAGAAGAATCTATAAACTCCATTTAGAGATAATCAAACAGATCTATCCACAAGTTGTTGATAACTCCTGTGAATTACCCAAATTTTAGGAACCGTTCCACTCTCTGTTGTCTATTATCTCTAAGGTTAATGAGCTGTTCCCACTCTTATAAATCTGTGGAAAAGTCTGATAATCACTCCATGTTCATACAAACTGTAATTTTCAAGAAACAAGGTCAAATCTTACACGAGCGCAAAAACCACCTCTCTGAATATTCATTATTACTGTATATCAGAAATAGTTTGTATTCACAAATCTTTCTAGTTATTCCCTTATCATTCCAAATTAAGAAAAACAACATACAATAATTTTAGTTAAATGTATATCAATGTTCTTTACTTTTCTTAACAAACGCAATGTAAAAAGAGCCTGTTGCCAAGCTCTTAGTCTATTATTTCTTCTCAGCACGTAGGGCTGACAAGATTTGTGTACGGATATCATCAACACCATTTGGCGTATTTGGTAAAAAGATCGTTTGATTGCCTTTTGCAGCAAAAGTGTTCAAGGTATCCAAATACTGGTTGGTCAAGAGGATGGACATGATTTGTTCTTCTGTCATGCCAACATTGGCTTCCTTGAGTTCGGTGATAGACTCTGCCAATCCATCCACAATCGCCTTACGCTGTTGGGCAATCCCCACACCATGAAGGCGATCCTTTTCTGCTTCGGCTTCAGCTGCAGTGACGATTTTAATCTTATCGGCTTCCGCCAATTCTTGCGCTGCGACCCGCTTACGTTGCGCCGCATTGATTTCATTCATGGATTGCTTGACTTCTGCATCTGGTTCAACCTTGGTTATCAAGGTTTTCACAATAATATAACCGTAAGTAGTCATTTCTTCTGCTACTTGATGTTGAACTTCAAGGGCAATCTCATCTTTTTTCTCAAACAATTCATCCAAGGTTAATTTGGGAACAGAAGAGCGAAGGGCGTCTTCGATATAAGATTTAATCTGAGATTCAGGACGCATGAGTTTATAGTAGGCATCTGTCACGCTCTGCTCATTGACACGGTACTGAGTAGCCACATTCATCATAACGAACACATTGTCCTTAGTCTTAGTCTCAACCACAATATCGCTTTGCAACAAGCGTAACTGGATTCGTGCCGCAATCGAGTCAATTCCAAAAGGCAAGCGAATATGAATACCGCTATTGGCAACCTTTTGGTATTTACCAAAGCGTTCAATAATCGCCACCGACTGCTGACGAACCACATAAACTGTACTCAGTGTGACTATCACCAATAGGAGCACACAAACCACCACAAAAATCATCAAAAATGTTGCCATTATCGTGACCTCCATTATTATTTTTTCCTGTATTATAGCACATTTAAAGAAGGCTGTGCAGTTTTTACTGCGATTTTTCCTGAAATGTCAATAATTAGAGGTGAATATCTACATTTCAAGTTAGTCAATCGCTTTTTTTTTCATTACATTAACTTCTGTAGAATCTACCTCCATAGTCAGAGAATAACTTGCCTTAACTTTTCCCTCGTGCTATACTATTTATTGAAATGAATGAATAGGAGATATTTCATGAAAACAGCAAAAACTACTGTTACAATCCTTTCTGCACTTGCTTCTGTCGTCTTATTAGCTAGTTGTGCAACAAAGTCTACAGAAACACAGACAAGCAATAATAGCTCATCTGATAATCAGATTACAATGACATATGACCAACTACGGTCAAGAGAAAACACCATGTCAACTCTTTGGTACCAAAAATCAGCTGAAACTAAAGCTTTATACATACAGGGTTATAACGTTGCAACAAATCACCTAAAGGAATTGCTCAAAACAGAATCAGACAAACCTTACTCTATCGTTTTAGACTTGGATGAAACTGTCCTAGATAATAGCCCTTATCAAGTACAAAATGTCAAAGACGGTACAGCATTCACACCCGAAAATTGGGATATTTGGGTTCAAAAAGCTGCAGCAAAAGCTGTCCCAGGTGCCAAGGATTTTCTTCAGTTTGCTGATCAAAACGGTGTCCAAATCTACTATATTTCTGACCGCTCAGCTAATCAAGTAGATGCTACCATTAAAAATCTTGAAAGTGAAGGAATTCCTGTTCAAGGACGTGATCATCTCATGTTCTTAGAAAGCGGTGTAAAATCCAAAGAAGGTCGTCGCCAAAAAGTTCAAGAAAAAACAAATCTTATCTTATTATTTGGTGATAACCTCGTAGACTTTGCAGATTTTTCTAAGACTTCTGAATCTGACCGTGATAAACAACTTGAAGAATTGCAAAAAGAATTCGGTGAAAAATTCATCATCTTCCCAAATCCAATGTACGGATCATGGGAATCAGCTGTATACGGTGGTAACAAACTAGATGCTAAAGGTCAAGTAGAAGAACGCCAAAAAGCCTTACAAGGTTTTGATAAATAAAACAAATAAGCTGATTCTATATAAAATAAAGCTAACTTACAATCTTCAAAGTGGATAGGAAGGAATTCTGATAATCAGAAAACTTTCCTATCCACTTTTATGATTGATATAACATCAAGATTTTATAAATCTGATACTATACGTTTTTCTGATTTTAAAGACTTTGTCGCCTAGACCCTGTATTTCAAGCATTAGGTGAGGTTGATGATCTAAATTTATTGTGGTATACTATTTTTGTCATCGGTTACCGATTACGTTCCTTACGGTTCGTGAGAGGAGGTGAAACTAATGAGCCTTATCCCAGAGCTCGTTCTTACTATTATAGCGGACGTCATAGCAGGAATTATCTTGTATTTCGTCTGCAAATGGCTAGATGGTAAGAAGTAGACCGAGTGACTAGCCTATCAACACCCGTTAAATCGCTAAGATACGTCAAAAAAGCCCTTAACTACTGGCAATAGTTAGGGGCTTTGGTGTTCTAATGAACCTTGCCTATCGAGTTTATTCTAACATACAAGCCCAGATATTTCAAGAGTTTTATTTATTTTTTAAAGTTCTGGAAAGGTCTATAATGAAGTTAGCCATCTAATATCTAAAAACCGACTAGCTCCTATGAACTAGTCGATTTCTCATCAATGCGCCAACATTTCTTGGGCGATTTCTTGTCCAGATAGGTTATCTGGGTAGTAGGTTGGCCAGTTATCCATTTCTTCAAAGAGGGCTTCTTGGCTTGTGCCTCCAAAGAAGATATGGAAATGTTCTGCCTTAACTGGGGCGATATTGTGGTCACTAAACTGAACATACTTGAACTGTCCAGCATCAGCATCTGTGGCTTCAAAGAGGAAGCGCACGCCACGATTGCCTTTCTTATAAGTCAAGATTTTCTTACCAACATACTTGTAAGTATATTTCTTGCTTTGTCCACCTTGAACAAATTCCATAGTATTATCAGCAATGTTGATCTTAGTCACATCTGTCTGATAACCTTTTGTATAGTAGGCCTTGTACTCAGCCTGAGTCATCTTACCAGTCAACTTAGCCTTGTAGTCAAAGACTTGATCAAACGTGCCATCTTCAAGGAAAGGATAAACTGATTGCCAGTTACCTGCATAGTCACTCAAAGTGCGGTCCTTGACGTCTGCATCCTCAAAGTAACCATTTTGAACTGTCTTGGTATCCTCTGCCTTTTCAGGTTCGATTGCTGGACCTTCTTGGTCTGTTGTTTGTTTCAAAGCTTTGAGGTTTTTCTCCATGATAGAGATGTAATTTTCTCCAGCCTTGGTATCTTCTTCTGTCAGACTTTCTAAAGGATTGAGGACATCTGTTTTGACACCTGCTTCTTTTGAAAGTGTATTAGCAAGGGCTTGTGAAGCATTTTTCCTCAAAGTAGATATAGGCAATTTTATTTTTCTTGACGTACTCTGTCAATTCTGCCAAGCGAGCTGCTGATGGCTCTGCATCTGGAGAAAGGCCTGAGATTGCGACTTGTTTGAGTCCATAGTCCAAGGCAAGATAGTTAAAGGCTGCGTGTTGCGTTACAAAGCTCTTTTGTTTGGCTTGAGACAAGCCTTCTGCATAAGCCTTATCCAAGGCTTGTAATTTTTCGATATAGGCAGCAGCATTCTTCTCAAAGGTCTCTTTTTTATCAGGATAATCTGCTGATAAACTGTCACGGATATGCTCTACTAGTTTAATGGCACGAACTGGTGATAACCAAACATGGGGATCGTACTCATGGTGATGACCTTCTTCTCCATGGTCATGGTCTCCCTCTTCTTCCTCGCCACCTGGCAAGAGCAACATATCGCCTGTCGCCTTGATGGTTTTGACCTTTTTTTCTTATCCAAAGGTATCTAGCAATTTAGGAACCCATGTTTCCATATTTTCATTTTCATAAACGAAGGTATCTGCGTCTTGGATTTTGGCAACTGCCTTGGCAGACGGTTCATATTCATGGGGTTCTGTACCAGCACCGATGAGGAGTTCTACATTAGCAGTATCTCCTGCGACTTGCTTGGTAAATTCATAGACAGGGTAAAAGGTTGTCACAATATTTAGTTTGCCATCTGCCTGCTTTTTGATTGGAACAAGCCACTAAAAACAAGGCACATAGACTGGCTAGCAATAAGCTAATTTTTTTCACATTAGTCTCCTATTTGATAAAACGTCTTACTAAACTAATCAGTAAGAAGACAGTTACAAAAATAATGGTAATACTTGCACTTGCAGGTGTTTCTGCATAGTAGGAAATGTAGAGTCCTGCTACCATTCCCAAAAATCCAATAGCACTGGCTAGCAGCATAACCGATTTAAAGTTTTTCCCCAGACGCAGGGCAATACTAGCTGGCAAGACCATAATGGTCGATACCAGAAGAGCTCCTGCAGCAGGAATCATAAGGGCAATGGCCACCCCCGTCACCATGTTAAAAAGAATGGACATGGTACGAACTGGCAAGCCATCCACAAAGGCCGTATCCTCATCAAAGGTCAAAATATACATCGGACGAAGGAAGAGGAAGGTCAAAATCAAAACAACCGCCGCAATGACAAAGAGGGAAATAACCTGCTCTTCACTGATAGTCACGATTGAACCAAAAAGATACTGGTCCAAACTCATTGAACTAGAGCTTTTACCCTTGCTCATGACAATCAGAGAAACAGCCAGACCTGTTGACATGAGGATAGCTGTCCCGATTTCCATAAAGCTCTTGTAAACCGTACGGAGATACTCCAGAAAGACCGCCGCAATCAAGACAATAGCAATAGTGGAAATAGTCGGAGAAATCCCCAGAACCAGACCAAAAGGCTACACCCGAAAGCGAGACGTGGCTGAGGGTATCACTCATCAAACTCTGACGACGCAAGATAAGGAAGGTTCCCAATACCGGCGAGAAAAGACTCATGGCAATAACGGCCAGAAAAGCACGTTGCATAAAGTCATAAGATAATAAACTAAGCATGGCCTACCTCCTGATCATTCTCATGAACATTGAAACAACGCCATGGCGAGTCTTGGTTACGAACTAGATGAATATTGCGGTCCGCATAGTCCTTAACTTCTTCAGGGTCATGGGTAATCATCAAAACAGCCTTGCCATGATGATGGGCGCTGTGGTGCATGAGTTCGTAAAATTCATTTTTACTTCCTGCATCCATCCCCGTTGTCGGCTCATCTAGGATAAACACATCTGGGTCCGAAGCAAACATACGCGCAATCACCGCTCGCTGCTTTTGTCCTCCAGATAGTGACCCCAAGCGTTTGTCTCGGTGTTCCCACATGCCAACTGAGTCCAGACTAGCCTTGATATGCTCCTCATCATGAGCATTCAAACGACGGAACCAACCCTTTCGTGGATAGCGACCTGACTTGACAAATTCATAAACCGTACTTGGAAAACCTGCATTAAAACTGGCAATCTGTTGAGGAAGATAGGCTATTCTCAATTTCTTACCCTGCGTATTTGTCTTTGAAATGGTCACCTTTCCAATGCGTGGCTGAAGGATTCCAAGACTGGCCTTGATGAGTGTCGTCTTAGCTGCCCCATTCTCCCCTGTCAAGGTAACAAATTCCCCACTATCAACACTATAATTGATATGTTCAAGAACGGGCTCCTTATCATAATAGAAGGATAAATCCTCTACCGTAATATATCTCATTATTTGATTTCTCCTACTAAAGCAGTCAAAAACCGCTGAATCACTTTTTGTTCGTTTGGAGTAAACTGAGTCGCCACTTGTTCATAGGTTAAAAGCGTATGCTCATGGTGATGGTGGTGCTCCTCAGCAATTGGACGAGCCAAGTCAGTCAACTGATAAAAAATCACACGCGCATCCTTAGGATCTTTAGATGTTTCCAACATCCCTTCCTTGACCAAAGACTTAATGGCCTTGGTAACTGCCGCCTGACTGACATTGAGACGACGGGATAACTCTGAATTGGTTAAAGATTCCTCCGATAAGAGCATGAGAATGTGCTCCTGGGTATTGGTCAGAGCTACCTCGCTAGTACAATGACCTATTAGGATTTCATGCTGATTTTCTGCCTGCAAATCACCTCATTCAAAAAGCCATCGATATCCTTCGCTAGCTGTCTCATATCTGACTCCTTTCCTTTTTGGACTTCTCTTTTTTTAAGAGAAAAAATACTATTCTTTGACATTTTATTTACCAGTTAATTATATCACAAGCAAAAAAAGAGTCAAGAAAAAAACGTGAAAAATAGGCTTCATTCTTGAACTCTTCTATATTATGATCTATTGAAATTCTTTGACATCTCCATCATAAGTCGCCCAATACCCCCCAAAAGTTGGACAATAATTATTGAAAGGATTTAGTTCTGTATTGCACAGGGCTAAGTCCTTTTAGTTTGACTTTAATTCGTTTGTTGTTGTAGTAATCAATGTAGCCCACAATAGCTTGTTTTAGGTCTTCTAAAGACCTAAAGTGTTTCTCATACCCATAAAACATTTCGGATTTCAAAATGCCAAAGAAGGACTCCATCATGCCATTGTCTGGGCTGTTGCCTTTACGTGACATGGATGCTTGAATTCCCTTACTCTCTAGGAACCGATGATAAGAATCGTGTTGGTATTGCCAGCCTTGATCGCTATGGAGAATCGTATGCTCATAGTGTTTCTCTGTAAAGGCCTGGTTTAACATCAATTTCACTTGTTCTAAGTTTGGTGAAGTTGAAAGATTTTTGGCGATAATTTCGCTATTAAAGCCATCTAAAACAGGCGATAAATAGAATTTCTGTGTGATATTTGGAATAGCAAATTCTGTTACATCCGTATAGCACTTTTCCATCGGTTTCGACCCTTCAAACTGGCGTTGAATGAGATTCTCGTCTTTCTTGCCAATCTCTCCTTGATAAGAAGAATACTTCCGTTTACGACGAATTCGAGCACTTAAACCAAGGACCTTCATCAGACGTTGAACTTTCTTATGATTCACCACAAAGCCACGATTCCTCAATTCAAGAGTAACTCTACGATAGCCATAGTTTCCTTTGTGCTCAGTATAAAATGGCCTGAATTTTCGGTCTTTTAAAGCCTTTATCTTTATCAACTCCATCCAGTTGCTTCAACTGATAGTAGTAAGTCGAGCGAGGTAAACGAGCCACTTCAAGAAGTAAATCTAGTCAAAATCCTCCTGAAGCCATTTCTCTAATTGTCTCTGCCTTTCTCGCTCTAAGGTTTCGTCCCTGTCTTCCAGCTCTTTTAACTTTTTTAAGTAAGCCACCTCGGTACGTAAGTGTTCATTCTCCTCTTGGAGTCGCTCTAGTTCTGTCATTTCTTCCCAGGTTTTCTTTCGTTTACGTCCCATTTTAGTTGGTTTCCCTCTTGTTTTCTCAACAATAGTGTACCCATTTTTCTTGTATGGTGCTAGCCAATTTTTCAACAGTGAACGATCAGGTAAAGCATAATCCAAAGCTACACTTCTTTGTGAACAACCTTCCAGCAAGACTTTATCAATCATTTCTTGTTTTAGTTCTGGAGAATAGTATTGATTTTTCCCTTTTTTGACGAACTCTATTCCATAACGGTCAATTAATGTAACCATGTACCTAAAGACTAGAAATTATTTCATCACCAAATCTATTTGAAAGTTGCTCTGAATCTATGATCCTTGCTTTTCTAAGTTCATAGATCTGAACCTTTATCATCATAAGTTAATTTCATAATAAAAACACCCCAAAAGTTAGATTTTTTCTGTCTAACTTTTGGGGTGCAGTTCAAAATTCAAGCTTTTAATCAACTTATTGAAATTCCTTAATATCTCCATCATAAGTCGCCCAGTCTTTGCTGAAAAAGCGTTCATTCAGATGGTAAGTCGGTGCTGGTGTGGGATTAGATAAGAAAGGATCAACTGCCTTGTCAAAAGCAAGCCAACCCAACCAACCTAGGTGAATGGTATCCTTAACAAAATAAGGATCCCCTCCATTTTTTGAAAAGTCAGCAATATTAGTGAAACCTTGACTTTCTAATTGGTAACGAATTTTCTCCACTGCATGCTGATACATATCTTCTCTGAGCCCTGTATAGTCCATCCATTTCTTGTTGACAGGTTGGATGACAAAGAGCACATTGACTCTTAGATTTGGTAAATTGATTGAGAATCAACTGTAAATCATTATATTCAGATGATTTTTAGGAAACTGTAATTCTTTTGATAGCCCTTTCATTTTCTTTCAAAGTTTCTTTAATTTGGGTCTTATAAAATTGATTTTCCATTCCCATATCATTATTGGTCGTATTTGCTTCTGCATCCTTTCGAGCAATTTTTTCTAACTCTTGGTAAGAAAATTGATCTGGAAGATCTTTTAAATATTTTTCCACATGTTCCTTATATTTGAGTTTTCTACTAATGGAGAACTGACCAAATAGAGAAGCCTGTCTCTCATTGAATCGGGCAAAGGCTTTAATGAGAGTATAATCAACTTCTGACAGCTCCTCTCCCTTTTCCAACTTCTGAACAATACTTTTCATAGATAAGCCTGGATTTTGCTTTTAAGAGACGTTTAGCCGCGTGTTTCGCAGCTATATCTCCTGTTTGATTTTTCAAAAAAGCCGTCAACTGATCATTATTAAAGTAATTTTGGAAAAGGATGCTGGCTCGTGATCTTCTTCGGTAAACCACTGAGGAGAAATGACAAATACCGCCTGTTTATTCTCAATTTCTGGCAAAATTTGTTGCATACCAAAATACTGATTGAGAGAGCTGCCCCTGCCTGCCCCAAAAAAATATGGACGATAAGAACGATTATACTTTTTCAGCTAATACAGCAGGATGCATACTATCAAAACGAATCCACTCACTTGAACCAAAAAAGGGGATAAAACGCATATTAGGATCTGAAAGGGCCCTAACCTTTTGACTTCTTTCTTTAAAACTTTCCGTGCTAATTGCAGCCGCAGAATGTTTTTCTTCTAACAAATTATGACTTGTGATTACTTGGGATAGAAATAGATCAATACGAAAGACAAGAAAAACTAGCAAGAAACAAAGGCCCAAAAGATCATCCATAAGCGTTTAAGCATTTTTGTAGCTCCACAATACCAGCTATGATTTTTATTAGCTGTATTCCAGTCGTCGCGACCAAACCTCTGTAACAGGAACACGAATGTCAAAACGGTTTTCAATCTCCACAATTAATTCAACCGTTCCCATACTATCCAAGACACCTGCGTCAAAAAGATCTTCATCCATCATGTCAGAAACATCTTCCATAAACAACTCATCAATAATTTCGATAACTTCTGATTTGATATCCATATTTTATTTCCTTTTTATTTTTTTAAAACCATAAATCATTCAAAAAAATCCAGAAAAAGATTAAGAATGACAACATGACGACATGGAAGGTGACAACCATGCCAAGCAACTGAATCCAGCGATTCTCAGGTAGAGCAGCCTTCCCTGCTTTTTTCCGTTCCTTATTGAGCGTTTTTTTCTTGCGAATCCAAGCGTCATTGATGACCAAGCCCAGTCCATGAAAGAGGCCATAGGCGATATAGTACCAGGTCACACCGTGCCAAAATCCCATAATCAGCATATTGACAATGTAGGCCACACTTGAGGTTACATTGCGGTTCTTAAAGACCTTCTTTCTGGTTAACACCATCACCATTCGCATAAAGACAAAGTCACGGAACCAGAAAGAGAGACTCATGTGCCAGCGATTCCAAAATTCCTTTAAATCCCTTGATAAAAAAGGCTTATTAAAGTTGATAGGACTACGGATTCCCATCAAGTTTGAAATGGCCAAGGCAAACATAGAGTAACCTGCAAAGTCAAAGAAGAGCTCCAAACCAAAGGTATACATAACTGCCAAGGCATAGGGGTTAAAGAAGCCACCCGACTGCAGGGCTAGATTCTTCAGAGGAGGTAGTAAAGTTTCTCCTAAAACATGAGCCAGGATAAACTTATACAAAAAACCCCACATGATATAGCTTGAACAGACTCATCCAGCATATCCATCAACTCATCCCGCTCAGGAATGGTCTGATAATTTTCATTGAAACGTTTAAAGCGATCAATTGGACCACTTGAAAAAGGTCGGCATGAAGAGAAGGAAAACGGAGGAATTCCCAGAGGGTAAAATCATAATCACTCCATCTCTCAGCTCGATGATAATCCCAACCGAACGAAAGGTCAGGTAAGAAATACCCAAAAACCCAAGCAAAGACTGCGTTCCATTGATAGCTGGCTGCACCTTGACAAAGATAATCGGAAGTAAGGGACAGAAAACTAACTAAGTAGAAGACCCACTTGCCATCCTTGCTTTTTCGATAATGCTTGTAGAAAAGCAGGAGCAATATTTCCCAGCAAAGGTAAATACCCAAGGCAACCAACTGATTAGTCTTCCCACCTACCAACATGGTGACGATAAAGAAGAGACTAACCAGTACTTCATACCAGGCAAAGCGTCTCTTGAAAAAGAGACCGATAAAGATGGGCAAGGTTGCAGCAATCACATAAACAAAATACTGAGGATTGCCATAGGGCTCTAAATGAGGAAGCTGTTTAAAGAACTCCATCATCTCCTATTTACCTCATTAATCAATCCTTTGATATCAATCTTTCCATTTGGAGTCAGTGGTAAACTGTCTCGATAAAGGAATTTGGACGGCATCATATAGGACATCATGATATCTGTCAAGTCTTCCTTAGATGGCCTTGGTAATATCGATATCACGCTCAAACTGCTCACGAACACCATCTTTTAAGATGACATAGGCCAGTAGATTTTGTACCTTGTGGTCCTTATTATAACGCGGAACAGCGACAGCAGACTCAATAAAGCGAGACTTGTTAAGATTTTGAGAGACATCTTCTAACTCAATGCGGTAACCGTTAAACTTAATCTGGAAGTCCATGCGTCCACCGTAGAGAAGCAAGCCTTCATCTGTCATGGTTCCAACATCGCCTGTGTGATAGGCTGGCAGACCTTCAAACTCAAAGAAGGCTTCCGCTGTTTTTTCAGGATTGTTCATATAACCTTTTGAAACAGCTGGTCCAGAAACAATGATTTCTCCCTGTTCACCATTTGGCAGTTTATTGCCTTCCTCGTCAATGATAAAGGTTGGAGAATCAGCCTTGGTATAGCCGATTGGTAGGCGTTTGAGAGTCGCCAACATCTCGTCTGTCACGGCAACAGCTGACAGGGCCACTGTCGCTTCTGTTGGGACCGTAAGCATTGATAATACGGGCATTTGGGAAACGCTCACGTAGTTTTTGAGCCGTTTTAGACCGTCAATTCTTCTCCATCAAAGTAGAAATGCGTGATTCCAGGCATTTTCTCGCTATTAAAGTCTTCAGACAACATGGCCATATCCGCAAAAGAAGGCGTTGATGTCCAGATAGCGATTGGCAATGAAAAGATGGTCGCAAAGAGTTGCTTAAAGTCCTGAGTAATGGCAGATGGAAGAGCGAAAAAGTGTACCACCCAGTGCCAAGGTCGGTGCCCAGTACATGACAGACAGGTCAAAAGAATAAGGTGGCTGAGCCAGCATTTGCGGACGACTTGGCGTCGCAAATTCCTTATCCGTAATCATCCAGTTGGTAAAACTGAGGAGGTTATCATGGGAAATCTGTACTCCCTTTGGCTTACCAGTTGTACCAGAAGTAAAGATAATGTAGTAGTTATCATCACCCTTGACTGGATGCGTAATCTCATAACTAGTCCCTTGAGCAAAGGCTTCTTGAACCTGAGCTAGAGTCATCATTGGCGTAGAAACCTGCTCCAATGGAAAGTCTGAGATAGCAATAATCAAGCTTGGCTCTGCTACTTCTAAAATAGCCGAAACTCGCTCCAAGGCTGAATGGCTGTCAATGGGAATGTAGGCATGTCCTGACTTAGTCAGAGCTACAAAAGTTGCCAACATTTCATATTCTTGGCCACCAAAAACAACCACAGGAGACTTCTCTGGTAAATCCAGTTGGTCGATGGCTGCAGCTAAACTATCCGAATCAGCCTTCAAATCTCCATAAGTGTGTTCCTGCCCCAAAACATTGTAAACAGGATAGCTAGGCTGTGTCTGAGCAAAATGCTCAATGGTTTCAATCATATCTACGATTGCTTTATTTGACATAATAAGGATTCTCCTTCAAGTTAAAATTCATTATAGATAAAGCTTCCTTGACCCTGACCAAGATAGCTAAAGAAGTAAAGCAGCCCTAGAAAGATAAGAAAATACAAGGCTGTCCGACCAAGAAATATGTACAATTCTTTTCTCTGTTTCATCAAGAAAAACCATTCATTTCTGTAATTTTCCGTTAAAATAAAATCAATTTCTTACTAATTTATTTTTCTGCTATTATACCACTTTATAGACTAGTTTTTCAATTGTTTACCCGTCTATTTTCACTACGTTCCAGTAACATTAATTTGTTCCATATGATTCTTTCTAATGATAGCTTGAATACTTTTCAGTATAGATTATATGGGGGCTACAACAAAGTAGGCTCCATACTACCTATAGAAGATTTCTCCACTATAAATATTATAGAGCCTTATCTTATGTCTCACTTTATCGGTGCAGTTCCCTTTATCTAGAGATTTTTATAGTATGTAATCCTAGAATTCACTATAGATAAATTCTTGAATGTTCGAAAAATCGGTCACAAAACAGTAAATCACGATGCTTAAGATAACCGTATAGAAAAATAACGTCCACATGATTAAACGATGTGTATTAGTTAGCTTGGTTTGCAAATCTGTAAAGTTCTTTTTCAACTTCCATCCATCCTTTCACTCCAACGTGCATCACGTCAAATAAAAAGTAATCATCATACTCTCTGTTTCCATAGTTTAATACCGTTGCACCATGGCTTTTTGCGATATCTTCTATTTTTTTATAAGCTTTTCTCCGCATCTCTCTTGAGACACCTGTGTAGTCATTCCATTTTCCGTTTACTGGGAAAATAATGACTTCAACTTCAATGCCCAATTCCTTTGCAACTGTCAAGAAAAGTTCCATATCTGAATACTCTGGTGACTCGAGGTAGCTCAAATCTTTATTAGAATTCTTCAGCGATGTATAGCGATCTTTTAAATAGGTATTGTAGTAGTTATTATCAACAGCATAATCATTATTGTCTGTTTTCTTTTTGACCTCTTCTACAAACTGATTCGTCATCTTCTCCCAATCATAGTCTGGTGTTTTATCTCCTAGTGAAGGATAATCTGATTTGGCATGTTTTTGATAAAAATATGTTTGAGTTTAAAGGAATAAATCGAGTTATCTAACTCCAATAACTTCTGATCAATAAAGGTTCCTTTTACCTTCTATGAAGTAGCTCTTGTATTTCTTATAAAGGTCATTTTTGAAGCTTATTTCCTTTAGTAATTTCAATAATTCTATTAATGAGTTTTTTCCTTAGTCTCTTTGCTTATTTTCTCATTAGAGAGGGTTTGAAAAATATGTTCCTGAGAAGCCTTGTTCAAAAAGGCATCCTGATGCGTTCCATCTTTTTCAAACCACTGAACCGACTCAACAATAGCCACTTTTCGCTTACTCATAGCCCCTCTATGGATCCTAGAGTTGTATGGGCCCACAATATTTTTGAGAATAACTGGTCCCAATCTGCATGATATTAAAATCGTTGTAGTTAAAAATTTTATTGGGATGATAGTCTTCATTTATCGTCGCAACCAACTCAGATGATCCCAATAAAACAAATGTATTGGGAGTAATATTGCTGGTCAGAATATCTCTACTTTTATACTTTTCATACGAAGTGCTATAGCGAATACTGTTATCCTTGACTTTATAATAATCATCAATCTTCTTGACATACGTCACATTTAAAAGGGCAAGCGTCGCAATTACAAGCACAAGCGATAGTAAAAAAATGCTTTTTAATTTAATCATTTTGTTTTATCCTGTTCCTCCAATCTGGGCGATTTCTTTTCAATCTATTATCTCTTTAAAATCGTAAGTAAGATTTTATAAGGTTCACCTGAAAAGATAAAGAAACCAATCATAACCAAGTTCATAGTCACAAACCAACTTAGTAGCTTATACCAATTTTTGTTTTTATTTTTCTTATAAAAATTGCTTTTCTTTTGATACACTTCAAATCCAGCCATCAAGACACCATGATAAAAACCATAAACAATGTAGCTAACACTAAGACCATGCCAAAAACCCATGACCAACATATTGACCATATAGGCATAGGTTGCATTGTGTAGTCTATTTTTAAACCATTTTTTCCTGATAACCTGCATCAATACTCTTGAAAATACAAAATCTCTCAACCAGGTCGACAAGGTGATATGCCATCTGGTCCAGAAATCCTTGATATCGACACTCAAGAAAGGTTTGTTAAAGTTCATCGGTGTCTGAATACCTAGAATGTTGCTACTTCCAACGGCCATTAGACTATAGCCTGCAAAGTCGAAGAACAGATACAAGGTATAGAGGTACATATACTTAAGTGAGTAGACGACTGTACCAGTATTATTTAGAGCAAGTAACATCTGGTAAACATAGGTTGATAAAACGACCTTGTAAAGAAGGCCTAGAACGATACGATACACACCGTCCCCTGACAACTCTAGATACTCTTTTCGAGGCATGACCTCGTTTATCTCTTTTAAAAATCTCCTACTCCGATCAATCGGACCAGCACTAACTGTTGGGAAAAAGAGCAAAAACTGTAGATAATCTTTTACACTGATTTTTTCTTTAATCAAGCCATCCGATATTTCTAGCATAATCTGAATAATCTTAAAGGACATGTAAGAAATTCCAATAAAGGCCAACAAATGCAGAGAAGTCAGGGCAAAGACTTTATTAATCACTAAAGGAAGAATAGAAAGGAAAACCAGTGGTTTCAGCCACTTTGCCTCCATCCTCTGTGCTAGAAAAAAACTAGAAAATATTGGTAAACGACAAAAAGCGAGCAAATAGACTATCATCGCTCGACTCTTGCCATAGATAGCTCCTGCAAATAAGAGGGAAAGCGCCAAAATATAGTAGTCTTTACGTTTTTCAAAAAAGTTTACCACAAAACCAATTAGTAAAACTACAAACAAGAGAAGGAAGAAATCATTCCCCTCGAAATAATTCATACCAGATGAACTCCTTTTTACTTTTTCTCATCTCATGGTTGATCTTTTTAGAATTAGCTCCTATCAGATCCCAAGAGCGAGTTATTTTTTTCTATTATATCATAATTTAAAAACTATAAAAATACTTCTATTATCTATTTTCCCAAAGTAAAACAATTCAAATCACTCTTAGTACTGAATCCCAATGATAAAGTCACACAATAAATATAATTAAATAACTAATAAATTGATGAATGAACTAGTGAAGGATTCCGCCTTTTTTTAGCTGAAATAGTAATCAACACCAGTATGTAAACTAAAAAAATCAAAACGACCAAAATGAAGTGAGGAAGTGCTCCTTTTTTTGGTCGTTTTTTGTAAGTTATGTTTATTGAGGTATGAATAATTGAGTTTTAATGTCTTAGAAAAGTGAGAATACAAGCACGGCCAAGACTGCACCGATAACAGGTCCCACAACTGGAATCCAAGCGTAAGACCAATCTCCGTCTCCCTTGTTTGAAATTGGAAGGATACTGTGCATGATACGAGGTCCAAGGTCACGCGCTGGGTTCAAGGCATAACCTGTTGTCCCACCTAGTGATAGACCGATACCGACAATCAAGGTACCCACTGCAAAGGTTCCGATTCCTGCTTGAAGGTCATAAAGTCCCAAGGCAAAGATTGTCAATACCAATACAAAGGTTCCAAGGATTTCACTAATCAAGTTTGATACAGTATCTTTGATAGCTGGTCCTGTGCTAAAAGTAGCCAAAATATTTCCTGCATTTTCTTCTGCTTCGTAGTGAGGTTTGAATTGCAACCAAACCAAAATCTGACCGAGCATAGCTCCTGCAAACTGAGCTAGGATATAAGGAAATACTGATGCCCAAGGTAAGTCACCTTTCAAAGCCACACCGATGGTCACAGCTGGGTTTAAATGAGCTGGACTGAGTTTTCCAGATACAAAGGCTGCAACCGCAACTGCAATCCCCCAACCCATAGTAATCACAATCCAACCTGCATTGTTGCTCTTGGTTTTAGGAAGAACCACACCTGCTACAACACCGTTCCTAGAAGAATCAGGATTAAAGTCCCTAGAAATTCTCCAAATAATTCATTCATCATATTTCTGTCTCCATTAAAAAGGAGGAGAGGGTAGACTAGGAGTCCTGCCCTCCACCTCTTTTATTTTTTCTTAATTTTTTAATTCTGCTAAATCATTGTTAGCTAGGGCTGCTTCTAAATCAGCACGGTATGCTGCTTTTTCATCTTCTGTCCATTCATAGAATCGTCCCATTTCATCCAAAACTGGCTCTACGATGCTGTCCAAACTATCACGCATAAAGAGCATATGGTTGGTACGACGAAGAAGGAAGTCAACTGGGCTAAGAGCCAACTCATTGCGCATTGCATAGTGAAGCGACAAGGTATCCGCCAAGCTGAGTCCTGGTGCTTGTTCCAAACTATGAGCAAGAGCAAAGACCTTAGGTGCATTTGAACCATAGAGATTTGCTAGGTAATGAGCTTCCTTGCTATCCAAACCACGAGATACACCAAGTTCAGCAAAAGCCTCGATTTCTGTATCCACGCTTGCTGGGTTCAATTCACCACCTGAAACAGGATATGTCTTAGAGTTGATGAGTTTAAAGCTACGGTCAAATTCTGCTTTGAGGATCTCAAGCACACGCTCCATAGCTCCTTCAGCCATCTTACGGTAATCTGTGATTTTACCACCAGCAAGGGTCAAGAGACCATTGTCATCTCGGTCCAAGCTAGATCCACGAGAAACTGCTGACGGATCCAAATGTTTCTCAGATGTGCTGCTTTCAAGCTTGCTAACAGCAGCTTCGACATCTTCACGAGTTTTTTCTTTAGTGAGGTAAGATTCAACAGTCGCAATCAAGTTGTTAAAGCTTTCATCACTGATGGTACCGTTATTTCCTCCATTGTAGTCAGAAGCGCTGTTACCTGCAATCAATGGACGAAGACCTGCCCAGCTGCTTTCGATATCATCAATGGTGATGTTTGCTTCTGGGAAGCGGTTGTTGACAATACCAAGTAGGTAATCTACATCTTCTTGAGTTACTTTTGGATGTTCTAAATCACCTGTGTAGTCTGTATCTGTTGTACCGAAGTAAGTCTTGTTTTCACGTGGAAGTACAAAGACCATACGACCATCTCCCAAGCCTGTATCAAAGTAAACTGGCTGTGAAACCTTGATCTTGCTTGAATCCACTACCAAGTGAACTCCCTTAGTTGGACGCATTTGTGAGAATTGGGTTCCCTTATTAGACAAATTGCGTACCTTGTCGCTCCAAGGACCTGTTGTATTGATAACAAGGCGTGCCTTTATTTCAAATACTTGATCAGTCAAGAGGTCACGAGCTACCACACCTGTAATTTTGCCACTTTCGTCAAAGAGGAAGCCTTCTGCTTTGACATGGTTAGCGATAAGGGCACCGTCTTGGTTAGCACGTTTAATATTTTCAATCACGAGACGGGCATCGTTGTTACGGAAGTCAAGATACACTCCACCTCCTACCAAGCCTTCTTTCTTCAAGTTTGGTTGGCGTTCTAAGACTTCTTCCTTGCTCAAGACCTTGTTAGCAGCTGGCGTATTGTTAACACCTGCCAAGAGGTCGTAAAGATCCATAGCTACTTTAAGACGGAAGAGACTAAAGGTTGCTCCATCTTCTTCATAAACTGGTAAGAGCATTGGGTCTGGTTTTGGAATGTGAGGTGCAATTTGTTGAACTACTGCACGTTCTGAAACCGTATCTGATACAACTTCTACGTCAAATTGCTTAAGGTAACGAAGACCTCCATGAACCAATTTAGTTGAACGGCTAGATGTTCCTTCTGCAAAGTCTTGCATTTCAATCAAACCAGTATCTAAACCACTAGCTGCTGCCTGTAAAGCTACACCAGCCCCTGTGATTCCTCCACCGATAATCAAGAGGTCCAAGGTACGTTCCTGCATTTTTTGAATTGATAATTCACGTGTTTTCTTTGAAAATTCCATTTTTACACACTTTCTAGTTAAGTCCTATCATTGTTAAACTGATGTCATCCGTATTAGTCTTCTTCTGCAAACTTGAGTTGCTTTCACAGCTTTCTTCCAACCCTTGTAAAGTTGTTCCTTACGAGATTCGTTCATTGATGGCTCAAAGAGTTCTCCAGTCTCATTCAAGAGCTTCAGCTCATCCAAGTCTTTCCAGTAACCAACTGCCAAACCTGCTAGGAAGGCTGCTCCTAGAGCTGTTGTTTCCAAGTTTTTAGCGCGTGCGATGTCGATTCCCAAAATGTCAGCTTGGAACTGCATGAGGAAGTTGTTCATAGCTGCTCCACCATCCACTTTCAATACTTGAATAGCTGTTTGAGAATCTACCTGCATTGTGTCAATGATATCACGTACTTGATAAGCAATTGATTGAAGAGTTGCCTTGATAAAGTCTTCCTTACTTGTTCCACGAGTTAAACCAAAGACTGAACCACGAGCATTTTGATTCCAGTATGGTGCTCCCAGTCCTGTAAAGGCTGGAACTACATAAACTTCATCATCATTGTTAGAATCACGAGCATATTTTTCAGATTCTGGTGAGTTCTCTACCATACGAAGTCCATCACGAAGCCATTGAATGGCACTTCCCGCAATGAAGATAGAACCTTCTAAAGCATAGTAAACCTTGCCGTTGATTCCGTAACCAATCGTTGTCAAGAGATTGTTTTCAGACAACTGCATTTCCTCACCAGTGTTCATGATGATAAAAGAACCTGTTCCATAAGTATTTTTAACCATACCTGGTTCAAAGGCCAACTGTCCAAAGAGAGCTGCCTGTTGGTCCCCAGCCATACCTGAGATTGGCACTTCTCCACCATAGAAATGGAATGGAGCTGTCTTACCGTAGATTTCAGAGTTAGAACGAACTTCTGGAAGTATAGCCTTAGGAATATTGAGGATTTCCAAAATCTCATCATCCCATTTGAGTTCCTTAATGTTATAAAGCATAGTACGGGCTGCATTTGAATAATCCGTTACGTGAGACGCACCGTCTGTCAATTTCCAAACCAACCAAGTGTCAATAGTACCAAAGAGCAACTCACCTTTTTCAGCTCTCTCTTGAGCACCTTCAACATGGTCCAAAATCCAACGAACCTTCGTTGCTGAGAAGTAAGCGTCGATAATCAAACCAGTCTTTTCATGGAACTTTTCCACATAGCCTTTGCTTTTTAGTTGCTCAGCTAGGGGGGCTGTCTGACGAGATTGCCAAACGATGGCATTGTAGATTGGAAGCCCTGTTTTCTTATCCCAAACAACCGTTGTTTCACGTTGGTTAGTAATCCCGATTGCTTCGATTTGATTTGGCTTCACACCACTGTCAATGAAAGCACCCGCAATAACAGACTGTACAGAATTCCAAATTTCATTGGCATTGTGTTCTACCCAACCTGCGTGAGGGAAAATTTGAGTGAACTCTTTTTGACTAGAGCTGACTTTTTCTCCTTTTTTATTAAAGATAATGGCACGAGAACTTGTAGTCCCCTGATCAATAGCCATAATGAATTTTTCTTGTGACATGTGATGTCCTCCTGATAAAGATCTTGAGGATGTCTCCTCTTTACACTAACTAGTATACAAAATAAAGCGCTTTCCTGTTTATCAACTTTTTTTAATTTTTAAAAAAATATGAGGAGATTGTGTGAATTTCACAAAAAAGACCTGAAACAACCAGGCCTTTTATACTCAATGAAAATCAAAAAGCAAACTAGGAAGCTAGCCGCAAGCTGTACTTGAGTGCGGTAAGGCGACGCTGACGTGGTTTGAAGAGATTTTCGAAGAGTATTAAGTGAATAATAACTGACGAATCCCTGCCAAATCTTCCAGATCCAAATCATTTTTTAAATAATAGACTGGGGTCTGTTCCTTCTTATGAATGGGGTTATTTGTAACCAGTAAATCATAATGCCGAGTTCGGTCATAGGCCTCTATGGTGATAAAACGATTATATTCCAAATACCGTTTCAAAATAGCCGACATTCTCGAAAAGACAAGAAAACCAGAGGTTAAATCCAGACCAATCCGCATATGCTGACCACCATTTTCTGCCATATATTCGATCAACTGGAGCCATTCCCAGAGAATTTTCTTATCTAAGTCTGTCCCCTGATGAAAGGCAGGTAGAGTATGAAAAATCTCCTCTGCCGTTCCCCTAAATCATGTTCCATCAACAAATAAGGATGACGATTCTCTAACTGGTACTTGTAGCGATCCTGTAAAATATAGCCCTTATAGAGATAGACTTGAGCACAAAGCTGACTGAGTTCATAGGTGACATGGTCCTCTGTATAATCCCCCAATAGCTCCTCCTTCTTCATTTCTTGAATCAATTGCGTCAGCAAATCTACCAACTGCCCTCCAAATCCAAGTATATACTCCATAGTATGAAGAGGAAGAATGCGATGAGATAGGAGGAAAGAGAAGAAAATCATCATCTCCCCATCCTCAGTTCCTAGAGGAAGGTGTTGCCCAGCAAAAAAGGACGGAGCATTTCGATGCAAACGAAGGTAGAAAATATTGTCAAAATACCCTCGCATTTTCTCTTCTATCACTTGAAACTGACAGGCGTTGACCCGAAGACGTTGTTGGCTGATGTGAGCCCATAAAACCAAGTCCAGTTTCTGCCCTGAAGACAAACTTGCACCGCAGATTTCTTCTAAACTGGCAATCTCCTGCTTTCTCTCGGGCTTTTGCAGGTGATCTTCCCATTCCTGACTGGACCAGACCTTGCGGAACAGACAGAAATAGAAATAGCGAATCTGATGCTCTGGGCCCCGCAAACGCCCATTTTGAATAGACAAGTCAAATTCTGATAAAATCTGGTTTAAACTTGATAAATGACGACCAAGTGTAGCCTCACTAATCATCAATTCTTGAGCTAGCTTATGAGCTAAAAACTGTTGGTGGAAAAGAAGATAGACTAAAATTTGGTATTTTATGGCATTTTCTAAAAATAGGCTTCGAATCTCTCGCCCTTTGACTGCAGGACCAATTGATAAACACAGATTTTCATCTTCTGAGTGAATAGTCAGCTCTAAGCCACTGTCCAAAGCCTTGTCATTGAGCAGGGTGACATATTTTGTTAGGGTTGCTTTTGAAAATCCTGTTTCCTCCATCACAGCCTTGACGGTCGTCTGAGACTCTTGTAATAGAAAGGAAAGGATTGAAAATTGGCCAGATTCAGCCTTTTCCATCAAATCTCCTAAATACATTTGTTACCCCTTTCATTTTCTACCTTAAGCATAGCATAAATCTTTCAAATGCTGAAATAATCTGTTTCTCTTTTTTTTTCATGCTGATTTCCTAGTTCATTATCCTGAAAATCAGCAAACACACGGCTCCCCCTTTGGGCATTTTTATGCTAAAATAGTAGCTATGGATAAAATTATTAAAACTATATCAGAAAGCGGCGCTTTTCGTGCTTTTGTCCTTGATAGCACAGAAACCGTCCGCACTGCTCAAGAAAAACACCAAACCCAAGCTAGCTCAACTGTAGCACTTGGTCGAACTCTTATCGCTAGCCAGATTCTCGCAGCCAATGAAAAAGGAAATACCAAACTAACGGTTAAGGTGCTGGGTTCTAGCTCTCTAGGGGCTATCATCACCGTCGCTGATACCAAGGGGAATGTCAAAGGTTACGTTCAAAATCCTGGTGTTGACATCAAAAAGACTGCAACTGGTGAAGTTCTAGTCGGACCTTTTGTTGGAAATGGTCAATTCCTCGTTATCACAGATTACGGTACTGGAAATCCTTACAACTCTATGACTCCCCTCATCTCTGGGGAAATCGGTGAAGACCTTGCCTTTTACCTGACTGAAAGCCAACAAACCCCTTCAGCAGTCGGTCTCAATGTCCTTTTGGATGAGGAAGGCAAGGTCAAGATTGCAGGTGGTTTCCTAGTCCAAGTCTTGCCAGGAGCTAAGGAAGAAGAGATTGCTCGTTTTGAGAAACGCATCCAAGCAATGCCCGCTATCTCGACTCTTCTGGAAAGTGAAGACCATATCGAATCTCTCCTCAAGGCTATCTACGGTGACGAGACCTATAAGCGTCTTTCTGAAGAAGAAATCCGTTTCCAATGTGACTGTAGCCATGAACGCTTTATTAATGCTCTTGCCAGCCTTCCAAACTCAGACTTACAGGAAATGAAAGAGGAGGACCACGGAGCAGAAATCACTTGTCAATTCTGCCAAACTACTTACAACTTTGATGAAAACGACCTGGAGGAACTCATTCGTGACAAATCTTAATACACCCTTTATGATTGGCAATGTTGAGATTCCCAATCGTACCGTTTTAGCACCCATGGCTGGTGTCACCAACTCAGCCTTTCGTACCATCGCAAAAGAGCTCGGAGCTGGACTCGTTGTTATGGAAATGGTCTCTGACAAGGGGATCCAATACAACAACGAAAAAAACTCTTCACATGCTTCATATCGATGAAGGTGAAAAACCCAGTCTCTATCCAACTCTTTTGGTAGCGATGAAGACAGCCTAGCACGCGCAGCAGAATTCATCCAAGAAAACACCAAGACCGATATCGTGGATATCAACATGGGTTGTCCTGTAAACAAGATTGTCAAAGAAAATGAAGCTGGTGCCATGTGGCTCAAGGACCCAGATAAGATTTACTCTATTATCAATAAGGTCCAATCTGTCCTTGATATCCCACTCACTGTTAAAATGCGTACCGGTTGGGCCGATCCTTCTCTTGCAGTAGAAAATGCCCTGGCTGCTGAAGCTGCAGGTGTTTCTGCCCTTGCTATGCATGGCCGTACCCGTGAGCAAATGTACACCGGCCACGCTGACCTTGAGACTCTTCACAAGGTCGCTCAAGCTCTGACCAAGATTCCCTTCATCGCCAACGGTGACATCCGTACTGTCCAAGAAGCCAAACAACGTATCGAAGAAGTTGGTGCTGACGCAGTTATGATTGGCCGAGCTGCTATGGGAAATCCTTACCTCTTCAACCAAATCAACCATTACTTTGAAACAGGAGAAATCTTACCTGATTTGACCTTTGAAGACAAGATGAAAATCGCCTACGAGCACTTGAAACGCTTAATTAACCTCAAAGGGGAAAACGTCGCAGTTCGTGAATTCCGTGGCCTCGCTCCTCACTACCTCCGTGGAACATCTGGTGCTGCCAAACTCCGTGGAGCCATTTCACAAGCTAGCACCCTAGCAGAGATTGAAGCCCTCTTGCAATTGGAGAAAGCTTAAAATGGTTCATACTGCTCTACTGGTTATCGATATGCAAAAAGCATTTGATAGCCCTATCTGGGGAGAGCGAAATAACCCTCAAGCTGAACATCAAGCATTGAGGGTACTGACATACTTTCGTAAACACGCTCTTCCAGTCTTACATGTTCAACACATATCTGACAATCCCCAGTCGCAATTTCATAACAAACAAAATCAAGTGTTTAAAAGTGGATTTGAACCGATCACCTCAGAACCTGTCTTTCAAAAAAAGGTTAATAGCGCCTTTATTGGAACAAATCTTGAAACATATTTACGGAAAAAACAGATTGGGCATTTAGTCGTTGTTGGTTTGACTCTGCCTCATTGTGTATCCACTACTACAAGAATGGCAGCAAATCTTGGTTTTGAAGTCACTTTACTAGCAGATGCTACTGCCAGTTTTACCCTATCTAACAAAAACGGTCAAGCCATCTCTCCTGAGACTATCCATGAGATTAATCTCCTTTCTCTACAAGATGAGTTTTCTCAAATTCTTACTACAGAAGAATTTTTAACCCAAATACAAGTATAAAATAATCCGTCAACTCTTATTGAGATGACGGATTTTCTTTGATTGTAAAAAGTTAAATACTAAGAGTTATACTCAATGAAAATCAAAGAGCAAACTAGGAAACTAGCCGCAGGCTGCTCAAAGCACTGCTTTGAGGTTGCCGGATAAGACTGACGAAGTCAGTAACATCTATACGGCAAGACGACGTTGACGTGGTTTGAAGAGATTTTCGAAGAGTATTATTATTGATTCAAAGCAACACTAGAAACCTTACCATCCGCTCCTGTTGTAATTTGGATGACTTTTCCTCCACCGATTTTGGCATTATACTTACCATCATCAAGAGTATAAGAATAGCCTTTGATAGAGTAGTTTTCTTTCTTTCCATCAGCAGATTCTACTGTAAATTGACCACCTGATGAAACTGTGATGGTTTCGCCATTTGCTCCCTTCCAATTGCCCGCTGCAGCTGAGAAATCACCATCTACCATGGTTAAAACACCCTTGTAGCGTTTATTTTGCTCTGCTTGCTTGTCTTGAAGTTTGCGGTCAGTTGTAGGATCATAGCTTGATTGGTTAGACTGGGCTTGAGGAGCCTGTTGAGTTGAAGGAGCCTGAGCAGGAGTTTGTTGACTAGCTACCTGTTGATTAGCCACTTCTTGACCTTGTCTTTGTTCTGGTGCCGCTTGTGATGACGTTGCAGTTGCTGAAGACTGATCAGTAGACGCCTTGGCCTTTTCAGATGAAGCTGAACTTGAGGACTTCTGAGTCTTGCTTTCTTTGCTAGAAGAAGCTGCTTTAGAACTTGATGATTGGCTTGTCTTAGCAGAACTGCTTGCTTGAGTTGTTTCCTTTTTATTTCCACAAGCTCCTAATAGCAAGGTAGAAGCCAATACAGTTGCTGCCATCAATTTGATATAGGTTTTCTTTTTCATTTTTCTACTCCTTTGTAATATTTTAGAAATATAAAGAAATCTTTTTGTAATATAATTGTAATATTAAGATTTTAAATATGTCAACAATTTATCTAAACTATTTTAAAAAAATCTTAAATACTTTAGATACATTTACTCCTCCTACTCTTCTATTCGTAATAAAACAGAAAAACAGGATATTTTCCTGTTAAAAATTTGAATTTGTTTTTTTGTGTAATCGCTTGTATTTTTAGTGCAAAGGAATATAATAACATTAAAATAGAATATAGGAGGTGCATTCTTATGCTAAATAAGTATTTCAAGTATCTTCCTTGGTTGATTTTAGGAGCTATTGGTTCTTATCAGTCAGCCACTCACTATGCGCGAACTGCATTTGATGTCTTCTATCTGACTACAATCTTTTTGATTGTCTACATCGCTTTGTTATTTTTACATGAGAACTATCTCAAGTATCGATACAAAGACTTTACTCACATGTTGAGCAATCCTAAGAAAGATAGGCACACCTAAAAGCAATCGCAACAACAAAACCATCTCATGATGGTACATAAAGAGGTCGGGAACTTTTTGAACTGCACCCCAAAAGTTAGACAGAAAAAATCTAACTTTTGGGGTGTTTTTATTATGAAATTAACTTATGATGATAAAGTTCAGATCTATGAACTTAGAAAAACAAGGATATAGCTTAGAGCAACTTTCAAATAAATTTGGGATAAATAATTCTAATCTTAGGTACATGATTAAATTGATTGATCGTTACGGAATAGAGTTCGTCAAAAAAAGGAAAAATCAATATTATTCTCCAGAACTAAAACAAGAAATGATTGATAAAGTTTTACATGAAAACTGGTCTCAAGATAGAGTTTCTCTCAAATATGCTCTCCCAAATCGTGGTATGCTTCCAAATTGGCTGGCGCAATACAAGAAAAACGGGTATACTATTGTTGAGAAAACAAGAGGGAGACCAGCTAAAATGGGACGTAAACGGAAGAAAACTTGGGAAGAAATGACAGAACTAGAGCGACTCCAAGAGGAGAATGAACGCTTACGTACCGAGGTGGCTTACTTAAAAAAGTTAAAAGAGCTGGAAGACAGGGACGAAGCCTTAGAGCGAGAAAGGCAGAGACAATTAGAGAAATGGCTTCAGGAGGATTTCGACTAGATTTACTTCTTGAAGTAGCTCGTTTACCTCGCTCGACTTACTACTATCAGTTGAAGCAACTGGATGGGCTTGATAAAGATAAAGGGTTTAAAACCGAAATTCAAGCTATTTTTACTGAGCACAAAGGAAATTATGGCTATCGTAGAGTTACTCTTGAATTGAGGAATCGTGGCTTTGTGATGAATCATAAGAAAGTTCAACGTCTGATGAAGATTCTTGGTTTAAGTGCTCGAATTCGTCGTAAACGGAAGTATTCTTCTTATCAAGGAGAGATTGGCAAGAAAGCAGAGAATCTCATTCAACGCCATTTTGAAGGGTCGAAACCGATGGAAAAGTGCTATACGGATGTGACAGAATTTGCCATTCCAAATAGCACACAGAAACTCTATTTATCGCCTGTTTTAGATGGATTTAATAGCGAAATTATCGCCTATAATCTTTCAACTTCACCTAATTTAGAACAAGTGAAGAGTATGTTAGAACAGGCATTCACAGAGAAACACTACGAGCATACGATTCTCCATAGTGATCAAGGCTGGCAATACCAACACGATTCTTATCATCGGTTCCTAGAGAGTAAGGGAATTCAAGCATCCATGTCACGCAAGGGTAACAGCCCAGACAATGGTATGATGGAGTCCTTCTTTGGTATTTTGAAATCGGAAATGTTTTATGGTTATGAGAAACACTTTAGATCTTTAGAGGACCTTGAACAAGCTATTGTGGACTACATTGATTACTACAACAATAAACGAATTAAAGTGAAACTAAAAGGACTTAGCCCTGTACAATACAGAACTAAATCCTTTCAATAATTATTTGTCCAACTTTTGGGGGTCAGTACATTTTCCCGGCCTCGCTTTTTATTTCAATCGATAGGTTTTTCTTGGTTTCTTTTTAGGCACTCGTTTGAGTCCGACTTCTTCTACATATTCGCCGTATTTTACGAGAAAGTTATTGCTGACGATTGGGCGACCTGGGTTGATGAGATTGACCAGTTCAGTTCCTTCGTAGACAGTGAACTCCTCCTCTAGCAGATAGAGAAAGGTTGGGTTCCAGTCGAGACGGCCTTGGATTCGTTTGATGGACTCTTGAATAATGGCATAATGGTCAAAAGCGAAGGCGCTCTCCTCCAACTCTACTCCCTCTAGGTAGCACTTTCCTGTCTGAAAATCGACATCTACGAAAACGACATCCTTGGCATCGTCTCCTGCTTGAACAAGTTCTAATGCACGACTAGGCAGATAAACCAAGTGGGCAATGGTCACTGTCCATCCCCGTGGGTCACGGCCGGGGGTCGATACGGTCATCAATTGCTCAATTTTTCCAAAGGAAGATCGAGATTGACTTCTTCTCTCACCTCACGCTGACAGGCATGCGCAGCATCTTCACCCTTATCCATAAAGCCTCCAACTAAGGCCAAACAGTTTTGATATGGATGAGCCTTACGACGAATCAACAGAAGCTTGATTTTTCCTTCTACAAAGCAATAAGCTACCATATCCACCGTCACACTTGGCTTTTCATATTGAGGGAGTTCTTGCTTGTAATACCAGTCTAAAAATTCTTCCTGACTTGCATGAATTTCATAATATTCTCTTTCTGTCATCCCAGCTGGAATCATCGTGTCCGTCATTTTACGCCTCCTTACGAACTGCCTTGGTCCATTGGTACCAACCTACTAGACTATTGAGTGTGTAAACCCAGTACATCCCTTGGATGTGGATATTTTCACCCCACCATAGGTAGATACTAAAGAGATTGGTTGCAATCCAGAAAATCCATTGCTCACGATAGAGACGTGTCATCAAGAGCTGACCGACACCATTGGTCGCATCGGTTACACTATCACGGAAAGGGCGAGCACTATGGATACTTTGGTAAGCTAAGCCCATACCAATCCAAATGATAGCAGTCAAAGCCAAGTACTTGAGCCAGTCAAGCACAGATAATTTCTTAGCTTCAAAGTGAGATTCTTCTACTTTTCCTTGATCATTGATACGGTTGGACAGCCAAGCATAGAGGCCAATCGGCTGCATGACAAAGAAGTAAACGGTTGTCAAGACTTCTCCATAAAAAGTCGCGTTCATGGCCAAAACCAAATAGATAGCTGAGTTGATGGCCCCAAAGAGATAATTGCTTGCACGCCCTTCTGCTACCAAGATAACACAGACAATCCCAGTCCAAGATGCCAACAAGCTCATCCAGTCATGACTTTCTGTATTTTGCGTGAATTCCAAGATCAAGGGAACACTTGACAAGACAATAAGATACAACCACTGGAAGAGGCTACGGCCGACAAAGAGATCTTTCCAGAGCAGGTTCATGATTCCTGCAAAACCGATCTTGCGGGCTTCCGCATGGACATTTTTAAAGTTTTCGATAAATTGTGTGATTTTTTCAGTTAGTTTTTTCATATTTTTCTCCTAATCTGCTTGGTAAATGGCATCAATAGCCACTTTTGCTGCTTCATAATTTCCTAGATAATCCTCTGCTAGATAAACTAGTGGAATGTTTGCTAAGTAGCGCTCCCTCATCTGGTCCAAATGCTGGGAAAAACTATGACGAATATGGTCTTCTGCCATAGTCATATCTCTAAATCCGTCATTGACATAGGAACCGACAGGTTGCACAAAGAGAATCAAGTCCCATTTTTCCTTAGCCAAGATTGAGGCAAAGAGATTATCAAAAGTTTCTCCTGATAAATCTCCTTGGTCCTCAGTCTCCATATAATAATCATAATAGCCCTTGGTTACTAAGGAGTTGGTGTCTGCTATAACCAGTCCTCTATTGGCATTGCTATCGATTAACTTAAAGGTCTGGTCATACTGCCCCAACAGGAGATAATAGTAATCTTTTGGAGTCAATTCATCGTCGCGGACATTGTTTTTGATCTGGTACTCACGCGCGTATTCCAGGCTAACTGGTGCATCGTAATACCTTGCCAAATCCTTGGCTAAAGTGGTCTTCCCATTGCTGGCACTTCCCATAATCAACACTTTCTTTGTAAACTGACGTCGGAAGGGTTGTGCAATATATTTCCAATATTTGCTTGGATTTTCTCGAATCATAGTCGCTGAGATACCAAACTTTCTTTCTTGCAAGACCGTCTTAAAACCACGCTGTTTCAACTCTTGTTGATAATCCTGCTCTCCCACAAAGAAGACTAGTTCTTGCTGGGTTTCATCATAAGAAATCTCCGCTAACATTCTGGTCCAACCACTCCTGCCAGCCCATAGGGTAACGAGGAAGGTTGGTTTCATCTAACTTGCAGACAGAGGTCAACTCGTCATCACGAAAAGGCCTCTCGGATATAGCGAAATCTTTTTTGAAGCGTTAAGCCTACCTGCTCCCCTCGATCTTCCTCATAGCCTGAAACGACAACCCAGACCTGGTCACACTGCCGCTTCGCTCGCTGGATCAGATCGATATGACCTTGATGAAGCGGAGCAAAGGTTCCAAATACCACTGCTGTTTTCTTTTTCATAAACGTCTTACCTTTTTATAATTTTTGATATTTTTAAACTCTATGTTTTTTATTATAAACTATATTTTTGTTTTGTCAATAGTTTTTTATTATTTTTTATAAAAAAGTAGCAAAAAGAGAATCAAGATTGCTCCTGATTCTCCATTTTTATGCAATATCAAATTTTAACTGGCCTGCTTTGACACCAATCTTAAGTGTGCTACCTGCCACTAATTCTCCCTTAAGAAGAAGTTCTGCTAACTTATCTTCCACTTCTGTTTGCAGGGTTCTGCGAAGTGGACGAGCTCCCATCTCTGGGTCATATCCTTGATTTGCCAACAATTTCAGTGCCGAAGTTTGTAATTTCAAATCAATACCTTTTTCAGCTAAACTTGCCACTAAAGGTTTGACCATAATTTTCACCACTTCCTGCATATGGTCGTTCGATAGGCTATGGAAGACAACCTTTTCATCAATACGGTTAATAAACTCAGGTCTATAAGCCTTTTTCAGCTCTTCAAACATGCGTTTTTCCATATTCTCCTGGTCAAAACGAATGTCCTTAGCCCCAAAACCAACTGTCTTATCATCACGAAGAGCAGTTGCACCAAGGTTTGATGTCATGATGATAATGGTATTTGAAAAGTCGACCTTGCGGCCCTTGCTATCGGTCAAGACACCATCATCCAAGACCTGCAAGAGGACATTAAAGATATCTGGGTGGGCCTTCTCTACCTCGTCAAAGAGGAGAACGGAATATGGTTTGTTGCGAACCTTCTCGGTCAACTCCCCACCTTCTTCGTAGCCCACATAACCCGGAGGAGCTCCATTGAGACGGCTGGCTGCGAATTTCTCCATATACTCACTCATATCAAAGCGGATAAGGGCTGATTCGTCATCAAAGAGAACTTCTGCCAGAGCCTTGGCCAATTCGGTCTTTCCAACACCTGTAGGTCCTAGGAACATAAAGGAACCAATCGGACGTTTGTGACTACGAATCCCAGACTGGTTGCGGCGAATGGCACGGCTAATGCTTGAAACTGCTTGATCTTGACCGATGACACGTTTGTGCAATTCCGCTTCCAGATTCAGGTATTTCTTAGCGTCAGTCTGAGTCAATTTTTGGACTGGGATACCTGACAAACGACTCAAGGTGGTCAAAATATCAGACTCTGTCACCAAGTCTTTATAGACAAGCACCTCCTCTTCTTTTGCGATTAGCTGGGCTGCCTGTTTCCACTTACCATCCATCAAGGCCTTGTCAGCTGGACTCAAACCTGAATCGTCTGCTTTTACATGCTTTGTCTTATTTTGAACTGTTGCCGCTGCTTCATCCAAGAGGTCTATAGCAGAGTCTGGCAAATGGCGACTAGTCAAGTAACGATGAGCCATCTTAACCGCTGTTTCAACCGCTTCATCTGTAATTTGCACACGGTGATGTTTCTCATAAGTCGCCTTCAAACCTTGCAAAATGCTCATGCTATCTGCCACACTTGGCTCTTCAATCGTCACTTTGGCGAAACGACGAGAAAGAGCCGCATCTTTTTCAATGTGTTTTTGATATTCTTCCTGAGTGGTGGCACCAACCGTTCTTAAAGTTCCACGAGCTAAGGCTGGCTTCAAGATATTAGCCGCATCCAGAGTTGAGTCAATCCCGCTCCCAGAACCCATGATGGTATGGAGTTCATCGATAAATAGGATGACTTGGCCATCTTCTTCAATATCCTTGATGATATTATTCATGCGTTCTTCAAAGTCACCACGGAAGCGTGTCCCTGCAACGACATTCATCAAGTCAAGCTCTAACACGCGCATCTTAGCCATTTCCGCAGGCACGTCACCACTAGCAATACGCTGGGCAAGACCAAGCGCCAGAGCTGTTTTTCCGACACCAGCATCCCCAACCAAGACAGGATTATTCTTGGTCTTCCGACTCAAGATTTGAATCATACGCGAGATTTCCTTGTCCCGACCGATGACTGGCTCTAACTTACCAGAACGCGCTTGCTCTGTCAAATCATGCGTATAGTCCTCGAGACCACCGCTCGGAGTCTGGGGCATGCCCATCATATTAGCCATAGAATTTTGCTTGTCAGCCACTGTACGATGGCGTTGGCGTAGAGCCTTGAGGTCTTCACGAGTCCAGCCTGCACGTTCTTCTAAATTTCGACGAAGAGCAGCAATCTTAACCTGATCTTTCTTGTCTTCATAAGAAAAACCAGCCCTCTCCAAGATACGAGTTGCCAAGGCATTGCCATCATGCAAAATCGCATAGAGGACATGCTCTGTCCCTAACACCTTAGCATGGACCACTGACGCTACATACTCTGCTTCATCAAAGAGGACCTGCAAACGATGGGAGAAACGGCAATTCCGTAAAGGTTTCATCCTGGCTATAGTCCGTTTCAGTCAGTTCCAAAGCGACCTCTTCTAAACGGTCCATCTCATATGGATAATCATTTAAAGTCGCCCCTGCCACACTGTAACTGTGATTGGACATGGCAATCAACAAGTGCCATGACTCTAGGTAACGAGCTCCAAAATGGCCAGCAACCATGTAGGCACTTTCGATACATTCATTCAATGCTTTTGAATAGTTCATCTTACTTCCCTTTTCTATCTACCTCTTGTATGACCTGTCGTAGCATATTAGCACGAACAACTGGTGCTTCTTCTCCTAGAACGCGATCCAAGGCTACTGTCATCAACAAATTCATCTCCTGCTTAGTCATCAATTCCTGCTCAACCAAAAGCTGCAGAATATCTTCGTAAATTTCTTGACTAACTCGCTCACCAATAGAGTAAAGCAACTCCCGGAGCATTTCATGATGACTAGAAAACTCAATCCGTCCTATACGAATATAGCCTCCGCCACCACGCTTACTTTCAACCAAGTAGCCTCTACTTTCCGTAAAGCGTGTCTTGATTACATAATTAATCTGACTAGGAACAACCTGAAAGGTATCTGCCAACTGACTCCGTTGCAACTCCACAATTCCAGATTGATCTAAAATCGCCTTGATGTAGGCCTCAATATGATCCGATGTATTTTTAAATCTCATTACAAACCCACCTCTCTCTTTAAACCTTGACTATCTTTGACTATTATACCGAAATTTTCTCATTTTTAAAAGAAAAAGGGCGCCGGTAAAGGATAATCTTCACCAACTCCCTATTTTTCTACTTATCTAAGCCTAATTCTGTCAAGATTTGACGTTTGTAGGCAATCTTTTGGACTTCCTTGTCCTCTTCTTCAGACCAATCTAGTTTAATTTCTGAAACGATCTGTCCAGGCCGATTTTTCAAGATATAGATGCGGTCGCTGAGACTGAGGGCCTCCTCGATACTATGCGTAATAATCAGGGTCGTCAATTGCAACTGCTTGTGAGTCTCCAGATACCAAGCATGGAGTTCCATCTTGGTCATCTCATCCAAGGCGCTAAAGGCCTCGTCTAAGAGAAAGAGCTTGTGCCCGAAAAGGTAGGTTCGGAGCAAGGACACACGCTGACGCATTCCCCCACTAAGTTCATGAGGATACTTGTCCCGTACAGCTGTCAACTGGAAGGTCGCAAGGATTTCATCTGCTCGAGCAATAGCTTCTGCCTTATCTACCTTTTGAATCAAGAGAGGAAGGATGATATTGCCAAGCACCGTCTTGTGCTCCAAGAGCAGATCCTTCTGTAACATATAACTCACGCGCCCCTTGGGATTTTCTTCACCATCAAGGACAATTCGCCTGACTGGACTTCTAAAATCCCAGCGATTAGGTTAAAGAGGGTGGTCTTTCCAACACCACTTGGACCTAGGATAGAAACCACTTCACCTGAAGTCACTTGCAGGTTGATGTCCTCTAAAATCCTCTCTTGTCCATAGGCATAACTGACGTGTTCTAGTCTAATTTCTGTCATTATTTCACAAATTCGTTAGTGAAGCCTTTGTCTGTCAAATCTTCTTTAAGAATACCATTTTCTTTATCCCATTTGTAGAAGGCGTTCCAGCGAGCTGCATCAAATTGACCCCATTTTTCCTTGTCGCTTGCGTATTCTTTTGACAAGTATTTTTGAGATTCGATGACAAAGTCACGTTTTTCCTTGAGTTCAGGTGCATTCTTTGATGAGGATATCTGCTGCTTCCTCTGGATGCTCCATAGCGTATTGGTAGCCTTTTTTGATAGCTTGGATGACTTTACGAGCTTCTTCTTTATTGTCTTTCAAATAGTCGTTGTTGGCGATGATAACTGGTGAGTAGTAGTCAAACTCCTTGACGTAATCTTTCAAGTACATAAAGTTAGCCTCTACACCTTGAGATTTTGCAAGGATACCATCCCATCCGTAGTAGATCCATGCAGTATCAAATACTCCATTAGCAATCGGTGTGATAGAGTTTGAGTCGTTATTTGGTACTTTTTCAACCTTCTCAAAGTCCCCACCTTGTGATTCTACCAAGGTTTTCAACATAGCAAGTTCAGTTGGGTCATTCCAAGTCCCGTATTTCTTACCAACTAAGTCTTTTGGACTAGCTACATTATCAGATTTACGAGAGATAATTCCTGATGTATTGTGCTCAACGATAGCTGCAACGGCAGTAATTCCTGCACCTTTTTCCAATTTTTTAGCCATATAGTCTTGGAAATACACTGCAAATGGTGCCTTACCATTAATAACCAAGTCAGAAGAACTTTCTTCTGGTGGCAATTTCAAATCAACATCCACTCCAGCTTCTTTGAAATAACCTTTTTCCTTGGCAACATAAAGCCCTGTATGGTTAGTATTTGGTGTCCAGTCTAGGATAAAGTCAATTTTCTTGAGTTCTGCCTCTTTATTGTCCTTAGAAGCAGTTCCTTGACCACAAGCTACAAGCACAACAGCTACAAGAGCTGTTACAAGCGTTAAAAACACTTTCCATGTTTTCTTCATTTTCTTTCCTCTTTTCTTTTTTAGAAACATTTTAATTCTACGAACGTTTCCATTTAATAACATATTTTTCACTGACATCAACCAGCTTCATACCCAGAAGACTGATAATGGATACCAGAATAATAATAGCGAACATGGTATCGTACTGAAACAGTTTCTTGGACTGAATCATATAAACACCAAGACCCTCAAAACCTCCCAACCACTCAGATACAACGGTTGTAATAAAGGCGTAGGAGACACTGACCCTCAGACCTGCATAAAAGTAAGGCAGGCTGACTGGAATTTTAAAATGCCACAGGATTTGCCAAGGCTTGGCACGCATCAGACTAAACAAGGTCAACATATCCTTGTCACAATGCCTAAAACCATCCAAAATGCTGACAATGATAGGAAAGGTTGTCGTCAAGATAATCAAGACAATCTTGGGCAAAATCCCATAACCTAGCCACAAGACCAGAATAGGGGCTATGGCAATGGTCGGGATAGTCTGAACAACCACCATCATAGGGTAAATCAAGTCATTGAGCCAAGTCAAACTATCCATAAGTACAGCCATGAGACAGGCAATCAAAACTCCCAAAATTAGACCTAGCAAAGCCACTCTCAAGGTCGCCCAACTATGGTGCCAGAGAAATTCTCTGTCACGAATAAAGGACAGGAGAATTTCAAGAGGTGTCGGCAGGATAAACTTGGGGAGAAGTTTAAGAAAGCCTGCTAGTTGCCAGATTGACAAGACTCCTAGAAGCCCAATAGACTAATGTGTCGTCTCAGTATACTTTTCAAGTTTCTCACCAATACTTAAAATCTCTCCTACATTTATTTTGACATTGGCAAAGACATTATCTGCCTCCTTCCCTGCCACTTCTAACGCTTCTTTTAGAATGCGCATAAGCTCATCAAACTCCCCTTCCAAGACCGTTTCAAATGGTGTCACTACCATAGTCACTTCTTGAGTTTGCAGATAAGCAATGACTCGATCGATAACAGCAATTCGATCAATCCCCTGTGCTAAGGGTAAAACTTGCAAGGCAATGCTTGCTTTCATAAGAACCTCCTCTTCTCGTTTTCCTTTGACAACAAGAAAAACCTTTGCCATATATGGAAAAGGTCAAGAATAGACTAAGTATCGTTCCCTACGCTGGCATTACCCAGATCAGGTGCGGTCGAAGTTTAACACTTCCTCTCAGACTGTACACAGACTCCCATATATTATATGGACATATAATAGCGCAAAACAAAAAAAATGTCAAGGAAACTGCTTACAGAAAAACATGAAAAAGAGTTTGAAAACAAGTGCTTCAAACTCTACATAACTTTTTTATTTAGCCTCGTACCAGGTTGCCCCTTCATTTTCATCTGCGATAAGGGGAACACTGAGTTGAATGGCTTCTTCCATGGTTTGTTTCACCAATTTTTTCATCTCTGCCAATTCAGACTTAGGAACTTCAAGGACGATTTCATCGTGCACTTGCAGAAGCATCTTAGTCTGATAACCACCTGCAACCAAGGCTTTATCCAGCTGAATCATGGCAATTTTGAGAATATCTGCCGCCGAACCCTGGATAGGGGAGTTAATGGCAGTCCGCTCTGCGAAACCACGAATGTTGAAGTTGCGCGAATTAATATCTGGCAACTCACGACGACGCTTGAAGAGGGTCTCTACATAGACCTTATCACGCGCCTCACGCACCACTTCATCCATGTAGTTTTTAATACCTGGGAAGCGTTCAAAGTAGGTATCAATATAAGCCTTGGCTTCCTTACGGCTGATGCCCAAATTATTAGACAAGCCAAAGTCTGAAATCCCGTAAACCACTCCAAAGTTCACGGCCTTGGCATTGCGACGGTCATTTGCAGTCACATCCTCAGGACGCTCAATACCAAAGACCCGCATGGCTGTCGAAGTATGGATATCTGCCCCCTCTTGGAAGGCCTTAATCAAGTGCTCGTCTTTAGAAATATGCGCCAAAACGCGCAATTCAATCTGTGAATAGTCCGAACTAAGCAGGACACTATTCTCCCACTCAGGCACAAAAGCCTTACGAATGAGACGACCTTGTTCCAAACGAACAGGAATATTTTGCAAGTTTGGATCCACACTAGACAGACGCCCAGTCTGGGTCAAATCCTGCACATAGCGCGTATGAATCTTGCCATCCGCCAAAATCCAGTCCTGCAAGCCAACCACATAAGTAGACTGAATCTTAGCAATCTGACGATAGTCTAGGATTTTCTTAACAATCGGAGCAATCGGAGCAAGGCGCTCCAAGACATCCACCGCTGTCGAGTATCCAGTCTTGGTTTTCTTAGTGTATTCTAGAGGAAGTCCCAATTTTTCAAAGAGAAGTACGCCCAACTGCTTAGGCGAGTTGATATTAAACTCCTCACCAGCCAGCTCATAAATCTCCTGAGTGAGTTTTTCAATGACAAGCTCATTTTCAGCCTGCATCTCAAGCAAGGTCTCTTTCTTGACTGTAATCCCAGCAATTTCCATCTTAGCAAGGACAAAAGCCAGAGGTTGTTCCATATCATAAAGAAGCTCTAATTGCCCATTTTCGCTGAGTTTTTCAAGCAAAATAGGCTCTGTTTCGACCAAAACAGCAAGCTTACGAGCTAAATACTCCAAGAATTTCTCACGTTCAGGAAGGGCCTTCTTGACACCCTTACCATAGAAAGTCTCATCATCAACCAAGTAAGTCTGACCATAAAGACTAGCGATGGTCGCAATTTCATTGTCTTCCACAGTCGAAAGGAGGTATTTAGCCAAACGGCTATCAAAAGCAGGCGCCTGCAAATCCACACCCAAACGATGCAAGAGAACTTTAGCCTTTTTAAAGTCATAAACTCTCAGAGGTGTTTTTTCTAAAAAGTCCTTGAAAATAGGCTCTTGCAAAAGCTCAAGCTTGTCTGAAGCATAGAACTTATCTCCACAAGACCAAGCAAAACCAACCAAATCATCCGTATGGTAATTCTCACCAAAAAGCTCAAAGTGAAAGATGGAGTCTGCGCTCAGCATATCTTGACTGACTTGGTCAACAATAGTAAAGTCCAAACTCTCAGCCACATCAGCTGACGACACATTTAAAGCCTGCTTGAGCTGTTTGAAGCCCATCTCATCGTAGAATTTCCCGAGATTTTCCACATCTGGACCACTATAGACTAAATCCTCCAAACCAATCTCAATCGGTGCCTTGGTATCAATGGTCGCCAGTGTTTTAGACAAAAAGGCCTGTTCCTTATCATTGATAAGATTTTCCTTCATCTTAGAAGCCTTCATCCCATCGATATTTTCATAAATCCCCTCAAGCGAACCATGCTCCAGCAAGAGCTTGATACCCGTCTTTTCACCGATTTTGGTCACCCCAGGGATATTATCCGACTTATCACCCATAAGCGCCTTGAGATCGATAAACTGATTCGGTGTAATGCCCATCTTTTCCATGAGATAATCTGGCGTAAAGGCCTCAAACTCAGCCACACCTTTCTTGGAAATTTCAACCACCGTATGCTCATCCGTCAGCTGAATCAAATCCTTGTCCCCACTGACAATGGTAATATCAAAACCATCCTGCTCAGCTAGTTTATCCAGTGTCCCAATAATGTCATCCGCCTCATACTGAGCCAACTCATAGTGACGAATTCCCATATGATCCAGCAACTCACGAATGAAGGGAAATTGCTCACGAAACTCATCCGGAGTCTTAGCCCGACCACCCTTATAGTCCGCATACATCTCTGTCCGGAAGGTCGTCTTTCCCGCATCAAAAGCCACCAAAATATGACTAGGCTCAACCCGCTCCAACAAATGGCTCAACATCAACTGAAAGCCATAAATCGCATTGGTATGCAAACCAGCCGCATTCTTAAAACGGTCCAACTGCTGATAGAGCGCAAAAAACGCCCGAAAAGCAACAGAAGACCCATCAATCAATAATAATTTTTTCTTATCCATACACCCATTATAAAGGAAAGCACCAAAAAATACCATTGGGAAGAGTTCTCTGAGAGAAACTAAGATAATATAAAAAAGAGAAGGAAGTTATTCCCTCTCTTTCAAGATACGAAATGAATTAGTTTTTACGTTTCACAAATGGAATGGCACCAAGGAACAATCCAAGGAATCCTAATGATGCAACTGCAACATTATCTTTACCACCAGTATTTGGAAGTTCTTTTTTATCTTCTGTTTTTGCTGCTGGCGCTTGATAAGTATTATCCTTGTTAGTACCTGCTGTTGTAAGAGTATATTCTGGAACTTCATTAATTGCTGCTTCTACACTATTAACGCCTCCTGTATATTCTGGAACTTCATTAATTGCTGCTTCTACACTATTAACGCCTCCTGTATATTCTGGAACTTCATTAATTGCTGCTTCTACACTATTAACGCCTCCTGTATATTCTGGAACTTCGTTAATTGTTGCTTCTACACTATTAACGCCTCCTGTATATTCTGGAACTTCATTAATTGCTGCTTCTACACTATTAACGCCTCCTGTATATTCTGGAACTTCGTTAATTGCTGCTTCTACACTATTAACGCCTCCTGTATATTCTGGAACTTCGTTAATTGCTGCTTCTACACTATTAACGCCTCCTGTATATTCTGGAACTTCGTTAATTGCTGCTTCTACACTATTAACGCCTCCTGTATATTCTGGAGCATCGGCTACAGTAGGAGGTGTTGCATCATTTACCCCACCATTGAAATCAGATTCATTATCTCCAGAAGGAGAATCACTAAGATTCACACCACCGTTAAATTCAGGAGCATTAGGAGCAGTTGGAACTTCGTCAGGTTGTTTAGCATCGTCAGAAGGAGAATCACTAGGATTCACACCACCATTAAATTCTGGAGCGTTAGGAACTGTTGGTACTTCGTCAGGTTGTTTAGCATCGTCAGAAGGAGAGTCACTAGGATTCACACCACCGTTAAAGGCAGGAGCGTTAGGAGCTGTTGGAACTTCGTCAGGTTGTTTAGCATCATCAGAAGGTGCATCACTAGGATTTACTCCACCACTGAAGTCTTTAGATTCTTCACCTTTAGGAACTTCTTTTAAGTTTTCGATATAACCTAAAGTGGCGTTGTAATCATCAGTTAGTGTATCGATTGCAGCTTTACGTGCTTGTAATGATTCATTAACTTCGTCAAATTTAGCTTGAGCTTCATCAGCAGCTACTTTAGCAGAAGCGACTGAAGCTTCTAGTTTAGTTACAGCATCTTGCAATCCATCTTGGATAGCTTGATCCGCATTGTTATTCTTAGCAGTTTCAAGAGCAGTTTTAGCTTTTTCTAATGTTTCTTTTTGTTTATCTAACGCAGCATTCTTCTCTTCTACTACCCTAGCTTTTTCAGCAGCGTCTTCTTTATCTTTCTCAGCTTCGTTAGTTAATTTTTCAATTTTTTCAGCTAAATCATCAGCAATGTCTGTAAGTTTTTTTACAATTGGTTTCGAAGCTTCTTTTTTAGCTGCTTCATCAATTTTTTTAGCTTCTTCAGTGTTTAATTTTTTAGTTTCATCAACTACTTCAGGAGCTTTATCTTTTGTATTCCCATCGTTGACGAATTCATCTACAGCTTGAGTAGCTGTAAGAACGCCATCTTCAATCGCTTTTAATAAGGCTTCTTTACCGATTTCAGCTTTTGCTTCTTCTATAGCTTTCGCTTTATCTTCAGGATTGATGCTATCATCCTTGTTGATTTTATCTTCAGCCGTTTTTTCAAGTTGATCTAAAGCACCTTTCAAAGCTTCTAAGTTATCTGCTTCTTCTTTTTTAGCGTCCTCTTCTTTTTTAACTTCTTCTTCAACTTTAGCTTTTGCTTTAGCTTCTTCTTCTTTAGCCTTAGCTAATTCAGCTTCTGCATCAGCTTTAGCTTTGTCTGCTTCTGCTTTTGCAGTCTCAGCAGCAGTTACATCAGCAGCTTCTTTTTTAGCTTTAGCTGTAGCTTCTTCAACCTTTTTAGCTTCTTCAGCAACTTTCTTCTCTAATTCAGCAACTTTAGCATCAGCCTCTGCTTTAGCTTTAGCAGCTTTTTCAGCTTCGGTTGGTTCAGCTTCTTCCTCTGGAGTTTCTTCTGCTGGTTTAGCTGGTTCTGCAGCTTCTTTTGCTTCTGCTTTTTTTACTTCTTCAAGAAGATTATCACGTTTTTCAGTTAAATCTTGAATTTCAGCTGTAGCAGCTTGAATTTTTTCATCAGCTTCATCAAATTCAGATTTCGCAGTATCGCGTTCTTTTTCAATCGCAGTTACAGCTTTTTCTAACGGTGCTGTGATATCTTCAGCAAATCCATTATCTTTAGCGGATTTAAGAGCTTCTTTTGCTTCTTTTAAAGTATCTTCCTGTTTTTTTAGTGTTTCAGCTTTCTTTTCAGCATCAGCTTTTAATTTCTCAGCATCATCCGTTAAGTTTTCAATTGTTTCAGTTAAATCATCAGCCTTGTCTTGCAATTTTTCTGATTCAGGACGAGCAGCATCCGCTGCTTCACCTTCTTCAATTCCCGCTTGCACCTCTTCAGGAAGCTTATCCTTAGATACAGGAGTTTCTGTTTTGATTGTTGGATTAGTATCTTGTGCTTTTTCAGCATCATCTGCTAACTCAGCAAGAATATCAGAAGCATTTAATTCACCAGATTCAACAGCCTTTAATAATTCTTCTTTTGCTTTTTTATCAAGCAATTCGTTATCAGGAATTTGTTTCAAAGCTTCAGTTAAACCTTCTTTAGCTTCAGCTTCTTCTTTTGCTGCAGCTTCTTCTTTTGCGGCTTCTTCTTTTGCTTTAGCGTCAGCTTCAGCTGCTTTAGCTTTAGCATCAGCTAATTCATCGTCAGCTGTTTTCTTAGCTTCTTCAGCTTTAGTTTTTGCAACATCAGCCTCAGCAGATTCTTTTTTCTCTGTTTCAAGTTTAGTAGCTGCATCAGTTGCTGTAGTAGTTGTTCTATCTACTTTAGATTGAGCTTCATCAACTTTAGCGTTAGCTTCTTTTTCAGCTTCCTTGGCTTTTTCAACCTCAGTTTTTGGTGTTTCAGCCGCAGGTGTAGGCTTAGTTTCTCCAGTAGGTTGAGCAGCTGTAGGTTTGTCATCAGCTTTTCACAACTGACGGTTGAGATGCAACAAATGTAGCACCTAAAAACAGCCACACTAGCCAAACTGGTTAAAAATCATTTTTCTTTTTTTGTTCATCTTGTGTACCTCTTTTTTTGAGTATTATATTTAGGTACATTGTAACTCTTTTTTTGAAATATAATCAAGTAATATGTTAATATCTAAAAAAATATAGTGTTTACATATCTAAATATTGAGCAATCGAGTAGGGGATAATCTCTAGCCCCTCTCACACCACCGTACGTGCCGTTCGGCATACGGCGGTTCAACTAACTTTTAACGCATGTCGTTCAAGGTAATAATCCAAACACGAAACCAGTCCACGTTTTTTAAGGACTGGTTTTGATATAGCACGTTTAAGTACCGACTTCTGAGCTACTAATTGATAATGGTCGCCCCAGCCAGATACCCTATCTGCTATCCATTTAGGAACTCCTAACTTAAGCAATCCCCATAATCGTCTAGATTTCTTCTTCCATTGCTTCCAGATAATCACTCGTAGGCGAGTGCGCAAGCGCTCATCTATGCTGGTGACTATACTTTTCATATTTCCCAATGAGAAATAGTTTATCCATCCTCGAATAGACAAATTCAGTTGCTCAATACGTCTTGTTAAGTCTATACTCCATTTCCTCTGTGTTAGTTTCTTCAATTTAAGCTTAAATCTCCGAACACTATCTTGATGGGGGCGACTTTTCCAACCAGCTGATGATTTCCAGAACCCGAAACCTAAATATTTCAACTCTCTTGGTCTGGTAATCTTAGTCTTGGTTATGTTTACTTTCAAACCTAGACGTTTCTCAATAAAACGACTGACTGAATACATCACACGCTTAGCGGCAGCCTCGCTTCCGACCGTAATCACACAATCATCTGCGTAGCGCACAAATCGAAGTCCCCTCTTTTCTAATTCCTTATCCAATTCATTAAGCATGATATTGGATAAGAGAGGAGATAAATTTCCTCCCTGTGGTGTGCCAATTAGCGTTTTATGACGCTGACCGTTAATGATAACACCTGAATGAAGATACTTACGAATCAAGGATTCCGTATCTCCGTCTTCGATAATGTTATGTACTAAGGACATCAATCTATCTTGAGGAACTGTATCGAAGAATTTCTCTAGGTCTATATCCACTATCCACTCATAGCCGTCATTTAAGTACTCTAAGAGCTTCATGATGGCTTTTTCACATGACCGATTTGGTCGGAACCCATAACTCGTTTCAGAGAAATGGGGTTCACAAATAGGGCTAATGACTTGAACAATGGCCTGTTGAATCATTCTATCCATAACCGTTGGAATTCCTAACTGACGAATACCTCCGTTTGGTTTGGGAATCTCAACTCTGAGAACTGGTTGAGGCTTATATTTTCTCTGTTTCATCCGTTCCTTAGTCAGGCGCCAGTTTTGTCTGAGATAATTATCCATCTCTTCGATAGTAATTCCATCAATCCCAGCTGAGCCCTTATTGGATTTTACTTGATTGTAGGCTTCCAGCATATTTTCGCGTGATAATATCTTATCTAGCAATTTTGACATGTGCGTATTCCTTTCTTGTTTTGGTACCTGAGGGACATCTTATATTGGTGAACCTTCATCTAGTCAATACGTGACAGACTCCAGTTCTATCAGACCGTTCGTTTTACAGACACAAGTGAAGTAGGATTACTTCAATTAGTTGTTCACCCCTTCGCTCCACTTCCATTACAGAAGTTTCCTCACTACTATGGGCTCGGCTGACTTCTCATGATTCGTTGTTACTACGCTTTCAGCGCTCATGAGACCTCGCGGGATAAGTCGTACATCTTTCCTCGTTTACTCTCGTGATTTACGCATATAGGTTACGACTACCTTTTTGGACTTTAGAGTTTTAGGCCCCCCTTATCCGCTATATACGCCTTACTATCACGTTCCTGTTCGTAGAGCCACGATTTCGCTATCCCTTCCTCTCCCCGCTACCTCACGATAGTCAGGCTTGGGAATCGCTATTGGGTTCACCGGTAGCGGGTGCCCACGGAGGACTTACACCTCAGATGTACGACATGCCCGTCGTACCTAAAAAAGGAAAGCTTGTCTTAAGCTTTCTTTTTAATATTAATATTATTACTAGTGAATCTTTCTTCTACTGAATCCATTCACCATCAGCATTTACTCTATAGCCATCAACTGTCGTGTTTA